>Ga0302326_10008135_pt1 | contig 23202 bp, 20 predicted proteins | sample Palsa_T0_3_FD_202264 | JGI IMG/M metagenome (GOLD analysis project Ga0302326, IMG submission 202264) | Peat permafrost microbial communities from Stordalen Mire near Abisko, Sweden - Palsa_T0_3 | ecosystem: Environmental > Terrestrial > Soil > Palsa > Peat permafrost | place: Sweden: Abisko... | reverse complement strand
AATGATACACGCTCGGGGAAGGGCGAAGCGCTCGCTACTGCACCGCAACCACCTTCGAATCCACCTGGAACTTGCGGTAATTATTCCACGTAGTCTCTTCCTCGCCTGCCAGTTTCTTCACCAACCCCAGCCGCGCCGCGCCCTGCACTACCTCGCGCTTGGGCAGCCACACTTCGTCGTTCACGCGCGTCTGTTCGAACTCCAGCTTCGCGCCCGGACTCAGCCGCGCGATAAACAGACCGAACGAAATGGTCGCCGTGGTCTCCGCCTCCAGGCGCACCCATTGATATTCCGCTTTGTCGATCCACACTTTTGCCTGCACCTTGAGCAGCGCCTTGGCGTCGCCATGCTTGGGCTGCGCACCCGGCTTGGGCGTGGCCGAGATCACCCACACATCGTGCCCATCGATCTTCTCCTCGCCCAGAAGCTTGAAATCGAACAGGTCGGGGATCTCGCGCAGAAACTCGCGATCCTTTGCGCGCTGTTTCTCAAAATCGGCTGTGCGCCGCACGCGCTCCTGCGCCGTTTCGCGCTCCCGCTTCGCCACGGCTTGATCCAGCTTCTCCTGTTCCTTGCGCTGATCCTCGGCCGAAAGTGGCCTGCCATTGCGCTCCAACATGCGGTGATGCGGCTCGCCATAGACCACCACCGTCTCCCACTCTTCGGTCTTTTGCGATTTCACCTGGCCCTTGGAATCCAAGAGCCGATCCGTCTGCCGGGCAGTCCAGGTGTAGTCTTTCATGCGCTGCCAATTGGACTGATCCAGCTCAACGGATCTCGTTACAATATCGCGTGCCGTTTGCCCCAATGCCGGGGACGCGAAGGCGGCTGCACAGAGCGCGTAAGTTGCCCAGCGTCGACCAAGCCGACGCTGCAGCCTCGCGCGCTCGCCAATCCCTAATCCAGCGACCATTCGTGCCCCACGCGCGTTGCCACTACGCGATCGGGATTATTTCCGGCCGCCGTCAGGAATCGCTCCACCGGCTCCAGATTAGGTTCGCGGCTCAGCCGGAACGTCTGGTGATGCACCGGCATAACATGCTCCGCGCCGCAATCGGCCCCCATGCGCCAGGCTTCTTCAGGATTGCAATGGACGTAGATCCATGGATCGTACGCGCCGATCGGCATAATCGCCAAGTTTACCGGTTTCGCCGCGCGCACCGCCTGGAACGAATCCGTCCACGCCGTGTCTCCGCCAAAGACCACGCGATGCCGCCCGGTCTCGATCAGATAGCCGTTGTATCCGCGATGCACATCGGAGCGCATCCGCGCGCCCCAATGTTTTACGCGGATGCCCAAAATCGAGAGCGGACCCACGCGCACTCGCTCATCCCAGCCCACTTCCCGCACGCATTGATAACGTTGAACCCGCAGCAGATCGCTGGTGTATTTCGCCGTTATCACCGCCGTTCCCGCGCGCTCCAAGCTGCGTAGCGTGGCCAGATCGAAATGATCGAAATGCGCGTGCGACAGCAGAATCAAATCGATGTGCGGCAACTGCGCGCGGCTTACCGCGGGCGCCACCAATCGCCGCAGACCCACCGTCACCGGGCCCATCCGAATTCCGCACCGCGCGCCCAGGATTGGATCCGTCAAAATCGTGAATCCGTCCATCTTCAACAGCACCGTGCTGTGGCCCAGCCACGCCGCGTGCAACCCGGTATCGGCCCAGCGCTTGGGATGCGGCGTGTACGGCGCGGGCGGCACCGCGCATTTCCGTTCCTCGCGATATCGTTTGAAATATTCGGGCGCAGCCTTTCGCGCGTAGCGCGCCGCTCCCGTCACTCTTCCGGTTAATACATCACCAGCCAAAACGTTCTTCCTTCCACGGATCGCCATGCATGTGGTACCCGTTTCGTTCCCAAAATCCCGCTTGGTCGCGGTCCAGCAGTTCCAACCCCGCGATCCATTTTGCGCTCTTCCAGGCATACAGTTGCGGCACGATCAGCCGCGCCGGCCAGCCGTGTTCCTCCGTGAGTGGCTGGCCATCGTGCGGGGGCCGACCATCATGGAGAAACGCCACCAGCGCGTCCTCCGCAAGAAAATCCGCCAGCGGAACATTGGTGCTGAATCCGGTATCGTATCCGCGCGCCAGCACATAGGCGGCGTCGGGCAGAGCGCTTCCCGCCAGCTCCACCAGTTTGCGCGTCGAAACGCCTTCCCAGGTGTTGCCCAATCGCGACCAATGCGTTACGCAATGAAAATCGGCAAAAACCTTCACGCGCTCCAGTTGTTGGAACTCCTGCCAGTCCCATTCTTTGGGATTCGCCACCAAACCGCCGATCGAAAACCTCCACCGGTCGAGTGAAATCGGCGGTGCGCCACTGGTGTCCAGAATGGGCCACTTCCTGGTCCGGCTCTGCCCTGGCGGAACCCGATTCACCCGCTTGGTGTCGGGACTGACAATCGCTCCCGCCCCCGCATCTTCAGGAGCAAGGACGCGTTCCTCTTGGGTTTTGTTTTGGTCCATGGCAAACATTGGCGCCAACATCCGGTGAGAATTTCCGCGGGATCGTACTACTTATGACTTCAGTATGACACCCAAGGAACCAGGAGCGAAACTTGCCGCGCTTAGCGCCGCTGGGATCTGCGTCGCGCTTTTCTGCGGCATGCTTTCCGCGCGTGGTCTGGGCGGCCGCGCTGAATACGTCGGCGGAACCATCACTGAAATTCCCCCTGGCTGCGAAGGAACCGTAGAGGCGGTGGATACCCGGTTTTTCGTCTTTTATTCCAAGAAGGCGAGCTGGCGCGTCCCGTACGAAAAAATCAACCTGGTAGAGTACGGGGAAAAGGTGGATCGCCGTTATATCGCGGCCGTCATCATCTCGCCGCTCTTCCTGCTTGCCAAGAAGCGACAGCATTTCCTGACGGTCGGCTATTCCGACGAAGAAGATCGTCAGCAGGCCATGATTTTCAAAATCAATAAAGACGATATCCGCACCACGCTGGTGGTTCTGGAGGCGCGCACCGGCCGCAAAGTGGAATTCCAGGACGAAGACGCTCGCAAGAGCGGCAAGGGTTAGTTTGGGAGCGCTGTGTCGAGAGTCCGAAAAGACCGCTTGCTCACGCGCGCGGCTCAGTAGATTGCGCGCGCTACCGAGCCGCGACCGTAAGGGAGCCGGTTTCGACCCAGGTTGTTAGAAGCGCAAAGGGTGCGGCGCGCACCACTAAACGAAGCAGGAACTGTTTCGCGCCGCACTCCGTTTTGCGCGAGTTCCTCAAAAGCGCAAAGGGTGCGGCGCGCACCACCAAGCGGATTAGGAACTGGCTCGCGCCGCGCTCCGTTTTGCGCGAGTTCCTCAAAAGCGCAAAGGGTGCGGCGCGCACCGCCAGGGATATCAGGAGCTAGCCCGCGCCGCTCTCCGTTTCGCGCGTGTGCCGTGGAAGCGTGTGGCGAAAGCGCCTGCTGACGCCTGTGGCTCTTGAACGCCGGGAATTTGCCGAGCCCCGCATGTTAGTAAGCGGTTCTTTCCCGATCTATCTTAAGGAGTGATGCATGCCGTGGTTCTTATGCGCCGTCTTATTTTTCGCGCCGTACCTGGAAGAGCAGACGCCCGAACAGGAAGCCGCCGAACACCTGAGCAAGGTTCGCCGGATTTACATCGCGATCCTCACCGGGGGCGATGCGGCGCTCCAGCTTCGCGACCTGCTCATGACCAGCCTGCACAATTCCAAACAGTTCGTCATTACCGAAGACGAAGACAAGGCCGACGCTGTTCTCAAAGGCGCGGGCGACGACGATGTCTTCACCGATACCTTCCAATCCGCGGAAGGCATCAACGCGCACTCGCAGATCAGCTCGGGCTCGAGTGAAGGCCTGCGCAATTACGCCACCAGTAGCAGCAATCGCTCCGGCGGCATTAGCATCGGGGAAAACGATAGCCGCCGTACCGAGGAACGCAAGCACGAGGCCATCGCTACGGTCCGCCTGGTCAGTAAGGACGGTGACGTGATCTGGTCCGCCACCGCTGAAAGCCTGGGTGCCAAATTCATGGGCGCCAGCGCCGACGTCGCCGATAAGATTGCCAAACGCCTGGTTACCGATTACAAAGCCGCTAAGCTGCAGGCGGCGGCTCAGGCCCCGGCAACGACCTCCGCCACCGTGCCAGCCAGTCATTAGCGCAAAGGGTGCGGCGCGCACAGCCGAGCCGGCCAGGAACTGACTCGCGCCGCTCCGTTTTGCGCGAGTTCTATCGCGCGCCGCTAAAGTGTCCGTCCCCGGCGTCCGATTTCCTATTGATGGCCGCAACCGCGCGCACCACGCCCGCTTCCCGCGCGCCAATGCCGCACGTTCCCCTCCAGACCTGGTTTGCAGTACTGGTGTTCGGCCTGATGTGGCTGGGCTGGGGCTCCGTCATCGTTCCGCAAGCCCGCCAACACGACTTCTTGAATCTCTATACCGGAGCGTCGCTGGCGCTCGAAGGCAGCTTCGCGCAAATGTATTCGCCCCAGGTGCAATTGGACCGCGAGCGTAGATTCGTCCCCGCCCTTCCAATGCTGGTTCCGTTCGTGCGTCCTCCATTTTATGCGCTGCTACTTGCGCCCTTGGCGCTGCTTCCGTTTGGTGTGGCGTTTTGGATCTGGCTCGCGCTGCAATCCGCTCTCTTATTCGCATGCTGGGCCTGGGCGCTTTCCCGCTGGGGACCCGATGCGCTCATTTTTGGCGCGCTCTACCTTCCCACCGCCCTGGGCATCGCCTCCGGACAGGACTGCGTTGCGATTCTAGCGATCCTGATCGCCACGTATGCGCTCTTGGAGCAAGGCCGCCAATTCGCCGGCGGCGCGGGCCTTGGCCTGGGTTTGATCAAGTTTCACTTGTTCCTTCTGTGGCCGCTCGCGCTGCTGATCCAAAAGCGCTGGCGAATGCTGCTGGGCGCCTGCGCCGCAGTGGCCGCCGAGGCCCTGGTTTCGCTTTGGCTATCCGGAACGCGCGGGATCGCGGGATACTTTCAGCTTCTTCGGAACAAAGACATCGAACGGCTCAGTCCATCCCCCGAGCTGATGATCAACGTCCACGGCCTGGCGCTCAATTTCGGCGTGGACAATCCGATGTTTCGGGCGCTGCTGGTTGGCGTCGTGATCCTGCTGGTGGCAGCCGCCTGCCGGCAAACCTCGCTCTGGCAGTGGATCGCTGCCGCCTCCGCCGGATCGCTGCTGCTTCCTCCGCACGTCTACGGCTACGACGCGGGCCTGCTGCTGCTTTCCATCTGGCTCGCGATCTTTATGAGCGCCGACAAGTGGACGCGTATCGCAGCCACGCTCGTCTGCACGCCCATTCCATTTCTCATGAATCTGGCCGGAAGCCCGTGGGCCGCCGCCACGCCGCTAGCGCTGCTGTTCTTTCTCTTTAGCCTGAGCCGCAAGTCAGAGTCCGGTGTCCCAGACGTAGGCCGAGAAGTTCCGCGTCTTGCGAAATCCCATCCGCTCATATAACCCGATCGCCTCGGTATTCGACGCGGTCACCGTCAGCGTCACTTTGCGGCACCCGTGTCTTGCCAGCGATTCGAGCGACCTGCGGATCAGTTCGTAACCCGCGCCCGTTCCGCGCGCCGCCTTCGACACGCAAACTTGCGTCACGTGCCCCACGTCCGCCTGCACCAGGCTCGCCAGGCAGATCCCCGTCAGCCGCCCCGATCCCGGTTCGAGCGCCACAAACGAAGCCGGCTGAAAGAAGCTTCCACACCCCGGAAACTGCACGATATTCATCAGAAAGCGCCGCGCTCCCGCGGGCGACCGGTATTGATCGTTAATCTCGCTGTCGATGTGCCCCTGATACGCGCTCGCAATCAGCGTGGCCGCCTCGTCCTGCTTGCGCTCGGACCAGCTATCGAACACCATCGGCTGCGCGGGACGCCTTTGCGCCAAATCAGCCGCCGTTTCGCGCTCGATCTCCATAAAATTTCGTACGAAGGTGCGAACATATTTGGGCTGTGGCAGCGCGATCGCCGGACCCGTCCGCAGCATCATCAACTGCGATTCAATCCGCCGGATCAGCGGCGTCTTCATCAGCCCTTCCACTACCGCGTTCAGCAATCGCTCTTCGTTCTCCACGCTGACGAAGTCCTTCAGGACATAGAGATCGCCGAGTAGCCCCTTGCGCTCCTCCGCTACGTAGTAGCAGTACCCGGCCGGATACCCGTTGATCAGGAGCGCGTAGCCATTGAGCGCCTGTATTTCCAGAAAGCGCCGGACCAGATTGGCCGACCCGCGGAAATCCCAGTCCAGCGTTTCGCGCCAGGCCCGCGTCTCTTCTTCGAGCAGCCGATCCAGATCGCCGCCCCGCAAAAGCCGCAGCTCCACTACGCGCGCCAGCGGAGAATCGGAAAGAGCCGCCATAAGGTTCAAGCCTACACCCAAAATAGGATGGCAAGCCACTGGCGTGCCTGTCGAAACCGGCTTCCTTGCGGACGCGGCTCTATAACGAGCGCAATCTACCGAGCCGCGCGCCAGCAGCACACCCGGAGACGACCCGAAGTCGTGCACTGGAGAACATCGACTCGAAGAAAACCGGAAGGGTGGCGCGTGAGCAAGCGGTCTTTTCGGACATTAGCCCGTCGGTGGAGGGCGGATCGCCCGGTCCTCCCGATGTGCGCCATCACCCCGGCAACGCCCGCGCAATTCGCGCAAGGTTGGTGCAACTTGCGCAAGGTTGGCCTTGACACGATTGAAACCCTTCGCTATACTCGACTCCAAATTTCATCAAACCCAAGTTGGTTTTTGGTTAGTGGCAGGGGCAGCGGAAGCTCCGCGAGCTCTCGATTTAAAAAGCTGAAATGTTCGTCCAACTGGTTGCTACGTAAATGCATCCGCTGTAAAAGCAGTGTTCGTACGCAAGCCCTGCATGCGGCTTGTGGAAGGTGAGGTACCAACGATGCGGTTATCCGAGCTCACCGTAGGGCAACCGTTTTCGATTCGTATAAGGTCTATCGAAAACTTTGATGGACGCGCGTTGCATAGCTTTTCAGTTTTCGCCCGTGAAGGCAGCAGGGCCGCTCGAAATTCACAAGGAGAGATTTGATGTCATCAGCAGGTTCCTCAACATACCCGGTTTTCTTCGTACCTCGCGATAGCAGATGGATGCGTTTTGTTTTCCAACTGGCCTTCTCGGTTTCCTGCGTTTTGGCTCTCTGTGGGATCGGTTACGGCCAGTCCACCTTCGGTACCGTCCTAGGCACGGTGAAGGATCCGTCGGGAAGCTTTGTTCCCATGGCGGTGGTCACCCTGATGAACACGGGAACCAGCGCAGAGCACACCGCAATGAGCAACGCCAACGGAGGATATGAATTTGTCAACGTCGAGATTGGAAATTACAAGCTCACCGTAGATGCGCCCGGTTTCCAAAAGACCGAGTATCAGGCGTTTGATGTGGCGGCCCGCGCCACCATACGAATTGACATTGATCTGAAGGTCGCTTCGCAAGCTACCTCGGTGACCGTCGAGGCTGTGGCCGTGGTCCAGACCGATGCTTCCAACATCGCTGAGACAAAGGGCAGCATCGAGTTAACCGACCTTCCGGTGGCTATCAGTACGCGCTCCTCTGGGTCCACCAGCGCCTACGCCACGTTGGGTGCGCAGCCTGGTGTGCAGTTCGACAACAACAATAACATCGAGGTGGCTGGAGCGGGGCCTTCGCAGCTTTCCTTCAGTATCGATGGTATTAGTTCCGTTGGACCGGGATCGCTGGGCGCGCTTCAAGAACTGTTCCCGTCATTTAACTCGATCGAAGAAATCAAAATCAGCGAAAACCTCAACCCAGCCGAATTCGGAGGCGTCGCCGACGTGACCACCGTTTCCAAATCGGGCACCAATAGCTTCCATGGCGGCGCATTCGAGAACGTTCAGAACACCAACTTCAACGCCGCCGACACTTTTGCCAACACGGTCACCGAAGACAAGCTGAACAATTTCGGTATCTACCTGGGCGGTCCGGTAATCCTTCCGAAACTATACAACGGAAAGAACAAGACATTTTTCTTCGGCAGCTTTGAAGTGCTGCGGCTACCCAAGGCCCAGACCTTTATAAATAGCGTCCCCACCGAGGCCATGCGCACTGGCGATCTGTCCGCTTATCTCGATACCAGCCTCGGGGGCGACGGCGTCATGCTGACCGGCTATCCGAACAACCAGATTCCTAAGAGCATGTTGAATCCCTATACGCAGAGTCTGTTGAACCTGTTTTATCCCTTGCCCAACTACGGTCCTCCCGGCGCCATCGCGAACAACTATCTCGGCATATATCCGGCTCCCATCAATAGCACTCAGGGCGACGTCCGCATGGATCAAAGCCTAGGTCCCAAACACATGATTTTTGCCCGGTGGACACACAAGAATCGTCGCATTACCACGCCTCAGGGCCAGGGCTTTTATCCCAGCAACCCAAGCACGCCGGCGCTCGGAGGTGTTTCGAGACCGGAGATCTACAATTCTTTAGCCACTTCCTACAATTGGGTGATTTCTCCCACGCTGGTGAACGAGTTGCGTGGTGGATTTAGCGTCATCTCTCGCAATACCACCGGTGGTCTCACGTCCGAGCAATCGGCAGCCGCGCTAGGTCTCACCAGCGGCCCCGGAGCCCTGCCAGGTCCGCTTCCGCCTGGTTATGACACTCCGACAATCATCCTGGCCGGATTCATGGGATTTCAGGCCCAGTCGAACGACTTGAATCCGCATGAGGGCACCTACGAAGTCACCGACAGTTTGACTTGGACCAAAGGCAAACACACTTACAAGTTCGGGGGTGACTTCCGCTATCTAAGCAGCCTCAATACACAGGTTTTCAACGATTACCGCATGGGCCAGTATCAATTCAACGGATCGGTGATGAGCTCTCTGTTGGGACCCGGCGCCGCTGTGCCGATGGCTTCTTTTCTATTGGGCTACCCGGATCTGACCACCATCGCCACCGTGATCAACCCGAACACCGACTCGCGGGCGGGCGCATACGCCATCTACGGACAAGACGACTTCAAGCTTTCGCAGCGTCTCACGATCAATTACGGCCTGCGCTGGGAATACCATCCCGGCTTCCATGACCTCAACGGTGACATGGTGAATTTCGATCCTTACTATCAAAACATCGTGAACGGCAAGAATACTGGTGCGGTCATCGCTGAAAATCAAACCGCCTTAACCACCAACCTCAACCCGGGGTTTGTAACGTCAGTTTCCCCAACTCCTATCATCCTTGCCTCGCAGGCCGGCGTTGGCCAATCCTTGCGGAATGCCTCTCACTTGGATTTCGCTCCTCGCGTCGGCTTCGCTTGGCGGGTCTTCAACAACAATAGAACGGTGCTGCGCGGCGGATACGGCAGATTTATTGAATCGTTGTTGAGCGGCAACGCGATCGACGGTTGGTCGGTGGGAGCCAGCGACGTCGCAAACTTCTCCCAGACGTTTGCCGCCGATGGGACGCCAACGTTGAAGGCGCCCTACTCTTTCCCATCCAACATCGCGATACAGGGCAGCCAATTCTTCGATTTGGCAGTTGAGGTGCATTTCAAGGATCCGATCGTCGAGGAATGGGATCTGACTCTGGAGCAAGATCTGGGCAAAGGAGTTGGATTGCGCGTTTCCTATGACGGAAATCACGCCTACAACGTCCCGACGGCGACTAATGCGAACCAGCCCCCTGCGAACACGTTGGGCTTCAACGATCCGGCAACGCAAGCCGCGATTCCGTTCCCATTGCTGTCGTATATCGCCACGAACAATACTCTTGGCTTTGCCAATTACAACGCGGGAACCATTTCGATGAAGAAGCGCTCGGCGAACCTCCAATTCGAGCTGAGTTACACCTACACCCGCGATCTCTCGAACGTCAACGGAGCGCCCACTTCATCCGCGTCCGCCTATGCGAACGAACTGGGGAGCACTTTATCGGATCCCTACCATCCAGGTATCGACTACGGCAATGTGCCCTATGGCCGTCGTGAGCGCGTTGTCGCGAGTTTCCTGTATACCCTGCCGGTGGGAAAAGGCCAGGCTTGGTTGAATACCAACGGCTTTGTCGACAAGATTGTTGGCGGTTGGCAGCTGGGTGGCCTGCTGCTGTTCCAGAGCGGTCCGTTCCTTTCCACCACGGTACTGAGTGATCCATCCGGTACCGGGTACAACATCTACGGCAATCTATACGGAGTCGGCGGACGTGCCGACACGGTGCCGGGAGTGAGCCCCTATTCAGGACAAACCGTCCATAACTGGAGTGATCCGAACTCGTATTACATCAATCCCGCGGCCTTCGTCGATCCCTGTGCGAATTGCGGTCTACCCGGTTACCCAGCCGCCATCGGCCGGTTTGGTGACGAGGGTTCGGGTTCCATTGTTGGGCCCGGCACGCAGTCGGTATCGTTGTCGCTGATCAAGCGCTTTACGGTGAAAGAGCGGCTCCGTTTTGAGGTTGGAATGCAAGTCTCCAATGCCTTCAACCATCCCAACTACGCTCCGCCGAGCTCCCTCATCGTGGGCGTCCCCGGATTCGGCCAACTCACGGGACTGCAGGGCGGCGGGGGCTACAATGCCGACAGTGCCGGGCCGCGCCAGATCCAGTTGACCGGTCGCATCATTTTCTAAGATTGCGCCATTTGCCTCGACTTCGGCTCGCGATCTTGCTGCTTGGGATCGCGAGCTTTTCTTCATCTCAAACCGCCAACCCTGATGGGGCGCGTCCTTGTCCGAGGTCAAATTCCAACCCGATGACGACGTCAAGCGCCTCTTGTCAGCGGTCGAGACCGGGAACCCAGCCACCGGACCCTCCACGATCATCCTCAAAGCCCAGCCGAACTGTCTGGTCCCGTGGCATTACCACACGGCGGAGGAACAGCTCATCGTGATCGAAGGCAGCGTCCGAACCGAAATGGACGGCATGGCGGCGCATTCTTTAGGGCCGGGCGGATTCGCGACAATGCCCAGCAAGGTGAAGCACCAGTTCTCCTGCCAATCCAAAACGCCCTGCGTGATGTTTGTAGCTTTTGATCGCACCTATGACATCTTCTGGGTGAAAGATAATAAGAACAAATGAGACGAGCAATGGTTCTATCCGCTGGCTTGGTGCTCCTTGCCCTCAAAGCCGTTAGCGCTGCGCCCGAACCGCTAGTCGGCACGTGGCGTCTGGACAGCCAGGAAGTGAATGGGCAAAAGAGCAACGCCGAACCGCTCACATTGAAAATCACGCAAGCCGGGGATAAGCTGGCGTTCGCGTTCTCCGTGCCGGTCAACGATGTTTACTTCGTCAGCATGACTTACTCTGTCAAGCTGGATGGAAGTGAAGCGGACGTAAAGAATGCGAAAGGCGACAAAGTGGGCACTATCCAAATGAACCCGATCGGTCCCTCGCAATATAAGCTCATTTTGAAAGGGCCGAACCGGCCAGATAGTTCCGGCAAACTGATGGTGTCGTCCGATGGAAAGACCCTGACCAGCGAACAGGACACGGCGCAGGCCGGAGCCGGGGGCCGGTCCATTCATTCCAAGCAACTCTTCTCGCGCTATTAACTGAGCCGCGACTAACCGAGCCGCGACCGTAAGGGAGTCGGTTTGAGTTTCCTCCACCACTACTTCCACCGCCCCCAGCAAGTTCTTTTTCGCCGGTTGAACTTCCAGGTGCATCTCTGGATTGGCATCGTCCTGACGCTCTACATGATTCTGATCGGAGTCACCGGATCGATTCTCGTGTTTCGTCCGGAGCTGGAGCGGCTGTGCGGCTTGAAACCTTGGCAACGAATCCAGGTGAAAGAACCAATCGCGGACATTACCACGGTAGTAGAAAATCTGAAGGCCGCCTACCCGCGCCTGCGCGTCGTTTCCGTGGACGCACCGGCGGAGAACGAGGCAACCTTCGTCGCCGTGCTGGAAGGGCGCGGGCGGATCAAAGTGGCGTGCGGGCCTAAAGAAGGTCAGGTGCTCGGCGAATTTCCGCGAGGACGAAACTGGCTGGACGTCGTTCAGGAGTTTCATGAGAGCCTGCTCATTCATCCAGGCAGCCAGGGCCGCATGTTGAACGGGGTGGGCGCCGCGTGCCTGTTGCTGTTGAACCTTACCGGCATAGTGATCTGGTGGCCGGGCATCCGAAATTGGAAACGCGTGCTGAAGGTGGACTTCCGAAGAAACTGGCGGCGGATCAACTTCGACCTGCATCTTTCCATGGGATTCTGGACTATTCTGATCGCCTCCTTCTGGGCCGTGAGCGGGATTTACTTCGGTTGGCCGCGCCAGGTGTTTCGCTTCGTAGATTCGATCTCACCGGTGATCACCGCGCGGCCTCCCGCCGTCAGCGTCGCGCCGGAGAGCAGCTTTCCACAACTCGATCTCCGCGTGCTGGTGCAGCAGGCGCGCACCCTGGATCCGGGAAGTACCGTCGGAGGAATCGCGTTCCCCTATAGCCGGAGAGCGCCGCTCGGCATCCTGATGCGGCGCGGCAACAGCGTCGGTCGCGAGTATGTGGACACCGTTTACTTCAATCCTTACAGCGGCGAATATATTTCCACTTGGAAGTACGGAGTAAATCAAAGCGTCGGCGACTGGATCATCTGGTCGCAAGTGCCGCTGCACTTCGGCACCTACTGGGGCTTGGGCGTCAAAATCGTGTGGGCTGCCGCCGGCTTGGCGATCCCGCTGCTCACCATAACCGGCCTGCTGATGTATTGGAACCGCTGGCTACGGAGAAAATGGAGGACTTTGCGGAAGGCGCGGGCGGAGGCAGTTGCGGCCTAGCAGGCTGTGCCGAAACCGGCATCCCAAGCACTTGCGCGACCGTCTTGCCGTCTTGCGCCGCCATGCGCGGCTCGACCACTCGCTTACGGTCGCGGCTCTGTAGCGCGATGAATCTGCCGAGCCGCGCGCGTGAGCAAGCGGTCTTTTCGGACTTTCGACGCTCGTGGTCGGGCGTGTCATGGTGGGATTCGAAAATCGAACCGCTGCGGAGCGATTTCTTTCCGAGAAAATCAAACGTTTCCAGCTTGCCCTCGCTCCCGCCGCTTCCGGTTTTCGAGAAAGCCGGCGTCCTTACCGCGGCTGAGATCCGGAAAGACCGCTTGCTAACGACGTGGGCGGTTCAGTCGATTCCGCGTTGCAGAACCGCGCGCGTGAAAAACCAGTATGCGGGACAACCACTAATAATGGAATGACGACGAGATGACACGGTTCGAAGAATCCACCACAGCCTGTGCGTCGAACGGGAACCGCCAATCACGCAGCTCGACATCGTGCGCCCCCTCAGGGTTGTCCAGCGGAGTAACCGACCACAAAGGAAACTGTGCAAATCGCAAGAATACCGCCACGCTAGGAGCTTGGCGAGCGGCTTCGATGGCCGGGTTGGGCGTCGGCTTGAATATGATCCTACCGCCCGTCGGATCGAATTCTTCACGCACGTTCACTTCGAATCGCATCACGAACTCGGGACGCTCAATCCAGCCTTGCCACTCGAATGGACTGACGGCCGCCGACGGAAACGCGGCTACGCGAATCGCCGGACCGTCCCGGTAGTCACGCGAGTTCAAAATTTCGACGGCCCGCTGGTGCGATAGGAAGCGGCCGAAATCATAGATTAGAAAAAAAGACAGCGCGAAAATCGCCAAGCCTTGTCCGGTACCCGGCTGCGCCCCAATCTCTCCGCTCACCAGCTTTCCCACCAGGGGACCCAGCCAGCCTAGAAGCAGCGCGGCCCAGACCAGCAGATCGAAGAGATTAATCAGATCCAAGTGAAACCACTGCGACGAGAAGGGATAGAGCAGGCGAATGCCATAAGCGTTGGTCCAATCGAGCAGCAGGTGGCTCGCAACGCCGATCAGTGCGAGACCCCACGCCACGGCCCAGCCGCGCATGCTCCTGGCGATCGCGCAGGTAATCAGCACCGCGAGTAGCGCCATCACGGGCGCGGTCGCGATGGAGTGCGTGATTCCGCGATGCTGTGCGATATAGTTCAAAGGGCCGCGTACGATGGCGGCGAAATCGATGTCCGGAATGTTTGCGGCAATAACCAGCAACAGAGTAGCTCGCGGATAAAACCGGTTTAAGCCCGAGCGGCTCAGCATCAGACCGGTTAGCGAGTGGGTGAGGTTGTCCATGCGGCGGCATCGACGCTGGCTGGCCGCCGGGCGTGAAAACCGGGCGGGACCAAAAGCGTGAGGGCGTTGGGAACAATTTCGACTCTGGCGGGTACTACGCCAACGTACTCGCCGTCCACCTGCAGGTGGATCCTGGAACCCTCGGGCCCAGAGAACGCCGCCTGCCGGGTTCGCAAAATGGTAATGCCGCGCATGGTCCGCTGGCGGTGAACCACTACCGCTAGCATGTACTTCAGAAACCCGATCGAACTCTTCCCTTCAAACAGCACCATCTCGAACTCTTCGTCCAGAAGCGAGATGGTGGGTGCGATTTCAAGATCGCCGCCATAGTTGCGGACCCGGCTCAGCAGCGCGAAGCCGGCGCGGTATTCGCGCCCGTTGGCCCGCACCGTAAACTCCGGAATGCGGCGGCCCACCTTCGAGAATCCACCGATCCAGTAGGCTGCCTTTCCGAAGGCTTCCTTCATGCGCCGGCTTAAGTTATAGACGATATCGGCGTCCAATCCCGCGCCGGCCATCAGAAGGAAAAGCCGTCGCGTGTCCTCAAGGCCTCTGCCGGTTTCGCTCGAAATCAGCCCCAGTGCCACGCGCTCCCGGGTTGAATCGGCAACCACTTCCGCCGCGCGTTCCATGGTCCTGCCGATACCAAGTTCGTTCGCCAGGACGTTCGCCGTTCCCGCCGGAAGAATTCCCAGGGGAACATCCGAATACGCCATCCCGTTGACGGCCTCGTTAATGGTGCCATCGCCTCCGGCCACCAGGATCAGCTCCGCTCCGCGCTCAACGGCGCGCCGCGCGATTTCGCTCGCGTGCCCAGGGCCCGTGGTTGCAATGGAATCGACAGCGATCCCGCGCGCGTCCAGCAACTCGATGCAGCGCCGAAGCGCGTGGCTTCGCCGCCTGAGTCTGCCCGCGTAAGGATTATAGATGAGAACGGCTTGCCGGTAGCGCTCGATAGTACCCTAATTATAGTAGATGCTCGCGTAGGACGTTTAAGAAAAAGACGTGGAAGAAAAGAAGATAGAAGAAGAAATAGAAGATCTGCGCGACAAGCTGCATCACCACGAGCATCTGTACTACGTGCTCGATCGGCCCGAGATCAGCGACGCCGAATATGACCGGATGATGCGCCGCCTGCAGGAACTGGAGGCCGGACGCCCGGATCTGGTTACGCCCGATTCTCCTACCCGGCGCGTGGGAGGAAAAGCGCGCGAGGGTTTCGTCAACGTACGGCATAGCTCGCCTCTGCTGAGCCTGGACAACGCGCTGAACGAAGACGAAATGCGCGCGTTCGATCAGCGCGTGCGCGAGCTGCTGAAGGGCGAGCCGTACGAATACGTCGCCGAGCTCAAGCTCGACGGGTTGTCGATGGCGGTGCATTATGAAAACGGCCGCATGGCTCGCGCCATCACGCGCGGCGACGGGCACGTGGGCGAAGACGTTACCGAAAACGCCCGGACCATACGCACGCTGCCGCTGCGGGTGAAGTCCGTGCTGCCCGCGTTTGAAGTGCGCGGAGAAGCGCTGATGACGCTGCAGGCTTTCGAGCGGCTGAACGCCCGGCAATTGCAACAAAATTTGCCTCCCTTGGCCAATCCGCGCAACGTGGCGGCGGGTTCCCTGCGCGCGCTCGACCCCGCGCTCACCGCCTCGCGGCAACTCGATTACTCGGCTTATTTTTTGCTCGTGGATGGCCAGTTCCTGCGCAAGAGCCATTGGGAGTCGCTCGAAGAGCTGTCCCGAATGGGATTCAAAGTGAACTCGCACCGCAAGAAGTGCGCGGATTTGGACCAAGTGCTGGAGTTTTACCGCCATTGGGAATCGAAGCGCGAGTCGCTCGCCTATGAGATCGACGGGGTGGTGGTGAAAGTGGACTCGGTGCCGCAGCAGCGCCTGCTCGGCTGGACTGCCAAGGCGCCCCGTTGGGCCATCGCGCTCAAATTCCCAGCGCATCAGGAACAGACCGTGGTCGAAAACATCGAGGTGCAAGTTGGCCGCACCGGGGCGCTTACGCCGGTGGCACACCTGAAGGCGGTGAACCTCAGCGGCGTTACGGTGACGCGCGCAACGTTGCATAACGAGGATGAGATTGCGCGGTTGGGCGTCGAGATCGGCGACACGGTGCTGGTGGAGCGCTCGGGCGATGTAATTCCGAAAGTGGTGCGGGTAGTGAAACAAGGAGACGATCGCCGGCCGTTTCGCATGCCCAAGCTGTGCCCGGTGTGCGGCGGCGAGATCGTACGCGAGGAAGGCGAAGCGGCCAGCCGGTGCATCAACACCAATTGCCCGGCGCGGTTGAAGGAATCGATCTCGCATTTTGCGGCGCGCGGCGTCATGGATATCGATGGCATGGGCGACGTGCTGGTGGATCAATTGGTCACTCGTGGCATGGTCCAAAGCGTGGCCGACATCTACGGCCTGACTCTCGAGCAGTTGATGGATCTCGATCGGATGGGGCAAAAGTCGGCCGAGAAGGTGCTGCGCAACGTTGACGCCTCCCGGAAGCAGCCTCTCCCGCGCGTGCTCAATGGCCTGGGGATTCCTTTTGTGGGCGAGCGCACGGCGCAGCTTCTGGCCGAGACCTTCGGCAGCATGGACGCCATCGCCGATGCGGATGAAGAGACGCTGCAGCAGGCGGACGAGGTTGGGCCGAAGGTGTCGCAGAGCATCCGGCAGTTCTTCCACGAGCCCAGAAATCGCGAGTTAATGGAACGGCTCCGCCAGGCGGGCTTGATCTTCGAGCACGCCGTCAAAGAGAAAAAATCCGCGGGACGGCTGGCTGGCAAGGTATTCGTGCTCACCGGTTCGCTCCCAACCCTCACGCGCGAGGACGCCAAGCAGCGCATCGAGGCTGCCGGAGGCAAAGTCACCGGATCGGTCAGCAAGAAGACCGACTACGTCGTAGCCGGAGACGACCCCGGATCCAAGCTCGATAAGGCGAATTCCTTGGGCGTTCCCGTGATCGGCGAGCCTGAGTTGATTGCCCTGTTGCAGTAGACTTGGAACGGAGCCGGCCCCGACTGGGAAAATTCATCCAAACCAAGCTCGTCCCAACCCTCGTTTCGTGGGGGCCCGGCGGAGTTTTCCTGTTGGCCATTGCGGATTCCACCGGCGTTCCCATGGTCGGAGGAGTGGACGCTTTAATTGTTCTAATCGCCGTGATCAGCCCGGTACAGGCATATCTGGCTGCGGCCGCGGCCATTCTAGGCTCCTTAGTGGGAAGCCTGATCCTGTTCCTGATCGCGCGTAAAGGCGGCGAAGAATATCATCGCCACCACACTTCTACCGCGAAAGGGGCCTGGTTGCGGGCTTGGTTTCATGAATACGGGCTGTTGACCGTCTTCGTGCCCGCGTTCGTCCCGATTATCCCGCTGCCGCTCAAGATTTTCATCATTTCCGCAGGCGCGCTGGAGGAGAGCCCCGTCACCTTTTCCATTGTGCTGTTGGCCGCGCGGGTCCCGCGTTATTTGTTCCTGGCGTGGCTCGGCTCGCGTCTCGGCGCCGGCACCCTGCCCTACCTGAGGCAACATATTTGGCAACTGGTTCTTTTGACGTGCGCGCTGTTTGTTGTCCTTTATACCGGGGTGCGGGTCATACACGATCGCCGACTTACTAAGTCGCACTCTACGGCGCCAAAGTGAAACTTACTTCGATTGGCGCCATCACTTCCACCGGATTGCCGTTCAGCAAGGTCGGCTTGTAGATCCAATGTCGCACGGCTTCCAGGGCCGCCTGCGCCGGCATCGGATGACCGCTGACGAGCTGCAGATTGCGGATGGCGCCGTCCTTGCCGATAATGCCAATCAGCCGAACTACTCCGGAGATCCGTACGGATCTTGCAAGAGGCGGATAGACAGGAATGACTTTTCTTACCAACTTCGCCATTTGAACACCGCTTCCCACTGCTATCGGCGCGGCGGGCTGGCTCGGCGCTGCCGGCGATGCTTTTGGCGGAGGGGGTGCTGCAACATAATTGGGGATGAACGTTCCCAGCATGCGCGTGCTCCCGCCGCCAGTATCAGAGGCTAATGCTGGTGGCGCTTCGACGGAAAAATCGGCCCCCGATTGAGCGGGACTTCGATTCGTCCGCGCGCTCAAACGAAATAAGGGCCGCTTCAAAAGGGACTGCTGGCCGTTTGGATGGTTCGCGGGGGCAGGCGGTGACGGCGGCTCCGACGACGCCGGTCCAACCATAATGTCTTTCCAATGAACGGTGGGTAAGTGGTCGCGATAAAGCAGCGGAATGAAAGCAGGGAGAAGCAATGGCCGAAGCGGAAATCGTCATCCCCCACGCCGCCTGTGCTAAGACGCAGTGAAACATGTCGCGTACACACGAGTGTGCACGCTGCACGCAAGAGTGCGTGCGCCACGGATTTGGCCAGTACACTGAAAATGGTTAAGCACCCGCCCGAAGGCCCCTTTTTTGTGGAAGGCGACAAGGCTGCCGGGTTTTGACCCTACCCCGGTGGTACGGCTGCGCCTGACCCTGTACCAAGCTGTGGAAATGGCGTTAAAAAGAATCCTGAGGCGCAGATCGCGAATCTAAACTTGGCAGTGACCCAGGAAAACCAGGTCGTGGCGCGGTCGGCGCTATTGCCGCAGGCGAATCTTGCGGTTTCCGAAGCGGTTCAACGCGAGAACCTGGACGCCTTTCGAGGCATGAGGGTTGGGGATTTTCCCCAACACTCCGGGCCGTTCTGGCTGTTCCAGAGCGGCTCCAACGGTTCGCTTCCCCTTTTTGATCTGGCGGCCGTGGCGAACAATATCGGAGTGATTACCGCGCAGGACGAATTGGCCCGCGCCAACGACAATCAGATAGTAGCCTTGTATCGCTACAACCAGGAGCGCGCGGACCTGGCGCATGCCACCGGGCAAATGGAGGCTTTGTACGCGAAGTAGTTCGTACGTGAAGTAAAGGAAAAGAGACAATGGAATCAGGCACCGTGGATCAGGAAAAAGAAATGGGAGTCGCGACACCCGCGCAACGCGAGAGTGAGCCTCGCGCTTTGCCCCCGCCCAAAAGCTCATCGCGAAAGCTTGTCCTTTTCGGGGCTTTGGTGGTGTTGGCGGCTGTGGGCGGTTATCTCTGGGTCAATTCTCTGGATCGCGTCTCCACCGATGACGCGCAGGTGGATGGGCACATCATTCCGATTTCTCCGAAAATTTACGGGAAGGTCCTGGAAGTTCTGGTGAACGACAACCAGCAAGTGAAGCAAGGCCAGGTGTTGGTGCGTATCGATCCGCAAGATTTCCAGGCCAAGGTGGACCAGGCGCAGGCCGCTGTGGCCGTGGCGGAGAGCCAGGCTCAGGGAGCGAATGCCGGCGTGCCTCTCACGCGCGATACCACGGGCAGCAGCGTCACCGCAGCGGAAGCGCAATTGGCCGCGGCGCGAGCGGATTACGATCAAGCGCAGGTGGAAGCCGAGCGCGCCTCCACCGCCGATATCGCCGTGGCGCGCGCCAATGTAGAAACCGCGCAGGCTACGGCAGACCACGCGCAATCCGACCTGGACCGCATGAAGACGCTGGTGGATAAAGAAGAGATCTCGCGCCTGGAATACGATTCCTACGCCTCGTCCACGCGGGTGGCGGTCAGTCAATTGCAGGCGGCCAAGGACAAACTGACCGCGGTGACTAAAGACGCTGAAACTAAGAAGGCAGCCTTGCTGTCGGCGCAAGCCCGCATCGCGCAGGCGCAGGCCGGCATCCTGCAAGCCAAAGCAGCTCAAAGTCAGGTGCCCGTTCGCGTGGCTGACGCTTCTTCGGCAATGGCCGGCATCGGGCAGGCGCATGCCAATCTGCAGGCGGCCAAGCTGGATCTCAGCTATACGACGATTGTGGCGCCCGCGGATGGCGTGGTGACCAGAAAAAGCGTCGAAGTGGGGCAAGTGGTGCAGCAAGGCCAGGGCCTGTTGATGTTGGTGCCGCTGCAGGACGTGTGGGTCACAGCCAACTTCAAAGAGACGCAATTGGCCGAAGTTCGAAGTGGACAAAAGGCGGAAGTGAAGGTCGACTTGAGCGGCAAAACGTATCCCGGCCACGTAGATTCAATCGCCGCCGCCACCGGCACTCGCATGAGTCTGCTGCCGCCCGAGAACGCCACCGGCAATTACGTCAAGGTGGTTCAGAGAATTCCGGTCAAGATCGTGCTCGACCCCATTCCCGGCGGCAATCAAGTGCTGCGTCCGGGAATGAATATCGACGCCACCATTTTCACCAAATAGTTCCAGCGGAAATCGCATTATGCCGAGCGTTCTTGAGACCCAAGTAGTGGACGTGCGAACACCCGCGCGGCCCCTTATCAATCCGTGGGTCATCGCGGGAACGGTGATGCTGGCCACCTTCATGGAAGTGCTGGACACCAGCGTGGCCAACGTGGCTTTGCCGCACATCGCAGGCAGCCTTTCCTCCAGCGTCGACGAGGCCACCTGGGTGCTTACCGCATATCTGGTGGCGAACGCGGTTGTGCTGCCGCTCAGCGGATGGTTCTCCACGCTTTTCGGGCGCAAGCGTTTCTATATGGGCTGCGTGCTGCTGTTCACCTTCAGCTCCGCGATGTGCGGCCTGGCGCCCAGCCTTCCCATGTTGATCCTGTTCCGCGTGCTGCAAGGCCTGGGCGGAGGCGCGCTGCAGCCCGTCTCGCAGGCCATCCTGCGCGAAACGTTTCCACGTGAAAAGCAGGGCATCGCGATGGCGGTGTATGGCATGGGCGTGGTTTTTGCGCCCGTGGTGGGCCCAACGTTGGGCGGTTGGATTACCGACAACTACACCTGGCGCTGGATCTTCCTGATCAATATTCCGGTGGGCGTATGTTCTTTACTGCTGACCTCGTTGCTCATTTTCGATCCGCCCTATTTAGTCCGCAAAACGCTGCGCGACGGTCTGAAAATAGACTACATCGGCCTGGGCCTGCTCGCCACCGGGCTGGGGTCGCTCGAAATCATGCTGGATGAAGGCCAGCGCAACGATTGGTTCTCATCGCACGGGATCGTGAGCGCGGCTATCATCGCCGCCATCGGGCTGATTGGCGTCGTGGTCTGGGAACTGCGGCAGAAAGAGCCAGTGGTAGACTTTCGTCTCTTGAAGGACCGCACTTTCGCCATTTGCACCGCTTGCATGTTCGTTCTTGGTTTCGTGCTGTATGGCAGCACCATGGCGCTGCCGCTCTTCCTGCAAACCCTGCTCGGCTACACGGCCATGCAAAGCGGGCTGGCGCTGTCGCCGGGCGGCCTGATGATTATGGTGATGATGCCGATCGTCGGCATTCTGCTTTCCAAGATCCAAGCGCGCTGGCTGATTGTCTTTGGCCTGATTGCTTCTTCGCTGGGTCTCTTCGAGATGTCGGACTGGAACACGCAGATCAACTTCGGACACGCTGTCAGCGCGCGCGTAGTGCAAAGCTTCGGCCTGGCTTTCTTATTCGTGCCTATCAATACCGTCGCGTTTTCGTTTATTTCACGGGCCAACACCGGCTACGCCACGGGTTTGATCAACCTGGCGCGCAATATCGGAGGAAGCAGCGGCATCGCGATTTGCACCACGCTGATCGCGCGGCGGGAGCAATTCCATCAGCAGCGGTTGGTGGAGCATCTCTCATCCTTCGACCCCGCATATCAGTCGGCGCTGGCCGGTGCCAAGCAACTGTTTATCGCCAATGGCGCGAACTCCACGCAGGCGGCCGCGCAAGCGCAGGGCATGATTTACGGCGCCATGCAGCAGCAGGCCGCCATGCTCTCGTTCAACGAAGTCTTTTGGATATTGGGGGGCGCGTTTCTGGCGGTGATCCCGCTGATGTTCCTCATGAAGAAAACCGGGCCGGTCAAAGGCGCCGTCGTGATGGAATAAAAAAGGGCGCTTCGGGTCCCCTCCTACTCTTCCGGCTCGGTAGATTCATCGCACTACTGAGCCGCGCGCTCGATCGACATAGCCTGTAAGCGCGGCCGAAGACAATCAGGCCACAGATAAACGCCGATAAATTTTCCCCGCGGGTTGCGCATCAGGGGTATTTTTGTGTTTGCTGACGCATTTGTTCGCTATTTTTGAAAATCGAGAGGGAACGGAGGCCGTGCGTTCGCTGATCCCTGGAGACGGATATGCCTGGGACGCGGGCTAGCGCTTGGGAAAGACCTTTGGGGGTGCTGGGGAGTGTGGCTAGCGGGGCGATGGCACGGAGTTGAGTCAATAGCGCGGTAGCGTCGCCGGACCAGGAGGGATCGGGACGGAGGAGAGCGTACAGCGTGTCGCGCAAGGGATCCGCGCCGATCCACATGGAATCGGGATCGGACACTGCTTGGACGATAGCGGCGGGATCGAGGCCCAGTACGGGAGCGGCTGCGGCGGCCCAGCCCACGCAATCGGAGAAGCGCGCGATATGGCCGACGTCAACATCACGCACGTGGCGCAGCGTGTGGGAGACGGCAGCGGCGAGAGCGGCCAAGGCTGGCGCGCGCAGAGCCTCAAAATCGGACCAGACGGCGGCTTGGGAGCGCGGGGCGGCGAGGGGCGCGAGATTGATGGTGAGGCTGCGGTTGGAGAGCGTGCGCGTGGGGGTCCAGGGGGGTTGGGTTTCATCCAGGGGCGCAATCAATATGATGGGGCGAGCGATTTCGGCGAGGGTGTTGTCGCGGTAATCGGGCTGCGCGGTTTCGACGGCTTCGCCGGAAGAGAGGGCGCAGAGGGCCTCCGAGATTTTGATGGGGATGCGGTGGACGTGATCGAAAACGAGAATCCAGTTGTGCAGGGCGAGAAGGAGGATCTCGCGATTGCGGATGGGGAGGAGGCGGAGGGGAGCGGCGGAGGGATCGATCAAAGTACGGAGCGCGCGAGCGAGCAGGGATTTGCCGCTGGCGGCGGGGCCTCGGAGAACGAGAATGGGGTAGGGGCCGGTGGGACGGAGGGCGGCGCTGGTCCATAACAGGACGCGCGCGCGCTTCCTCTGTGAGGTGAAAAAGTTGGGCTAGCGCCTGCAGCGGATCGGGGTTGGGGGTTGACGATTGGGGATCGGCGGGGGTTGGGAGGGGTTGCATGCCTGGGGAGCGGCGGAAGGATTGGCGGAGATTGTTGGTGAGGGTCCAGCCTTGGGAGGTGATTTCGAGGATTTCGCCGTCGGGGTTGGCGAGGTCGAGGAGGATTTTGGAGGGAA
>Ga0302326_10008134_pt1 | contig 23203 bp, 19 predicted proteins | sample Palsa_T0_3_FD_202264 | JGI IMG/M metagenome (GOLD analysis project Ga0302326, IMG submission 202264) | Peat permafrost microbial communities from Stordalen Mire near Abisko, Sweden - Palsa_T0_3 | ecosystem: Environmental > Terrestrial > Soil > Palsa > Peat permafrost | place: Sweden: Abisko... | reverse complement strand
GATGGGCGCTGCGCCGCAACCTGATGGTCCACGGTCTGACCGAACCGTTGGAGTTCTTCCGCATGGCGCCGCAGTACAGCTTGAAGGGCATCGAGCAGGAAATCCGGTGCCCAACGTTCGTGTGTAACACCGACGCCGATGACCTCGGCGTCAGCGCACCGACGTTCTTCGACGCGTTGACCTGTCCGGGGAAGAAATTCGTGCAGTTCAAGGCAGCAGACGGGGCTGGCGAGCATTGCGAAAGCGGCGCCCGCACCGCCTTTCACCAGGAAGCGTTCGACTGGCTCGACGAGATCCTCACACCCACCACCACTAACTGACACCGGATCACGGTCTCGAGGTACCACACCACGACAGGAGGCACACCATGACCACCTCATCCACCACCGAGCGGCTCGCAGCCCGCTTTGGCCTAAAAGGCCTTAACCAACTTCCCGCAAACGACCAAGACGCAATCGTCGCCACCCTGGGTAACCTCTTCGACGGCTTCCAAGAGCGAAACACCCACAAACTGACTGCCGTCTACGCCAAGGACGCCGACTGGGTCAACGCATTCGGCAGCGTAAAAAAGGGGTCCGACACCATCCTCAGCTACCTGCGTGGCCTGTTCGAGGACGGCAACTTCGACCAAGGAAAGCTCGCCGGCGCCCCATCCAGCCAACTGCGCGTCGTCGACGACAATGTCGTGATCGTCTCCACCCACTTGCAGGTCACCGGCCAAGGACTGCTTGACGGCGGCACCATTTCAATTCGTGACAACCACTCCCTGCGAGTCCTCCACCGCCAGCCAGACGGCGCCTGGACGATCATTTCCGAGATGTACATGGACTCCCGCCAGGGCCAGAGCTACATCAACCACTCATGACGACCTAGCCGCCGTATCCAGAAGCCGCCAAGGTTGGCGCCACGGGTTACCGCAGTGAGAGAAAAGCAGGGCCGCAACACGCCTGACGGTCGCGTCTCAGAACTGCTGTAAATAGTCGAGCGGGTGCTGTCGGAGTGACGGCGTAGGTTCCCTCATGTCCTGACAGACGATGAAGGAGGCCTACGCCGTGAGACGCACCGTACCGCCATCAGCGGAGATACGAGCGAGCATCGAGAAGCTGCTGTCGAGGGGCAGTGCCGATGACCCGCAGAAGATGCTGTCCGAGCTCGCCAGGCTCGGCGCCCGGTTGATCATCCAGCGGGCGGTTGAGGACGAGTTCGATCAGTGGCTTGGCCGCGCTCGCTATGAGCGCCGGCCCGAGCGCCAGCGCGGCTTGCGCAACTACGACTCGGGGATGCGCAACGGGTTCCGGCCCCGGCGCTTGCAGACCGCGGAGGGTGAGCTGCGGATCGAGATCCCGCAGGCACGGGAGACGGCACGGCCGTTCGTTTCGAAGCTGTTCCCGAAGTGGCATTGCAAGCGGCTTTTGCGGACCGACCCGTTGAAGGCGCTGATCATCGGCGGGTTCGTCCGCGGCCTATCGATGCGTGACGTCGAGTCGTTGTGCGAGGAGGCCGGGCTCGGGAAGACCTCGCGCTCGACCGTGTCGAGGGTCTGCTCCGAGCTGCACGAGCGGTTCGAGGCGTTCAAACGGCGCTCGCTCTACGACGTCAACCTGGTCGTGCTGTTCCTCGACGCGATCTACCTCCCGGTCCGCCCGAGCGGCCCGAAAGAGGGTGTGATCTGCGCCTGGGGGATCACCGAGAACGGCGAGCGGGCGCTGGTTTCGGTGCGGCTGGGGATGCGGGAGGGCAAGGAGGACTGGCTGGAGCTCGGCCGCGACCTGATCAGCCGCGGACTCCCCGCGCCACGCCTGGTTGTGGCCGACGGCGCGGCCGGGCTGCCCTCGGCGATCGAGGAGATCTGGCCGCGCGCCGACCGACAGCACTGCGCCGTTCACCGGCTCAGAAACCTGCTGGCGAAGGTGCCGAAGTCAGAGCACGACCGGATCCGTTTCAACTACTGGTCAGCGCTTACCGACGCGACCTCGGTCAAGGACGGCAAGCTCCGCCTCCAGGTCCTGATCTCAGAACTCGAGCATCGGGGCTACGACTCGGCCGCACGGTGCCTGGCCGATGATCTCGACGCGCTCGTTGTGCACCTGCGCTACCCGCTCAGACACCGCGAACGATGGCGATCAACGAACCTCCTAGAACGATCGCTCGGCGAGGTCCGACGCCGCACCAAAGTGATGGGCCGCTTCCCCGGCGAGACCAGCTGCCTCTCACTCGTGTGGGCGGTGCTCGATCTGTTCTTCAGCCACGCAAGCAACGGCGCGACGTTCACCGACGTCGACCGCCAACACCTCTACCGCATCAAATACCAACAAGCCGACCCCAACACCCTCGACGAGGAGATCACAGCCGCCTAGACTCAACCACGGGAACCTGAACCGCGAGCGAATTTACAGCGGCAAAGAGACGCAACCCGCCTGACGGCGTTGGCCCTCCTCCTCGCCAAATTCGAGACCGCGCCGCGGCGAGCTCGCTGGAAACTACGACGCCATTTGGAAACCACGACTCGAGGCTACGCTTCCGTGGAAACTGTCCTGAGCGACACCGCCGTTTGTTCAGCGCACTAGCTTGCCGGCGAGCAGATCAACCGCCCGCCAACCTCCAGGCTGGCGGCTCAGCACGACTGCCCAGTCTCGCGGCCGCACCGTTTGGCGGAGCTCGAGCACCGTTGTGTCGCCGTCCTGCAGAACGCGGCGAACGACGACCGAAAAGCTCGTGATCTGCTTGAAGTAGCTCGTGCAGCTCCCATGCAGCGCCTTGCCGTAGGCCTGAGCGAGCTGCGGCGCGAACAGCTCGGAGCACACTCGGGACGGATTGTCGACCGCCGCGGCTTCGTACGCATCCAGCCACGCTCGCGGCGTCGCTGGCAGTTGGGAGCGCGCCGGGCTGGGCGAAAGCCACAAGATCACCGTGAGACAGACCACGGCAAGCGACACTCCGATAGCTACAAGCCTCGACGGGACCGAACGGCGCACCGGCCGGCTGGCGGCCCTCTTTCGGTCAACCAGGTTTGCGGCCTGGCGAGCCGGGACGGCGGCCTCACGGGGTGTGGTGAGACGCCATCGCCCCCAGCGCGCGTCGTGCTCTCCGCGGATCCGCGCGATCATCGCTTGCGGTGCTTAGGGTGCCGACGGTGCGTCGCCGGGGGACGCGGATGCCCGCCGACCAGAACGGACCCGCGTCCGGACGCGGCCGGTGCGTAGGGGTAGTCCCCCATCGGCAGAGTCGCAATCTGGAACCAGTAGCTCTTGTAGATCCCGGCGTACCCGGCCCCGAACGTGTAGGTGGTCGTGAAGCGACCGTTGCCCGTGACGTGCTCCTGCACTCCGTAGGTCTGATAGCTGCTCCCCTGCCCGATCCGCAGCCGCACCAGCGCTCCAGCAGCCGGCAGATACCCGCCGATCAGCTGGCCAGTGATCCGCACCGTGCTGCCCCACGCCACACGTGGCGGCCAGACACTGAGCAGCTTGACCTTCGCCGGGACGATCACGTGTACCTGGGCCGACAGACTCGGCTCGAGCGTGGGAGCGCCGTCGTAGGCCGCCTCGATGAGACGCGACGGCCCTGCCGGCAGCCGCGTGGTCCAGCTGCCATCCGCGCGCGTTGTCGTCACCGCCGCCTGCGAGAACTGCCCCAGCCCGTTATCAGGCGCGGCGAGCACACGGACGGTTTGGCCGCCGAGCGCGGTCCCGTTCGGCATACCGAGCCATCCACTCACGACGGTCGCCTTGCCGTGCGCCACGCGCTTTGAGGTGTGTGTCACGAGGTGTGGCATCACAACGACCCGTATACGCCTCTCGCGTCGAACACGCACCATCTTGCCCCGGCGCTTCACCGTCACCCACACGTAGATCTTTCGATGCGCGATGCGCGGGTGACAGCGAGTGACGGTGACGAGCTTGGTGTGCGCGCGCGTCTTCACCCGGGCGAACTTGTGATGCCGATGCACCGTCACCCACCGCGCCGGCACTCGGACGCGCTCGCGGGTTCGGTGGCACAGCATTCTGTCGACCAGCTTCGAGAATCCGATGCCACTCACCGTCGGCTGCCGGATATTCAAAGTCCAAGTCGCCCAGTTAGACCACCCGTGGCCGCCAGATGGGTCTACGGCGTTGTTGTCCGATGCGCAGCGGATTGAATGAGATCCGATCCCGCTGACGGGGACCTGCGCGGAGGCTCCGCTGTAGGACTGAGCCGGCGCACCGTCGACAGAACAGCTGATCCCTTGGACGCCTGAGGGCCCAGCGGTCGCGGTCGCGCTGACGTACTGGACGCCGGCGGTACTCGGCGCGTCCGTCGGACCCGACAGACTCAGAGACACCGGCGTGTTGTCGATGTTGACGTTATTGGTCACGGCCGTCGCGAGGTAGGCGCCAGCTTGGTAGTCGTAGGCGGCGTCGCGTGCCCACATCACGAGCGGCACGCCGGAGGCTGAGCTGACGGCGGCCGTGTTGAAGGACTGCGAGAACGATCCGGCGGAGCACTGGTGCCACGTCGTCTGGCTCTGCGGCTCGTTCAAGGGCTGCGAGACGCTCGCGCCTCCGAGACTTGCCGCGAGCTGACACGCGCCTGACGGCCCATCGGCACTAAACGCGATCGGCCACGAACCGCGCACCCATCCGCTGGCTGACCCCAGGCTTCCCGGGGCTACGGACACCGTCGGTCCCGATGTCTCGGCGCCCTCGATCTCGATCTCCAGAACGCCGATCTCCCCCGGCTTCGTAGTCCCATCGCACGTGCTCCAACCACACACGACCTGCCAACCGAAGTACGGCGAGTTGATCGCGGGAGAGCTGTAGTTCCCCTCACCTTGCGACACCTGAGCGCCTCCGCCTTGCCAGTAGAAGCCGCCACCCCAGCCCATGCCTGAGTCGACGCCGTACGTCACCATCCCCTGATTGCCCACGGTATGGGCCCCCACGATCGAGAACCCAGGCGCCGCGTTGATCTGCCACGAAGCGCGCTTGCCCGCCGTCGTCTTGCCAAGTCCGATCACGTCCAAACCATTGCCGACTTGCCCCGCGGGGCACTGCGCCGGGGTGTTGATCCCAGGCGTTGAACTCGACGCCGCGACCCCGACGGTCCCGCCTCCGCTACTCGTCGCAGGAGTCCAGCTGCCGCACGCGTGAATCCAAACGATCCCCACGGCGCTCGCAGTCGCGGCCAGCTTGAGCGTCGCAGCGATCACACCGAGTACGCCCGCAGTGATGGTTCGTGGGCGGGTACTCAACGCTCGTGCTCTGCGGCCGCGCGGGAACATGAGGCGTCAGCAGATCACCGCGATGTAGAACGGCGCCGCGGTCGCAGTACCACCTACATATGTAGTCACGTTGACGACCGTTGACCCGCGGGCTGTCCCAGGCTGAATCACAGCAACCCCGGTCGTATCAGCGATGGGCGAGGCTCCCGCATTCCCGGCGGGCGTCACCAGGGCGGCGCATCGCGACGAGAAGCGATCTCCCCAGCCGACCTGGTAGATCGGGCCTCCCGAAGCGCGCGCACCTTTGCCGCCGCCAAGGATCTGGCCGAGCTGGCTCACATGCGCCCAGTGCCGCACGGAGCCCCCGATGGCGCGGCCGTCGAACTTCGCGGGCGTGACCGAAGCGTTCGCCAGCTTCTTGTTCGTGACGGCGCCGTTGTGCAACTCACGGGTGCCGATGCTGCCCGCAGGGATGTTGAGCGCGGCGTACGACGTGCCCCCGAGCGCTACGAACAATGCAAGCAGGGCGATGGCGTTGTGGCGGATGAACGTCAGGGTCTTGAGCACTGGACGGGTGTCTCCTTACTGGGTGCCGGGGGCGCCTCTGCCTGGGCCAAGGCTGCCGTTCTGGCCGAAGGCAGGCTGGCTTTGGTGTGACGTGCTGCTGCTAGCGGCCGTGCTGGTCGCGGGCTGAGAGCTTGACGCGGCCGTCGAGCTCGAGCTGCTGTACGAGGGGGTGGAACTCGCCGGCGATGTTGAGGCCACGGTCGTGTGGGTGACGACGTGGCGCCGTGCTGAGCGCTTCCGGACGCTGGCGACGCGACGGTGCCCCCTGGCCGGCGACTTGACGCGCGGGGTGAGCGGCCGATCCGCGTTGGCGATCGCGTTGGCTGCCGCCTTAAAGAACTTGGTCGGCGCCAGCGTGAGCCCCGTGGTGGCGGCCAGCCTGCTCGACCGAATGGGGGTCGGCGGGCGGTTGGCCGTGCCGCCCAGCTGAGACAGCGTCACAGCGCCCGCGGTGACGGTGAACACCGCGGCTGCGGCCAGCGTAAGCACGAGCCGTTTGCGCCCCCCGCGCGGCGTCGATTCGCTACGGGCTGGGCCTCGGACTTCACGCCTGCGTATCGGCTGGACCTTGCGTCGCAGAGTGGGCTGCAGCTCGGCCGATCCGCGCGGTGGGCTCGGGCGAGCGGTCGTCTGACCGCGCTGATGGTGCTCCTCAAGCTCCCGCAGGATCTCGTCGCTCTGAACGTCGTCGACGGCTGGACCATCGCGAGTGACCGCCCGCTCATCGGCAGGCGAGACCTGCGGCGGAACGCCCGGTGCGGAGGCAGTGCTTTCCGGAGTGAGGGTCGCAAGGATCTCGTCGGGAGAGCCGACGTCGACGTCGTCGAGGTCGAAAGTCCCAAGCATGCTCAACGCCGCATTGCGATCGGGAACGGGCGTCTCGTGGTTCGGTGCCGCCGATGCCTTTGGGAGACTCCTTCTCCGCTTTGGTCGATCCGGATCGAGCGCGTGGACGCTCGCCAGTGGCCCATCGTGCTTTTCCCTACCAGAACCGGACATCTTCCCGATCGTCACTCTACCATTGAGCTAATTCGTCGCGTAGCGCTGATCCTGCTAAGCTTAGCGCTAATGACTCCGAGCTTCCACCGCGAGCGTTTCGCCTAGTGTCTACGGCCTCTGACGAGTGGTTTACGCTGCCGCAGATCGCGGAGATGCTAGGCGTCAACCCGTCGACAGTGCGCCACTGGGTCAACACCGGCCGACTCTCCGCTGAGAAGCGCGGCCGCCGCTGGCTCGTCGAGCGAGCGGACCTGGAGACGATCATGGCGCAGCGCCGCCGACGCGCCGGGCGTTCGTCGCTCATCGAGCCGCCGGCAGAACCCGGCGAGCAGCGCAAGGGCCTGAGCATGGCTGACTCCATCGACCTAAGTAGTGACACATGAGCGACGAGTTCGGATCGCCGCAGGAAGCAGCGATGCATGTTCGACGGGCCGACTCGCGCTGGCAGGCCGCGGTCCACGGCTTCGACGCGTACCCGGACCGGCTTCGCCGGCTCGCCGAGGCCGCCGAGGCAGAGCGCAAGGCGCTCCTGTTCGCCGACCTCTGCAACGTCAAGTGGAAGCGTCAGCCTGGCGCTCGCGGACTGAGGCTCGCCGCGGAGCTCGACCCGGGCAACCGCATCGGCCCGGAGAAGCTGTGGGCTAAGTTTGACAAAGCCCTCGACCAACTTGGGGCCGCGCTCGAGGGCGACGGCTTCGCCCAACTGGCCGCCGTGTTCGGTTCGCTATCGGCGGCGGCGAACGAGATCGCCGATGCGCTCGAGCAGACCGGCCCGATCAGCCAGCCTGTAGGGCAGCGGCGCCAGGCTGGCTGATCTTCCGTCTCTACCTCGCGTGTCGGCTGCTCCGCCTAATCCGCACGCTGCTCGGCGTTGGCGCGCTTGCCGGCGGCCTGCTGGTCCTCTTGCAAGGACAGCTCGCCCAGGTGGCGCACCCGTCGTTCTGGCGCACGCAGCTCACCACGACGCAATGCGACGCCCGGCAAGCGCTGCAGCGGACTTCGCAAGCCGCGCGATCTCAGGTCAACGTCGCGCTGGGGGTAGGTTACGGCCGCGCCTCACCGCGTCACGCCCCCGGAGGGGCGTCATTGCTCGCACGACCTCGCCGGGTACCGCTCAGCGCTGGCCCTTTGGGGGGCGTTTGAGCGCGTCGGCGACGCGCCGGTAACTGATCTTGCCCAGTCGTTGGAGTCGACCCTCGTCGGGCGCCGACGGAGGCCGCCTGGGACGCGGTGTTGCGGAAGCCTCCGTGCTGATGGGAGTCGGTGGGGTGGGTCGCGGCGGACTTGCGCGGTCGATCTGGGCTGCTTGAGCGGCAAGTAGTTCTTCCGGCGTCGACGGCATCGGCGCCGAGCGCCTCGGGTCCCTTTCGAACTTAGCCGGCTCGAACTCGACACCGCGCTCGCGCAAAGCCGACTCGATGTTCCGAATCCGCTTTGTGGCGCCGGCCCGCGTCCCAGGGGTGTCGGCCGACTCGCGCGCCTCGATCTGCGCCGCATGCGCAGCCAGCAGCTCGTCCGGCGTCGACGGTTTCCTCACCGAGCGCCTCGGCTCCTGCTCGAACGCTGCCGGCTCGAACTCGACGCCGCGCTCGCGCAACGCCGCCTCGATGTTCCGGATCCGCTTTGTGGCCCCAGCTCGCGTCCCAGGCGTGCCAGCCGACGCGCGCGCCTCGATCTGCGCCGCGTGAGCGGCAAGCAGCTCCTCCGGCGTCGACGGCATCGGCGCCGAGCGCCTCGGGTCCCTTTCGAACGTAGCCGGTTCGAACTCGACCCCGCGGTCGCGCAGAGCCGCCTCGATGTTCCGGATCCGCAGCGTCGCTCCCTGCCGCTCCCGGCGCGTGCCCGCCGCTGCGCGAGCCTCAACCCAAACGGCGTGCGCGGCCAACAGCTCCTCCGGCGTCGACGGCATCGGCGCCGAGCGCTTCGGGTCGCTTTCGAACGTAGCCGGCTCGAACTCGACCCCGCGGTCGCGCAAAGCCGACTCAATGTTCCGAATCCGCTTTGTGGCGCCGGCCCGCGTCCCAGGGGTGCCAGCCGACTCGCGCGCCTCGATCTGCGCCGCATGCGCAGCCAGCAGCTCCCCCGACGTCGACGGTTTCCTCACCGAGCGCCTCGGCTCCCGCTCGAACGCAGCCTGCTCGAACTCGACCCCCCGCTCCCGTAGGACCCGCTCGATGTTCCGGATTCGCCTGCTCGCGCCCTGCCTCTCTCCGCCGGTCTGAGCCGACTCGCGAGCCTCGACCCAAGCGGCGTGAGCGGCGAGCAGCTCGTCCGGCGTCGACGGCATCGGCGCCGAGCGCCGCGGCCGCCGCTCCAACGCCGCCGGCTCGAACTCCACCCCCCGCTCCCGCAAAGCCGACTCGACGCTCCGGATCCGCCTCGTCGCCCCCTGCCTCTCCCCGCGCGTGCCGGCCGACATGCGAGCCTCCACCAGCACCGCATGCGCAGCCAGCAGCTCCTCCGGCGTCGACGGCATCGGCGCCACGCGCCGCGGCCGCCGCTCCAACGCCGCCGGCTCGAACTCGACCCCGCGCTCGCGGAGGACAGCCTCGATCTTCCGGATCCGCCGCGTCGCTCCCTGCCGCTCCCCGCGCGTGCCCGCCGCCGCGCGTGCCTCGACCAGCGCCGCGTGCACAGCGAGCAGCTCCTCCGATGTCGACGGCTCCGACTGGGAGCGCCGCGGTGGCCGCTCGAACTCTGCCGGCTCGAACTCGACGCCGCGCTCGCGCAAAGCCGCCTCGATGTTCCGGATCCGCTTCGTGGCTCCAGCTCGCGTCCCAGGGGTGTCGGCCGCCGCGCGCGCCTCGATCTGCGCCGCGTGAGCGGCGAGCAGCTCCTCCGGCGTCGACGGTTTCCTCGTCGAGCGCCGCGGCTGCCGCTCGAACGCTGCCGGCTCGAACTCCACCCCGCTCCCGAGCAGCGCCGCCTCGATAGTCCGGATCCGGCGCGTCGCTCCCTGCCGCTCCCCGCGCGTGGCAGCCGCCGCGCGCGCCTCGACCAGCGCAGCGTGCACATCCAGCATCTCGGCAGGGCTCATGCGCCTGGCGGCCCGTTCTCCGACTTCCGGACGGTGCTCGCCAGCGCGGATGATCTGCGAAACGCGTTGGCGCGAGATCCCGAAGCGCTCAGCAATCTCGGAATACAGGGCTCCCATCCCGGCCAGCTCAAGGATCGAGCGGTCGCGCTCGGCTAGTGCGTCCGATCGGCTCCTTGAGCGTCGCGCCAGCACGGGCCGCTCGACACCACCCGCGGTCAGCGCAACCTGCACCGACGACGGGGTCTCGGTGAGCAGAGAGTCGAGCGCCTCGGCAGACTCCGGCTCGAGCTCGACGGGCCTCAGTAGAGCCCCTGGGTGCAGCTCGTAATCGAACGCCCGCGCGAACCGCAGCGAATCGCCTGAAATCGAACGAAGTTCGCGGGCAATTTGGTGCGGGACGATCCTGTCTGCTCGACAGGCGGTAAAGGGCGCCCGGCCGACCATTGAACCCCGCCGCGCATCCCCGGTACGACCGGGATCGAGCACGAGCCTTCCGACTAGCGCAAGCTTTCCGTCGGAAAATGCGCATAGGTAGATGCGATCACCAGAGTTCGCGCTCAGAGTCCCGAACTGCGGATGGCTGGCGCGCGCGAGCGTCGCCCCTGCCGGCTTGGTGCGCACCTCCTGGAACATCCGGGGAGGTATGCCCAGCAAAATATTGCGGGCTGTGCGCTGGCCCGGTCCGACCTCGTGCACGGCCTGCGACGTCATGTGCTGTTAGTTCGGCTCGGGAGGGATCGCGCCGGAGTCTCCCATACGAGGACGCGTTGGGGGTACTTGCATCCTGTCCGCCGCGCGTGCGAGTCTCTCGTGGTGCCCAGCTCTCCCACAGCGATTCGCAAATCCCGCGCGCAAGCCGCGGCTCGTCCGCGTGCTCATCGGCCCGCCAATGTGCGTGGCCGCTACGCAGCGGTATCACTGTTCGCCGGGGCTGGCGGACTCGACCTCGGGGCCGAATCGACGGAACGCGTTCGCGTCGTGTGGGCCAACGACAACGAGCGCTGGGCGTGCGAGACCTACCGCCGAAATCTGGGCCCGCACATGGCTGAGGGAGACATACGCGCACTCGAGGTCCCGGACGTGCCGTGCGACATTCTGCTCGCCGGGCCCCCGTGCCAGGACTTCTCCCAGCTATGGAATCACGATGGCGCGCGCACAGCCCGCGGGAACTTGTTCCGCGAAGTCGCCAGGTTTCTCGCAGCGATGCAACCTGCGGGGTTTGTTCTCGAAAACGTTCCCGGGTTGTTGTCGGCTAACCGCGGGGCGGCCTGGACAGTCGTTCGTCACGCACTTAGAGCCCCGGCGAGCTTCCTATACGGGGGGCCTGGCGTCCGCTACGACCTGGCCGCTCGGGTCGTCGACATGGCGGATCTGGGCGTGCCTCAACACCGCGAGCGTTTACTCGTTATTGGCACAAGACGCGACTTGGGCGTCCGTCCGCCGATGATTCCTCAGCTCGCTGCCGCCGGCCACATCAGCGCCCGCGAGGCGCTTGAGTTCCCGCCGATCCTCGATGATGCTCCGAACCACGAGCGTGGCCTGGACAGCCCTGACGTCGTTGAGCGCCTCAAGCTGATTCCCCCTGGCCGCAACTACACGATCATCCCTCACGACCACCCACTGTTCGTGAAAGGCCTAATCAGCCATGTGTATCGGCGGCTCGATCCGGACGAGCCCAGCTACACCGTGATTGCGAACGGCGGTGGTGGCACCCACGGTTATCACTACGCCGAGCCACGGCGGCTGAGCAACCGCGAGCGGGCTCGCCTGCAGACCTTTCCAGACACGTTTGTCTTCGCCGACGGCGGGCCCGGACGCTCGGCATACCCCCGCGTGCGCCGGCAGGTCGGTAACGCCGTCCCGCCCCGCGCGGCCGAGATCGTCGTCGGCGCGCTCGTGCAGCGGCTCCAGCTCGCTGGCGTGCCGCTGCGGGGCGCGCGCGAGCTCGCCGATGTCCGCCGGGCCACCTTGAAGCTAGGCAGCTTGCTCCCCGCGACGGCGGAGAAGCAAGAGGCCGCTTGATGGACTCAGATCCGCCGCAGCCACTTCCAGCGGAGCTCCCCGTCGTCGCGGCGTTGCGGACATTGTCCATTTTCGGCGCTGACCAAGGGGGCGCGTACCGCGAGCACTACGCCGATATCGGCCGGGCTCTTGGCGCGGACGTTTCGACCCGGCTAGGCGAGAGCACGCGCGATTGGGCGAGTTCGGGGGTGCCCGGCGTACGTGTGCTTACCGGCAACGCCGGCACCGGCAAGACGGCGGTCGCCGAAGCGTTCTGCCACGCCAGCGGCGGGCGGCTGCCCCAAGCCGACGAGCTTGCCGAGGTCGCCCCGGGCCGGTTTGTGATCAAGGACCTCTCCGGGCTCCCGGGGCCTCAAGAGCGCCTGAGCGCTATCCACGGCGCGATCTCCGCAGCTCGTCGCGGGAGCCAAGCGCTCGTCTGCGCCAACGAAGGCGTGATGCGGGACGCCGCCGAGGCGCTTGGGGAGGACGGCCCGCTCGTGCTCTCGCTGCTCGAGCAGGCGCTGCGCCAAGGCGCCGCCGAGGCCGGCGGCATCGTGATCATCAACGTCAACCGCCAGCGCCCAACCGCTCCCGGGCTGTGGGAAGCGCTCGTCGACTACGTCGCCCGGGCAGAGCTTTGGGAGCCTGGCTGCGACGGTTGCCCTCATGACACCGCTGGATGCCCGATGCGCTCCAACGCAGCGGCGCTGCGCAAGCCGGAAGTGCGCGGAGCGCTGCGTATGTTGATGCAGCTCGCCACGGGCGAGGCCGTGCCCACGCTCCGAGAGGTCCTTGCGATCTTCGCGTACGCGGTCGTCGGCGGAGCGTCATGCGAGGAGGTCAAGCAGCGCGCCAGGGATCGTGGCCGCCAAGGCTTTACGGCGGAGGAGGCGTACTTCGCGCGCGCTCTAGGACAGGGGCTGCGCACCGAGACAGCCGAACGATCGCCGTTGCTTCTTGGGCTGCGCGCGAGCGGGCTCGGCCAGCTCGCGGACCTCCAAGCCGACGAATGGCTGAGAGACACCTCTGGCGCGCCAGAGTCTGTGCGCGCTCTGGCTGGCGCCCCGGACCTCGAAGAGCAAGAGACGGCGCCGCTTCGCGGCTCGCGCTCGCCGCTGGACCGGGTCAACGCAGTCGGAACGATGACCTTCCACGAGCTCGGCGAGACCATCGCAACGAGCGAAGACGTCGCGCGAGTCGATCAATGTCTCGAAGCGCTCGTCGGCCGCCCACCGTACGAGACCCCCCGGCAGGCGCTGTGGCGGCAGCGGCTGTTCTTCGAAGCCACTGATGCCCTCGGCGGCGCTTCGGCGTGCTGCGCTCGGCTTCTCGACGCCCGGAATTTCAGCGACTTCCTCGCTCTGGCGGCCGAAGTCGCTGCCGGGGGGCAGGGAGTTATCGAGCTCGCGACGATTGTCCAAGGCCTGAACTTCCTCGTCTGCGGCTTCTCAAGCCCGGCAGAGGGGCTGGTCGTGCCCGACCAGGCCTGCCTGTTTGCCCGCGATCCGGGATCCTTCCGTCCCGCCCGCCCATCGCTCGTGCACGGGCAGATCCCCTTGGGCAACTTGGCTCTTCGGACGCCCGACCGCGGGCCCATCAAAGACCTCGTGGACATCGACGACATAGAACTGGAGCTCGTCGCCAATGGCCGCGATGACCTTGGCCTGAGGATCCGACCGCGCCTATACGAGGCGATCCGCGAGGCCGCCGCGTTCGAGGGTCCGGTTGGGCAGGGGATTGCCGAGATGACAGACGTGCGTGGGTTCTACGGGCGCCTCGCCAGCTCGATCGAACATCAGGGCGTGCTGCGCGTCGCCGACCCCTCGGCGACCCCGCCGGCGCTCATCACCATTTCTCTTCCTCACTTCGCCCGCTGATGGCGAGGAGGCTAACCCCAGGATCGATCGCGAAGGAGCTATTTGGAATCGATCCCGATCGCGACGAGCGCGCGTCGCAGCTGTGCGCTGAAACGCTGCTTACGCTCGCCCAGAACGGCTACCGGGCGCCTGCCGACGCCGATCAGCTAGTCACCCCTAAGCGGGAGCGGTTCGCGCTGCGCTCGCTCGCGCTCGGAACCAACTTTCTCGACATGGTGGAAGACGGTCGCGTCGGCGACGAGGACACGACCCCGCAGCGCTACGGAGCCGAACTCGCCACCGGCGCCGATATCCGCGGCTCGCGCAACCTCGCGCTCGCGCGGGACGCGCTTCAGGGCTTGATCGACCCAGAGACGCACCAAGGCCAGGCAGGCGGCTGGCTGCTCTTCCCCTTCCACGAGTCGCTCCTCTGGTATGACGCGCGCCGCGAGCGCGCGCGACCGTGGCGCGTGCGCAAGGTCTACATGCGCGGGTCCGGCATCACGCTCGCCCGCATGCTGCTCCAACCGGACGCTGGCGACGAGGCGTCCCGGCTCGGTGCCAGCGCGGTCGCCGCGATCCGCACCATGCTCCAGGGTCCCTCGCCAGTCGCGCAAATTGCAGACCAGCTCGAATCGGCCCTGCCCGAGCGAACCGTGCCCGCCACCGAGCCAGATGAGAAGGACGCGTGGACGCGCGGCGCTAGCCCAGGCCTCGCCGATCTCACGCAGCGCGTGTGCCGCCACGCGGAAGGAGTCATGCTGCAGGGCACTGCAAGCGGCCCGGCGCGGCTGTGGCAGCTGCGCACCATCCTCGCCCTGGACCTCGCCTGCAACGCGCTGCGAACCGCGTGGGAGACGGCGAACACTCCGCTCCGGGAGCAATTTCTGTTGCTTAGCTTCGGCGGCTCGCCTCGCGCGGAAAACCGGCTGCGCCAGCGCGCCGAGACCGCTTATCAGCAAGCCCGGCTGCGGCTTCAGCTTGCCACCGTTGCGACGCTCGCGAAGGCGATGGAGCGCGTCGCACAAGAAGGCCACGTCGACTGGTCAGATGAACTCGAGAACCGCCTCGATCGGATGCGCGCAGTCATCGACGGCTTAGACGAGGCAGACGGGAGCGGCGACTACGAGAGGCTCGCGAGGCTGGCCTCGGAGACTGCCGACTATGGACGCGCCACCGAGGGATTTCGCGTGCTGCTGGACACCATCGGGGTTCTAGCCGGCACTGGCGCGTACCGCTACACGACCGCCACTCCGGACTTACTCGGCGCTCTCGTCGGGGCTCTCTCGAGCCGCATGCCGATGACCTCGCACGAGTTTTTCGACGCTCTTTACAGCGAGTGGGGGCTTGTGATCGGCCAAGATCAAGCTGCGCACACGGCCCTTGTCGATCAAGTCGACGGTGCCGAGCTCGAGCGTAACGCGCGGCGCGCGGAGCTGCTGATGGCTGACGCCGGGCTTGCGCTCAATCTGTCAGACCGCACGGTGATCGTCGGCGAGCGCGCGAAGCGGGAGGCACTATGAGCGCGCGAGTCGGCGCTGCTTTGGCCGAGTACATCCGCAGGCTCCCGGGCAACAGCAAATACGTTCTCCTCGAGGGGATCTCGGAGGACACCGCGGCCAGCCTCGCGGCTGCGTGGGACGGCGACCAGCTCCCAACTCTCGCAATCCAGTCAGCGACGCCGCAGCGATTTCCGGAGAACGCGCTGACCGGGGTTTCTGGAACTGGGCTTCGAAACACGCACCCCGAGGGCGTGTGTCTCGTGATCTGCGAAGGCAGCCGGGTTGCCGATCGCCAGTCGCTGAACTCATTCGAGAACGTCGCTCCAGCGGACCTCATGGAGAGCGTCGAGACGTTGGCGATTCTCGCTCGCGCCCACCGCGAGGTCCCAATGGACGGCGCCGCGCGCGACGCGCGACAGGCCATCGCGCAGCTTCCGCAAGCTGACCGCCCTGGGGCAGCCGCCGCGGCCGCGTATTTCGATCGCCTGGCCGACGGCGACGCGCCGCTGCGCGCATTGCCCGCGCTCGGCGCGTTCCGCGATGATGCGCAGGGCGACCGCGCCAGCTCGACCCGCATCCGCGAGAACCTCGCGCTCGCTGCGCGGCGCCGCTCCGAGGAGCTGATGCGCCCAGCCAGTTTCGGTGACGTCCGTCGCCGCGCGGAGCGCGTTCTGTGGCGTCGGCCGGGCATGAACGCTCAGCGAGCGGCGGCTGGAGCCGATCGCGTAATGGAGCTCTTACAGCAGGGCAGCGATGATCTTCTCTCTGAGCTTGCGTTCGACGAGGCGCGCGAGATCCTCGACCGCCAGCAGCAAGATCTCTCGGCGCTCGTCCGCCAGGAGCTCGACGACTTCAAGCGCGCCCGCCGCGACATCGATCCCGACGCGGCCGACGTTCCCTGGGAGCACTACGAGCACGAGGCGGACGCCTTGCGGCGTCCCGACGACCGTCGCGCAGCGGCGCGTGAGCTGATCGGCTTTGACGACGCCGAGGACCGCAACGTATTTCAGAACGCCACCCGCAAGAAGCTCGAGCGTCTGCTCAAGGACCGCTCGATCAACGCCAGCAACCCTTCTTGCCCGGAGCTCGGGCTGCTGCGCGCTGCGTTGGTCCTAGACGGAGGGCTCGCGCGCGTCCAGCTCGTGCGCCCCGAGCCGCCAGCTGAAGGCGCGAGCCCGAGCCGGGCGAGCGCAGCGCGTGCCCTCTCGATCGCGTGCGCGAGATTGAGGCTCTCCGCGATGATGAGGATCCTCGAGGAGAGCTTCGCGGTCGAGGTCGACGGCCTGCTGCTCGAACCGGCCTCACTCCAGTGGCCGGAGGCCTTCGAGGACGCCGAGCTCGACCGCGGGAGGAACCTCGAGACCGTTGTGCTTCGCCTGCATGGCGGCGAACGCGACTCGATCTTGCTCGAGTGGCGTCCCGACTTGGACGATCTGGCGATGCTGCGCGCCGCGCTGCTTTTCGCCGAGGAGCCCGCCCTCACCGCCGAGGCCGCGACGCCCTCCCTTGCGGCGTTCTGCTCCGGCGCTCCGCCGGCTATGCGCGCCGTACCCCCGGACTTACTCGACCTCGCCCGCGCGCTACAGACGACGGCAGCAGCCGTTCTCGAGTTCGGCCTAGATCCCGAGCGGCTTGGTGCCTGGCCGGCTCGCTGGAAGGAGGCTGTCGACGCTGAGCAGGCGGCGGGACGCAGCCGGTATCTCGGGGAGTTGGCGCTTGCCGGCGCCGTGCAGGCAGGCGCATCTGCTGCGCTGACGGCATTTGCGCCCCTGAAATGCGAATGGCTCCGACAGCAGATCGATGCGCTCTGGTCTCTCCTGTGGCTAGCGCTGCATGGCAGCGAAGCTTATGACCAAGATCCGCTCGAGGACACCGCTGCGGGAGTCGCGCGCGCGACCGCAGCGCATTACCCGGCTCACCTCAGAATCCCAACGCGCGATCGGCCGCTGGTCCCCAGCGCGGAGGCGCGGATCTGGAGCGTCTATGGCGGCCAGCAGACCGACGCGGGCCAGCACGGAGGCGCCGGGCTGAGGGCGGTGATCGAGCGGCTGCTGCTGCTCCAGCCCGAGGTGGCTAGTCATCTGCGCTGCCTTGCGTGGGGGCCAGGCGCCGCCGATCTGCTCGTGGATCAGGCCACTGAGCTCGTTGGTCGCCACGTCGGCCGCGCTGAGATCGGCAAGATCGAGATTTTCTGCGTCGAAGACGGCCCGGGGACAAGGCCCTTACCTGACACCCTCGCCCGCGCAGATGCGATGCTCGCCGGCGTTGGCCGCGACCGCCTAGAACTGCGCTACCTACCGTCGCTTACTGCGGCCCGCGAGCGCCTGCAAGCGCATTCTCCCGATGTTCCCATCGTGCACCTCGCGGTCATCTGCGGGCTTACGTCCGGAGGGATGCGCCTGCAAATCGAGTCCCCCGAGCTCGACCCTCCGCCGCACACCGACGAAGCGGTGTTCGCCCCGCGCGTGTGGGTGCGGCCAAACAGCCAGCGCAACATGCTGCTCGCTCCGCCCGCCGTCACCGACGCTGGCGGAGCGTGGCTGCGGCTGATGACCGCCCTATACGACGCATGGCCCGAGCCCGGCGGCAAGCTTCGCCTGCCGGAGCTGCGTACCACTAGCGCAGACCTCAGCGAGGAGCTTCAGCTCGTCCACGACCTGGCGCTCTGGGTCGCCACTCTCGACCCTTACGCCACGCGTGACAGCCTCCACCAGGCGCTTGGCGACGATGTAGCGATTCTTCACCAGGAGCGCCGGCTCGGCGGAGACTCGCCGCTGTCGCTCGTCCTCAGCCAAAAATCGGGCGGACCAGCTGACCGCGCGATCGGCCGGAGCCTGAAATTGGCGGGCATCGTCGAGGATCGCGATGTCGCGCTCAGCATCGGCACCGAGCTCCGCAAGGTCGCCGGGCAGGGCTATGGGATCCTCGCGCTCGAAGCGGCCACCACCGGCGCGGGGATCAACGAACTCGTCGGACACGTTGTCGCCTTCTCGATGCTCGCCACGACCGCCACTCCCTGGCCGCTTCCGCCGGGCTGCCGGGTGCTCCTGATCAGCCTAGATGACTACAAGCAGTGGTTCCCCGTCAAGCGCGCGGACCTGCTCGTGCTCGCTCTGGACACCCAGGAGCACGGCGTCCACGGAGCGGTGATCGAGGTCAAAGCTCGGCGCAGCGACGCCCAGCCCGCCGCGAGCGATGCGATCGACCAGCTGCGCCAGACCCTGATCGCCACCCGCTGGGCCGCCTATCCGGATATCGAGACGATCCACACGCGGCTCTGGCTGAACCGGATCGTAGAAGCGGCCTGTGCCGTCGCTCGCGAATCCAACTTCCGCCTCACTGCCGAGGAGCTCGACGCGCTCGAGCAATTCCGCAGCGGCGTTGGCACCCTTGAGTGGGCGGGCATCGGCCTAATCTTCGGACCCGAGGTCGAAGAGCTCCACCGCGACCGACCGCAGCAGCTTGCCGGTGATCTCGTCCCGATCAACGTGCAGACGGTGCGCCTAACCGAGGACCTTCTACGCGCGGCGGCCGGCACCTCGCTCACAGAGCTGCGCACGGTCGAAGCGGAGCGGGAGCCGCTCGGCGGGGGCCGTGTCCGCCGCCGGCCGGAGCGGGCCCCAGAACCCCCGGCCGACCAGCAGCCGGAGCCGGTTGCCGAACCGGAAGAACCGGCAACCGAACCGGACGAACCAATCGCGGAACCGCCGGCCGAAGAGCCGAGCGAGCCAACCCCCGTCCGCGAGCCGGCCGGCCCCATTGCAGAGGCGCCGTTCCGGCCGCCGATCCTCGGCTGGGATCCAGCCACAGGCGAGGAGCTGTGGTGGAACGCAGCTGGGGAGGGAGGGCTGCCCAACGGACACGTCGAGATCTGGGGATCATCGGGCGCTGGCAAGACCGAGTTCACCAAGAGCCTGCTCGCCCAGCTAGCCGCCCACAGCGGCGCGCACTTCGGAGTTGCTGACTTCAAGAACGACTACGGCGGAGACTTCCCTGCCCAGGCCAGTGCGAGGTTCCTCGACCTGTGGGACACCGGCGCGCCGTACAACCCCCTCGCTCTCCCAGAAGGCGGGCCGCGCCAGATCCGCTCTGCCGTGATCGAGCTGCGCGACATCGTCGATGTCGCCACCCAATCGTTTGCACGCATGGGTGTCCGCCAAAAGGCGAAACTCGCGGATGCGCTCGCCGAGGCCTACCGGATCGGCGACGCTGAACGCCGCTGGCCGACACTGATGACACTCGACTCGCTGCTGGATGACGACCTGCGCGGCATCATCGGCGACCTCACGGGCAATCAGATCTTCGGTGAGGGAGCGCCACTTGGCGACGCCACTGACGAGAACGTGATCTTTGGCCTATCGAGGATCCCCGGCAACGGACTGACAACAGTGCTCGCAGCAGGCTTCATCCTCTCCGCTCTTCAGCTCAAGATTCAAGGCTTGCCTCCAGTCGCGAACACCATCAGGTACGCCGCGGTCGTCGACGAGGCGCATCGGGTGTCTGCCTTCAAGGCGGTCGACACGATGATCCGGGAGGGTCGGTCCAAAGGGCTCGCCGTGCTGCTGGCGACCCAGCAGCCGGGAGACCTTCCAGATGTCGTGGCCACAAACGCCCAGACCAAAATCTGCTTCCGCCTGCCCGACGCGGCCGTTGCGACGTCGGCGGCCCGGCGGCTCGATCCCACTGACTCGGAGCTTCCCGAGCAGATCCGCACTCTGGACGTCGGCGAAGCGCTAGTCAGCCTCGGCGGTGCCGCCCCCCGGCTCCTTCGGATGGCACAACACTGGCGCGACCGCGAACGGCTGGCCGTGTGAGCTGACGCCGCTCAGCTTTGTCAGAGGCGATCAGCGCGCTCTCCACAGCGTCGACGGCGATCTCCAGTGGAACGTGCTCCCATAGCCGGACGACGATCCAACCCGCCTCCTCGAGGCGGTCAGTATCGAGGCGATCGCGTTCCGTGTTCCTAGCCAGCTTCGGGCCCCAGTAGCTGCCGTTAGACAGAGGTGGCCGCCCGTGAACCGGGCAACAATGCCAAAAGCAGCCGTCCACAAAGACGGCCACGCGTCGACGCGTGAACGCCAAATCAGGTCGTGGCCGCCCGCCACCAGCCGGGATCGCCAGATCGACGCGGAACCGCCAGCCGCGAGCATGCAGCGCCGACCGAAGGTGCAGCTCGGGGCTCGTGTCCCGCCGCCGATTCGATCGCATGCTTCGGGAGACCGCCTCGCTGGAGGACGCAGGGGCGGGAGGCACGCTGATCACGCTTGCCATGACCAACACCGTACGCGCTCTCGGCCCTGATCCGGGGTCGCTTTACGCAAAATCGAACATCTTGATCAGCGTTGGACGAGGCCCATTGCGTCTGTGGGCTGAGGCGGCACGGGCGATCACGGATCGCCTGAATGCTCTTAGAGTCACGAGCGGTCAGGTGTTGCATCGACTGTCGACCACACACTCTGTCGACGCGGGGCACCGCAGATGTGCGCTGCCCTTATGGCGGTGAGGCTCCCGCTTACGACTGAAGCCAATCGCGGTCGCGGCGGAAATGAAGTGAGCGGATCTCCGCTCGACTCTTTCCTACGAGATCTCCCTCGCACACGAGGATCTCGTCGCCATACCACGTCATCGGAGCATCTTCGGAGCCGTCGCTCCAGCGAACAACCGCACGGCGGGTTCCTGCCGATCCCAGCGGCAGGTCCTCGAATCGCAGAACCGCTTCGACGATCGGCTCGGACGTGCGTATGCCCATAACCCTCAGCCTACCGTCGCCGCTCGCCAGATCCGGCGCAGACTGTTCGATCAGCGAGTAGAGAACACCATCCGGCGCGCGGTAGCGGTCGCCGACGCTCACCAGCGCGGATGTCATCTCGTCGACGAGCCGATCGCGCAGCGCGTCGCGATGAGCCTGATCCGGCGACTCGAGCAGGTCGGATCCAGCGTAGCCGGCGATCGTCTCGGCTTCGGCATGTATCGCATCTGCGAGCGATTCCTGCCACATCTCGTCTCCGACGTCGTACGACGCCGCCCCTTCCAGATGAACCTTGAGAATCATCGCGCGGCACCTTCCAGGTTCTCCCCTCGAGTGCCGGTGAGTGGCGAGACGGCCATGGGCACGTCGTCGAGTAGCGCGGCCTGGTCCAAGTAGTCGGCGACGAGCGCTTGGAGCGCTTCGTAGCCGTCTTGCTCGAGCTCTCGCTCGACGAGGTAGGCGCGACCGCGGGCCGCGGCCGGGACGTCTGTGACCCGGACGACTCCGTTGACGCGCTGGCCGTACAGGACGCGCTCGCCGACGGGGACGGTGTAGCGCGCGAGTTCGATCCGCTCGCCGACGGGGTTGCCGTTCCGCCGGGTCTCGGTGACGGTAGGTGTGGTCATGACCGCCGGCTCCAGGTCGCGGTCGAGCCGTAGCCCTCGACTTCGCTCCGGCGGATCGGAACGTCGCAGCTCGCCTCGCGGGCGGCCTGCTCGGCGGCGAAGTCGAGACGCTCGATTTCGAGCTCGATGCCGCTGCTGGGCTGCACGGTCCTGAGGCGCTGGATCTGACGGCTTGCGTCGCGACTGGTCTTCGGGTAGGTGAAGGTCTGGCCGGTCCGGTTGGCGAGCGCCCGCAGGTAGTTGAGCTGGCGCGCGCTCGGGGGCTTCGGGGTCATGCTGGCCTCCTGGTGTGGGGTGGTGGGCATGCCCCAGCGAGGGCCGCGGCCGGCGCCGCGCTGTCAAGCATCTGAACCGGACTCCCGCCGTACGCCGTCCCCCGGGATCTCCCCGTGATCACTTGGATTCCCTTTGATCCCGGGGGACGGCGGGCCATTCAGAGGCTTGACAGCCAAGCCGGGTGTGGCCTGCTGAGGGGCCATGCCCGCCGCCCTACCGCAGGCGGTCTCGTTGCCTGACCTTCCCCCTGGTGCGAACATGTGTTCGACTGTGCTCCTCCTCGCCCGATCTCGCCGACGATGACTTCCCAGGGCCATCCGTCCACCCGTCTGCGACGCGCCCTGGAGACGAGGTCGAGCGCACTGATGATCCGCGCGGCGGCCGCCGAACTCCCGTCCGTGCCGCTTGAGGACGCACTTGACATCTGCCTCGCGCTGTTGGAGCTCGAGCCGGACACGTACCCCAGGACCGCCACCCGCTGGGGCAGCCGCCTGGCGATCGAGCGCAAGCTCGACCTCGTCGACGCGCAGCTCGCTCTGGCTGCGCTAGCCGCCCTCCCAGGCCCGGGCGCCAAGGCCGGCGCCGATGCGCTGATCGAGATCTCGACCCGCTATGGCCTGCGGCGTGCTGAGGAACTGATCCTCGGCTGGCTCGATCGGCGAGGTCTCGCCGACTAGCTCCGAGGGGTTGGTCGGCACCCGTGCTCGTCGAGGAGGAACGCCTCGAATTGGCGTCGGTCGCGGTCGGGGTGGAACGGTTCGTTGCCGTCGCGCAGCAGTCCGGCAACCCGCTCGATCTCGTATAGGAGGGAGAGCTTGCCGGGCGGGTCGTCCCACTCCCCGGAGTCGTAGCGATCGACCCAGGCCGCCAGAGCGGCGAGGGCCTCGACCTGCAACTCGGACTCCCACCAACTTGAGCAGACGGGAAGCCCATAGCGGGTCCGCAGCGCGCACACCGACTGCCAGAGTCGGTCAAACCACGCCCAACGCTCGGAGAGCATCAGACCGCTCCAATGAAGCGGCCATCGCAGGGGCTCGTCGATCGTGACGTCGTCGTAATCCACGAGATAGCTCCTTTCATGCCGCGGTCGCCACCGGCGACTCGGCCTCGGCGTCGTTCGTGTCGGTCGCGATCGCCTTCTCCACGGTGCGGGCGAGGCGGTCGATCAGCTCGGCGTGCTCCGTCACCGCCTCCAACGCGCCAGTCTCGCCCCAGCCCGCCACGTAGGGGATCGTCTCCCCCGAGGTATCGAGACCGGCGCCGCTCAGGATGATCAGGGTCGCCGTGTCGACGATCACCTCCGCCTGTGGGCGCGTGTGGGTCTGGTAGTTCACCCCGAGCGCATGGACGAGCTCGTGCACGAGCGTGCGGACCTGGCCGTTCACGG
>Ga0302326_10008131_pt1 | contig 23210 bp, 20 predicted proteins | sample Palsa_T0_3_FD_202264 | JGI IMG/M metagenome (GOLD analysis project Ga0302326, IMG submission 202264) | Peat permafrost microbial communities from Stordalen Mire near Abisko, Sweden - Palsa_T0_3 | ecosystem: Environmental > Terrestrial > Soil > Palsa > Peat permafrost | place: Sweden: Abisko... | reverse complement strand
CGCGGCGCTCGGCGTGACGTTGGGGTTCTTGTCGGCGAACTGGCCGAGCGGGTTGGGGACCACCCAGACCGAGACGTCGTAGATCGACGGGTAGAGGAACACCGTGCTGACGGCGGCGGGGTCGGTTACCACCCCGGCCTTGACCAGACCCTCGGCCGTCGGATGCTCCACGTCGCCCACGGTGGCATACTTTTTCGCCCCGATGGCCTTGCCGTAGACGCACTTGCCGCTCGCCTTGTCGCAGAGCACGTAGTGAATATGCGCAGGGACAGTATAGAAGCGCTTGGGATCGATCCCGAACAGCGACGGCGGCCCGGGCGGCGGAGACGCGTTCGGGTCGCGCCGGACGCTGAAGTCCGCACCGATCAACCGTCCGTTGACGTCGTACCATAGCTGAGCGGGCACGTCGGGATCGGTAGTGTTCCACGCTTTGATGTTGACGTAGCTGATCGCGCCGGTCCGGTCCTCGTTGGTGAACCGAACGTAACCGGCCTTGATCGCGCTCTGCGGTGTCGGATACCGCTGCGGCAAATCGTGCATGATCTTCGCCAAGAACGCCGTTTCGGCGGCGCTGGGCGCGGGTGCCGCGGTAGGAGCCGCGGTCGGGGTGCCCATGTTCATCTGAGCGACGGCCGGTTGCGCGGCGAATGCCGCGCACGCCGTCGCGAGCGCGAGGATCAGGATCGAAAGGCGACGCGACATGACTCGGCGGTTCGCGACCGCCTCGTCGTTCCTTCGTTTTCTTACGGAGATGCGGCCGGGGTCGGCGTCGGCAGCGTGATCGGAACGGGGGTTGGCAGCGTCGACGGCGCGACCGTCGGGGTGGGCAGGCTGGTGAGCCGTGTATTCGGACGCAACATCGACCGCGCGGCGGCGGTGCGCGCCGGCGTGGGAGTGTAGGCGGACGCCGGCTGATCGCCGGACAGCCCGAACGGGAACGGCACGCGGATCGAGTAGCGCGCCCCGATGTGGTCGACGTCGGCCAGCGTTCGGGCGTCGATCTGCGTCCCGGCAGCGACCGGCGGCACGATCGGCCGATCGGCCTTCACGGGCAGCAAGCCGACACTGGTCTTGAAGCGTTCGAGGACCACGACCGGCCGGCGGTTCCCGTCGGGCGCGGTAACGCCGCCGACGTAGAGCTCGGCCCGCGCGCCGGCGGCCGCCAAGGTCGTCCCATCGAAGACCAGCGGATCGCGCAGGTGAACGGCAACGACGGTGCCTTCCCGGCGGCCGGCCTCCAAGCCGGCGTCGGTCACAAAGACGACCGCGGTTCCCGTCGGCAGGACGTGTGCCGGCGGGGACTGCGCGGTCGCCCAAGCTACGCTGAGGAGGAGGAACGCCGCCGCGAGGACGGCCGTCCGGCGGATGCCGGGCATCCTCCTAGCTGGCTTTCTTTTGTGCCTCGGCGGCTTCGGCGGCAGCCTTCTTGCCCTGTTCGATCAAGGCTTTGACCTTCTGGCCGCCCTTCTGGCCGATCGTCTCGTAGAACTCCGGGCCGTAGCGATCGCGCGTAGCCTCGCCGCCCTTCTTGCCGCCCTTTTTCCCGATCGCCTCGTAGAAGGCGTGTCCGTGGGCCTTCTTGGTGGCCTGACCGCCCTTCCGGCCGATCATTTCGTAGAACTCGGGGCCGTACTTTTTCTTGACGGTCTCGCCGCCTTTTTGGCCGGCCTCGCGGACGGACATGCCGCTTCCGGACTTGCGCTCTGGGGTGGTTGACATGGTGTTGGGGTGAACCTCGTGGATGAAAATCGACCTATCTCAGTAACGTAAGCGAACCCATGGAAGTTGTCGGCCGAAGCCGGGCGTGGCATAAGGTTCGGACGCTCGCCGTCGCGGGGGTCGTGGCCGCTTGGGTCATCAGTACGCCGACGAAGGCTGCTCCGGCTGACCAGCCCAGCTACCGGCGGTTGATTGAGCTCGAGAGCACCCGGTCGTTCTCCGACGGGCTGACCGCGGCACTGGCGTCGAGCGACACGAGCTTGGCGGGGCGGGCGGCGCTGGCGCTCGGACGAACCGAAGATCCCCGCGCGGCCGGGCCCCTAAAGAACGCGACCTCGAGCCAGGACGTTCCGCTTCGGGCTCTCGCGGTCTACGGATACGGCCTTCTCGCTGCCCACAACCCCATCGACGTCGCAACGGTTGCCCTGGCCCTCAAGGACCAAGCGGGCGCTGTGCGGGTGGCGGCCGCCGACGCGGCCGGGCGAGCTCGCGCCGGCCGCTCGCCCGGCGCCGGCACCCTGGCCGAGCCGTTGCTCGCGCTCGAGCAACGCGATCCCGATCCGATCGTTCGGGGACGTGCGGCGGCGGCGCTCGCCGCTTGGACCAAGACCGCTGACGGCCCGGCCATCGCGCGCCGCATCGCGCGGGCGTTCGGCCGCGAGCGCAGCGCGACGGTCCGTTGGCACGAGGCGTGGACGCTGCGCCGCGCTTTCGCCACGGCCACGCCGCCGTGGACGGTCGCGGCCGGCTTGAGCGACCCGGACGAGCTCGTTCGGATCCAGTTCGCCGACCTGGTCGCGCGCCGGAAGAATCCGGCCGGGATCGCTGCGCTGCGACCGCTGCTGCGCGACCCGTCGTGGCGCGTGCGAGAGCAGACGCTCGAGAGCATCCGCGTGCTGTCCGGCAGGAAGCGGACCGAGGACCTCACGTCCGTGCCGGCCGGTATCGTCACGCCGCGACCGCAGCCGGCCGACACCGAACCGGCGCTCCTGCGCCCAACAACGGCGGCCAGCGCTCCCGCGCGTCCGACGGCGGACGAAGCGTTGGTCGACCTGCCGCTGCGGCCGGCGACCAGCGCGCTGATGGACGGTTCGATGCGGGGACCTCATCCGCGCGTGCGCATCGGCACGACGCAGGGCACGATCGTCGTGCGTCTGTACCCGGAGTGGGCGCCGCTGACCGTCGCCAACTTCCTCAACCTCGTCGACCACGGTTACTACGACAACCTGCGCTGGTACCGCGTGGTCCCCGATTTCGTGGCCCAGACGGGCGGACACCTCACCGGCAAACCCGACGACGACATCGCGCCGGTAGGTTACACGGTCCCCGCCGAAGAGAACCCGCTCGAGCAGCGTTCGGGCGTCATCTCGATGGGACTCGACTACACCACCGGCAAGGACGCGCATGCAAAGCGTGACTCCGCGAACGTCGAGTTCTACATCACGATCTCGCCGCAGCTGCACCTCGACCGCGACTTCACCGTGTTCGGCGAGATCGAGAGTGGTTTTGCGACGCTCGGCCGGCTGATCGAGCGCGACCGCATCACCAAAGTCGTCCGCCTCGCGGACGACTGATCGACGCGTTCGTCGAAGGGCTCCCGGCACGAGTTCCGTAGCTTCGCGCATGGCTGTGCGCGCGTGGGGTGGCTGTCTTTGTTCGGTCGTGTTGTTGCTTTATGCGACGGCGGCACCGTCGGGCGCGGCATCGATTGCGTCGCTTCCGGCCGGCGGCACGGTCCTGCGTCAACCGAGTTCGGTGGCGTATGACGCGGGCGGCGATCTGTTCATTGCGGACCGCGGTGCGAACAGGATTCTCGTCGCTCGTCCGAATCAGCCGCCGGCGCTGTTTGCGGGATCGGACTCAGGGCAACCCGGCGACGCCGACGGTCCGGGGACCCGAGCGCGCTTCAACGCTCCGTCGGGCCTGGCGATCGGGACGCATGGAGAGATCTATGTCGCGGACGCCGGAAACTACGCGATCCGCGTCATCACCCCCGCCGGCGTCGTGTCGACCTTCGCCGGCACGGCGAGTGCCGGCAGCGTCGACGGGCCGAAGGCGCAAGCTCGGTTTGCCGGACCGACGGCCCTCGCGACCGACGCCAAAGGCGATCTCTTCATCGCCGACGGCCCGGCTGGGATTCGGGAAATCGACGCCGCGGGAATGGTCAGCACGCTTCCCGTCGAGGTCCACGACCCGATCGGGATTGCGGTTGGAGAATCGTTCACGCTGTTCGCGAGCGATCCCGACGGCATCGTCGCGTTTCGTCTCGGCGGGACGACGACCCGTCGATATCCGATCGTGCCGCGACCCGGAGCGATGAACGAAGGGCTGCAGGGGCTGCGGCCCATTGGGACGCCGATCGGGCTCGCGGCGATCGATTCGCAGTCGGTGCTCTATACGACGCGCGACGGCTCGGTGCGCTACATCGACGTCGATCAACGGTTCACCCGCACGGTCGCGGCCGGGCCGCTTCTCGCTGCCCCCGTCGCGCTTGCGGTCGCGCCGAGCGGCAGCGTCGCCGTAGCGAGCTCATCCGGAGCGGTCGCACTCGTCGCAGGCGTCGATCTGCGCAGGCCGATCGAGCCGAGCGATACGGAACTCCTTCCGAACCATTTCCAGTTCGACCCAGCCGTGTACAACATTGCCTACGTCGGCACATCGTTCGTCTGGTGGGACACCGAATGGGACGACTCCATTGCGGGCGTCCTGGAAAAGATGCTGCGCAGCGATCCCGATGCGCGAAAGCTCGATCCGCGCGTCGTTCCGGTCGTGATGCCCGGCGGGACGCTGCAGGCTTGCGAGCAGTTCAGCAAGTATCTCGGCGAGTCTGCGATGGTACGACTCATCGTCGTGGACGTCAGCCGCACCCTCGTCACCCAGTCGTTCTCCGTGTCCGTAGAGACGATAGGTTCGGATCGCGGCGCGTGGGAGCCGATGCTCGTGAGCGGCTTGGTGAAGCTTCAAGCGGTGCTCGCCGGCGACCGCGTGGCTCTGCTCGTCGTCGTTCATCCCGAAGAGCCCGACATGATGGGGCAGGCTGAGGGCATTCCGTTTCTTGCGGCCGATCTGCGGGCACGCGGGGTCGACGCCATCAGCCTCTATCCTGATTTCGGGCGCGCCCGCGCGTCGGCACATCTGTTCAGCAGCATCGACCCACATTTCTCCGCGGCCGGGCGACGGGTCGCGGCGGAAGCCGTCGCGCGATATATCGAACGCACGCAGCCATGGAACGTCGGAAACTCGCAGCCGGCCGCACCGCATCCGCAGCCGTCTTCACCGTCGTCGCTCCCGCCGGTCACGAGAGCGACATCGCGTGTCCTCGCAACTGCTCGCACGGGCGCTAGGCCTCCACCGCCCGCTGCCGTGCCCAGCAGCCCACACTTCGAAGCCGCATGGACCGAGTTGAATTCGGCCGTGTGGATGCTGACGCACACCGGCGTCGTGCGGGCGACCGACCCGAACTACAAACTGGCGATGCGATCGCTCTATGCGTCGATCGGCGCGCTGGACGACGGTATCATCAGCTCGGCGCGAAAGCCCAAAACGCCGGCCGCGCCCGAGAATTACGTCGAACGGCTCCATGCGGCATTGGATTCGCTCAGCGCCGCAGATCGCGACCTCGCTCCGCGATCGACGAACCGCAACGCGGAGCGCCTCCGCGTTCGCGCGCTGGGCCGCGCCCGCGAAGCGGCTGCGGCGGTGAGGAACCTCATCGCCGACTGCGGCTGCTAAAGAAATGATTTTCGGACTAACGAGAGATGACAGACCGCAGGGCGAACATGAGGTTCTCCTTGCGTTCGGTGACGCGGCGGTAGAAGTAGCCGGCCCAGTGCGTTCCGTACGGCACGTAGATGCGCACGCGATAGCCCGCGCCGACCAGCCGGCGCTGCAGCTCCGGGCGGACGCCGTACAGCATTTGGAACTCGAAGCGGTCACGCCCGATCCCGCGCTCGCGGGCGAACGTTTCGACCGCCTCGATCAAGCGCAGGTCGTGAGTGGCGATGGCGGGATACGTGCCGCGTTCGAGCAGCGCTTCGGCGGAGCGCGTGAAGGCGCGCCGAATCGTCGGCATGTCCTTGTGCGCGATCTCTGGTGATTCGTTGTACGCGCCCTTGCAGAGCCGTACGCGAGCGCCCAGCTCGATCGTTCGCTCGACGTCATCGGGCGTGCGCTTGAGGTACGCCTGGAGCACCGGCCCCACGGTCGGCGTGCGAGCATACGCTCGTTCGAAGACGCGCAAGGTCGCATCGGTGACCGCCGAGCCTTCCATGTCGATGCGGACGAACGGATCGCGGTTCGGTGCCGCCGCGCCGGCGACGGCCAGCAAGTTGTCGAGCGCAAACTGCTCGTCGATCAACAGGCCCATCGCGGTCAGCTTCACCGAAACGTTCGTCTCGACGTCGCGCGCGCGGATGCTCTGCAGCAGCTCGAAGTAGGCGTCGCGCGTGCGCTCCGCCTCGGCTGCCGACGTGACGTCCTCGCCGAGGAAGTCGAGCGTCGCGGTCATCCCCTGCGCGTTGAGCGCCGCCACCGCGTCCATCGCCTCGGCGACCGTCTCGCCGGCGATGAAGCGCTTGGCGAGAAAGAAGAAGCGCTGCTGGAATCCCGGGCTCTGGATCACGTCGAGGACTGCCACGACCGGCCGGCTTCGGCATGATCCGGCCAGGCCCCCGGGGTAACCCTTCGCTCGATGGGTCGCCTCTTTTCACGCTCTTTTCAAACATCATAGACAAAGGGGCGGCTATTTTGGGAAACGGAGAGCATGGCTTGGCGCATCCTGGTCGCCGACGACGACCCGGAGATCTGCACGCTCATCAAGACGGTCCTTGCGAAGGGGCCGTACGAGGTGACGGCGTGCAGCGACGCCGAGAGCGCGCTCGTGCACATGCAGCAGGACGCGCGCTTCGATATCCTCATCAGCGACTTCATGCTGCCGGGGATCTCGGGGATCGAGCTGATCGCGCAGGTCCGCCAGAACAGCGCGACGGCGCGCATCCCGATCGTCATGATCAGCGGCCACAGCAACTACTTGATGGACGCCCGCGCGAAGGCCGCCGGCGCGAACGCGTTTCTGAACAAGCCGTTCTCGCTCACGCAGCTGCGCTCGCTCGTCAACGAACTGTTGACCAATCCATACGATTCGGTCACGGCCTAGCTGAACGGGGCGGCGCGTGACCGTCGCCGCGTTCTTCAAGGTCCTTTTCGTCGCGCTGTCGCTCGGGCTGGACGTGTTCGCCGTCTCGGTCGGCGTCGGGATGCGAGGCGCCGACCGTTGGGTCAAGGTTCGCATCGGCGCGGCGTTCGCGGCGGCCGAGATGGCGATGACCGTGCTGGGCGTCCTGCTCGGTCAGGCCGCGGGCCGTCTGCTGGGCGACGCCGCCGGATATCTCGGCTTCGCCGCGCTGGCCGGCGTCGGCGGTTACATGATCTACGAAGCGCTGCACGGAACCGAGGAAGGCGGTGGCTTCGATCTCTCGCGCGGCTTCGGGCTGGTCCTGGGCGCGCTGTCGATCAGTCTGGACTCGCTGGGGATCGGCTTCTCGATCCTCTACATCGGCGTCCCGCTGTACTACAGCTTGGTCTTCATCGGCGCCGCGTCGGTGTTGTCGACGGCCCTCGGCCTCGCGCTCGGACAGCGCTTGGGCGTCGTGGCCGAAGAGCGCGCCGCGCTGTTCGCGGGCATCGTGCTCGTCCTCACGGGCGTAGCGTTTGCCGCGATCAAGTTCTTCCACCTCAGCATCTGAGGCGCTGTACGCGCTGGCGACCGCGGCGCGCAGCGTGGTCGTGGTGGGCACCGCGAAGCACGCCGGCAAGACGACGGCGTTCAACGCGCTGCGCGCGGTCGCGCGGCGGCGCGGTGTCGCGATCGCGGTGACGTCGATGGGGCGCGACGGCGAGCCGTTCGACGCGCTCGACACCGAGCCGAAGCCGCGCGTACGCTTGGCGGCGGGTACGCTCGTCGCGCTGCCGGCCGGGCTGGTGCCGCGCAGTCCCGCGCTGGCGCTGCTCGATCGCGGCGACGAGAGCGCGCTGGGCACGATGATGTTCGCGCGCGCGGTGTCGGTGACGACCTGCGAGATCGGCGGCCCGCCGACGACGCGGGCCATGCGCGCGACCATCGACCGCTTGCGGTCGCTGGGCGAAGGACCGGTGCTGGTCGACGGCGCGATCGATCGCATCGCGCCGCTGGCCGGCGGTGACGACGCGATCGTGCTCGCGACCGGTGCGGCCTCGGGCGCGACGGTCGACCGCGTCGCCGGCGCAGCGGCGGAGGTGGTCGCGCGCCTGCGCATCCCCGGCCGCAATCCGGCCGTGGAGCGAGCGCGCATGGTGCGGATCACGGGCGCGCTCGACGCGCGCGGCGCCGAAGCGTTGCTCGCCGGTTCGCACGACGTGACGGTCGTGGTCGAGGATCCGACCCGCGTCGCCGTCCGCGGCGCGCTGTTCGCCCAGCTGCAGGCGTCGCTCGACCTGCGCTGCGAGCGGCCGCTGCACGTGGTCGCATGCACGACCTGTCCGGTCGGGCGCGGCGCGGCGCTGCCGGCGCGGGCGCTGGTCGAGGCGGTCGCGCGCGCGACCGGCCTGCCGGCGTTCGACGTGGTTGCCGACCTGACGGCGCCGCGCGAATGACCGACGCCCTCACCGCGGAGCGCATCGGCCTCGTCTGGCTGCGCGCCGCGCTCGAGCCGGTCGGAGCCTTCGGCCGGCGACTCGACGAGACGATCGCGCCGTACGGTCCCGGCGACGAAGCGCGCGCGCTCGAAGAGATCGCCGGCGTCGTCGCGCGCGCGCGGGCACTCGACCGCGACGGCGTCGCGCGCCTTCGTGCGGCGTTGCGCGCGGTCCCCGAGCCGAGCCCGATCTTCGCCCGCGCGCGCGCCGGCGACCCGCTCGCGGACGTCGACTTCTACGAGCTGGGACGGTTCGTCGACGGGCTCGCCGCGCTCGCGCGAGCGTGGGATGCCGCCGGCGGTGCGCCGGAGCGCCGGCCGCCGACGCTCGGCGCGCTCGAGGCCGCCCTCGCGCCGGGACGCGAGAACGGCGGGTTCTATCTCGTCGACGCGTTCGCCGAGGCGTTGCCGGCCGCGCGCGCGGCGCTGGCCGCCGCCGAGGCGGAGCTCGACGCGCGCCGCGAAGCGATCGCACAGCGCGTGCGCGCGACGACCGGCGTCGACCCGGTCGGCGACGAGTTCGTCGTGCTGCGCGAGGTCTACGACGGACCGCTGCCCGACGGCGTGCGAATCGTGCGCGACGCGCCGACCTATCGAACCGCGGCGCTGGAGCTGAGCTCAGGCGCGCGCGACGCCGCGTTCGCGCGCATGTCGGAAGCGGAAGAGCAGGCGCGGCGCGCGCTGGCGGAACGGATCGCCGTCGAAGCGGCGCGCGCGAACGATGCGCTGCGCGCGCTCGGCGAGCTCGACCGCGAGCTCGCGCGGGTCGCGTTCGCGCAGCGCTGGGGAAGCTGCGTGCCGGTACTCGCGGCGGACGGCGTGCGCTTCGAGGAGGCCGTGTTCGCACCGCTGGCCGACGCGCTGAGCGAACGCGGCCGTCGCTACACGCCGCTCTCGCTCGACCTCCAGGGCGTCGCGGTTCTCACCGGCCCGAATATGGGCGGCAAGAGCGCGGCGCTCGCGACCGCCGGCTTCTTGTGCGCGTGCGTCGCGCTGGGCGTTCCGCCGCCGGCGCGCGAAGCGGCGTTGCCGCTGCTCGAGTCGATCGCGTGGATCGGCGGTGATGGTCCGCAAGACCGCGCGCGCTTGCTCTCGTCGTACGCCGCCGAGATCGTGCGCGGGCGCGAGACGCTCGCGCAGGCGTCGCCGCGCGGGCTGATCCTCATCGACGAGTTCGCTCGCACGACCGGTCCGCGCGAGGGCCGCGCGCTGCTGATCGCGTTCGTCGAGGCATTGCGCGCGCGCGGCGCGCTCGCGCTCGTCGCGACCCACTTCGACGGGATCGCCGAGACCGCGGAGGTGGCGCACCTGCGCATCGCCGGACTCCGCGAAGGCGCGCTGGGCGAAGTGAGCCCGAACGATCTCGACGCGGCGCTCGACGCGATCAACCGCGCGATGGATTATCGGGTGGTCGATGCGCGCGACGGCGCGGCGCGGTCGGACGCGCTGGCGCTCGCCACGCTGCTCGGGTTCGATTCCGCCGCGGTCGCGCGCGCTCGCGAACTGTTCGACGATTAGGTCACAGGCCGAGGGCGAGCGAGTCGGCGCGCGGATCGCTGCCGCCGGCGAGCGTGCCCCGCGCGCGGTCGACGACGATCGCGTGCGCGTGGCCCATCGCGTTTTCGAACGGGCCGAGCGGTTCGACCTGGTGACCGCGGCGCCGCAGGCCGCCGACGATGTCCTCGGGCATGCGCGATTCGACGAGCACCATCTCGCCGGTCTCGAGATCGGGGCGCTCGGTCAGCTGGTGACGGCCGTAGATCCAGCGCGGATGATCGAGCGCGCGCTGGACGTCGAGCCCGCGTTCGACGAGCTGATGCAAGATCTGCAACAGGATCTGCGGCTGACCGTCGCCGCCCATCGTGCCGAACACGACCTCCGGCGCGCCGTCGCGCAAGGACATCACCGGCGACAGCGTGTGCACGGGACGTTTGCCGCCTGCGTACACGTTGGGGTGATCCGGCCGGGTCGAAAAGTAGGCGCCGCGGTTCTGCAGCACGATCCCGGTGCTTTCGGCGACGACGCCCGAGCCATAGTTCATGTAGAGGCTCTCGATGAGCGACACCGCCATCCCGCGCTCGTCGACGACGCCCAGCGAGATCGTCCCACCGCGATCGGGCAGCAGCTCGCGCGAGCTCGCGCGGTCCGGGTTGATCGTGTCGCGCAGCGCCGCCAGCGCGGCCGGCGCGAGCCGCTCTTCGATCCCCGTCGGCCCGAAGGCGGGATCGCGAAACGTCGCGTCACGGATGGCGATGGCGCGCTTCATCGCCTCGATCCCGAGGTGGTGCCACAGCGACTCGTCGGCGTCGCCGTCACGCTCGAGCATCCCGGCGCCGAGCAGCAGCAGCGCGGCCTGCGAGTTGGGCGGATGCGCCAGCAGCTCACCGCCGCACCACCCGATGCGCAGCGGCGTCGTCGGTTCGGTGCGATGGGACGCGAGATCGTCGAGCGTCATCTGGTTGCCGCCGCGGTTGAGCGTGCGCACGATGCGCTCGGCGATCGCGCCGCCGTAGAACGCGTCGGCGCCGCCGCGCCGGATCGCCGCCAACGTCTCGCCCAGCTCGGGATTGCGCAGCACGTCGCCCGGTCGCGGCACGCCGTCCGACAAGAAGATGCGCGCCGCTTCGGGGTCGCCGCGCAGCATCGGCGCGTTGAGGCGCGCGTAGTTCGCGACGACGTCGGTGATCGCGAAGCCGTCGCGCGCGTACCGTTCGGCCGGCGCCAGCAGCTCGTCGAGGCTGCGCGTTCCGTGCCGGCGCGCGACGTCTTCCCACGATCGCACGGCGCCCGGCACCGTGACCGCCAGCGCGCCGCGCTGCGGCAGAACACCGCCGGGCAAACGGTCGAGCGACGCAGCGCGCGGCGTGCGACCGCTGCCGTTGTAGGAGACCGTTGCGGGCAGCTTCGGATCGTGCACGATCCAGAACGCGTCGCCGCCGACGCCGCAACTGGCCGGATAGACGACCGTCAGCACCGCGTTGGTCGCGATCGCAGCGTCGACGGCGTTGCCACCGCGGCGCAGTACGTCGACGCCCGCGGCGGTTGCCAGCGCGTGCGGCGAAGCGACCATCGCGCGCGTCGACCGCGCCACCGCGCGGCTGGGCCATGTCGGCTGTCGTTCCTGGCTGGGCACGCCCCCTGAACGCCGCCAACGCCACGAGCGGTTTCGACCATCTTGAAAACCGAACGACGTTCGGTTATACTGACCATCGTGCTGGATGGAGTGGAACCGATGGCACACAAGAAAACCTCAGCGTCAAAGTCGTACCGCGAGTCCACGGACGCGGAGATGAACGCGGCCGCGGCGCGCGGACGGCTCGAGATGCAGCGCGACGGGGCGCGCTCGGTTCACTACGACGAGAGTCGCGATGAGCTCCGAATCGCACTGAACAGCGGCGTAACCATGAGCATTCCGCGGGCGCGGATTCCGGGACTGGAAAAGGCGACGCGTAAGGAACTAGAACAGGTCGAGCTCTCCCCGATGACGACGACGATATCGTTCCTGCGTCTCGATGCAGACTATTCCGTGCAGGGCCTCATCCGGCAAGCGCTCGGGCTCAACGAGCAACAGCGCGCAGCCGGATCGGTCGCCTCTCCGGCGAAACGTGCGGCGGCAATTCAGAACGGGCAGCTCGGGGGAAGGCCGCGCAAGGCCGTGAACGTTCAATCGGTACAACCGAAGCGCAAGCGCAAGAAGGCGCCGGCTGGGCGTTGAGCCCGCAGCCGCCGGGACGGGGGCGGCGCGGGGCGAAGGGCGAGGCGTGGATCCGCTGATCATCACGGTAGCGCCGGTCGGGGCCGAAGTCATGCCCGAGCAAACGCCGTACCTGCCGGTGACGCCGGCGCAGCTCGGCGACACCGCGCGCGCGATCCGCGCGGCCGGGGCGAGCATCGTGCACGTGCACTGCCGCAACGACGACGGGACGAACACGCACGACGTCGAGCGCTTCCGGCAGGCGCGCGACGCGGTGCGCGCGGCGAGCGACCTGATCGTGCAATTCTCGACCGGCGGCGCGATCGGGATGACGCCCGAGGAGCGCGCGGCGCCGCTGGTGCTGCGGCCGGAGATGGCGACGCTGACCTGCGGCACGGTGAACTTCGGCGACGACGTGTTCGAGAACAGCTTTCCGATCATGCGCGGCATCGCGGCGAAGCTCACCGAGTACGGCGTCGTCGCCGAGCTCGAGATCTTCGATCTCGGGCACCTCTCGAACGCGAAGCGGCTGGCGGCCGAGGGAGCGATCCGGCTGCCGGCGCACGTCGACTTCGTCCTCGGCGTTCCCGGCGGGCTCGACGCTTCGGTCGAAAACCTGATCGACTGCGTGCGCGCGCTGCCACCAGGCTGCACGTGGTCGGTGGCCGGAATCGGCCGCATGCAGCTCGTGCTCGCGACCGTCGCGGTCGCGATGGGCGGCCATGTGCGGGTCGGCCTCGAGGACAACCTGTACTACGCCAAGGGCCGGCTGGCGCGCAACGAGGAGCTTGTCGCGCGCGTCGTCCGCATCGCCGAAGAACTCGGCCGCCCGGTCGCCACGCCCGAACAGGCGCGGCAGCTGCTAGGCATCGCCGCGAGGTCCGCGGCGTAACGCAAAGGGGACGGTAGCCCGCTCCCGGAACGCGTCGGCCCGTCCCTCGGGGAGGTCACGCCGCTGTTCACGTACGTCGTCCGCCGGACTCTGCAGAACATCCCGCTGCTGTTGCTCGTCTCGGTCGTGCTGTTCACGATCTTGCAGCAGGCGCCGGGTGGACCGCTCACGCCGTACCTGCAGAACCCGCACATCACGCAGGCCGACATCGAACGGCTCAAGCACAACCTCGGGCTCGACCAGCCGGTCTACATTCAGTACTTCCACTGGCTGTGGCACGTGCTCCAGGGCGACTTCGGCTGGTCGATGTCGAACTCGGAGCCGGTGACGCAGGCGATCCTCGAGCGGATGCCCGCCACGCTCGAGCTGATGGGCTGCGCCTACGTCTTCTCGATCTCGCTGGGCGTGCTGTTCGGGATCATCAGCGCGGTCCGGCAGTACTCGTGGGTCGATTACCTCATCACGACCTTCGCCTTCTTCGGCCAGTCGATGCCGGTGTTCTGGTTCGCGCTGATGCTGCAGCTGGCGTTCTCGGTGAAGGGTGTAACCGCGTTCGGATATCACATCTCGCTGCCGTCGGCGTCGATCGCCACCAACTCCGACGTGTTCGACCTCGGCGATCGCGTGCAGCATCTGATCATGCCGGTGATCGTGCTGTCGCTGGCCTTCATCGCGTCGTTCAGCCGCTTCATGCGCAGCTCGATGCTCGAGGTGATCCGCACCGACTACATGCGCACCGCGGCCGCCAAGGGCGTCTCGCGGACGGCCGTCATCCTCAAGCACGGCTTCAAGAACGCGCTGATCCCGCTGGTGACGATCATCGCGCTCAACCTGCCGGGACTCGTCTCGGGCGCAGTGGTGACCGAGACGATCTTCGCTTGGCCGGGGATGGGCCGCTTGTTCATCAACGCGCTCGGCCAGTTCGACTTCGCGCTGCTGATGGGCTACATGATGTTGACATCGTTCCTGGTCGTGTTCTGTAACCTGTTGGCCGATATCTGCTACGCGTGGCTCGACCCGCGCGTGAAGTACACGTAGCGGGACACCATGGCTGCTACGCTTCCGCTCGTCCCGCCGGCCGGCGTCCACGTCGAGGAGATGGCGCCGACGCGCAACACCGTCTGGCGGCGTTTCCGCCGCCACAAGGTCGCGCTGGTCGGGCTGGTCGTGATCTCGCTCATGGCGCTGATCGCGATCTTCGCCAACCAGCTCGCCGCGTTGATCGGTCACCCCGATCCCAACTTCATCGATCAGGTGAACTGGCAGGGCTACTCGCTCGCGCCGGGTGTTGCCGGCCACCAGCTGGGCACCGACGAGGTCGGGCGCGATCTGTTGTCGCGCTTGATGTTCGGCGCGCGGATCTCGCTGACGGTCGCACTCTTCGCCGTGATCATGGAGATCACGATCGGGACCGTGCTCGGCGCGATCTCCGGCTATTACGGCGGTTGGGTCGACTTCGTGATCATGCGCATCACCGACGTCGTGCTCTCGATCCCATTGCTGCCGCTGCTTTTGGTCCTCACCGCGATCGTCGCCGGAACCTCGAACAAAGCCGCGCTCAGCTTCCTGGTGATCGTCGTGCTGATCGGCGGGCTGTCGTGGCCGGCCGTCGCACGGCTCGTGCGCGCCTCGTTCCTGTCGCTGCGCGAGCGCGAGTTCGCCGAAGCTGCCCGCGCGATCGGGAACCGCGACGGGCGGATCATCTTCCGGCACCTGCTGCCCAACGCGATCGCGCCGATCATCGTGCAGGCGACGCTCGAGGTCGCCAACGTCATCATCCTGGAATCGGTGCTGTCGTTCCTCGGCTTCGGGATCCAGCCGCCGACCGCGTCGTGGGGCAACATGCTGGCCAACGCGCAGTCGAACCTCACCTCGGCACCGTGGGCCGCGATCTTCCCCGGCCTGTGCATCCTCGTGACGGTGCTCGCGATCAACTACCTGGGCGACGGCCTGCGCGACGCCCTCGACCCCAACATGGTCTAGCGCCGGCGCCGCCGGTAGGTGACTACGCCGACGCGAACCGTCGCTTGAGCAGCCGCGCCGCGGCGTAGCCGATCGCCGCGACGCCGACGACCACCGGCGAGTACGCGACGCACCAGGCGATCGTGCTCAGCAGCGAGACGACGGTGTCGTCCAGCGCGTTGAGCCCGCTCTGCCAGGCGCCGTCGATGCGCGCGCTCGGTCCCGGCTGCGCGGGCGTCTCGTTGGCGCGCTCCTCGGTGAGGTTGACGCTGATCGTGCTGGTCGCGACGCGGTGCAGGTCGTGCTGATGGGTCGCGTCGAGTTGCTCGATCTGACCGCGAACGTCGCTGAGGTTCTGCTGGACCGACAGGATGTCGTCGACCTTGCCGCCCTTGGCCATGAGCGCGCGCAGGTCGTTCTCCTCGCTGCGCAGGTTGCGCAGCCGCGCCTCCTCGTCGACGATCGCCGCGTCGACGTCCTCCGCGTCGATCGCGCGGTTCTGCACGGTGCCCAGCGCCGCGAACTGGTCGAGCGTGGCGTCGAGCCGCGCGGCCGGGATCTCGACCGTCAGCTGCGCGCCGTGCACGGCGCCGGCGGTGCGCGGGCTCGCATCGTCGAGCGAGGTGAGCTCGCCGCCGTTGTCGCCGGTCAGCTCGCGCACGCGCTTGAGCGACGTCTCGACGCTCGCGACGAGAACGTCGATCCGCGCGGTCTTCGCCAAGCGATGCTGCTTGGCGACCGTCGAAGCGGCGTCAGCCGCCGCCGCGCCCGCGGCGTGCGATTCGGCCATGGTCTTCAGTTTGCTCTGCGCGGTGTCGAGGTTCGGTCCCGGCGTGACGCGATAGACGATCGAGCCGACCGATTCGCCGTTGCCGGTCGTCGCCGACATCTGCGTGACCTGGGCTTCGCGCGCATGGTATGCCGCCGCCGCAGCCACCCCGAAGCCGACCACCAGCACCGCCGCCGTCGCGTAACGCGCCGGCGTCCCCCACCACGCCGTCCGCAGCCGCGTAGCGACGATCGCGCTGGGCGGCATCGCAATGCGCGCCAGCGCGTCGTCGAGCACCGACGCCGGGACCGCCGGCGCGGCACCGGCGTACGCGTTGAGCGCGGCGCCGAGCCGCTCGAGCTCGCGCAGCTCTTCGGCACAGCTCGGGCACGTCGCGAGCTCGGCTTCGACGCGCGCACGCTCCGCCGCGTCGAGCGTCCCGTTGGCGTAGTACGGCAGCAGCTCGACGACGTCGTGCTTCATCACGAACGCTCCGCCGTCGCGAGCGCGTCGCGCAGCCGCTGCTTGGCGTAGAACGCGCGCGTCTTGACGGTCGCGACCGGGCACCCGACGATCTCGGAGATCTCCTTTTGCGAGAAACCTTCGATAAAGGTCAGCTCCACCACGGCCCGGTGCTCGGGACTCAGCGATGCGAGGGCACGCTCCAGCATCCGCCGCTCGTCGGAACGCAGCGCCGCCGCTTCGGGACCGGCGTCGTCGCCGGCCATGCCGGCAACCTCATCGAGCGGAACGACGGCGGCGCGCCGCTTGCGCAGCGCGTCGATCGCCTTGTGGTGCGCGATGCCGAATACCCACGTGCGCGCCCGCGAACGGCCGCCGAACTTTCCGGCGCTGCGCCAAACCTCGACCATCACGTCGCTCGTCAACTCCTCGGCGAGTCCGTCGTCGCGCACGAGATCGCGCACGAAGCGGTGGACGGACGACCCGTGTGCGTGAAAGAACGTCTCGAACGCGATCCGATCGCGACGAGCGATTCGTTCAAGCAACCGGCGGTCGTCGTCGTCGCTCATCGCCCTTCCATGTCGATCGGTCGCGGAACGGGCGTCGAAGGTTCAGTCGCCGGACTTCGGGGCGAACTCCAAGGCCAGCGAGTTCATGCAGTAGCGCTCGCCCGTCGGCGCAGGACCGTCGTCGAAGACGTGCCCGAGGTGCGAGCCGCAGTGCGCGCAACGTGCCTCGGTCCGCACCATCCCGTGCGAGCGGTCCTCGACCAGCTCGACGTTGGCCCGGTCCTCGGGTGCCCAGAAACTGGGCCAGCCGCTCCCGCTCTCGAACTTCGTCGCCGACGAGAACAGCGTGTTCCCGCAGGCCGCGCAGCGGTACGTCCCCTCGTCGTGATTGTGGTACAGCTTCCCGCTGAACGGCGGCTCGGTCGCGCTCTGCCGCAGCACGGCATATTTCTCCGGCCCGAGCTGCTCGCGCCACTCGGCCTCGGTCTTCTCGATCTTGTTCACGCCCCTCAAGACCGCCGGCCGACCACCGCCGGTGGCACGCGCTTGCGCCCCGTCCCCCGATGCCCTACACTCTCGTGGTTGCGGACGCGGCTCGCCGTGTCCGAGCCCCCGTGCGCGAGTGGCGGAATTGGTAGACGCACTAGCTTGAGGGGCTAGCGCTCGCAAGGGCGTGCTGGTTCGAGCCCAGTCTCGCGCACCAATCACCATCGTCGTTTCCGTGCGACCCGGGTGTCTTCTGACGCTCGGGGTTTTCGATCGTGGTTGGGGCGGGGGCGGACAGTCGTTTCGCTGGGACGCTCCCGCCGCGCATCCTGCGCTCTGGTCGCTCGGCGCGTCGTCGCTCTCGGCCCTCCGGGCCTTCGCTCCGCCGCGACGCCCCGCGAAACGACTGTCCGCCCCCACCCCCGGCACGACGGTACGCTCGAGAGCCGAAGGCGCCACCATCCTGCAACGCCCTCCCCATGCGTCAACCCACCGCCGCAACGGTTTGGGCGGCTGGTGGCGCGGGCGGCGGGAGTGTGGGCTCGAGGTTGGGGGTCGAGCAGGATCGTGGCGGGCATCTACATTTGCGCTTGCGACGGCTTCCGGTTTTCGCGGCGTCGCAGCTGGGGTGCCGCACCCGCCTCCAACCACCAACCGACCTCCGGCGGAATACGGAGGAAGGTCAACCATAAAATTAGTAGTGGGCCCCGAAACTTCGAGACTCCTAAGTCCGTAGTTCCGGGCGGCCGGGCGAGAGGACGGCCTACGCTGTATGTGGTTGACGCGGTTTTCGATACAACGGCCGATCATCGTCGCGATGTTCTTCATCGCGCTGGCGGCGTTCGGCGCGATCTCCTACGTGCAGCTCGGGAAGAACGCGCAGCCCAATGTGAATTTTCCGGTGGTCGTCGTGGTGGCGAGCTATCCGGGGGCGTCGCCGGCCGAGATGGAGCGGCTGGTCATCAAGCCGATCGAAGACCAGCTGGATGGGATCGAGCACATCGACACGCTCAACGCGACCGCTCAGGAAGGCTCGGCGGTCGTCGTCGCGCAGTTCCAGCTGGGGACCGATCTGGACTTTGCGGCCATCGACGTGCAGCGGCGCGTCGACACCGCGCGGGTGTACATGCCGGCCGATCTCGATCCGCCGCAGGTCATCAAGAACGGTGCCGAGGCGCCGGTCCTCACCTACGCGATCGATTCGAAGACGCTGACGGCGTCGGCGCTGGCCGACGTCCTGAACGACCGCGTCATCTCGGACATCCGCCACATCCCGAACGTCGCGACGGTCGACCTCAGCGGGGCGGCGGTGCGCGAGTTCGACGTCGACGCCGATCCGCTTCGGCTGATGGGTGCGGGCGCGACGCTGTACGACGTCTACAACTCGATCAACATCAACAACAGCAACCTGCCGGGTGGGCGGATCGACAAGCCGACCGTCGAGACGACGGTGTCGGTGCACGCGGAGGTCAACTCGGCGGACGACATTGCGGTGCTGCCGCTCACCGTGCAGGGCGGCGCGCAGTCGACGCTGCTGGTTCGCGACGTCGCGAACGTCACCGACACGCACCAGGAGCAGCGCCTGATCTCGCACATGAACGGGGCGCCCGGCTTGATCCTCGACATCAATCGCACGATCAACTCCGACGAGGTCGGATCGACCAAGATCGTGCGGGCGCAGATGGCCGGCATCATGAAGAAGTATCCGCAGATCGAGTTCCACGAGCTGTTCGCGCCGGCCGACTACACGACCGCGTCGCTCAACGGTGTGCTGCAGTCGCTGTTCGAGGGGATCTTCTTGACGGCGCTGGTGCTGATGCTGTTCCTGCACGCCTGGCGCAACGCGGTGGTCGTGATGGTCGCGATCCCGAGCTCGCTGCTGGCGACGTTCATCACGATGCACGCGCTCGGGCTGACGCTCGACAACGTCTCATTGATGGGCCTGTCGCTGATCATCGGGATCCTGGTCGACGACTCGATCGTCGTGCTCGAGAACATCACCCGGCACCGCGACATGGGCCAATCGCCGGGCGACGCCGCGATCAGCGGTCGTACGGAGATCGGCGGCGCCGCGATCGCGATCACGCTGGTCGACGTGGTGGTGTTCTTGCCGCTGGCGTTCCTGAGCGGCATCGTCGGTCAGTACCTCAAGGAGTTCGGGATCGTCGTGACCGTGGCGACGCTGTTCTCGCTGCTGGTTTCGTTCACGCTCACCCCGATGCTCGCCGCGAAGTGGTCGGTGCTGCGCCGCTCGCCGGTGCCGCCGAATTTCTTGGTGTGGTTCCAGACCAGCTTCGATCGGCTGACCGCCTGGTACAAGGGCGTCGCGTTGCCGCTCGCGCTGCGCCATCGCTGGATGACGTTCTGGTTCAGCCTCCTGCTGGTCGTCAACGCGATCACGCTGATTGCCGGAGCGCAGGCGATGACCGCCATCGGCGGCGTCGATGCGGCGCTGGCGGTGATGACCTTGCTATGGATTCCGCTGGGCCGCATGCTGCGCGGGCGACGGCTGTTCGCCGGACTGCGGATCGAGGGATCGCACGCCGGTGCCTCCGTGGGCGGCGCGATCGGAAGTTTCGCGCTGGGCGGCGCGATGCTCGTGCTCGCGCTCACCGGCACGACCGTGCAGACGGCGTTCGTCCCCGATCAGAAGACGGGACAGATCCACGGCGACGTCACCTTCCCGGTCGGAACGCCGCTCGCGACGACCGAAGCGACGCTGGTCAAGATCGAGAACGTCGTACTCAAGAACGTGCCGACCATCGACACCGTGCGTACCTATGCCGGGACGAAGCCCGACGGCTGGGGGTCGACCGACGGCGGTTTCGTCGGGACGTTCAACATCACGCTGCGCAAGGATCACCGGCGCGATCAGGACGACGTCGTCGCGCAGCTGCGGCGGATTCTGCCGCCGGTCGTCAAGGGCGCGGAGATGACGATCTCGGGCCGTGGCGGCGGCGGGAGCGGTCTGCCGATCGCGTTCACGCTGTCGGGTCCGGGCGACCAGATTCAGATCGCGGCCGACAAGCTCGCAGCGTACATCCGCTCGATCCCGGGCACGGTCAACGTGCAAACCAACGCCGGCGACGCCGCCCCGCATCTGACCGTGCGGATCGATCCGCAGCGGGCTGCCGTGCTCGGCGTCTCGCCCGGCGCCGCGGCGCTGGTCGCGCGCACTGCCGTCGGCGGCGTTGTCGCGACGAAGGTGCGGACCTGGAACGGCCTGGTCAACGTGCTGCTGCAGTATCCGATCCACGACCGCAACTCGGTCGACGAGATCGAGCGCATCCCGGTGCGCGCGAACGACAACTCGCTCGTCCCGCTGGGCCGGATCGCGACTTTCACCTTCGACCGCGCGCCGACCAAAATCGAGCACGTCGACAAACAGGTGATCGCGCGGGTGAACGGCGACATCGACAGCGCCAAGACGACGCTGGGCACCGTGATGGGGCAGGTCAACGCGGAACTGCGCACGCCGGGCTTTCTGCCGCCGGGCGTGACGCTCGGCACCGAGGGCGACTCGAAGTTCTTCATCGAGTTCCTGCAGTCGATGGGGTTCGCGCTACTGACCTCGATCGCGCTGATCTACTGCTTGATGGTGATCCTGTATGGCTCGTTCGTCACGCCGTTCGTGATCATGTTCTCGATCCCGGTCGCGATCATCGGCGCGCTGCTGGCGCTGGCGCTCAGCCACCAGACGATCAACATCTTCTCGGCGATCGGTATGATCATGCTGTTCGGTCTGGTTGCGAAGAACGGCATCCTGCTGGTCGACTACGCCAACACGCTGCGCAAGCGCGGCCTCACCTCGACCGAAGCGATCCTGACCGCCGGCGGAACCCGGCTGCGGCCGATCGTCATGACGACGGCGGCCATGGTGTTCGGGATGCTCCCGCTGGCGACCGGGCACACCGAGGGCGGCGAGGTGCGGCAGTCGATGGGAATCGTGCTCATCGGCGGACTGCTCAGCTCGCTGTTCCTGACGCTGATCCTCGTCCCGACCACCTACATCACGACGCGCCGCATCGCCGAATGGTGGGAGGCTCGCCGCGCCCGGCGTTCCGAGCCGCGCGGACCGCTCGACCGTCCGTTCGCCGCACCGCCGATTCCTGCCGGCGCGATCGGCGACTAACCGCCCGGCGAAACGCCTCGCACGGCAAGGACGGTAGCGCGAAAAAACCTTTGAACGGGTAAGGGAACGTCCGGCATTCTTCCTTTGGAGGTTCCCCACCCGATGTTCTCATCCACCTTGCGAGGTCCGGCCGCACTCGGCGCGATCGCGCTGCTCGCATCGTTCGCCGTTCCGGCGAGCGCCGCGGGCCCGATCACCGTGACGGTCAACGGTCAGACCGCCAACCTCAACCCGCCGCCGACCGAGCGCGCGGGGCGGGTCTTCGTTCCGCTGCGCGGCGTGTTCGAACAGCTCGGCGCGACCGTCGTCTACGACAACGGCACCATCAACGCGACGGGCCGAGGGCATACCGTGTCGCTGAAGATCGGCTCGCAGCAAGCCCTCGTCGACGGGCAGCAGCAGATGGTCGACGTGGCGCCGTTCATCATCGGCGCGTCGACCTACGTTCCGCTGCGCTTCGTCTCGCAGGCGCTCGGCGCGTCGGTCAACTACGACGGTACCAACGACATCGTCGCGATCAATGCCGGCGGCCGCGGCTACGGGGCGCCGCGCAACGAGGTCATCACGCCGGCCCCCGGGCCGAATGGCGATAGCGGCGCGATCGCACTCGTGTCGACGCGCCCGGCGCGCGGCAGCATCGAGCCGTCGCGGCATCCGACGATCGCCGCGACGTTCGGCGACGCCGTCGATCCGAACAGCCTGCGCATCCGGCTCGACGACGTCGACGTCACGCAGGACGCGACGCTCACGCCGCGCGGCTTCACCTTCACGCCCCGCGCACCGCTCGAACCCGGGCCGCACCGCGTGCGCGTCGCGGGGACGGGCCGCGACGGCCAGCCCTTCAGCCACAGCTGGGACTTCACGGTGGGGTCGTAGCGAGGCGAGCCGCTGACACCGGTTCGGAGATGATGGCGCCGCGCGGCTGGGCGCGGCGGCCATCGCCGGTCTGACTCGCGCTCGCGTTGGCGATTCGGGCGGTAGTGAAGTGCAGGAACGCAAGCATGGGTGGCCAATGGCCTGCCCTCCACCTGCTAAGGGATCGGTGGCAGTGGAAAAGGCGTGCCGATCCGGCACGATCGAGTCCGGGTTGGGGGTGAAATAGCGCGCGGTATTTCTTGCTGCGCGCTGTCATTCGTCGGCCTCGACGCAAGGCCAAACAAAGAAAGGGTGTTTGATGCTCGTTCGCAACGTCGCCATCGTCGCTGATGGTCTGACTTCCAAGGACGCGGCGGCGGTCGCGTCCGAGATCGCGCAACTCGCGTTGGCGGCGCGGACTCTCGCGCTTGCGGCGATGTGGCGATGAGCACCGTCGACCGGGCCTGGGCCAAACGCAATCTGGGGTACGATCCCGGCGCCGAGCAACCGCCGGCAGCGGCTTTCGCGTTCGCGGCGGCGCGCAATCCGCAGTCCGACCAAGACATTCAGCGCGACATCATCGACTTCGACTCCGAGGCGTCCGAAGGAGCGGCCGTCGACGCTTTGGCGGCGACCGGCAGTACGGGGCTCTCCAAGTTCACCGACATCGCCTGGCCGGCCGGCCTCGCGCCGCAACCCGCGCCAACGATGCCCGAGCCCGACGGCGCGCCGCTGCCGAAGGCCGACGTGCTCGTCGTCACCTGGACCATGGACGAAGGCCACGCGCTCAGCCGCGTGCTGACGCCGGGCAAGGACAGCAAGAACGACTGGAAACCCTACACGCACAACTTCGCCACGCTCAAAGCGGATTTTCGTGCGGACTCCCCGGCGCTCGAGGCGGGGAGGCTCGGGACGTACTGGATGACGACGATCGACAAGAAGAAGGTGCTGTGCTTCAAGTCGGATTCTCACATGTCGCAAGACGGTCCGAAGTTTCCCAATCCGCTCGTTTGGAAGCAGATCATCGCTGAGACGGGTGCCAAGCTGGTACTGACGACC
>Ga0302326_10008130_pt1 | contig 23210 bp, 28 predicted proteins | sample Palsa_T0_3_FD_202264 | JGI IMG/M metagenome (GOLD analysis project Ga0302326, IMG submission 202264) | Peat permafrost microbial communities from Stordalen Mire near Abisko, Sweden - Palsa_T0_3 | ecosystem: Environmental > Terrestrial > Soil > Palsa > Peat permafrost | place: Sweden: Abisko... | reverse complement strand
GTCGTCCGGTCGCAGGTACCTGGAGGCAGCTTCGAACGCCGCCGTGCCCGGCAGCTCGGAGTTGACCTTCCAACCGCCGCTGAACCACCCGAACAGCTCCAAGGCCCGCTCGATGGCAGTGTCCCGGTCGCGGTCGTAGCTGATCGGCAGTTGTCCGACACGCGGCTTGCCCGTCCCGCCGGCGGCGTCGAAGGCGGCCACGATCGCCGGTGACGGTTCGACGGCGATGAGGCAGTCGGCTTTCTGTCCGGCCAGCTGACTCGACTGCTGCCCGGATGCGGCGACGCCTAACTTGAGGGGCGCGTCAGGCAGATCCCACAACTTGGCCGAGTCGACCTTGAAGTGTCGGCCGTCAAAGTTCACGTAGCCCCCGGCCCAAAGGAGGCGGATAATGTCGACCGCTTCGCTGAGCATTTGGTGACGCACATTGACTGGCGGCCACCCCCCGCCCGTGACGTGCTCATTTAGGTTCTCTCCTGCTCCGAGCCCCAGCGTGAACCGACCGTCGGAGAGCAGACCCACGGTGGCGGCCTTTTGCGCGACGACCGCCGGGTGGTAACGCTTTATGGGGCAGGTGACGTAGGTCATGAGTTCGATCTGGGAAGTGGCTTGGGCGGCCGCTCCCAGGACCGACCAGGCATACGGCGAGTGGCCCATGGCCTCCACCCACGGGAAATAGTGATCCGAGATCACCGCAAAGCCGAATCCGGCGGACTCCGCCATCTGGACGTCCCGCACCAACTCCTTAGGACCCCTCTGCTCGCACATCATCGTGTAGCCGATCTCCGTCATGCCGTGGCTTTACCCTCTGACGGCGTCGTTCAAGCGTTCCTAGAACGCTTGGGCCTGCCAATAAACGGGTAGCTATTCGGTCATGACACGCGACGCGAAGCCCCCTACATCGAAAGAATCAAAGGGGAACATGCCAGACGAACACAACAATCCGAGTCTCGATGACGTCATGGACCCCCATGAACCGGCTACGCCACATCGACGAGAGCATGCAAAGGCATCGCGTCGCCCCGACGAGCTCGAGCTGGAGAGCAAGGTCGAGGTCGAACGGAACGAGGTCGGATCAGACGGTGGGGTGAGCAAGAAGGAGGAACGCTGATGAGCAGTACATGGGAAGAGCCAGCCGAGGGCGCCCCGGCGGAAGCGCCTTCGCCGTCAGATGCGCCCACGGGCGACGAGGGTAAGGCCAAGAAAACGGGCGAGGGCCAAGCAGAGCGAAACCGGGAGACAGACCCGCCGGCCTAAGTCGGGGCGCGCCCCGTCCGCACCCGCCGTGCTACACGACGTGCAGCCCGGGCTGACCGGTTGCCTCAATTGTCTATCCCTCGGCCGGGGGCCCGGCCTCTCCGCGAAGCTCGTCGAGCTCCAGTTGGAGTCGGTTGTTGGTCGCTTGGAGCTCCAGCACCGCCTGGATCCCCGCCAGGTTGAGACCGTCCCCCAAGAGACGACTGATGTCTCGCAGACGTTCCAGGTCGTTGTCGCTGTACAGGCGCGTACCCCCGTCGCTCCGGGCCGGGCTCAGCAGCCCCTTCGCTTCGTAGAGACGGAGATTCTGTGGGGCACTCCCCACGAGACCGGCGGCAACTGAGATGCCGTACACCCCCCGTGCGGGATCAAGTCCATTCTCACGAACCATGTGGAATCTTTCTCGAGTTGGCTGTTGCAGGCGTCACCCGTCTGCCATAAAATCTATGTTGATGGTAGTAGGTAATTTAGCTACATACAAGTTAACCACGATCACGTAGGAGGAACACCAATGCTGGTTCGCACCGATCCATTTCGAGAGCTCGACCGGGTTGCCTCACAAGTGTTCGGCACGGCCGCACGGCCCGCCGCCATGCCGATGGACGCCTGGCGAGATGGCGACCAGTTCGTCATCGAGTTCGACTTACCCGCCATTGACCCGGACCGGGTCGAGCTCGATGTCGAGCGCAATGTGCTGACCGTGCGGGCCGAGCGCCTCTCGCCTACTGGGCCCGAGGTCGAATTGATCGCTTCTGAGCGGCCCCGAGGGGTGTTCAGCCGCCAGGTGATCTTGGGCGACACTCTTGACACCGAGAACATCCGGGCGTCGTACCGAGCGGGCGTCCTCCGGTTGACCATCCCAGTGGCGGAAAGGGCCAAGCCACGAAAGATCACCATCGACGTCCAGTCTGATGAGCGCCAGGCGATCGATGCCCGATCCGATGACGGCCAGGCGCAGTCCGAGGATCGCCAGTCGGTCAACGCATAAGAGGTCCCGGACCCAGCAGCCGGAAACACCGTCGGCTGCTGGGTCCACCGGCCCGATCATGGAGGGTGTCAGCTTGTGAGTCTCCCGTCGCTTGTCACCGCCGAGCCAATGTTTGCTTTGGGGGCGAACGGGTACAGATCCGTCGACACATCCTGCTGCCGCAGGCGGGGCCGTAAGGGAGGCAAGAGGTATGTGCCGAGTCGCCAAAGTGCAACTCGATGCGGGAACATCAGCGCCCCGCGCCGCACGAGCATGGATGACCGGCCTCTTGGAGCGCTGGGAAGCGTCTCACCTCTCGGAGACGGCGAATCTTCTCGCGAGCGAGCTCGTCTCTAATGCGGTCCGTCATACTCAGAGCGGACCCTCGATCACAGCAGCGATCGTTGATGGATTCCTTGAAGTCGGAGTGAACGACGGTACGCGTGACAAAGTGCCACAGATCTGCTGTACCGATGACCTGACGGCGGAACATGGACGAGGACTTCCCATCGTGGAAGCTCTCGCTGCTGAGTGGGGGACGACAATCCTTCCAAAGGGTAAGCAGGTGTGGTTTCGTCTCGACGCGAGCGGCTGGACGTACCTCACGGCGTGCCGATGCAAAGCTGACCATGCGGACCAGGTGGTTCTCGACTCGGGCCGCCAGGTCTACGCGATCTCGGGCCCCTGGGACGATGCCCGTTCCGGCTAAGCTTGGTAGCGATCCATCTGGGACATATGGGCCAATCCGTTCTTCCGCTCCAACCAGCGATAGGGGTCCAACAGCGTGGCTCTCTTGGAAGGAAATGACCAGTGACGCAGGAGGGATTCTCCCGACAGGCGACCAAGGTCGGCGATGTCCATGTTGCGGTGCTCAGGGGCGAACTGGACCTGGACACGGCGGAAGGTCTATCTGACTGGCTGGTGGAAATGGCCAGTTCGCCAGTTGTCGTCGATATGTCCGAGCTGAGCTTCATGGACAGTTCAGGCATTACTGCCCTAGTTATCGCAAAAAATCGGCTGGCTGCCAACGGTGACGACCTGATTCTCGCCCGTCCCCACCCGTTCATAAAACGGGTTCTGGAAACAGTAGGAATGGCTGACTGGGTGACAGACTGGGACCCCAAATGGGACGCGGTCTAATGTATCCGGGTCCTCCTTAAGGCTTCAGGGAAAGCGATCAGCTCCTCCTCACCGCGTCACGGGCCTTGTCGAACAGCGTGGCAACGGGGCCGAGAAATCTTGTTGCCCGGCGGCGTGTTGGGCGCATTCGGGTGCGGGTGCGCCTAAGAGCAAACCGATTGGCGACTGATGCGGAGGGTAAGTAGGGAGCACCCAGGGTGACCGAGCCGAGCAACGCCCAATGCGCGGAGGGGACACCGCCTATGGCCAACGAAATACCGGTCTCGAGGTCCATGACGCCGAGCCGACCCTTGACATCCATCCTCTCCGCGGTGAGCCATCCCGCACGAAGGGCCGTAGACTCGCCATCGTTGATGCGCTGGCTACGAAACTGGGGGTGGAACCCCGCTGGGACGGTAAGGCCGTATGGTTCGAGCTCAGGTTCTAAGGGCACAAGGGTACGACGGGGTGAATCACCGCAAACGTTGGCGATGTCCACAAGGTGTGCGCAAAGTGTGGATCTGAGTGGTCGCCCATGTGCTTCGAAAATGGGCGTTCCGCGGTTGGCCGCCCCGCACGACGAAGCCCCGTCCATTGAGAGTAGACGGGACTTCGTATGCCCGGGTTGCCGGGTTCACCGACACTTTTACCCCACTTGCCGCGTACTAAACAGACGCAGACATGCACCCCGGCACGGCCGATCGACTCCAACTCGTTCTTGGAGCAGCTCCCCGATGTACCGCAGCGGCATGCCACACCCCTGCACCGACGAGCGTCGCGCATGTTCCCAAGTGGAGAAGGACCGCCCGACGAGTGGACCGAGCCCAGGTCCTTACTCGGTAGGTATTGGGTTCAAGAAGGATGCCCACAATGCCCGCCACACCCAGCCCGGCGCAGACGAGGCCCGACCTGTTCCCTGCCCCATTTTGCGGCTGACGAGTGGCGGCCAGGAGTCCCACGAGTGGCATGGACCATGGCGCAGCCACCGCAGACCCCCATCCCAGCAGGATTGCACTGGGGACCGAGAGCGGGACACCGATGCTGAGCGGCTCTCCAGGCAGGTTCTCCCGAATCGCCACGGCGCTGTTGTATGCGGTCGCACAGGCGAACCCGATGGCCGCACATTGAAGGGCGCGGGTGCTGTGGAGTTCCCGTGTGCGACTCAAGTGGCATCTCCTTGTGCTTTGGACCGGGACAGACACGAGTTCCTCTTCGAAGTGTGGTGAGCGATCCTTCGATCCACAAGGGGGGTTACCCGACGGGAGGGCGTCGTGGTAGCACCACGCCCGGAAAGGAGCAGCGTCATCGCTAAACCGCATATGCCGGTCGACCCATTGGCCACAAGGACCCACGGGGAAGTTACCCCCACCTTCGCTCACCGGTTAGCACCCTTGCGGGTAGTCGAAGAACCCTCCATCATCGTGATTGAGAAGGACGATGTGCCCGATGGGGTGAACGGGGGCTGGGAAGTCCTCACGTTGCCGGGCCGGGAGGACTAACCAACCAGAGGCGGCGCGCCCGACCCACAACGACGGGAAAGGATCCCGACGATGCAGAGGTGTGGTGAATCGATCAACAGCACTATCCCGGTGCACTGAGGCGGCATGAAGGCTGTCCTCTATTGGTGGCGAGCCGTTCGGCGACGCACCTGGCGGCCGACGGTAGTGGTGATCCTCCTCTGCGGCATTCTCGGTGCGGTGGCCCTGGGCGCCCTTGCCGGGGCCCGTCGGACCGAGTCCGCCTACGGGAGGTACCTGAGTTCCATCAACTCGAGCGACGTCCTGGTCAACGTCCCGCTGCCCGGTACATCGGTGATCGCCAAGGTCAGCGCCCTACCGGGCGTCCGCAGCAGTGCGGCTTGGTTGGGACTGAATGCCAACCCCGTGGTCCATGGTCGGATGGACGACGCCTTTTTGACCGACTCCCTCGCCGGGACCTATCACGGGGCGTTCTTCACTCAGGACACCATGACCGTTCTGCGTGGCCGGCTCCCCCGGCAGGATGCCACTGACGAGATTGCCCTGACCCCCGACATCGCTCGACTCTTCGGGGTAGGCCTTGGCGGCACCGTCACGTACCAGTTCTTGAACGGTGCCGACCAGATTCCGGTGAGCACCGGGTACTCCTCGTATCGGGTCGTTGGTATCGTCGATATCCCGCCGGCACTCGTCGACCAGTTCGACCAGACTCAAGGTGCCGTCCTGCCGCCGGCGGCAACGCTGGCGGCCGAGACCAAACACCTCAATGCCGTCGAGTTCTCCTGGGTCGGGATGCGCCTGGTGGAGGGGAGCGGCGGTATCCCGGCCCTCCAGTCATCCCTGGCGCATCTGGCCGCAGAGCTGGGTGGGCCTGGTGCGTCATTCGACATCCGCCGACTCGACACCGTGCACCAGCAGGTCCAAGATGCGATCCGACCTCAGGCCGTCGCCCTGGGCGTGTTTGGAGCACTGGTCGCGCTCGCCATGCTGATCCTCGTCGGCCAAGGCCTGAACCAGCTACTCGATCGATCGGCCAGTCAGCTCGAACTCCTCGGTGCTCTGGGCATGACCCGCGCCGAGGTGGCCTTGGCCGGCGGCTTGGAGGGAGCATTGGGAGTGATCGCCGGAATAGCCCTGGCGGTGGCCGGTGCCGTGGCCTTCTCACCGTTGGCCCCGGTCGGACCTGTGCGTCAGTTCGACCCGGCGCGAGGCGTTCAGTTCGACGCCACCGTCCTTCTCGGCGGAGGGCTACTGCTGCTCGTGCTGTTGCTCGCCTTGCTGGCGTTACTCGCCTGGCGATCGGTCCGCCCGACGCACCGGATCCATGATGACCGGCTCTCGGTCGTCTCCCGGGCGGCGGCCTCCCTGGGGGTGCCGACAGTGGCCGCTCTCGGAGTTCGCTACGCCCTCGAACCGCCACCGGGTCGTCGCCGAGGTGTAGTGCGGGCCAACCTGTTGGGATCGGTCGCCGCCGTCACAGCCGTGGTCGCCGCCGTGGTGTTCGGCACGAGTCTGAGCGGCCTGGTCTCACACCCGGTTCGTTACGGCTGGAACTGGAACGTGCTCATGCAGGCCCAAGGCGGTTACGGGAACTACTTGGGATACGACCTGGGCAAGCTCATGGCGGATCAGCCGGGTGTTCGGGGCTGGTCGACCTTCGCCTTCACTCAGCTGCCCATTGACGGCCAGTCTGTTCCTGTCCTTGGGCTGGCCACGCGCAAGGGGTCGGTTGCGCCACCGACGGTCAGCGGGAGGCCGCTGGACGGACCCGACCAGATCGAACTCGGAGAGAACAGCCTCAGCCAACTCGGCAAGCACATCGGCGACAGCGTCATCGTGGGCAGCGGAACCACAAAGCGGCGGATGACCATCGTGGGCACTGTGACTCTGCCCTCCATCGGGCTGGAGTTGACCGATCACGTTTCGCTCGGACGTGGCGCCATGCTCCCGGAGGGCACGTTGTTGACCATCGAGCACCTCAGTTCGCACCAACAGGCCGAGGACGCCTCCTTGAGTGCCCTGCCCTCCACCATTGCTATCGACCTCGACACGGGCGCAAAGGCGGGACCGCTGGTCAACCGGATTGTCACGGCCGACCCCGACAACCAACCAGGAGGTCTGTACCAGTTGGGCCGGGTGCTCGGTGCGCCGGTTGCCAATGACGCCCAGATGGGCAGTCAGCCCCTTACGCTGGCCGTGGTACTTGCGGTGGCGGTACTGCTTTCCTTGGCGGGGACCGTACTGGCAGGTGCCCGGCGGAGGCGGCGGGAGCTGGCGGTACTGAAATCGCTCGGGCTGACGCGTGGGCAGGTGCGGGCCATCGTCATCTGGCAGACCAGCACCATCTTGGTCATAGCCGCAGTCGTGGGGTTGGTGCTCGGGTTGGCGGCCGGGCGTTGGGTCTGGGCTAGCTTTGCCACGTCGATCGGAGTGGTGCCGGTGACGACGATTCCGCTGGGAGCGTTGGTCCTCGGTCTGTTCGGTCTGGTGGTAGCCGGTAACGCCTTGTCCGCGCTCCCCGCAGTGCTGGCCGCTCGAACTTCGACAGCTACGCTATTACGCGCGGAGTAAGGCTCGCGGTGTGCAACCGTCGGTGTCGGAGGGAGGACGTGATCTGACGACGCGTAGTACGCGCTCGTCGAACAGTCAGGCCGGCTGCCCGGCCTCGAAGTCGCCTGCGTCGTGGAGCATGAATCGGCCCGGGTGGTTGCCAACACCTCCGTCGGTGACGCTCATCAGGAATGCCTCATGGTCACCGCTGCTCATGCGATTGATGATGGAGCCCTCCACCCACGCGGCACAGTCGGCCAGGACGGGAGCCCCTGTGACGCCCCTCGACCACTCCACCTTGGCGAACTTCTCCGCCTCGTGCCCACTGACCTCGCCGAAGAGCGAGGCGACGTCGCCCTGATCCGAACCCAAGAGGTGCAGCGCCAGGCTCTTGCTCCGCTCGGCAATGCCATACGTGACGTTGGCCTTGGAGACGCAGACGATGAAGCGAAGCGGGCGAATACTGCACTGGGTAACAAACCCGGCCAGACACCCACTCACTCGGTCACTTACCGAGGTCGTGACCACGTAGAGAGGGTAGTCGGCCAACTCGGCGATGGCATCGATCGAATCCGGGCTCCGCTTGGCGCGCGTGATCATGAGCTCCTTTTACCCCAAGGTGGACGCGTGCACACCTGCGCCGTACCTAGCCGCTGCGGGCGGCCTTGGGGAAGTCCCGGAGGTGGTCGTAGAGGGTCAGGAGCCGGGACACGAAGGGGGCGCGCTCGTACCAACGCGGTCCCCGAGGACTGAGGTTCGTCGGTGCGTGCTTGACGACATAGTCTGCGCTATGAAGGTCCTGTAGGCTCCCATTCCCCCTCAGGGCGGCCCGGATGCCGGGCAGCGCCTCGGCTTCCCACTGCATCTCGTTCTGCAGCAGCCCCTGCAACTCCAACAGCTCCGCGTCGAAATTCTGACCGGTGTTCAGATTGATGCCCTGCACACCGCGGGACATCTTTTCGACGCGGTCGATCAAGGTCCGCCGCTGCTCGGTTCCCTGGCGCAGCCGCTCCGCCTTTGTCGGAAGCGACGGGGCATTCTGGATGGCCAGGCCCACGTCGACCAACGCCGCCTCGCGGATCGCCACATGACGAATCAGCTTCTTGACCAGTTTGCCGTACTCCGCCCTGTCTTCGACCGACGCGCTCCGGTGCGCATCGAGCTCGGCGAAGATCCTTTGAAGCTCCCGGTTCTCTCGTTCGAGTTGATCCAAGGCTGTGGCGTTCTTGGACGAAGTTGCCATCTCTCCCATCCCTCACCGCGCCCATTACTGCACGCGCTCGACGTCGCGTCGCTCTCACTATGCAGCGCGACGCGCTCCTTACTTCACATGAGGTACCCGGCCGACACGCCTTGAAACGGGCGACGCCGTGCGGCCTGCCTCACTGCGACACCGTGCGCCTGCCTCGCCCCGATGCCGGGCGGTTTGCCTCGTCACGCCGTGGGGTACCTGCCTTCCACGACCGCTGCCACGAAAAAAGGAGGCTGCACCATGGAGGACGAGACCCGGCCGGACGAGGCGACCCGAGAGGCCGAACGCGCCGAAGCCACCAGTGCCCATGATGCCGACCGCCCACCCACCGCCGACGAGGAAGCCGCAGCCGACCGTTCGCGCCAGGCGTTCGCCGATGACAGCGAACGGGTGGAGGAGCTCTATGAGGAGATGAGCGACATCGGCGCCCACGTCAAGGGTGAGGGCAGCCTCGAATAAGCCCCCTCAGGGCGCGCAGGACGGCCCCGGCCGCATCACCTCCCGACGGCGCGCTCGAGCTGCGCTTTGTTCATCTTCGAGCGGCCCGCAATGCCCTTCTTGCGCGCTTCTTGGTACAGCTGGTCCCGTGTCCGCCCTCCGCTCCCCCGGTGCGAACGCAGGCCGCCACGACGCCCCGAGGAGATGTCGTCGGTCGACGTCCTGCTCGCCTGCTGCGCCTCGCCGTGGCGCGCTCGCTCCTTGTTCACCGTGCGAGCGGCGATCTCCTCGGCGGTGTCCTCTGAGCGTCCTCGCTCCAACAGTCCGTCCTTGATGTGCTCGTACTGACGCTCTCGCTTGTCGCTCCATGCTTGTTGGGGCATCTATCCTCCTCTGACGAAGACGCACAGCGTCGCTGCGCGCGCCGCACCTCAGCGAAATACCCGCGGGCCCCGTCCCCAATCGGCGCACAGCCCAGTAACGCGGGTGGCTCATGGGGTGCTCCAGCAGCACGACGAGGTCAGTTGCCGACCGGCCGTCCAAATGTGGCGGGTCGGGCCGGGAAGCGTCAGTCGCCCAACACGGTCTGCAGGTCGCGCACGTGCTCCTGGGTCTGCTCGAGCAGAGGTCGCAGGGCCTCAGCCACGTCGGGCAGGTTGAGCTCGATCGCCTGACCGCAGCGCACGCGGTAGCGCTCGAGTTGGTCGGTCTCCAAGCGCAGGTCGGCCTTGAGGGCCACCCGGCTTTCCTGTGACCGCTCGACCGGCGGCACGGTCGTTGACGGCTCCCCGCCCAGGAACGACACCTGCTCGGCCAGCACCTGAGCGTGGGTCAGCTCCTGTCCCAGGTGCACCTTCAGCTCGTCGAGCACGGCCAGATACTCGGCTCCGGTGATGGTGGCGATGTGGTTGGTGTACTGCACGATGGACTGGAACTCCGTGCCGAGGTCCTCATTGAGCAGCTCTATGAATTGCTCGACATCGACATCTGGCTTCTGGGTTTGTGTCATAGGAGATGTATACCCGCTGTACCCGGTCCTACACCGCCGATGGCAGGCGCAAAAACGCGGTGGACGCTCTCCATGCTGGGTATCACATACCTTATGACCGCTCCTACGGCATCCCTCGAACGCGAACTGAAGTTCGCCCTCGATCTCCGAGCGAGCCTGCCCGACCTCGAGCCGCTGGTCGGGGCGGTGATCCGTCTACCTGATCAACTCCTGCACACGACCTACTTCGACACCTCTGACATGAGACTGTGGCAGCGCCGGATCACCCTGCGTCACCGGAGCGGGGAGGACACCGAGGAGGGGACATGGACACTGAAGCTTCCCGTCGAGTCCGCCGCAACGACGCTGGAGCGCACCGAACTCTCCTGGCCGGGGCCGAAAAAGGACGTGCCGGCCGAAGTCCCTACCCTTCTCCGCGGGATCCTGCGCCAGGGCCGGCTGCAGGAGGTGGTCCAGTTGGAGTCGATGAGGAGGCGTGTGCTCTTGTGCGACGGCCCCCCACTGGGGGAGCTCGACGACGATGTGGTGACCGTGCTGCGCGGGGCCCGCAAGGGGTTCACGTTCCGACAGGTCGAGCTGGAACTGGAGGACGGCGTCGATCGGTCACACGCGAAGTCCGACGCTCGGGTGATCACCTCCGTCCTGAAGGCGCTGCGCAAGGCGGGGGCGCATCCCGAGGACGAACCGAAATTCGCCAAGTCGATCGGCGGCCTCCGGTCCGAACGTGAGACAGGAGGGGACAAATCCGTTGAGGACGTCGTCCACCGCTGCATCGTCAACAGTCTCGGTCGCCTGCTCGACCACGACATTCGGTTGCGCCTGTCACCCTCGGAGCCCCCACAAGAGGCCGTGCACCAGGCGCGGGTGGCCACCCGACGACTGCGATCCGACCTGCGGACCTTTGCATCGGTCCTCGACCCGGTCTGGCTACGCCACGTCACGAACGATCTGCAGTGGATCGGCACGGTGCTCGGCAGCGTCCGCGACGTTGACGTCCTCGAGCAGCGGCTCAGCCTGAGTGACCCGTCCGAACCACTCGAACGAGTGGGGCGAGAGGAGCTCTCCGCCAGACTGAGCTGGCAGCGGCGCGACCTCAGCCGTCACCTCGGGGAGGCGCTCGACACTGACCGCTACCTTCAGTTGCTCGGTCGGCTCCATGCCGCCGTCCACGCCCTGCCGGTGCGTCCTCCCCCGAAGAGCTCGCACTCGGGCTCCCGACCTCCGGCGGAGCCGGCCGCCGCGGTGCTGCCCAAGCTGGTTCGCACCCCGTGGATCGACCTCCAAAAAAAGGTCAAGAAGGCGGGACGCCACCCGAGCGACCGCCAGCTCCACCGCATCCGCATACGGGCCAAGCGGCTCCGGTACGCCGCCGAGGCGGCGCAGCCGACGGTGGGTCGACGCGCCCGACGTACCGCCAAGGCGGCCGAGCGCCTCCAGACGATCCTCGGCGAGCATCACGACGCCGTCGAGGCCGAACGATGGCTCCGACGGGAGGGGCCCAACGCCAGCGCCGTAGGTGGCTTTGCCGCTGGTCTGCTGACGGCGCGCCAGCAGCGCGACCAACGACGCTTGCGGCGCCGGTGGCGGTCGGTGTGGAAGTCGCTCGGCGCCCGGAAGAACACCGCCTGGTTCAGGTAAGGGACCACTAACCGGGTGACCAGCTGATCAGGTGCTCCCCGCATCGCGGCGCGCCATCCGCCGCTCTTGGAGGGGGATGGCGAACCACAGGGTGCCGAACAGACCGACCAGAACGGCGGTGAGTACGGGCACCACCCACCCGCTCTCGACGAAGGTCAACACCAAGAGCACGGACCCCGAGATGGCGAGGGCTGTCGCGCAGAGGCCCAGGATGGCCAGAACGTTGGCCACGCGGAGCAGCCGCTTTTTGTCGTGCAGTCGAAACACAAAGCGGTGGTAGGCGACCGGCGCGACCAGCAGCGAAATGGCCAGGGCGGCCAGCAGGAGGTCAGTCACATAGAGGTGTCGCTGCGCCCGGTCGAGACGCACGAAGCGCACGGTGAAGGGCAAGGAGAGCAGGAAGCCGAAGAGGACCTGCACTCCTAACCCGGCGATCCGCAGCTCTTGCAGCAGATCGGCCAGATTGCGATTGTGGCGCTCGGCTTCGGACTCGTGGTGGCCGTCCGACGCCATGCCTCCCTCGACCGAGCTCATCGATCGCTGGCGCTCAGGCCAGTCCCATGTGCAGCCGCACCACGGTCCCCGCCCGGCCCGAACGGATCTGGACCAGATCACACAGCTGGTTCGCCAACCAGAGCCCTCTGCCGCCACTGGACAGTTGGTCAGGGCGGACCCGGTCCACCATCGGGTTGGTGATCCGGCCCCTGTCGCGCACTTCGCAGAGCACCGACTCGTGGTCCCGCCAGACCAGCAGCGTGCCCCGCCCCCCGCCGTAGCGCAGGCTGTTGGTGGCGATCTCGTTCGCCGCGATGATGAGCTCGTCGGCTCGGCCGCCGGTCAACCCGGCGTCGCCCGCCCACTCCGAGACGGCACGACGGAGCGCAGGGAGCATCCGCTCGGTGAACTGCAGCGTGTGCGCCCCGCCGGATGGTTCTGACAGCGGCTCGTCGAAGCGTTCGACCAGCGCGTCGACCCCCGGATAGTGCGCGCTCGGGCGCGAACGGCCGCCGTCATTGACGAAGGGGTGGTTGCGCTGCGCCTCGTGCAGCACCTCGTCGGAAAGAGTGGCCGTGTCGTAGGGGCAGAGCAGCCAAAATGCCGGATCGTCGAAGGCGGCGTTCAGCAACGCCTCGTGGCGCTCGCACTCGACCAGCTCGGCCGGCGTGCGCGCCGAGCAGATGGGCTCCCCGATACCGCGCAGGCGACGACCGGGGGCGCCATGGGTGCGCCGGAACGACGCCCAGGCGGTCCGGGCCGGATTGGTCCCAACCTCGGCCATGTCGGCGAAGACGACGCAGTCGGCCTCGGCCCCGAGCGCCTGGCGTAGATCGGCGATCTTCGCCGCGCTCACCACGACCAACGTCGGCTCATGCTCGCTGATCGCCTCGTTCAGGAACGGAAGCGTCGCCTCGACGAACGCGGCCTGGCCGGAGTAGAAGAGGGCCTCGTGGCAGTACCCCGACGCGTCGGGCACGCTCAGCGATGCAGTACTCATGGCCTCCGGTGCTTCTTCTGGTCACTACCGAGCGAGATCCTCACTTCTCCCGCCTCACCGCAACACGCGACGCCGAGGTCCCATACCCAGCGCCGACCAGCGGAAACATCGTTCTCATCGTTCCGTGCGGCGAGGCCTACGCCGGCCAGGCTTCCGTCAGCTTCTTCCAGGCGATCGGCAACGTCTCGGGGATCACCCGGGTGCTGGCCACCGAGGTCATGAAGTTCGTGTCACCCGACCAACGGGGCAGGACATGGAGGTGGACGTGGCCGGGGATACCCGCGCCGGCCGCCCGGCCCAGATTGGCCCCCAGGTTCAGCCCGTCGGGATCGTAGGCGGCCTCAATGGCGGCGATGGCCTTGAGCGATGCCGCCCACACCTCTGCCGACTCGGCGTCGGAGAGGTCGCCCAGCGCGCCGACATGGCGCAACGGCAGCACCAGGACGTGCCCGCTGGCGTAGGGGTAGGCGTTGAGCACGACGAACGACCACTCCCCGCGCCACACGATGAGGTTGTCGGCCGACGGCGGACCGCTCTCCGCCAGGTGGCAGAAGACGCAGGTGGCCGTGTCGTGGACGCCGCCGGCTCGTTCGCGCTCGGTGGCGTCCTGTATGTAGAAGTGGCGCCATCCCGCCCAGAGGATCTCCAGGCTCACCGCTCCGGTGTCCCGCCCTCTACGTCCTCGGGTGAGCCGCGCCGCGCCACTTCGGCGGCGATGTCGTCGACGAACGTGGTGAGGTCCACGCCGCGCCGGGGCTTGCCGGTCGAGGACCGGGCGTTCACCCCGACCGTCTGGTTGTCGACGTCGTCGTCCCCGACCACCAGGATGTAGGGGATTTTGGCCAGCTTCGCCTTGCGGATACGGGCTCCCAGGTTCTCGGCCGCGTCGTCGACGCTCACCCGCAGCCCGACATCCGCGCACGCCGCCGCCACCGACCCAGCGTAGGCGGTGTGCGCCTCGCTCACCGGGAGCACCCGCACCTGTTCGGGCGCCAGCCAGGTCGGCAGGGCGCCGGCGTAGTGCTCGAGCAGCACGGCCATGAACCGCTCGACCGACCCGAAGAGGGCGCGGTGGATCATGACGGGACGGTGGCGGGCGTTGTCGGCGCCCACGTACTCCAGTTCGAAGCGTCGGGGCAGGTTGAAGTCGAGCTGCACGGTCGACATCTGCCAGCTCCGGCCGATGGCATCGCGGGCCTGCACGGAGATCTTGGGCCCGTAGAAGGCCCCTCCCCCTTCGTCCATGACCAGGTCCAACCCCATCGCCTCGGCCGTCGTGCGCAGCACCTCGGTCGCCTCGGCCCACTCCTCGTCCGAACCGATGGCCTTGCCCTCGGGGCGGGTGGACAGCTCGAGGTAGAACTCGTTGAGCCCGAAGTCGCGCAAGAGGTCCAGGACGAAATGGAGGGTCCGGACCAGCTCGACCTCCATCTCCTCGGGGGCGCAGAAGATGTGGGCGTCGTCCATGGTCAACCCGCGCACGCGGGTCAGGCCGTGCAGCACGCCGGACTTCTCGTAGCGGTAGACCGATCCGAACTCGAAGAAGCGCAGCGGCAGCTCCCGGTAGGAGCGCTGCCTGCTCTTGTAGACCAAAATGTGGAACGGGCAGTTCATCGGCTTGAGGTAGTACTGCGTCCCGCCGTCGAGCTCCATGGGGGGGTACATGCCCTCGGCGAACGATTCGAGGTGTCCCGAGACCTCGAACAGCTCGGCCTTGGTGATGTGGGGCGAGTTGACGAACTCGTAGCCGGCCGCCACGTGGCGCTGCCGCGAGTAGTCCTCGAGGAGCCGGCGGACCGTCCCGCCCTTGGGATGGAAGATGGCCAGCCCGGGCCCGATCTCCTCGGGGAAGCTGAACAGGTCCAGCTCGGCGCCCAGCTTGCGGTGGTCGCGCCGCTCGGCCTCCTCGAGCTGGTGCAGGTGCGCGGCCAGCGCCTTCTCGGACTCCCAGGCCGTCCCGTAGATGCGCTGCAACTGGGCCCGCTTCTCGTCACCCCGCCAGTAGGCGCCGGCCACCCGCATCAGCTTGAAGTGGCCCAACCGGCTGGTCGACGGCACATGCGGGCCGCGACACAGGTCGATGAAGGCGTCGGAGTTCCAGTAGGTGCTGACCACCGAGCCGGCGGCATCGACCTCGTCGGCCCCCGACTCCACCGCCTCGATGATCTCCCGCTTGAAGGGCTGGTCGGCGAAGAGGGCCAGGCCCTCGCCGAGCGCGTGCTCGTGGCGCACGAACGGCTGGTCCTCGGCCATGATGGCCCGCATCTCCTCTTCGATCCGCCCCAGGTCGTCGTCGCTGAAGCGGGCCCCGTCGGGCAGCTCGAAGTCGTAGTAGAAGCCGTTCTCGATCACCGGGCCGATGGCGTACTTGGCGCCGGGCCACAGGCGCAGCACGGCCTGGGCCAGCACATGGGCCGTCGAGTGGCGCAGCACGGCCCGTCCGGCCTCGGAGGAGTCGGTGACCACCGCCACCTCGGCCCCGTCGGGCAGCGGCGAGCTCAGGTCCACCTCGCGGCCGTCAACGGTGGCCACCACGGCCGCCTTGGCCAGGTTGCGCCCGATGGAGAGGGCGAACTCGGCCCCCGTCGTGCCCTCGGCGAGCTCCCGCATCGAACCGTCGGGAAGCCGTACCGAGATGACGCCAGCCATGTCCAGCCTTTCTTGCTCTGCCGGTGGATCTCTCCTCGCCGGACGCGGTGCCTCAAGGGTACTGGACGGCTGGCCCGGAACCGCGCGCCACTAGCCTGCGGGGAGTGGAGACCTGGGACGCAATTCGAGCCCGGCGCAACGTCCGCTCCTACAGCGATCGGACGATCGATCCGGAGCACCTCGACCGAGTACTCGAAGCCGGGCGACGCTCGCCGTCCGCCTCCAATCGCCAGAAGTGGGACTTCATCCTGGTGACCGATCGGGCACCGCTGCAGGAGCTGTCGACGGTCTGGGTAGGTGCCGCCCACCTGGCGGTGGCGCAGGCGGCGATCGTCCTTGTCCTGCCCGAACCCGAGGCCGAGCGCTACGTGACCATCGATCAGTACGACCTGGGGCAGGCGACCATGGCCATGCTGTTGGCCGCCACCGATCTCGGCATCGGCAGCGGCCACTCCGCCGTGGGCGACCAAGAGGCGTGCCGACGCATCCTCGGCACCCCGGCAGACCGCACCTGCGCTTACATGATCGCCCTCGGCTACCCGGCCGATCGACCGCTGGCGCCCATCGCCAACCCCGACCGCCGGCCCTTCGACGAGGTAGTGCACCGGGGCCGGTGGTGACGGCACGCCCTGCGTCCACTCCCGGCGAGGCCGGCATCACGTCGAAGCGCGCCCCGGGCTCGGTGGCCGACACGGTCGACCGGCTCATTGAGCTCGTGGAGGCCCGCGACATGATGGTGTTCGCCATCGTCGACCACAGCGGCGAAGCCGAGCGCCACGGGCTCGAACTGCGCGAGACGAAGGTGGTGATCTTCGGGAGCCCGACAGCCGGCACACCGGTCATGCAGGCGGCGCCGCTCGCCGCGCTCGATCTCCCACTCAAGGTCCTCGTCTGGGACGACGACGGTCAGACCGTCGTCAGCTACACCGACCCCGGGGTGCTGGCGGAGCGCCACCACCTCGGCGCCGAGCTGGCCTCCCGTCTGGCGGGAATCGGCCCGCTCACCGACGCACTCACCGGGACCGGGTAGTTTCAGAACAACCGGGAAGCAACGTTCCTGCAACCCAGAACCCACCGGTGACTCCTAGAATTTCTGCGCCGGTTCGATGGCGCGCCGGAGTGTGGCATCGGGAGGACGCGCACATGACCGAGCTGGCGACTACTTCATCGGGATCCATCTTCTATCTGGTTCTTGCCGTCGTCTTCGCGATGGTCGCCTACCGAACGTCGGAATCGTTCAAGAAGACCCACCAGGTCACACCATGGCGCATCCCGTCGTGGGCCTGGGCCATCATCGGATTCATCTCACTCCTCCTGTGGGTGATCCTCTACCTCATCGCCCGTTCGACCACGAATCCCCCCGCCCCCGTCGCGACCTCTGCCGCGGCGCCGTACGCGGCGCCGCCCGGATGGTACCCGGACCCGCGGAACGCCCACGAGATGCGGTTCTGGGACGGCAGCGGATGGACCAGTCGTGTCGAGAACGGCGGGATCGAACAGGTCGCCGACCTCTGAGCGCGGCGCCACATTGGAGCCCGAACCAGTGTACGAAAACCGAGACGACAGCTCGCGGTTGACGTCCGGACTCGGCTCACCGCCCGCCGACGAACGCGTCCCGACTGCGACCATGAGCCCGCCTCCCCCGGCGCCGGCCAGCCGCCGGCCGGACCGTTCCGGGGCACAGCCGATCACCGATGGCAAGCTTCGTCGGCTCTACGGCTGGGAGACCCTGGTCGTTCTTTCGATCTTTCCTCTCAGTGCGACCATCGTGGCCATCGCCTACCTGCTGATGCGGGTGACGACCGGCACCGAATTCTCGAGTGGGAGCATGTTCATCCCCGGGGAGCCAGGCCTCTCACTCGCCGTGTCTATGGCGATCATCATCTCCGAATTCTCCGCGGCGGGGCTGGTTGTCTTCCTCCTCATCAGAAACGGGGAGGGTCTGATCTCCATCGGACTCACCGGACACCGCTTCCGCAAGGATCTTGCGTTGTTGCTTCCGGTCTGGATCTTCGTCGATGTTGTTCCCCAGGCCGTGGGATCGGCGATCGTGACCGCCACGCACCTTCCGCGTTTTGACGTCGCCACTCCCCCCGTGCCGGCCGCCTTCGTCGCGGCCGCCCTCCTCATGAGTCTCAACGCCGGTGTCGTCGAAGAGATCGTGGTGCTCGGGTATCTCGTGCGACGACTAGAGCAACGCGGATGGTCCCCGACGACGGTCGTAATCGTCGCGGTGCTCGTTCGAGTCTCCTATCACCTCTACTACGGACCGGGTGTCCTACCCATCGTCCTGTGGGCGACCGCCTCGGTCCTGGTCTACCGAAAGGTCCGCCGGCTCCTGCCGTTCATCATCTGTCATTTCGTGTGGGACGCCAGCATCTCCATAAACGACTACTCGCGCAAGGCGGCCATCATCTTCAACGGTGTCTTCTTCGTCTCGGCGGTCGTCTTCCTCCTGTTGTGGAGCCGAGAGGACAAGCAGGCGGCCGCTCCTCTTTCGCTGCCCGTCCTCCTGCCCTGATCCGGATCAGTCGTCGCCGGGCCACGTCCAACGAGGGACCTCGCGCAGTGGGTGCAGGTCGTCGTCGGTCTCGGCATGCGAGTTCTGTGTGGCCACCTGCGAGCCGAACTCCACGTGTGACCGCACAGCCTCACGAAACGCCTCGTCCTTGGGCATCTCCGCCGCGTCCAGCGCCTCCAGGTACAGCTCGACAAAACGGAGTCGTTGCTCCTCGGTGATGTTGAGGTGACGGTGGACATCGATCAGATGGGCGAATCCCAGCTCCTCGGTGAAACGGTCGGGACCACCGAACGATTCGGCGGTAAAGGCGGTCAGATGATCGACGTGCTGGGGCTGGCCGGCACCGAAGAGCGGCTGCAAGATCGGATCGACCAGGACGCTCGCATAGAACGTGTCTTCGAGTCTGTGGAGTGCTCCCTCGCCACCGGCGAACTCATAGAGCGACGGCATGCCCCGAGTGTAACTTCGGGCGGCCGTCCCTCGACTCAGCGCCGGCCGCCACCCAGGATGCGCAACAGGCCGAGGTAGAGCATCACGACGGCGAGGAACACGGAGAAGGCGGCGAACCACTCGGCCTCGGCCGGCACTCCCGCCTGCGCCGCCCGACGGATGAGCTCGAAGTCGACGAAGAGGTCCATGATGGCCACCACCACGTAGATGACGCCGAAGACCACCAGGGTGGTGCCGTTGCTCCCGAAACCGGGCACCGACAGTCCGAGCAGCACGGCCACCATGACGGCGAGAAGCGCGAAGCTGGCCACCACGGTGGTCGAGATGAAGCGGTTCGAGATGCGCACCAACCCGGTGCGATAGGCGATCAGCACGCCGATGAACAGTGCTCCGGTCAGCACAATGGCCATGGGGACGATGCCGTGGCTGTCGGCGTTGAAGTAACGGGAGATGACGCCGAGGGCCACGCCTTCGACGACGGCGTAGACGCGTGCGGAGACCCGGGCGATGTGGGGCCGAAAACAGGTCCAGATCCCGATGCCGAAGGCGACGAACACGCAGACGAAGGCCAGGCCCAGCGACACGGGAAGGACGAAGGAGACGGCTCCGGCGCAGATGGCCAGAAAGGTCAGCAGCGCCACCTTGCCCAGCACGTCCACTTCGACGAGCGGCTTGACGTCCGAGACCGGCGGCAACGCTCCGTCGTGCAGGCCCGATCCCGGGTGCGCGGCGACTGCCGTTCCGGGTACGCCCGTACCGAAGACCTGCTCCATGCGCGCGAAGTTCCCCAGGACCACCCTGCTCCCCGGTTGACCGCCACGGCGCTTGCGGGGGGCCGGCTGTGCGCCCGCCCCGTTCGCCGACCCGACATCGCTCATACCTTCCTCCGTGGTGAAGTGTGTCCCTCCCGCGGCCGTCGCGGGAGCCCAATGCCTACCGAGGCGTGGTCCCGCAACCTCACGGAATCCCCTTTGGCGAGCGTCATCCTACCGATCGCGTCACGCTGGCCGCGTTCGCCACCCCGCCCCGACCAGGCACGACAGCCTGCACGTTGGGAGAGCGTTGTGCGGAAGTCCAGCTCTCGTAGTGCCCACGGCGTCATGCTGCAGGTCGATCCCGATCAGTTGGGCTCTTCCACGGTTGATGTCGGGCTCACGACACAAAGGAGCGAAGGAGATGAAGGACCGCTCGAGAGCCGGGTGGCGACGGACGAGCACATGCATGGCCGTCGCCTTGGCCGGTACCGCCGGAATGTTCCTCGCCCAGTCCCAGGCGTCCGCAACCGACAGTCTGTCCTCCATCGTGGTGTCGAACGCCCTTCCGGGTATGGTGCAAGTCCCCGCCGGGGCACTGAACGGTCCGCTCAACCAGTCCAACCTGCACTACTTTGGCGGCAGCAACGGGACCCTCGGAAAGCTGGTGACCAGCGGCGCGGTGACCGGCTATCTGAGGAGCTGGGCCCATGAGCCCGTGAACGGTGATGTCGCCGTCATCGGAGCGTTCCAGTTCCAGGACGCGACCGAGATGGGTTCCGTCCTGGCCGGGATGAACTCGGCGAACGGGCAACAGGGAAGCACCTTCGCCGTTCCAGGAATTACCGGCGGGTCGGGTTCCGTCTCGCACACGACGGCCTCGGGCGTTCCCGTGACGGTGTACGTCGTGACATTCGCCAAGGGAGACATCGCCTACGACGTGACACTGGAGTCCACATCGGGTGATCTCACGAGCACAGACGCCCTGACCCTGGCCGACAGCCAGTTCGCCGCGGCCCCAGGCGCCACCGTCACCCCGAGCTCGAACTGGGCCACCCAGGCGGGCGAAGTTGTGGGCGTCGCGCTCGTCGCCATCTTCGTCATCGGCCTGATCGTGATCCTCGTGCAGCGAAATCGCCGGCAGTCCACCCCCCTGGCGCCGTCACTCTCCTCCGCCACGTACCTGCCCCCACCGCCTCCCGGGGCCGGGCCTGGAGGCATGCCGTACCCCCCGCCGCCTACCGAGTCGCTCAGCCCGGGCTGGACAACGGTCGGGGAGACCAACTCGGTGCAGTGGCACTGGGATGGAACGGCGTGGACGGGCCGACGGCAGTTGACGCCGGCCGGATGGGTCGAGGGCTAAGCCGAGCCGCTCAGCGGGCCATTCCCACCACGTCGTCGACCCCGGTCCCACCGAGGCTGCCGAAGAAGTGGGCGTCGCCGAAGGAGAAGACACCGCCGTCCGAGGCGGTGAACCAGTAGCCCTTTCCGTCAGCCGTGGGGGTCATGCCGACGATGGGGCTGTTCAGTTTCAGGCTCCCGGTCGAGCCGTAGAACTGGGCGTCACCGAAGGTGAAGATCCCGCCGTCCGACGCCACCAGCCAGTAGCCCAAGCCGTCGGACGTCGAGGCCATGCCGACGATGGGCTTGTTGAGATGAATTGCTCCGGTCGAGCCGTAGAAGGCGGCATCGCCGAAGGTGAAGATGCCGCCGTCTGAAGCGACGAGCCAGTAGCCCTTGCCGTCGGGGGTGGAGGCCATGCCCACGATGGGCTTGTTGAGATGGATGGCCCCCGTCGAGCCGTAGAACTGGGCGTCACCGAAGGAGAAGATGCCGCCGTCGGAGGCCACCATCCAGTAGCCCTTGCCGTCGGGGGTGGCCGCGATGCCGACGATCGGCTTGTTCAAGTGGATGGCGCCGGTCGAACCGTAGAACTGGGCGTCACCGAAGGAGAAGATGCCGCCGTCGGACGCCACCATCCAGTAGCCGCCGCCCGAGGGAGTGGGCGCCATGCCCACGATGGGCTGATTGAGGTTCACCGTGGTCAGATCGCCCAGGTAGTTGAGGAACTCGTCGTTGCCGAACCCGCCGAGCTCCCCTGCCGCCCCGTAGAGGTAGTAGCCCTGCCCCGGGGTGCTCGGAGAGGCGTTGTAGGCGATGGTGCCGGACAGCTCGATTGATCCGTCCGCCGAGATGCAGTCGAACTGGAACGCCAGGGTCTGGACGGCCCCTCCGACGACGACCAGCTGGTCGACGACGAAGGCGGCGACGCTACCGGACCCATTGCAGGACGTGTTGCCCACTCCCACATTCGCACTGCCGCCACCTTCGCCGTTGACGATGGTGTAGCTGTCACCGGCGACGATCGGAGTGCTCGAGGTGAACTCGACGGTTCCCCCGTTCCAGTTGCTCAGAAGAGAGTTGGTCCCGGCGACCGGGTTGTAGAGGGGCTGTGACGGCGTCGCCTGTGTGACCACCGTGGGGGCATTGCCGATAGACGTCTCGGCATAGACCAGGTTGAGTGGAGCGTCACTGTCGGCCACATTCGGCGACACCAGGCTGGACTTCGACGCGCCGCTGTCGACCGAGTGCGTCCGGTACGGCGCTGCGCTCGACGGGGCGACCGACACCAGTCCCAGGACCACCACGAAGGACGCCACCACCGACGCCGCCGTGGCGAGCGAGAACAGGCCCGTGGTCTTCCTGCCAGAGCGCCGTACCGTCGACCCGCGCGAAACCCGCCCGTCACTGTTCATCGTTCCCACCACCCGATCTGGTCTCCCCAAGGACTGGAGCAGATTAAAGCACCGTACCCGCCGAGATGGGGATACTACGAACGCGCCGCGGGGGGCGGTCACGGAGCAGGCGGGAGCCCCAGCAGAGACCGGACGCGACTCGAGTCGGCGTGCATTTGCTGATTTCCGTCGACGAAGACGTTCTCCAGTTCGGAGACGGTGGGGTGCCGAGCGTTGCTCACTCTGAGCAACGCTCGTTGAAGGTTACGGACGTCTTGCTCCAGCTTCAGCGTCGCGGCCCGATCCGCCGGTGGCCAGTCCTGCGCCTGAAGGTCACCGGCGAACCGTCCACAGGCCACGCTCCAGGTCCGAACGGAGGACGGAGGAACCACTCGGCCACCGGGCGGCTGTTCGACCAGCAGCACACTGACGGGATAGAGGGCGGAGTCGAGGCGCTCGGCGTCAACCAGATACTGGAGCGCGGCACCCTTGGCGGGAGCCAGGGAGAATGCGTCGTCGTGGACATGGGTTGGAGCCAGATCGGTGCCACTGGTCGTCGAGAGCGCTTGCGCATCGGAGAACTCGAGTCGCGGCACCTCCTCGTTCACCCTCAACCGCTGAAAGGTGATGGTCGAGGTATCGGCGTAGGGAACGTCGCTCGAGGTGACGAGGGCGTCCGCCGGGTCTTCTTGCAGCCATTCGCCCTGGGTGTACGCGTCGCCTGCGCCGTAGTGGACCTCGACGGATCGGGTCCAGCCGGCGGTGAGGTTCTTGACCCTGAGCTCCCATCCGGCCGCGTCCCGGATCATCTCGAACGAGATCAGATCGCCCGGGTGCTTGAGCCCCACGACGGGCACGGCGTGGAACTGCTGTGACGTATCGCTCCAGAACACGCCGTAG
>Ga0302326_10008129_pt1 | contig 23212 bp, 22 predicted proteins | sample Palsa_T0_3_FD_202264 | JGI IMG/M metagenome (GOLD analysis project Ga0302326, IMG submission 202264) | Peat permafrost microbial communities from Stordalen Mire near Abisko, Sweden - Palsa_T0_3 | ecosystem: Environmental > Terrestrial > Soil > Palsa > Peat permafrost | place: Sweden: Abisko... | reverse complement strand
AGAGTGCCCGCGTCACGCTTGCTCACAAAACACTCGCCTGCTGTGCCCTTCCTCAAAATGAATTGACGATGAATCGCGGGCTCCCGTGCTACCGGAAGGACGCGCCCAGCGTCCAATCAATGTCGGGCAAAATCAAACGCGACGGAACTTCGACCGCATCTTGTACGTAACGTCTGACAGTGGTGGAAGGGCCGGCGCGGAGGTGGCGCTGGTTCAGATTCGATTGGAAATCATTGCGGGGTTTGGGGATTTTCTCACACTCGGTTTGGCGGCCCAGGTGAGAAAACCCCCATCGCGGCAGAACAGGCTGACTTCTGGGTCAAACTTGTCTGCTCAACTTGCCGTTCAACCCCGGCGGCAGCATTCTATGCGATTCGCGAGGAAACTCAAGGGTTTTTTCTCGCGCTGGTCGTGAGCCGGGCCGCCCCAGCCGTTTTCCGACGCAACTTCGGAAAAGAAAAAAGGAGCAGCAATGAAGTTCACGACAGTTTCAAAAAGTATGATGATGGGGTTGGCTCTGCTGCTGGCCTCGAGCGCATTCGCAACAACCAAAGCGGATTTGGTATTGGGCGACACCACCACCATCAACGGCGCCAAACTCAAGCCCGGTAACTACAAACTGCAGTGGGAGGGTAGCGGTCCCGACGTGGAAGTCAGCATCCTGCAAGGCAAGACGGTGGTGGCGAAAGTGGCGGGAAAGGTTGTGGACCTGAACGCGGCAGCGCGCAACAACGCGGCCGTCGTGAAGCTCAACACCGACGGCACCAGCACGCTCACCGGCGCCCGCTTCGAAGGCAAGAAGTTCGCCCTCGAAATCGCCGACTCCGGCGACGGCATGCAGGCCGGGTCGAGCAAGTAAGCTGGCGCGACAGATCAGGCAAAAGAACAAAGGGGAGCGCGCAAGCGCTCCCCCTGTTTTTCAACCGAGTAACGCTCGCAAGTGAGGAGTTCCTAGTTCTTAACTGTCATGGCGTCGGAGTCTACTGCTTTCTTGCCGGTAATGCCTTCCAGTCCCGCCAGCACTCCCCGATAATCATTTTTGTCACACTGCATGGCAAAGCCGCCCTTCTTGTCTCCATCCGCCCAGGTTAAGCCGACATAATGCTTCTTTGATTTGGTGAGGGCCATGAGTGCGCCGATTCCAAAGGAGACAACGGCAAGCCCGATCGCCGCTCCAACCCTCCGATGGACGTCTTGGCCATAGCTGATTTCGGTGATCGCTGATGCGGGGGGATTGCTACGACATCGCTCTTGTCTTTTACGAGGCGAACTTGGTTCGAATCAATGATCAAAGTCATCCCGGTTCCGGCTTTTGTGTCGGGTATCGAGCCCCCGTCATACGTGACCTTGTACCCGTTGTCACCAGCAACAACGGCACAGGGAATCGCACAACAGAGAACTAGTACGACAATCAAGTTTTTCATGTGCCTCCGCAAAATCGAAGACTTGGTAGAAATGGCCCAGGAGGGGAAGATCCGAAGAACACCGCCATTATGCGCCTACAGCCGCGGATCAGCAATGACTTGCACGAAAAGAAACAAGGAAGCGCCCAAGCGCTCCCTTAAAACTGGAAACTAGAACCCACCTCATATGAACCGGGCACGGCTGAAGCCATGCCCTTCCCAACCGATTTTTGGGGATGGCTTCCAGCAACTAACCCCGGCAACTGCCCTAGTACTTCGGCACCTTCGGGTCCACGCGTTCGGACCAGGCCGTGATGCCGCCGGCCAGGTTGTGGACTTTGGTGAATCCCGCCTGCTGCAGGAATGCGACCGCCTTGGCGCTGCGTCCGCCCATCTTGCAATGGACGACCATCTCGCGGCTCGAGTCGAGTTCGTTCACGCGCTTGGGCAGATCGTTCAGCGGAATCAGGTATCCGCCGAGGTTGCAGATCTGGTATTCGTGGGGCTCGCGCACGTCGAGCACGAACACATCGTCTTTCGCATCCAACCGACGCTTCAATTCTTCCACCTGAATTTCCGGAACTACGCTGCTCACAGGCTTTTCCTCCCCACGAACGCCGCAAAACTCGTTGTAGTCTATCAGTTTGGTGACGGTCGGATGGGTGCCGCACACCGGGCAGTCGGGATTTTTGCGCAGCTTGAGTTCGCGAAACTTCATGCCCAGCGCGTCAATCAGCAGCAGTCGCCCGATCAGCGGATCGCCGATGCCGAGAATCAGTTTGATGACTTCGGTGGCTTGCATCACGCCCACGAGTCCGGGAAGAATGCCGAGCACGCCGCCTTCCGCGCACGAAGGAACTAGCCCGGGCGGCGGCGGCTCAGGATACAGGCAGCGATAGCACGGTCCGTCTTTAGTCGCAAACACGCTGGCCTGGCCTTCGAAGCGGAAGATCGATCCATAGACGTTCGGCTTGCCCGTGAGCACACAGGCGTCGTTCACCAAATAGCGCGTGGGAAAGTTGTCGGTGCCGTCGGCGATGATATCGAAGTCGCGAAAGAGTTCCATCGCGTTCGAACTGTTCAGCATGGTGTCGAACGTTCGCAGATTCAGAAAAGGATTGATGCCTTTGAGTTTGTCGGCAGCGGAGTCGAGCTTCTTGCGGCCCACGTCGGCGGTGGAGTGGATAATTTGGCGCTGCAGGTTGGTGTAGTCCACCACATCGAAATCGACGAGACCCAAAGTGCCCACGCCCGCGGCCGCCAGATAGAGCGCCAGCGGCGAACCCAAGCCGCCCGTGCCGATGCACAGCACGCGCGCGGCTTTCAGCTTCTGCTGCCCCTCCATGCCGACCTCGGGCATGATCAGATGGCGCGAGTAGCGCAGGATTTCGTCGTTATTGAGCGTTGCTGGAATTTCCGTGGTGATGGTGGCCATAAAGTCCTCGATTGAATCTTGAACTAACCTGCCTGCGCTTAGGCGGTCAGGACGCAGTCGCCAACAAAAAGCTTGTCATCCCGAGCAAAGCGAACGCTCGTCAAAGGGGGACATTCTATGCGCCTCCGGCGATGGAAGGCACGATGGAAATGTTATCGCCCTCGTTCAGCGCGGTCGCTTCTTTCTGCAGATAGCGGATGTCCTCGTCGTTGACGTAGAGATTCACGAAGGCGCGCAGTTTGCCGTCCTCGTTGTAAAGATGTTTGCGCAGATCAGGATGCTGCGCGACCAGCGCGGTCATGGCCTCGCCGACGGTCGCGCCCGGCACTTCCACTGTGGACTGCTTGCCCACGTACTGCCGCAAAGGCGTTGGAATGTGAATTTTGCTCATAGACTTACTGTAAGAGATGCGGCGGGTGCAGGGCAAGATTCAGGGGGGACGGGTTTCGGTCCTTACGTCTTCGGTCAAGGCCCGACAACGAAGGCCAAAGACATAACCCGAGCCCGATAAGCCACTTATCGGCGCGGCCAGCAGCACCCTAGAATCTCTCAGGGAGAATTCCGATGACGATTTTTGATCCAGCTCGCGGCAGAATCATTGACGGTGGTGGCGGCGGCGGCAACCTTCTTCGCCTGATTGGCTTGGGAATCGCCGCATTCCTGCTGGTGATCCTGCTGTTCAGTGCGGTCACCCGCGTCGGCACCGGCCATGTAGGCGTCCTCACGTTGTTCGGCAAAGTGCAGAGCGACGGGACTTTGGGTGAAGGCATTCATCTCATCAATCCGCTAAAGACCAACAACGAACTTTCCGTGCAGACTCAGACGCTCAAGGAATCCGCCAGCGTGCCTTCCAGCGAAGGCCTGATGATCAGCCTGGATACCTCGCTCATCTACCATCTCAATCCCGACCGGGCTGCGGAAGTCTTCCAGAAGATCGGCGCCGACTACGAGAACATTGTGGTTGAGCCGACGCTGCGTTCCGCCATCCGCGAAGCCACCGCGTCTCATACGGCCAACGCCCTCTACACCGGCGAACGCGAAATGGTGGGGAAGCAGATTTACGATCAAGTAAGCACCCAGCTCAATCAGCGCGGCCTTATCGTGGAGACCGTTCTCCTCCGCGACATTCAGCTCCCGACCACGCTCAAGGCCGCGATCGAAGCCAAACAGCAGGCCGAGCAGGAGTCGCTGGCCATGAACTTCCGGCTGCAAAAAGAAACCCAGGAAGCGCAGCGCAAGCGCATTGAAGCCGCCGGCGTGCGCGACTTCCAGCAGATCGTTGCCCAGGGCATTACGCCGTCTCTGCTGGAATGGAAGGGAATCGAAGCCACGGAAAACCTGGCCAAAAGCCCGAACTCAAAAGTGGTGGTGATCGGCAACAACAAGAACGGACTGCCGCTGATTCTGGGGCAGTAGGTTCGCCTCGATCGAGAAATGTCGAGACCCCGAAAAAAGATTGTCATTCCGGCCGGGGCCGGAGCGGAAGCGACGGCGCAGTGGAGGAACCCGCTGTTCGCCGAAAGTAATGGCGCTGCCGACAGTTTTTGCCCGCGCTGCTAACATGAATCCGTGCAGCCCCTGCTCGAAGTCCGACATTTGAACATCGAGTTTCCCGCGCAGCAAGCAAGCCCCGTTGCCCTGCGGGCAGGCGGACAGCCGGGGGCGGCTGTCCCCACACAAACCTTAACCGCCGTGCGCGATCTGAGTTTTTCTATTGCTTCTGGCGAAGTCGTGGGGCTGGTTGGCGAATCCGGGTCAGGAAAATCGATCACGTCGCTGGCCATCATGCGCCTGCTGCCGCCGCAGGCGCGGGTCTCGGGCGAAATCCTCTTCGCAGAAGACGGCGCCGGCGCGCGCGATTTGTGCTCCCTTCAGGACGACGCCATGCGGCAGCTGCGCGGCTCACGCATCGCCATGATTTTTCAGGAGCCGATGACGGCGCTCAATCCGGTGATGCGCGTGGGCGAGCAGATCGCCGAGGCGGTCACGGCGCACGATAATTCTTCAAAGCACGGCTTCTCGAAGCGCTCTGTCTCGAAGAAAGAAGCCTGGCAGCGCGCGGTTGACGCCATGAACGACGTTGCCATCCCTGACGCGCCGCGCCGCGCCCGCGACTATCCCTATCAACTCTCCGGCGGAATGCGGCAGCGCATCATGATCGCCATGGCCATCGTGAACCGACCGCAGTTGCTGATTGCCGATGAGCCGACCACGGCGCTCGATGTGACCATCCAGGCACAGATTCTCGATCTACTCGCCGAACTGCGCGCCAGGTTCGGACTGGCCATGCTTTTCATTTCGCACGATCTCGCGGTGGTTTCGCAGATCGCCGACCGGGTCGCCGTGATGTATTCCGGCAGCCTGGTTGAAATGGGCGCGAGGCGGGATATTTTTCAGGCGGCGGCACATCCTTACACGCGCGGCCTGTTGCACGCCGTGCCCGATCTCAAGACGGACCGCAGCCGCCCGCTGCAGACGATCGAGGGAACCGTCCCCTCGCTGCAGGCGATGCCGCCGGGATGCGGCTTCGAACCGCGCTGCGAATTTCGTATTGCTGCCTGTACCCGCGAATTACCGCCGCTGGTGGAGGTCGCGGCGGGGCACTGGGCGCGCTGTCCGGTAGTGAATGCCGCGCCGTGAAAAGCGCCTCAGGGAGCGTCGCGCTCAAGCTGGCCGCGGTTGATGACGAGCAGCACAATCAGCAGCACCAGCAAACCGACTCCGATCCACCACGCATCCAGATACCAGCCCAGCCACGACGGAACAAAGTAATTGACGCCATCCATGAAAGGCAGGCGGTGAGGATGGAGAGCATCGCGCGAGGACTGCGCCCACTTCGAGACAGTCGAGAGCAACCCAAAATGCAGCGCCGCATTTGCGATGAGGAGCGCCACGATAAGCTTGAACCACAGCGGCGTTCCGTTCTTGAACCGCCATCCCAGCCGGCTGCTTCCTGTCATAGTGCTCCTTCTGTCTCCCTCTCTCGCGTGGAAGCGACACTAGGTTGGCGTCATCCCGAGCGGAGCCATTCTTCAGGCGAAGCCAGGGATCTCCCGCGCATCGACACTCGCGTCCGGGTCAAACCGCGCCACTCCCGAAACCACGCTCGTACATCATAGCGCCGGACGTTGTTCTATAATCGGCAGTTTGTCCGGTGATTCGTGCGCATACTGGTTCTCAGCGACATCCACGCCAATCTCGAAGCTCTCGATGCCACGCTCGCGGGCGCGCCGCCATTCGACGTGGTGGTGAACCTGGGCGACATTGTCGGCTACGGCGCGAGCCCGAACGAAGTGACCGAGCGTTCGCGCAAACTGGGCAAAACTTTTGTGCGCGGCAATCACGACAAAGCCGCCACCGGCGTGATGGACCTGGACGATTTCAATCCCATGGCCGCCGCGGCCGCCCTATGGACGCGCAACGAACTGACTGCCGACAATCTCGACTGGCTGCGCGCCCTGCCGCAGGGCCCAGTGGCGCTGCCGGATTTCCCTGAAGTGCAATTGGTACACGGTTCGCCCAACGATGAAGATGAGTACGTGGTTTCGCTGGGAGACGCCCTGGCGCCGTTGATCGCGCTGACCACGCATCTGACTTTTTTTGGACACACCCACCTGCAAGGCGGATTTTTTGCCAACGGATCATCGGCCGACGGTTTCCGTCCGGAGTACCGCACGGTGGGCCAGGCGGAATCGGTTGCGCTGCAACTGAAGCCCTCGACGCGATATCTGATCAATCCCGGTTCGGTCGGCCAACCGCGCGACGGCGACTGGCGCGCCGCCTTTGCGCTGTTCGATACCGATGCGCAGGTCGTCCACTTCCACCGCACGCCCTATAACCTGAAGGCGGCGCAGGACCGCATCTTCGCCGCGAAACTTCCACCGCGGCTGGCTACGCGCCTGGCAGCGGGACGATGAAAAACTGCGGCTTCCGGCTCCCGGCTTTCGGCTTCCGATCCAAGGCCGAAGACCTAATATCCATCCTGTAAACTCGAATCATGTACCAGTCCCGCAGCACCGGAACCAAGCCGCTGTTTGAAGCTAGAGAGAATCCTCCTGAGCGCTACCTGATCGCGCACAGCGATGGCGGCGCCCGGGGAAATCCCGGACCCGCCGGTTATGGCGTGGTCATCAAAGACGAAGCCGGACGCAAGGTCGCCGCGCTGAGCGAATATCTTGGCCACCAGACCAATAATTTCGCGGAGTATCAAGGACTGATCGCCGCGCTCGAATATGCCATTGAGCACGGACCCAAGGCGCTGAAGCTGATCAGTGATTCGGAACTGCTGGTGCGGCAGATCAAGGGAATTTACAAAGTAAAGAACGCGGTGCTGCAGGACCTGCACGGCCGCGCCAAAGAATTAATTGCTCAACTGGAGTGGTTCTCGATCGGCCATGCCCTGCGCGAGCACAACCGGGAAGCCGACGAACTGGCCAACGAAGCCATGGACAAAGGCATGGGAAGAGGCAGTGTGGCGCGGGCGCTCTCGCCCGCGCAGCCCGCGGCCCAGCAGCAAGAGTTCGAAGGAGTGGTGCGCAACGGCACCGTGGAGCTAACAAACGGGACGCTGCCCGAAGGAACGCGGGTGCAAGTGCGCGTGAAAAAGTAGAGCCGCTGTCTTGTCATCCTGAGCGAAGCGAAGGATGACAGGAAGGTTTTATTCCGCGAGCGAAGTGTGGTCGTGCACGATCTTCCAGCCATCGGGAAATCTGCGGAAAACCAGAGTAAACAGGCCGTGCGGAGTCTTGCCGTCCGGCATGGTCAGGTGCCATGCGCCGCGGACGAATGCCGCCTCCGGGCCAAGGATCTCGATGCGCAGCGTGGAGAACTCCAGCGTTCCCATCTCGTGGCCTGCGCTGGTGTAGGTCGCTTTGTAGCGATCGAGTGTGGCCTGCCAGCCGGCGGTTTGCTTCGCGCCGGAAAAGAAAGTCAGGTCCGCGGAATTCCAGTAGCCCGCCATAAAAGCCTCGAGATCGTGATGGTTCCAGGCGTCCTGCTGGGTGTGGAGGACTTGTTCGACGGCGGTTTTGGGATCGGCCGCCTTTGCAGTCTTCGGCGTTGTCTGCGCGACTGCGCAGAGGGCGGAGAGCAACAGCACAATCGGCAGCCCGGAAAAAGACTTCTCGTTTATCATCTTCTCCCTCCCATCAGTGCGCTTCTTCCGTAGCCGGAGCCGCGTCCGGCGTATCAACCTTCTGGGCGACCGCATGCGGCGTCAGCGGCGGCGGCTGAAAATCTCCTGGATCTTTTCCGGCCATGGCCACGGTCATGAAGTTCATCCAGATGGGCAAGGCGGCATGCGCTCCCGTTTCCTTCGCGCCCAGGGATTTTTTCTCGTCGTAACCCACCCAGACCCCACAAGTCATGGTGGGCGAAAATCCTACGAACCAGGCGTCAGTAAAATCATTGGTCGTACCCGTTTTGCCGGCCACGGGAAAAGGCAGTTTCGACACGGCGATCCCCGTGCCGTGCAGCACGACCTCCCGCAACATCGAAGTCATGATGCGGGCGGTGCGTTCGCTGATTACATCTTTCACGTCGGGAAAATCTTCTTCCAGCACGCGCCCTTCGTAGTCGGTCACTCGCGTAAGGTAGCGCGGGATGACCCGCACGCCGTCATTGGGAAAAACGCTGTACGCCGAGGTCTGCTCGATCAGCGCAATTTCCGCCGAGCCCAGCGCGACGGGCAGATACGGCGGCAGCTTGGCCGTGATGCCGAAGCGTGCGGCGTACTCAATGACGTTCTTGATGCCGACTTTGCTGGCCAGTTTGAGCGCCGGGATGTTGCGCGACTGGGCCAGCGCCCGCCGCAAGGTGATGATGCCTTCAAATTTTTCGTCGTAATTGTGCGGCGAGTAAGGCCCGGAGGAAGTTTCGAAGGTGATGGGCTCATCGAGAACGGTATCGTCGGGACTGGCGCCGCCGTCGATCACGGTGGTGTAAACATACGGCTTGAACGACGAGCCCACCTGGCGCATGGCCTGGGTGACGCGGTCGAATTTTGATTCGTTGAAATCGCGGCCGCCGACCATCGCCTTGATGCCGCCGTTGGCGTTGTCGATGGCGAGCAGCGAACCTTGCGCGCCGGAATCCTGCTCGAGACTGACGCGCGCCGCGCCGTTCGCGCCGAGCGCGAGAATCCTGACATAGCAGATGTCGCCGGCTTTGAGAATGTCGGGCAGTTTCTGCTGCGTCCAGGCCGCGTCCGACTGTCCGAGAGCGGCGGTATATTTTCCAAACTTCAGGGTCGCGATGCCGGTACCCGAGGAAGTCACGAGCGCGTGGACGTATCCGTTGACTTCGGGTTCGTCGTCCCAGTCGGGATGAAAGAATTTGTCGATCGCCGCGCCTTCGGCCATGACATTTTCCAGATGGCCCTTCCAGCCGTGGCGGCGTTCATAGGCTGCGAGACCGTCGAGGACGGCCTGGTTCGCGGCCTTCTGCAAATCCACGTCGAGCGTGGTATAGACTTTTAATCCGCCTTCGTGCACTTGGTCGGCTCCATATTTGCTTTCGAGATAGCGGCGAATTTCCTCCACGAAGTAAGGCGCCAGCGAATTAGGGTCGTGCGCCAGATGCAGCACCAGGGGCGCGGAACGCGCCTCGGCGGCCTGAGCGGCTCTGATCTTGCCATCTTCGAGCATGGAATTGATGACCAGATTGCGGCGCTTCAGCGCGCGGTCGGGATGGTTGATGGGCGAATACTGCGACGGGCCCTTGGGCAAACCCGCGAGCAAGGCGGCTTCCGCGAGCGTGAGTTGTTTCGCCGGCTTGCTGAAGTAGAACTCCGACGCGGCCTCGAACCCGAACACTCCGTGGCCGAGCGCGATCTGGTTGGCGTAGAGAGTGAAGATCTGCGGCTTGGTGAAGCGGCGCTCAATCTGGATCGCCAGCATGGTTTCCTGCACTTTGCGGTGAAAGGCGCGGTCGGGCGACAGGAAAAGATTGCGCGCGAGCTGCATGGTCAGGGTAGACGCGCCCTGCACCTTGCCGCCGGATTCGACGTCGCGATACGCGGCGCCTACGATGCGCCAGAAGTTGACCCCAGAGTGCTTATAGAAATCCTTGTCTTCAATCGAGATCAGGGCATCGCGCAGCACGGGAGGAAAATCGTCGTAACCCACCACCACGCGGCGTTGCAGGGCAAACGAACCGATGACCCGCTCGTGGTCGTCGTAAAGCTCGGTGATGGAACTGGGGCGGTAGGCCTCGAGGGCCTCGACCTGCGGCAGATCAGTGGTATAGACGAGGATCAGGCCGGCGCTGGCGCCTGCCAGCACCGCCACCAGCACGAGAAGGCCGAAAAGCACGCGGCCCACGAGCCTGCGGCCGCCGATTTCAACCTCCGGCAGATTTTCGTAGAGAGACTTCATCCGAATTAAGATCAGGCGTCGAGGTCAGAATAGCATTTCGCGCGAGAGTTGCTGGTTGCGGGACAAGTGTTCCAAAAACAAATCGCGCGCCCGTGAGGCGCGCGATCAGATTCAAAACTCAAGCTGACTAGCTAGTCCGGCTCTTCAGCACTTCCACGGCTTTGTTCAACTGGTCATCCACCGGGCTCTTCGGCTTGGCTTCCTGGTCCGGAGTGGCGGTGCCATCTTCGTCGTCCGGGCCGACGGACTCGTCGAGCGAGTCGGCAACCAGCACGTTGGGCGTGATCGCGGCGTCCTGAATGGCCTTGCCGCTGGGCGAGTAGTACTTCGCGATGGAAAGAATCAACGCGCCGCCATCGGGCAGGTCAATGGTTTTCTGCACCGAACCGTCGCCGAAAGTCTTGTCGCCTACAACGTCGCCGCGGGCATTCTCAAGAATCGCCGCGGCAACAATTTCCGATGCGCCGGAAGTTCCACGGTTTACCAGAACTGCCACGGGAAGCGCGGTGATCGCCTTGGCCGGATCGGCGTTGAATGCCTCGCGCGGATATTTCTGGCCTTGCAGGTAAGTGATCGTCCCGTGATTCAGGAAAAGATTCGCGACGGCGACGCCTTCATTTTCGTCGCCCTCGGCACAGTTGCGCAGGTCGAGCAGAATCTTTTTGGCTCCGGACTTTTCGAGCGATTTGATCTTGGCGGCAATCTCCTGCGCCTTGCCTTTGGTCAGGGCCTCGACTTTCACATAGCCGATGCCGTCGTCCAGCATTTTGTCCGTGACCGGAGGAATGGTGACCACGTCGCGGGTAATGGAAACCTTCTGCGGTTCGGCCTTGCGGGCGCGGACCACGGCAACATTCAGCGTGGAGCCGGGCGCGCCGGCAATCAGGTTGCGAATCTCGGGCAGCGACATTTCCCGCGTGCTCTGGCCTTCGATGGATTCGAAAATGTCGGTCTGCTCAATCCCGGCCTTCTCGGCGGGAGAGCCGGGCAATACGGCGACGACCGCCGCATAGCCGAATCGTTTCGACACCACGGCGCCGATGCCGCCCTTCGATTCCGACTTGTGCGACTTATACGCACTGTAGGCGTCGGCCGACATGTAGCTGGAGTTGGAATCGAGCGACTCCAGAAGTCCATGCAGCGCGCCGTCCGTCACTTTGGGGATGTTCGGCTCTTCGACGTACTCGCTGCGCACGCGCGAGAGCACTTCACTGTAAACCTGCAACTGGCGGTACGACCCGTCGTTGGAGGAGGCGTGCACGCCGCCGAGCGAGCCGATCACGACGAACAGTAATACGGCAAAGGAGGTGACGAGAATGGCTGCCTTGGTTTTCATGGACATCGGTTTTTTGGTCTTCTTCTGGAAGGAACGGCTTCCTGAGCAACGCTTCTATTATACGTCTAGATGCAAATTGCGGCCCCAGGGGTGCCTGAATCGAGCCTCTTCAGTAATGTAGGCCAATGTCGCGTCAAACAAAACAAACAGGCTATGATCCCGGCTTGAAGTTGATGGTCAGCAGCGTCTGGACCGACACGGGCCGGCCGTTCATGCTGTAGGGCTTGAACTTCCACTGCTTGACTCCCGCGATGGCGGCGCGGGCAAAAACCAGCGAGCCTTGCATGAACTTGGCGTCCTGCACGGCGCCGTCGCGGCCAATCAGGACCTGCAGCGTGACCGTTCCGGGCTGCCCCTTGGCGTTTGCGGGATAGTCGGGGATGGGCTGATCGGTCAGCAGGGCGCGCTCCGCGGCTTCGGGAACGTCCACCGGCTCAATCGATTGCATGGCCGCCTCAGGCGGCTTGTTGCCGCTGGCGTCCGGAGTCATGGACGCCATTTGCGACTTCAGGCTGGACGGCACATTGCTCGGAGCCGAAGCGTAATGCGCCTGCGGCTGCGGATTCTTCTGCGGAACGGGTTGCGCCGGAACCGACGAGATTGGCGACAGCAGGGATGCAGGCGGCGAAACCACCGCCGGCGCGGCCCCGGCCGCTGGCGGCGTGGCCTGAGTCGAAGCCGGCTGAGTCGAAGCCGGAGGTGCAGACGGTACGTTCGCAGACGAGCCGCTGGCCGGCTGGGTTGTCGCCGGAGTGGAAGCGGGCGCCGGCGCGGCGGAACCCTGAGGCTGGTCAGCTTGCGTAGAGGCTGGGGCCGCGGCGGGCGCGTCCCCTTGTCCCGGGCCTTGTCCCGCGGGCGCTTCGGCATTCGCGCCCTCGCTATTGGGCTTCTTCGCTGTGGGATCAACCACCGGCACCACGTGAATCTGCGAAGGATCGGTGGTGGCGTCCGGAATATTCTCGGCTGCGGGCAACTTGTATTCGTCCCCGGCCCGGCCAAAGTCTTCATGCGGCATGGGCGCCTGCGGGGTGGTGACCACTTGCGGATTGAGCCAGGAGTGCAGCGCCTGCTGGCCGCGTGCCCACAAGGGGTGCAGCTTCTGGTGCCAGGGCGCTTGCGGCGCAGCCAGAATGGCGCAGCCCGCCAGAAACAGCGCCGCGGCAAGTGCGCCTTTGCCCAGACGAAAACTGCGACGTGGAACTTCTTCGGGCGCGCTGCTCGCTTCCCGGAAATCGGCGCCCGCACCGGCGGCGACAGAAGAAGAAAAGAGTTCTGCTTCTTTTTTCTGCTCCGATCTTTTCTCCGGCCTCGGCTCGGGCTCGCGCTTCTGTTCCGGCAGGCCAAACGGATCATCCAGGCGAGCCTCGGCAACAGCCGCTCGCGCTAAGCCGCCGAAACTTGCCGGACCCGGCGCGGAGTACGAAGACGTCTGCTCGAAACCGATCAATTCGGGGTTCCCAGCCGGCGTGGGGGCCGGGGCCGGCGCAGGCGCTGCTGCGGCAGCCTGGGGCATGGCCGCGGCGCGGGTTTTCAGATACCACTGCAGGCCGCGCGGCTCGCCCGAAGGCGCCGGCGAAGTCGGACGCGACTTTTCTTCCCCTGCAGATGAGGCTACGGCGGCGGCCGTGGGCTCCAAATCGTGCAGCCGATCGATGGGTTCGACCGACGACGGTTGCAGAGATTCCGGCAGGTCCGAGTCGGTCTCAAACTGCCCGCCCGGAGTCGTTCGAGCCGCCTGCAGGAACTCTCCCGCGCGCAGAGTCTTTTCCTGCCCGGGCGGTGGTTCCACGCTGGACGGTACGCTTGTGGCAAAACCCGTCGAAGATGTAGTGGGCATTGATGCGCCTGCCCCGGAGGCCGCCGCCAATGCCGCGGTTGCCGCCGATCCCTGCTTGGCGCGCAGCAGATCGCGGGCCGTGGTCAATGTGTCCTTTACCTGGCTGAGCAGAAGCGGCTTGCGTAAAATCGAGTTGGCGCCCGCTTGTAATGCCTCTGGAACGCTGACGTCATCGCTCACGATCGCCAGGGTGAGGGGCCGGGCGGAGGCTTTGCCTTCCCGGGCCGCGGCCAGCAACCGTCCCGCCTCCGGCTGACAGTCCCAATCAATAATGACGATCCGAAAATTCTGTTGGGCGATTTTCTCGGCTGCAGCCGCCGGTTCGGAGCAGTGCTCTCCCTCCAGGCCGAGATCACCCAGCACCTGAAGAATAGGCTCAGCGGTTTCCTTTTCCGAAGCAAACAAAAGGCAGCGCAGATCCATGCTCTTTCAGACTAGGGGCAGCGAGTAACCGCGACAAGATTACCGAGGTAGGACAAAGCCGGTTCCTGCCGTCCGCCGGTGACACCGAAGGTACATGTACTACCGTCGCCGGGCCGCGCTAGAATCCTCGGTCTAACGCCCAAGGGGGACACAGGTACAAAGCTTCCAACTGGCCCATGAATTAGCTCACGATCTGAGCGAGTACACCGGTTTCCTCGACAATGACAACCCCGATTTGGGAGCTTCTGGATTTGGGAGAAAGCACTCAACAACAGACGACTGAGCTACGCGTGTTATTTTTGATCCGATGATCGCCCCATCAATATTGGCGTTGGCCTTGATCCTTGGCATCCAGGAATCACCGATTCCGAAGGTTACCGCGACTGTTGTCCAAACGGAATGTGTGCGGCATTCGGGCGCAATCACAGTCGGACTGCGCATCCGGATCCGAAATCGGTCGCATGAATCGATGCGCATCGGTCGAGTCGAGGTCGTACGGGAACGTTTCTATCGCGCAGACTCTTAGGGTGCACTCACCATTATTCGGACGAGCGCTACTCCGGAAACGCTTGATGAACCAGATGCTTACCCACCTCGCAGGGACGATATGAATGAAATGATGCTTTCGAGCAACGGCAGCAAGGTCCTCTCCGTGAATCATTTCATCTCTTTCCTGGACAGCGAGGTAGCCCCTTATGGGCAGAAGAAAGGACTTTTGGTCAGCTTCAATATTGCAAACATGGAAAAAAGTGGCCGCGTGACACAGTACTGGAGCACCCCGGTATTCATTAGTATTGAAAGCTGTACGCCATAAAACCAAGTAGATCGCTTTGCCTGTCAGGGCACTCGCTCACGGCTCGACGCCGGGAAGTCGACGTGGGGAAGAGACGAAAGAAAGAAGCGCGGCATGCAGACTGCCGAAGTCGTCATCATCGGGGGAGGGATCGTCGGTTCCAGCATTGCCTACCACCTGACCGCCGCAGGATGCCGGAATGTTCTCGTCCTCGAGCGCGAGTCGGCAACGGGCAAGGGATCGACCGGCAAGAGCATGGGCGGCGTGCGCGCCCAGTTTTCTACTCCCGTCAACATTCAGATGTCGCTGTACTCGATTCCCTTCTATGCCACGTTCGAGGAGCGCCTCGGCTACCCCTGCGATTACCGTCCTCAGGGCTATCTCTTCTGCGCCACGTCGGAGAAGCACATGGCATACCTGCGCGCGAACTTTAAGAAGCAAGTAGCCATGGGGTTAAAAGACGCACGCCTGCTGCAGGGCGCGGAGATCCGCCAGATGTTCCCGCAATTGCGCGGCGACGACCTTGCCGGCGGCAGCTTTTGTTCGACCGACGGCTTCGTCGACCCCTACAGCGCCATGACCGGCTTCATGGCGTGGGCGGCCGATCATGGGGCAACTCTTTCCAGGAACACGCTGGTGCAAGGCATCGTAAAAGACACCCACGGAATCGCTGGCGTGGAAACCAGCCAGGCTACAATCTCAACCCGCAAAGTCGTCAACTGCGCCGGAGCCTGGGCCGCGGGCGTAGCGAAACTTGCGGGAGTCGAGTTGCCGGTCGAACCGCTGCGCCGCATGCTGGTACCGAGCGAGCCCTTTGACGAATTTCCTCACACCGCGCCCATGATCATCGACATGTCGAACGGCTTCCACTTCCGCCCCGAAGGCCGCGGATTCCTGCTGGCCTGGAACGATACCGAAGAAACGCCGGGATTTAAAACCGAATTCGATCCCGCATTCGTCGAGAAGATTTTGACTCGCGCCTCCGACCGCGTGCCTTGTTTCGCCAACCTCCCGGTGAATCCGAAACGGGCCTGGGCCGGGCTGTATGAGATGACGCCCGATCACCATCCCATTCTGGGGAAAGCGCCGGGTGTGCCTGGATTCTTTCTGGCGAACGGCTTCAGCGGACACGGAGTGATGCACGCTCCCGCGACCGGAAAGATTCTGAGCGATCTGATTCTCACCGGCAAAACGGATTTGATCAATGCGTCCCTGTTGGATCTGGCGCGTTTTTCCGAGGGCCGCCTCATCCATGAGTCAGCAGTCCTGTGAGCGCGGTACTGTGAGCAAATCAGTCTCAGCCCTAGAGGGGCGAAACAATTTAGCCCAGCGCTTCAGCGCTGGGTAAAGTGGGAGGACAGAACAAGTCCTGGAGGGACGGCACAAGGTCTAACGCACTTCTCTTAGCCCCCGAGGCAAACGAAACGACTTTTCCCTCAGCCTCGCAAGCCGAGGTGCAGGGTAACAAAGAGCCGTCTCCGAAGGAACGAAAGGATCCCGATGAGATTCTCGACCGTAACCTGGTGTGTGATAGCACTGTGCCTGGCCGCGACCGCGATTAACAAAGATAAAAACGGCACGGCGGACTGGCCCGTATATGGCGGGACCGCGCGCAACGATCATTTCTCTCCGCTGGCGCAGATTAATCGCAGCAACGTGCAGCGGCTGAAAGTCGCTTGGTCGTACGACACTCAAGAGTCCGGCGGCCTGCAGTCCAGCCCGATCATTGTCGGCCGAGTGTTGTACGGTCTGACGCCGTCGCAAAAAGTGTTTGCCCTGAATGCGGCAACTGGAAAGCTGTTGTGGAAGTTCGACTCCGGGATTCACGGCACGCAGCCCGACCGCGGGCTGGCGTATTGGCGCGACGCGGACCAGAGCCGCAAGGGTTTAGAGAAAAATGCCCGCAGAATTCTGGTCGGGGTCATGAACTTCGTGTATGCCCTCGATGCGGTCACGGGCAAGCCGATTCAGAGCTTCGGCAAAGACGGCCGCATCGATCTGCGCGAGGATTTGGGGCGCGATCCGGCGGCGCAGTCGATTTACATGACCACTCCGGCGGTGATTTATAAAGACCTGATGATAGTGGGCGGCCGCGAATCCGAAACTCTACCCGCATCTCCCGGCGATGTGCGGGCCTATGACGTGCGCAGCGGAAAACTGCGCTGGACGTTTCATACCATTCCGCATCCCGGTGAGTTTGGCTACGACACGTGGCCGAAGGATGCGTGGAAGACCAGTGGCGCAGCCAACAACTGGGCGGGAATGACGGTGGATGCCGAGCGGGGCATTGTGTATGTCCCCACCGGTTCGGCAGCATTCGATTTCTACGGAGGCGACCGCCTGGGCGACGATCTGTTCGCCAACTGCCTGCTCGCGCTGAATGCCGAGACTGGCGAACGCATCTGGCATTTTCAGGGCGTAAAGCACGACCTGTGGGATCGCGATTTTCCCGCGCCACCCGTGCTGTTAAACGTCGAGCGCGACGGCAAAAAAGTGGACGCAGTAGCACAGACCACCAAGCAGGGCTTTGTATTTCTATTCGACCGCATCAACGGGCAGCCGCTGTTTCCCATCGAGTGCAGAAATTATCCGCCGAGCACTGTGCCGGGGGAAGTGGCTGCGCAGCAGCAATGCCTTCCAGTGAAGCCGGCGCCGTTTGCGCGGCAACTGCTGACCGAAAATCTTCTGAGCGAGCGCACGCCAGAAGTCCATCAGTGGGCGCTCGACAAGTTCCGCGGCTTTCGCAGCGAAGGCCAGTTCGTTCCCTTCAGCGTCGGCAAAGATACGGTCATCTTCCCCGGATTCGATGGCGGAGCGGAGTGGGGCGGGGCCGCGGCTGACCCGGAAACAGGAATTCTCTACGTCAACTCAAATGAAATGGCCTGGGCCGCTGCCCTTGCGGAAAATACGGACGAAAGCACTCCGAAGTTGCTTTACCTGAACCAGTGCGCCGTCTGCCACGGCGAAAAAATGCTGGGCTCCCCCCCCGCGATTCCGGCGCTGGTGGGCATTGGCAGTCGCAGGTCAGAGGCCGAGGTTGCGGCCACAATCAAGAACGGGATAGGCCGCATGCCGGGGTTTTCAAATCTGGCCGACGAGCAGCTCACCGGACTGCTGTCGTATGTAATGAGCGGCGGGGCGAACGAACATGCCAACGAAAATGCCGGCAAAGAAGTCGCGAGTGCCGGCCTTGCGCCGCCGGCCATGAAATATCACTTCACCGGATACAACCGGTTTCTCGATCCCGAAGGCTATCCCGCAGTGGCGCCGCCGTGGGGAACGTTGAACGCCATCAATCTGAACACCGGCGAGTACGCGTGGAAGATTCCGCTGGGAGAATTTCCCGAGCTGGCGGCGCAGGGGCTAAAGCCCACGGGCACGGAAAACTACGGTGGCCCCGTAGTGACCGCCGGAGGCCTGGTGTTCATCGGCGCGACCAACTTCGACAAAAAGTTCCGCGCCTTCGACAAAACGACCGGAGCGCTGCTCTGGGAAACAACGCTGCCGTTCTCCGCCAACACGACTCCGGCCACGTATGAAGTAAATGGACAGCAGTTCGTCGTGATCGCGGCAGGCGGCGGCAAAGATCTGAAGTCAAAGTCAGGCGGCGTGTATGTGGCGTTTGCGCTGGGGAAATAGCGGCTATCTCGGAACCCGCCCTCGGACGGGCGTCGCTTCAGCCGTGCCACGGGAGGCCACGCCCCAGCCCCAACCGGGGCCTGCGAGCGTAATCGCTGATAACGTCAACCATCAGAGCATTTCGTGTTAGATTGTCACTGCCTCGCACCAGCGAAGAGATTTCGAGAGACACCTATGTCAGGTTTAGCTCACTCAACGACCTTGACGTCTTCTGTTCCCATCCGGTCAATGCGGCCCTTTCAACAGGTTTGGGATCGCCGCTTTTATCTCATCATGGCGATCGCCTCCACGGTGCTTGTCTTCCTGGCTTTCGCGCGGACGTTTTATCTAAAGCCGTATTTCGGAACGCCACAGCTAAGCCGCCTCGTCGAACTTCACGGAATCGTCTTTACCGCCTGGATGTTTTTTTTCATCGCACAAACTGCTCTCATTGCCTCGGACCGGCCAGAGGTTCACCGACGGCTGGGCTACGCGGGCGGAGTACTAGCCTCAGCAATGGTCGTGTTGGGGACGATGGTTGCGTTTGCGGCTGAGAGGCGCGATTTTCACCCTGGAGGCGTGAGATCAGACACGGTTTTTCTATTTTCCCTACTCGACATACTCACGTTTTCCATCTTTATTGCGGCGGGCTTCTTGTGCCGTCATCGCCGCGAAGCTCACCAGCGCCTCATGCTGCTGGCGGTCGTCGCAGGCCTGCTGGAAGCGGCCCCGCCCCGCTTACCCCTGGTTGGCGGACATCCGGCGCGCATGGCGGTCACAGGCCTGGCGTTTCTTCTCGCCGGCCCCATCTACGATCTCATTTCGAGGAAGCGGATTCATCCGGCGTATATCTGGGGATGCATTTTCGCTTTCGTTACCGGTCCACCTGTACGTATCGCGGTCGCGGCCACACCCGGCTGGCACCACATGGCTAAATGGCTGGTCGGTTTGTGAACGATTCGGGAGCTTGTTTCGTCGGCACAACCACCCTGCCTCGGTAACGGTCGCGAAATCGCGTTTACCCGCAATGCTTTGCAAAGGCTGGGCCCCGGTTGCCAACAGTTTGTGGGTTCGTCCAGGTGGACTGCTACTTGCTCTGCCCGCACACGTTCTGGCTGACCAGCCCGGCAAACCCGCCTTCCGGACTCTTGCCGAATTCGTCGTCGTGCGTGGCTTTCTTGCTGACCACGAAGCGTCCGCTGTGGTCGCGGGAGTAGAACCATTCGGTCGTGGGCGCAGCGGCGCCGCTGCTGCAGTTGAAGCGTACGCGGGCGCGCATTTCGACGAACGGTCCGCCTTGCGGCAGCTCTGCCGGCTCTTTGAACTCAACCCGCACCAGCGCCAGCCGCTGATTGTCCTTGAGGACGCGCACGGAACTGACGGAGACTTTATCGCCGGCTTCGGTCAGGCCGACAGTGTGCCAGTCTCCGGCGGCAAAGACCGCCAGACTCATTACCAGTACCGGCGCCAGTACGACCGCGGCGAGAACGACCATGGCCCTGGTCAACGCTGAGTTTTTCACAGGTGCGAATTGCACGGACACACTGTGGTCTAAAAACGCGTTTCTGTCAACCGGCTTTGTTATTTGGTAGTGGTGCAGTTTGAATTGGACAGGCAAAAACGCCGTGGCGTCATCCCGAGCGGAGCCGTTCTTCAGGCGAAGCGAGGGATCTCCCGCGGCACGATCCGTGATTTATCGGCCGCCAGCCGCGGAAGGCTCGTGCTATGGTTATGGCGCAGCGGGCGGAAAACCGATTGCAGATTCTAGATTTCAGATTGCAGATTGAATCCCGCCAACCTAAGGTTCAATCTGAAATCTACACTCTGAAATCTGAGATTCCTCTATGGAAACACTTCATTCCACAATGTTTATGTCTCCCGTGGGGCCGCTCTTTCTGGCCGCTTCGGCCCGCGGACTGGTGGCGCTGGAGTTCGATGCGCGGCTGCCGGGGCAGCAGACAGTTCGCCCCAACCCGCGCGATCTGCGCGCCGAGCGGACGAAGACGCGGGCGAAAGCGGACAATATCCACTTCGAAGAGTCGGCCAGCGCGATGCAGGCCTATGTGCGAGAACTGGAAGAATATTTCGCGGGCCAGCGCCGCCAGTTCACTTTCGCGCTCGATCTGCGCGGAACTGATTTTCAAGTCGCGTGCTGGCGCGCGCTCGTGGCGATTCCCTATGGCGAAACGCGTTCCTACGCTGACATTGCCCGCGCCGTGGGCCGCCCACAGGGCTTTCGCGCCGTCGGCATGGCCAACAACCGCAACCCGGTGGCGATCGTCGTCCCCTGCCATCGCGTGATCGCATCGGATGGAACCCTGTGCGGCTACGGCGGCGGCCTCGACGTGAAGCGCAAGCTGCTGGAACTGGAAGGCGCGCTCTCGGGGACGCTGGCGGCGTAAGAAAGATTGAGTAATTGGGAAATTTGGCAATTGAGGAATTGAGGACCAGCGCGGGGCGATTTTCAAATTACACAATTACTCAATTTCCCAATTACTCAATTCCCAATATCCATTGACGACTCAATCCAATTCCTCCGCTCTCCGCAAGGCCAGCCTCTTCTACCTGGTCTTCGTGATGTTTTCCTACACCACGGGCGGGCCCTTCGGGCTCGAGGACATGGTCTCGACCTCCGGCCCGGGGATGACGCTGCTCTATCTGCTGGTGCTGCCGTTTTTCTGGTGCATTCCGGTGTCGCTGGTTTCGGCCGAGTTGACCACCGCCCTGCCGGTGGAGGGCGGCTTCTATCGCTGGACGCGCGCCGCCTTCGGCGACTTCTGGGGATTTCTTTCCGGCTGGTGGAACTGGTCGGCGTCGTTTCTGCTGGGCGGCGCCTATGCCGTGCTGTTCACCGATTATCTCGTCTACTACTTTCCAAAAATGACGTGGTGGCAGCACTACCTCGTCTCCGTGGCGCTGATCGCGGTGCTCACCTGGATCAACGTGCGCGGCATTCAGATGGTCGGTCAGGTCGCGACCGCGCTGGAGATTTTCATTTTCATCCCGGTGATTGCGATGATCGTCATCGGGCTCGCGCACTGGCATCACAATCCGTTTTCGCCGTGGGTGCCTCCGCATCAGGCTACGTTCAAGGTGTTCGGCGTGGGGCTGGCGTTGGGGCTGTGGCTTTATTCCGGCTACGAACAACTCTCGACCGTGGCCGAAGAAGTCGAGAACCCGCAGCGGGCGTATCCCCGGGCGCTGGCGCTGGTGGTGCCGTTGTCGATTGCGGCGTACTTTCTGCCCACGCTGGCGGGACTGGCATCGGCGGGTAACTGGGAGAAGTGGCATACCGGATATTTTTCCGACGCGGCGGCGATCATTGGCGGGACATTTCATGCCGGATCGTTCTTGGGAGGTCCCTGGCTGGGTACTTGGATGACGCTGGCCGCCATGGTCGGGAACGTCGCGCTGCTCAACAGCACCGTGCTGACCACGACGCGCATGCCGTTCGCCATGGCCGAAGACGGATATCTGCCGCAGGCGCTCACCCGCAAGCACTCGCGTTATGGCACGCCGTGGCTGGCGATTGTGGTGTCGGCGGCCATCTACGCTCTGCTGGCGTGGCAGAGCCTGGCGGAACTGATCTCGGTATACATCTGGCTGCGCTCGGCGACGACGGTGTTGACCGTGCTCTCGGCATGGAAGCTGCGGCGCACGCAGCCGGAATTGAAACGCCCGTTCACCATTCCTGGCGGGCGCGTGGGATTGCTTTACGTTGTAGGCGCGCCCGTCGTGATGGCCCTGGTCGCGCTGCTGGGCAGCGACCGCTTCGGCATGATCGGAGGCGCGATCGCGATCGTGGTGGGGCCGGTGGTGTATGGAGTGGATCGACTCGTTAAGCGAGCCGGGTAACGGCGAGCAAGTGGTTAGGTCCTGGATTTCTTCTTCAGGTCAGGCTGCTTGCGGATTTCCGTCCAGTACTCCTCGCGCACGTCTTCATCGATCTCTACCGGAAGATTGCTGACGTATAGACGGTCCCGGCCATCGCGGCGCGGGCCAGAGATCCAATATTCTTCCCGCGTATCCTCGTTGCGGTAGTTTGCCTTGAATCCGGAGCCTTTGAGGCTGTAGAACAAATGGCCCTTGTAGTAGATGCTCTTGCCCGTCTTCGAAAACGTTACCCGACCGATCCGAGCTGGCCCGTTTAGGCCTTCGGCCTTTGATTCAAGGTACATGATGCGCGACTTTGCTGAAGCTTTCGGCACAGCGGTATTCTCGCTATTTCAGACAGATTACTCACCAAAAACGAAGCGCCCCATCTCATCGCCCAACTGCTTCGCCTCTTTCGGATCGGCCGCTGACCGAAAGCGCTCGGCCAGCGCGAAAAACGCTTTTTCTTTTTCCTTCTGCGCCTCGAGGCCCTGCTCGACCAGTTCGACCAGCACGCGGTTGTCGCTGAGGCGTCTTTTCCTGGCGATGCGCTCGACCTGTTCCGCAAGTCGCGTGGGCAGGGTGACGCTTCTTCGTACTTGCTTGTTGGCTGCCATGGCACCATTATACACCGTTATGGTGCATTCATCAGATTACACCCTTTGGCTGTTTTGCCCGAAGTTACAAACACAGGGAGCGGGCTGTCGAATGCCGACGCCCGTATAGCTGGACTTCGGCTTCGCTATTTATTTGTGCATACATAAATGCATGTACATAGCTGTACGTAACGTGTAGCAAAATGAGACGATTTCGAGGTCAGAGAGTCGAGGCGGGCTCAAAGGCGCTCTGCCCGATTTCCAGGATGCCCTTTGCGGGCCCGTAAACGGCCCTAGCGACGCGAATCGTTGTCGCGCTGGTGGTTAGGGCCATGACGCGAAAGATCGTGCGTCTAGCGGGACGCTAGAGGCCTTCTACGACATTTCAATCACTTACACCAATCTTCAACGACTTACACGAAGACTCAACAACTTACGAAATCCGGAGCGGGACGACAGATTTGCGTCATTGTCCTAACTCAGCTTTCCCCTACTAAAAAACTTTTCCCCTAAATTTGTCATCCC
>Ga0302326_10008128_pt1 | contig 23214 bp, 29 predicted proteins | sample Palsa_T0_3_FD_202264 | JGI IMG/M metagenome (GOLD analysis project Ga0302326, IMG submission 202264) | Peat permafrost microbial communities from Stordalen Mire near Abisko, Sweden - Palsa_T0_3 | ecosystem: Environmental > Terrestrial > Soil > Palsa > Peat permafrost | place: Sweden: Abisko... | reverse complement strand
TCATTACGAAAAATCATCCTTTAAACATCGTCGCCTCATCGACAAAACAAACGGGATTCCCGAAGGGATCGCGAGCATAAAACGATGTTTCACCCCAAGGCCGGCTCTGGATTTTATCTTCGATCCACTGGCACCCCGCCGCCAGCGCGCGATCGTATGAACCCTGCAGATCGCTTACGGAGAAATAAGTGTGCTCGGAATTCGGTTTCGGAATAATCGAATCACCATCCGCCTTGGCGTCGAAGCAGGCGAGAATCGTTCCGCCGCAATCGAAATAATGCCGGCCGGGCGATACGCGCTTGCCCGGCATTCCCAGAAGCTGGGAATAAAATCGCTCGGCCAGCGCGATGTCGGATACCGGCAGGATGACGCGAAAGAGCCTGGGCATTACGATGGTTTCTTGTCCGGGGATGCCGGCGGATCGCGGTCAACGACGACTTCATCGATGACCGTTCGGCGCAACTTCACCTTGGGATCCTGCGGGAGCGGCTTCTCTTCAACCTTGCAATCGCGATAGATGGTTTTGGACGGGGACACATCTGTGCCGATGGCTTTTCGCACATGTGCGATTTGCCGGCCCAGCCAGCCGAGCAGGCCATTGCCGGGAAGACGATTCGGAGAATTTGGAGCGGGCTCGTTCATCGATCACCCTGTGGTGTCAGATCGACGCCGAACTCCTTTTTCGCCTGGGCCAGCGCATCGTCCAGCGAGCCGTGCCAGGTATCACCGACGAAGCCGCCGCAATCGTCGAGGCGATAGAGCACCCAGTTGTCGAGTTGCGGCTCAATGACGAGCCTGTGAACCATTCCTGCCATCGGCCGCGTGCCCGTGCCGCGGACCGAGCCCAGATTCATGGCCGCGTGCGGCAGGCAGTCGTTGCTCGCCGGAAGCGGGCGGGAAAGAATGTGGGATATTTTCGTCGTCATAAATGGCGATCACTCATTTGACATCGGCATATCCGTTGTCATTTGTCGGGTTTGCGGATCATAAAGTTCGATGAACTTCCTGACATCCCCAATTGTCCGCTGGCTGTGTCCGAAAGTCATCATTGCGGCAACGGTTTGATCTTTTGGCAGCTTCATAATGCTGATCTCATACGCCGCCACCATCATGCCGGTGCGGCGCACGCCCTGGGCGCAATGGACCAGCACCGGCTGCCGGGCGGGGTCGGTGGCGATGTCCAGGAACCGGCTGATCTGGTCCCCTCGCGGCCAGCCGCCCAGCGGAACCGGCAATCGCACCAAGTCGATGCCATGTGCCTGGCAATACGCCAGTTCATCCGTGAAAGGCGATTGCGTGATCTCCTGATCATCCACCAGCGAAACGACCGTTTTCACATGCGTCTTCCGCACCGCCAGATCGAATTGATGGATGGTGCGAACACCATCACGATATAGGGCGCCTTGCTTGACCGTCGCCAAATGATAGGTGTCGAACCACGCCCAGAAAATCAACCACCCCCCCGCCGCCAGTATCGCGACGACCAATATTATCGGACCAGCGTTTCTTACCACGGGCGGCATGGGCAATCAGCCGAGGCTACTCCGGCTCTATCTCCTTGTTCTTTCCATCGGCCGACCGCAAATCGACGAAACCGGATTCGCCATCGGCGCTGAGCGCCGAACTGCTAAGGCCTTTGGCGGTATTCCGCGAGACGAACAGGTTGGCGGAATCCTTTTGCGCGACAATCGCCACCAGCGTCGCCGCCGCTGGCGATGCCAGCTTGATCCAAGCGACATCTTTGTCGCAACTGGCCGAAATAAAGGCCCCGGTCGGCTGGCTGCGGATCGTCAGGCTCTGAACCGTCAAATGGCCGAATTTGGCGTCCGTCAGCGGGCTGGGCGCTGTTGCCGCCGCAGCCGCCCCCGCCGCGAGCAGAATTAAAAAACCCAACCGCCAGCGTCGGCAAGACCGTTCCAACCGCTCTACGCGCTGTTCCAGCGTGTTCATGGTTTTGTCCTGTTGATGAAAGTCCGAATCAATGCCCGTCGCCGGACTCCCAGGTGACGGTGGGATCATGATAATCGTGAGCGCTTTGAGGAAGCTTGGCGATCAGCTCATCCACGCGCTCGACAGTCAGGTTTTCATGCAAGACATCGTTGATGAGCATGACCGGAGCCGTGCCGCAGGCGCCGAGGCATTCCAGCTCGACCAGCGTAAACCTACCATCGGCCGTCGTCTCGCCCTCGGGCAAATTCAATTTTTCCATGATGTGATCTGTGAGCTTGCGCGAATCGCAAATCTCGCAGGAAAGCGACCTGCAGACCTGCAGGAGATATTGCCCCTTCGGTTTGAGCCAGTATTCCTCGTAAAACGTGGCCGTATCCAAAACCTCGGCCGGCGACATTTCCAGAAACGCCGCGATCTCCTCCATCGCCTGCGTCGGGATCCAGTTGTACGCATGCTGAATCTCATGCAAAGCCGGAAGCAGAACGGCGCGTTTGTTGGGATATCGCGGGAAATATTTGTCGGCAAGACGCTTTTTCAACTCATCCGTCAGATAGGGCTCCGCCCGGCGCTCGACGGTTGCGGTGCGACGATTCTCGGTGATCCATGCCATAACGATCTCGAATAAAGGCCTGATCGAATATTACACCAGCTTCAGCAGATGATCCTTGTGCTAATCGCAATGTTCGATTGGCGCATTTCGCGCAGGCCGTCCCGTGCGCCACTGATTCAAAACAGAATCGGCTTCGCCAATTTCCGCCGGGCCACTTGGATCTGGCCGAGGTGCATCATGACATGCGTCGTCTGCAATTCCATCAGATCGCCAACCTTCGGACACATTTTCTGGAAACGCTCGGGCGTGGGTTTGTCCAGGTCGGCTTCCGAAAGGCTTTTGGTGAATGCCATCGCCGCCTGGTGCGTTTTGACAAACAGATCCATCACCTGCTGCTTCGTCCCAAGCTGTTTGGGATCATCGATATGATTCGTTTTCTTATTGGCGAACTTGTCCGCGAAACCGGCCGGCAACTCCGGCATAGCGCCCGGTTTGACGGCATTGATGATGTTCGTTTCCGCCACGCACAAATGCCCGATCTGCCACAGCGGATGATTCGCCCCCGGACATGGCCGGGTCAGCATCTCCTCCTCCGTGTAATCCGCCATGGTCATCTTCATCATTTCCATCGCCCCGGTCTGACTTCTCACGAGCAGTTCAATCGCGTTCATGGCAAATCTCCTTCGGTTAAAATATTGACGTCGCAAACGGTCCGATCAACGATCCAATTCCGCCGCGATGACGTTAATGCTTCCCAAAACCGCGACCACATCCGAAATCATGTGGCCTTCAATCAGCTTCGGAAAGGTCTGATAGTTGATGTAACACGGCGGCCTGGTGCGAACGCGCCACGGCACGTTTTCACCGGCCGACACGATGTAATAGCCCAGCTCACCGTTGCCGCTTTCAATGCAGCCGTAGACCTCTCCCCTGGGCGCTACGAAGCCGCGGTTGGTCATGATCAATTCAAAATGCTGGATAAGCCCTTCGATGCTGCTGTAAACCTGATCCTTTGGCGGAAGAACTTCTTTGCCCTCCGGACTGACATTGACCGGGCCCTGGGGAATACGATCGATCAACTGGCGAATAATATTCAGGCTCTGTTTCAATTCCTCAAGTCGCACCAGATATCGCGCATAACAATCGCCCGTCGTCATCACGGGAACCTTGAAATCCACGGCCGGGGCGCCCTGGCCATCCCAGTTGTCCGCGAAACAAAGGTACGGCTCATCCTTGCGGATATCGCGCCGCACCCCACTGGCGCGAGCCATCGGTCCGGAAAGGCTCCATGCGATCGCCTCCTCCCGGCTGATTACGCCGACGCCTTTGGTCCGATCCACAAAAATCCGGTTCTTGTTGAGAAGCGCTTCCACATCCGCCGCCGCCGAGGGCATGTCCTCGTTGACGAATTTCTTCACCATTCGCCTGAAGGTCGTCTCATCCGGCAAATCCATATTCAGCCCCCCCACCCGCGTCCAACTGGTGTGGAATCGCTGGCCCGACATGTACTCGACGATGTCGTAAATCGTCTCGCGCTGATTGAATCCATACAAAAAAGCCGTGAACGCCCCCAGATCCAATCCGGCGGCCCCAATGCAGAGCAGATGCGACTGAATCCTCCCCAATTCCCCCGCGATCGTCCGCAAAACCTTGCACCGCGGCGTCAGCTCGATCCCCATCAGCTTTTCCGTTGCTCCGTGCCACGCCAACTCGTTGTAAATCGGGGCCGAGTAATCCATGCGATCGACGATGGTGACATACTGGTTGTAATTGAGATGCTCGCCCAGTTTCTCAAATCCGCTGTGGAGATACCCGATATGCGGGGTGGCTCGAAGGATTCGCTCGCCATCCAACTCAAGCACCAGACGGAGGGTTGTGTGGGTGGCCGGGTGCTGGGGTCCGAAATTCAAGGTCCAGCGGTTTTCTCCATCCGACCCCCCCATCTCCGGGGGCATCGTTTCGCTGGACGTCTGCGTGAGAGTAAACGGCATCGGCGGATTATAACGGCGTGGACAGATCGTGCCAGACTTCACAAATCACGATAAATTAGCATATGCTAACTTCTTAAACTCCTTTGAGAATGATTCATTGGTCTCCTTTCAAGTTCCTGGATGGGATGGTAGATTCTTTCCCCATTGGATGTTCCATGTGGAACACTTAGCCGTTGTTGCCAGGAAAGGAGTCCTTGCCCATGTCATTGGCCACCAAAAACAGACCTCGTTTGGGAAGGGGATTAAGCAGTTTGATCTCGGTCGCGAATCTTCCCGTTGAGTCGGAAATTGGCCCGGTTAAAGACTCTGCATCGACCGTGCCCAACCAGAACGGCGTTCCCACCGCTGGTGGCGTCGGAGCCCCACTGCTGATCCCGATTGATGCCATTCGACCTAATCCGCATCAGCCGCGGAGAACGATAAACGATGCCTCTATCGCCGAGCTGGCGGCCAGCATGAGATCGTCAGGAATTATCCAGCCGCTTGTCGTCCGTCGCACCGATCGGGGTTTCGAATTGATCGCCGGCCATCGCCGCTGGCGCGCGGCAAAGCTTGCAGGGTTGACCGAAGTGCCCGCTTTCAGCCGTGATGTTGATAGCTACGAACAGGCTCAAATGGCCCTGGTCGAGAACATCCAACGGGAAGATTTGAATCCCATCGAACGCGCCCAGGCATACCGGGCGCTCATGGATCAACTTGGCCTGACACAGGCTGAATTGGCGACGCGAATGGGAGAAGATCGCAGCAGTATCGCGAATTACCTTCGACTCCTGGATTTAACCGAAGCGGTTCGAGTGATGGTTCGGGATGGCCGGTTGAGCCTCGGTCATGCGAAGCTGCTTGCGGGGGTCGCGGATATTTTGCAGCAGCAGCGTCTGGCCGAGACCGTGATTGCACAGGGTCTTTCGGTGCGAGGTCTGGAGAGAATGCTCCAGTCGGAACCGACAGGAAAGCCCCTTCGCAAAGCACCGGCTGTCTCCGCGCATCTGGCGGACCTGGAAAAATCGCTGGCCCGCCAACTGGGATTGCGCGTTCAGATTTGGTCGAACACCAAAGGGCGTGGCCGATTGATCCTTCACTATGGCTCTCTCGATCAGTTCGACGAAATTGTTCATAAACTCGGCGGCAAACCGGAATAGCCGTCGAAATGCCGTCGATCGCCAATATGTTCCATGTGGAACATTATAAAGCTAGTGATCACTATACTAAATGTTGGCGGTACTTGGAGCGGCGCTTCATAAACCCTAAAATCCCATCCATGTCGGTCGAATCAGCCAACGGCGCAATCGTGGATCTGGCAATCATCGGTGGGGGGCCTACCGGCCTTTTCGGGGCTTTCTACGCTGGGCTGAGGGGCATGAGCGTCAAAATTATCGATTCCCTGGAAATCCTGGGCGGCCAGCTCACCACCCTTTATCCCGAAAAGGACATTTACGATGTCGCGGGGTTTTCCCAGGTCCTGGCCAAGGACTTGGCTCGGAACCTGATCGAGCAGGCCGGACAATACAAACCCTCCATCTGTCTCGGCGAGCGGGTCGAGGCCCTGAAACGAGAAGGGGAGTCAGGCCTGTTTAGTCTACATACGAAGACGAAGGTTCACCGCGCCCGGGCGGTTCTCATCGCCGGAGGAATGGGGGCGTTCGAGCCCAAGACTCTGCCGCTGCCCAATGCTCCGAGATATGTGGGGCATGGGCTGCATTATTTCGTCAACGATCTGCAGGGGTTTCGCGACAAGCGCGTGCTGATCGTCGGCGGGGGGGACAGCGCGGTGGATTGGGCCAACATGGTTTCGCCCCTGGCCGCGGCCACAACGCTGATCCATCGCCGTGATGGTTTTCGCGCCCATGAACAGAGCGTCGAGCGCATGCGCAACGGAGTCACGAAAATTCTCACGTTCTTCGAACTCAAACAGATCGCCGGCGGCGTGCAAATCGAGGAAGACGTCATTTATGACAATCGCACCAAAGAGGAGCATACTTTGAAGGTGGATGCGGTCCTGGTCAACATCGGCTTCAGCAATTCGCTGGGCCCGATCAAGGACTGGGGGCTGGAAATCGAGGGGGGATCGATCAAGGTCGATCCGATGATGCAGACGAACATCCCCGGCATTTTCGCCGCCGGCGACATCGCGGTGTTCCCCGGAAAGCTCAAGCTGATCGCCACCGGCTTCGGCGAAGCCTGCATCGCCGTCAACTTCGCCAAACATTTGCTCGACCCGAAAGCCAATATATTTCCGGGGCATAGCTCGAACATGAAAAGATAACGTCAAAACGGGATATGTGGTCCCGAGTCGTTCGAATATATTTCCGGCGTATAATCCATTCTAATGGTCAGAATGTTTCGCAGCGCGTTGCCGCCCATATTTGTTTTATTGTTCGCACTGGCTTCGGTCGCGGGGGGGGAGCCGACGACGCAGCCTGATCCTCCCGACGTGCTCCTGGCGGCGGTTTCAATCAGGGGGCCGCTGGTGCTGCATCTGCCGGGCATCGGTGGACCGCGGCTCTGTGATCATCGGATGCTCGCCGGGCTTCGCGATGGGGGGGTTAAGGCGAATTTTGTCATTTGCGATTGGACCGAAGACGATCCGGGCATCGCGGCGCTGCAGGGATATGCCCGAAATCGCCGCGAAGCGCAGAGGATCGCGGATCTGATCACCGCCCACGCCGTCGCCGATCCCGATTCGCCGATATATCTCACCGCTCACAGCGGCGGGTGCGGCCTGGCGGTATGGGCTTTGGAAAAACTTCCATCAGATGTGAACGTGCGGACGGCATTGCTGATCGCGCCGGCGCTGTCGCCGGGCTATGATTTAACCAAGGCCCTGCATCATGTGGATGTGCAAATGTTCGCATTTTCCAGCACGCTGGACATCGTGGTGCTTGGAACAGGCACCCGGCTTTTCGGCACGATCGACGGGGTGCAGACCGCCGCCGCGGGTTTGGGGGGCTTCGTTCAGCCGCCGACGGCTGATCCGGCGATGTATCAACGGCTGATCCAGCGCACTTACCAGCGCGATTGGGCAAGATACAATGACTATGGCGATCACATCGGCGCGATGTCGCGTCCTTTTGCAAAGGCGATATTGGCTCCCCTGATCTGCCCCGCCGCGACGCCAAGCACGCAGCCGAGCGATGTGCCTGTTTCTCTTCGGCCATAGACAATTGTGCCGACCTTTCCTTGAAAGAGCGTCGATGCGCCGTGGCAAATTCGATCCAGAATGGGCGGCCATCGTCAAAGGTTGGAAGGAGACTCAGTTCGCGCTGCGCGGGAAAATGCGGATCGAGCCGCTCGATCCGCTTCCGCTGTTTGTCGCCGGGGCCGATGCGGCGTTTTCCGTGGATAAGCAAACGGTTCTCGCCGCCGCGGTGGTTTATGATCGGATCGAAAATCGAATAGTCGAAGTCGTTCATGCCGCGCGGCCGGTCGAATTTCCTTACATCCCAACATTCCTCAGCTTTCGCGAGAGGCCGGCCGTTCTTGAAGCGGTGGGAAAGCTCAAGCATGAATGGGGCGTCATTTGCATCGACGGCCAGGGATACGCCCATCCGCGCCGATGTGGATTGGCAGCCCATATTTCGATCCTCCTGGACCGCCCGGGCGTGGGGATCGCCAAGAGCAGGCTCATCGGGAAAATCCGCAATCGATCTGATGGGCTGTCTGGGTCGATATCGGGTTCGGGAACTGACCCGCCGGGCGGATATCGAGCTTGGCCGACTCAAAGTCCGATAATTCCGGGTGGGCGCCGGACACGGGCATATAATTCTTAGTTTCCAGAAACCCCCGATTACGCGACGATATGTGCGCACAGCGTGCGCTAATGGAATGAACTGGAAAACCGGGATTATGTTTCTGGCGGGTGGTTTGGTCGGCGGTTGTTTTTCACCCGATCCAAAGTCGATCGGCAGCGACTCGGCCCCAAGCGCCATCCCTGCCATCAAGTCGGCCGCGGACCAAGATGACCGCAGCGCGATCCCGCGACTGGTTCAGGACCTGGACGATCATGATTCGGCCATTCGTTTCGCGGCGATCTCGGCCTTGAAAAGCATGACCGGTCAGGATTTTGGGTTCAGATACTACGACGGCGAATCGGCACGCCGGCCGGCGGTTCAGCGATGGCGACAGTGGTTGAAGGATCATCCTTCGGCTTGATGGTGCGTTATGACCAAACAGTGGGATATTAATAGTCATCCCGCGGGGCTGCGCGAAGTGCGCAGGGAACTGGAGAGCTTTGCCCAATCGATCGGCATGGCGGAGGAGTCTTCTCATGCCGTCGGATTGGTGTTAAATGAAGCGCTGGCCAACATCATCCGTCATGGATACGATGGCGCTCTCGACAAGCCGATCCGGGTGACCGCTCAAACCGGCGACAATGAGTTGAGGATTCAAATTCGTGACTGGGCCAAGCCATTTGATCCCGCGTTGGTCAAACAAAGATATGACGGCGAATTAAAACCCGGCGGCATAGGATTGATTTGCATTCGCAAGTTGATGGACAAAGCCACATTTCAGCGCTTACCCGATGGAATGCTGCTTACTCTGACGAAAAAGCTGGTGTAAAAATGGCAAATGCCAACCGGAATATGCAACTCGTTTCCGCCCCGCGCCTGGAAGGCGACGCGACGATTGCCGGGATTCAGGGCGAAATCGACCTGCACAACAGCCCCGATCTGCGAGCGGCGATTTTTGATCTCCTCTCCAAACGGGTGGTCAAACGGCTCATATTAAATCTTTCGCAGGTTCCTTACATGGACAGCAGTGCCATCGCCGTTCTGGTCGAGACGCTGCAAAAGTTGCGGCCCACCGGCGGGCGGGTCATGCTCGTCGATCTGCAGCCGCGCGTGAAGGGACTGCTGCAAATCGCCCGGCTCGATTCGATTTTCGTTCTCGCCGACTCTGAGCAGCAGGCCCTGACGATGTGAACTCCGCATGAACATCGGCTTACGACCACTGGTTCTGGCATACGACTCCACCACCGGATTCCTACGGTTCCTCGGGGAGCTGGCGTACCTCACCGGCGATGCCGCGGCGGGGGTGCGCCGCTCACTGTTCAACAAGCAGGGCCGCCGGTTGGGTTGGGCCAATCTCTGGGAGCAGATGAACCGCGTCGGAGTGCGCAGCATTCCGATTGTCTTTCTGGTGTTGTTCTGCATAGGGGCGATTCTGGCGTTGCAGATGGCGCCGATTCTTCGTCAATACGGCGCCGCCAACCGGGTCGCGGACATCATCGCCATCGCCGTTGGGCGCGAGCTTGGACCGCTGGTCTCGGCGATCGTGCTCACCGGCTTCGCCGGCGCCAGCATCGCCGCCGAATTGGGGACCATGGTGGTTTCCGAGGAGATCGAAGCCCTCGAGGCGCAGGCCATCGATCCCGTCCGATTCCTGGTTGTTCCGCGCATGCTGGCCACGACAATTATGATGGTCTGCATCAGCGTGGTCGGCGATCTTGCCGGCGGCCTCGGGGGGATGACCACCGCGAATTTCTTTTTCGGCGTCAGCCCCACCATGTACGTCCATCACAGCTTTGATGCCCTCGTGCTGAAGGACTTCATCACCGGGCTGGTCAAAGCGAGCGTTTTTGGGCTTGTCATCAGCGCCCTGGCCTGCCGGCTGGGGCTGGCGGTGCAGGGCGGCGCGCAAGGCGTCGGCGCGGCGACGACGCGAACGGTGGTCCTGACCATCGTCGGATTGATTTTCGTCGATCTCATTTTCACGGCCGTCTTCTATTACCTGGGATGGTGAATTCCGTGTCCGAACCCATTATCCAGGTTATCGACGCCAGCAAACGGTTCGATGGCCGAGTCGTTCTCGATAATGTCCGCCTCGACGTCATGCGCGGAGAAACGCTGGTGATTCTCGGTGGTTCCGGCTCCGGGAAATCCACACTCCTTCGCCTGATGATCGGAAATGTTCTTTGCGATGGCGGCCATATCGAGGCGTTCGGCAAATGCCTCCGCGACATGACGCCTTCCGAAATGGACGACTACCATCGATCCGTTGGAGTGTTGTTCCAGAGCGGGGCGATGTTCAACTCGATGAGCGTCGCCGACAACGTCGCGCTGCCCCTGCGCGAGCATACCGATCTGCCTGAATCAACCATCGAGATCATGGTCAAGATCAAGCTGGAACTGGTCGGGCTGCGCCAGCACGCCGACAAAATGCCGGCGATGCTTTCCGGCGGAATGAAAAAACGCGCCGGGCTGGCGCGCGCGATCGCCCTGGATCCGAAAATTCTTTTTTACGATGAGCCATCGGCGGGGCTCGATCCGGTCACCAGCGCCGAAATCGATCACCTCATCATGGACCTCAACAAGAAACTCGGCGTCACCAGCGTGGTGGTGACGCACGAAATGGATTCCGCCTTCCGCATCGCCGACCGCATGGTTTTGCTGGATCGCGGTCGATTCATGGCCGAGGGAACGCCCGATGAAATGCGGAATCATAAGGACCCGTTGGTTCATCAATTTGTTTTCGGTCTGGCCCAAGGCCCGCTGACCGACCGGCGACGGGCCGGTGGATATGAAGAAGATTTATTGGGTTCGCCTGGAGGTTATTAAGCCGTGGCCAAACAACGCAACGCCCTCCGGGCCGGCATCTTCATGATCGTCAGCCTCGGGCTGATCATTTTTGTCATTATCGCGATCAGCGGTGCCGCGAAATTCACGGAGTCCTTCAATACCTATCCCGTGGCGTTCGCCCTCACCGACGACATCGGCGGACTCCGGCTCGGTGATGACGTTCGCATCGGTGGACTCAAGGTCGGCAGCGTCCGCGATATTCAGGTCGATCTCAACCGGTCCGTTCTCATGGTTTTCATCGAAGTCCCCGCGAAATATACGATCCATAAAGACGCCGGTGTTTTTGTCCAGCACGGACTGACGGGATCGTCGGCGATCAATATCGACAGCTTCGGCAGCGGTCCGCCGATGGCCGCCAATGATTACGTGATGGGGCAGCCCGATCAGCTCACCGGTTTGATGCATCAATTGGCCGCGCTCAAGCCCGATATCCGCCAAACGTTGCTGAATATTGAATCCGCCTCGGTCAAGCTGAACACCGATCTGGACAAGATCGGCGACACGGCCGGCTCCGCCACCACGACCATGCAGGGCTTGCGCGCACGCATCCCCGAAATCATCGAGCGATATGAAAGCGTTGTCGATTCCGCCGACCACATGCTCGATGCCATCCGCGATTTCTTCGGCCCATCCAGCCATGATTTTCGTCAGACCGTGGCGAATCTGAACCGGACGACGGGAGATTTGCGCGATCGGCTTCCCGGCATTCTCAATCGCCTGGACGATCTGCTCGGCAACGTCAACGTTGCCGTCAATCACGCCAACAGCGCCTTGCGCGACATTCAGAGCGCGGCGTCGAACCTCCATTACGCGACCGGCTCTCTGCGGTCCCTCCTCACCGACAATCAGAGCAAGTTGAAGAGCATCATCGATTCACTCAAAGCCACCGGCGACAATCTCAAGTATGCCAGTCTCGAGATTCGCCACAGCCCATGGCGGCTGCTCTATCAGCCCAAGCCGGGTGAAGTCGCCAACCTGAACATTTACGATTCGGTTCGCCAGTTCGCCCAGGGCGCCGACAGCCTGGACGATGCCGCCTCGGCCCTCCGCGATGCGCTGAAGGACCCGAACGCCGATCCCGCCCAGGTCAAGCTCCTGATGCAGTATCTGAACGATAGCTTCAGCCAGTTCCAACAGGTGCAGAACAAGCTCTGGAAAGACATCAAGGAATAAAAAAAGCCCCGGATGTTCTATCCGAGGGCTTGCAATCCGCACGTTCGTCGCCGCAACGTCTGGGGAATTATTCGTTCTCATCACCCGATTGTGTTTTAACGAGATGGCGATTCGCGCCGGCCGCCTTGCGGGCGGCGGCTTTGCGGATGCGCCGCGTTCGGCCGACCGTCTGCTGATCCACCGTCGCGCGGCGATTGGGATTGGCGCTGGCGACCTTGACCGCCTCCGCGCCGTCCGGAGCATACAAATCGGCTCCGATTTCTTCCGAGAGACCCTCCGCCCGCTTATATATCCCGCCGCAGCACATCACCTGCATGTCGGGGCAACTGTTCACCTCGCGGAGATAATCAATCAGCTTGCGAACCGCCGGAACGCCGCTGGGAAGTGTTCCAAACATCACCAGGAGGTGCGGCCGATATTCGCCGATGAAATTCAACACCTCGTCATCCGGCACCCCGCCCCCGGCAAACCGCGTGGTCCAGCCATCGGATTCAAACAGGTCCGCCGTGATCTGTCCCCCCAGCTCCTCCGGTTCATCCGCGCCGCAGAAAATCAGAACCCGTCGATCGTTGGCGGGCTTTTTTTCCAGCCGGGTTGAAACCTGATCCGTGATGGCCCGATTCAGTCGGGTCGCAAGGTTCAACGTATTTTGATTGATCCGGTCTTCGCGATGATGCGTTTGGATCGTTTCCATTGTCGGCCAGAGCAATTGTGTGATCAGCTCATGGGCGGTGGCCCCTTCGAAAAGGGCCTCCTCAATCACTTTTCGGCATTGGGCGCGATCGCCTTCGAGCAAGGGTTTCAGATATCGCTGGGAAAGATTGTTGCTGGGAATCGATAAACTCATGGGAAGCACCTCGAATAAAAAATTCTCCATTGTTCCAGCCGCCAGAGAACACAAAGACATCAAGGAGGCTTCCCTGCCGCCAATCAACGGTTTTTGCGTTGTATGTTAAAATAGATAATTAACAACACCAATTGTATCGGTATCCCATTTTGTTTTTCTTCACTATTTTACCATCGGTGGCGGGTCGATTCAGCGTTTTTTCATGTATGTATATGTTTTACAGATATTTATGTGAGAAAATGTCTATCGGCGGGGCGATACAATTGAAAGCATTGAAGGATCGTTACACAATAAGCTCTCAATGAGCGTCCGCAGCGAATATCTTGGAATGGTCCGCAACCTGGTCGTGAAGCTCGGGACTCAGTTGCTGAGCAGGGATGATGGCCGACTTGATACGGCATTTGTGGCAACCATCGCCGCTCAGGTGGCTGGGCTTCGGAACCAGGGGATCCGCGTCACAATCGTCAGTTCCGGCGCTATCGGTTGTGGTTTGACCGAACTGGGCCTTTCGCAAAGGCCGACCGATCTGGCCAAACTTCAGGCCGTCGCCGCAGTGGGGCAGCGCCGGCTCATGGATGTCTGGGCCGGGGCGTTTCAGGCCAATCATCTGCCGGTGGCACAATTGCTCATCACCCGCGAGGACATTGATGACCGCACTCGATTTCTAAATTTGCGGAATACGATCTCGGCTCTTCACGAGATGAACTCGATTCCGATCGTCAATGAAAACGATTCGGTCAGCACCGCCGAACTCGTGAAAATTGGTTTTGGCGACAACGATATTCTCGCCGCCCTGCTGGCGCATGCCCTGCAGGCTAACCTGCTCATTCTGCTGACGGTCGTCGACGGACTGCTCGGCGAAAATGATCAGCCCGTACGGCTGGTCAAAAGCGTTCAGGACGGTCACGGCCTGGTGCGTAAACAGAAATCCCCGCTCGGCAGGGGAGGCATGGATTCAAAACTCCAGGCCGCTCAGATGATCAACGACGCCGGCGATGCGATGATCATTGCCGATGGCCGGACCGAGCAAGTTCTCCCTCGCCTCCTGGCGGGCGAAGAATTGGGCACGCTTTTCATTCCCACGGCGGGCCGGAAGCGTTCGTCCCGCGGCCGATGGATCGGCGCCGTTCGCCCGGTGGGAACCCTGATCGTCGACGACGGTGCTTGCAAGGCACTGATCGAAAAGAATAAAAGCCTCCTTCCCGCGGGAATCCTGAAGGTGACTGGTGATTTCGCCCGCGGGGATGTCGTCGCCATCGCCGATTCCGGCGGCAAACTGATCGCTCGCGGCCTCAGCAACTATTCCGCATCCGACATGGCCGTCATTCACGGCAAAAAGACCAGCCAGGTCCGGGAACTTCTGGCCGATGCGGCTTATGACGAGGCCGTTCATCGCGATAATCTGGTCATCGAACGCAATTCGCCTCTCTAAACCTTTATTTCATCATCCCTTAATACTCGCTTGCAGCCCCGCGGGAATTTCGTCGCGTATTGGGGTGAAGGCGTTGATGAAAACGGTTGATTTTGGATGAAAAAAGGAGCTTTGCCATGAAACGTTTAGCCTTACTTGCCGCGACGGGATTGGTTTCGATGTTGCCGAACATCGCCTCGGCCCGTGCGCATTTTTTCTTTGGATTTGGCTTTCCCGTGCCGGTATTGGCCCCGATTCTTCCGCCTCCGCCGGTTGCGGTTTTTGTGCCGCCGCCGGTTGTCGCGGCGGACCCGGTGATCGTCGCTGACCCGGAGTGCGTGCCGGCGCCGGAAGTCGTGTACGCTCCGCCGCCCGCTGAGTTCTATTTCAGCCGCAGCTACGCGCGTGGCTTCCCGTATCGACACGAATTCGTGCGGTATCATCACTGGCGCTGAGAAGCAATTTCAGAGCCATCGTCGGACGGTAAAGACTCACGGCAGCGCCGTGGGCGTTTCGGGGGTGTCAATGCGGATTTGAAACAGCGGCTGAACCGAACCAGCGAGAAATTCAACTTTTCGAATACGAAGCCCCGGATGACAATCCGAGGCTTTTCTCTTTATCCTCGCCGAACCCAACCCGCTCGCGCACGATATACAACGGTCGCTGTTTCACCTCCTCATAAATCCGCCCGATGTATTCCCCTAGAATCCCCACCGAAATAAGCTGCACCCCTCCAAAAAACAGGATGCAGACGATTTCGGTGGTAAACCCCGAGATTTGTTTCCGCCACGCGAAAAACGTCACAATATAAAAAATCGCCAGAACAAATGAAAAAATGGAAGCGATAAATCCCAGCCATGTCGCCGCCCGGAGTGGTTTATAGCTGAAGCTGACCATGCCGTCCGCCGCGTAGCGGATCAGCCGGGCCAGTGACTGTTTCGGTTTGCCCGCCGCCCGCTCCGCTCGATCGTATATCACGCTGGTCCGGCGAAATCCCAGCCAGTTCCGTAAACCCGGAATAAACCGGTTGCGCTCCGGCAGGCGGTTGAATTGATCCACGACCGCCCGATCCATCAGCCCGAATATTCCGGCATCCGGGGCGCTGGGAAGATCGGTGATCCATCTGAGAACCGGATAGAACAGCCGAAGCCCGATCCCCCGCATTCCCCCCTCCGACCGGCTCGACCGCTCGCCGAGCACCACCTGAAATCCCTCTTCCCATTTGCGGACCATTTCCGGAATCACTTCCGGAGGATCCTGCAAATCGCCGTCGATCATCACCACGCAACCGCCGGTCGCATGATGAATCCCGGCCGACACGGCCGGCTGATGCCCGAAATTCCGCGAGAGCGTGACGACCTTGAATCGCCGATCCTCCCGGCAAATCTCACCCATGATCCGCGGTGAATCATCCCGGCTTCCATCATCCACCAGGATTGCTTCCCAATCCTGTTGCACCCCCTCCATCGCCGCCGTCAGCCGCCGCCGAAGCTCGGGCAAATTCTCCTGTTCGTTGAAGATGGGGATTACGATTGAGATCATTCGGAGGTGATATTACCGCCGCGGGCGGGTTTGGCGAAAACGCCCGGTTTTTGCAATTGTCGCCGCAGCCGTTCAAAATCCAGTCATAATGCCCAACATGCAATCCTATATCGAGCAGCATACGGCCCTGGCGCAGCGCGTCTCCACCGAACTGCTGCCCAAAATCGTTGAGGTGGGAGACGTGCTTTGCCAGTGCTTTGAGCGCGGGAACAAATTGCTGACGTTCGGAAACGGCGGCAGCGCCGCCGATGCCATTCATCTCGCCGAGGAAATGATCGGGAAATTCCTTCGTGATCGCCGCCCGCTTCCCGCGACTTCGCTTTGCGCCGATGGCCCCGCCATGACCTGCATCATCAACGACTTTGGATATGCCGAAGTGTTTTCCCGTCAGGTGCACGCCCTGGCCCGGCCCGGTGACGTGGTTCTGGGGATCAGCACATCGGGGAATTCCGAAAATGTTCTTCGCGGCCTCCGAGCCGGCCGGGAAAAATCCGCCATCACTGTCGCCCTGCTTGGCCGTGATGGGGGCAACGCCGCTCCCCTGGCCGACCACGCCATCATCGTCCCCGCCAACGTCACGTCGCTTGTTCAGGAAATGCACATTCTCATCGTGCACCTGCTGTGCGAAATCGTGGATCGCTGGGCCGCGGGACAGAAATAATCGCGTCACGCAGTTCTTCCGGGATCAAAGGCGAGTGAACCGCCAAGACGCCAAGAGCGCCAAGAATTCAAATTATCGACATGAATTCTTGGCGTCTTGGCGGTTCGAATCATTTGATGGGCTTATCAGGTATTGAACATCTGCAACTGGTCCCGCTCGAATCTGAATTTGCTGTCGGCGTGATCGATTGGAATCTTGTATTTCCCGCTCCAACAGGCCGTGCAATATTGCTCCTTCGCGTGGCTCATGCACGAAAGCAAGCCATCCAGCGAAAGATAGGCCAAACTGTCCACTTCCAGAAACTCGCGAATCTGCTCGACCGTGCGATTGTGGGCGATCAGTTCCTCGCTGGTTGGGAAATCAATTCCATAGAAGCAGGGATGCCGTATCGGCGGACATGAGACGCGCAGGTGAATTTCCCGGGCGCCGGCCGCGCGGATGGCGCGCATCTTGGATCGCGTCGTCGTGCCCCGCACCACCGAATCCTCGACGATCACGATGCGATGGCCATTGACCATATCCGGGATGATGTTGAGTTTCATCGCCACCGCGCGGTCGCGCGCAAGCTGGTTGGGCAGAATGAACGTCCGACCGACGAAGCGGTTGGGGACGATCCCCTCTTCGAAGGGAATCCGGGATTGCTGGGAAAACCCCAGCGCCGCGGAGCGGCCGCTGTCCGGCATCGGCATCACATAATCCGCCGCCACCGGCGACTCTACCGCCAGTTGCCGGCCCAGGCGCTCTCGCACCACATGGACCGTTTGTCCAAATATTTTGCTCGCCGGGTTGGCGAAGTAAACGTGCTCGAAAATGCAACGCGCCCCCTCGGCCGCGGGGGGGTCGAAGGTGCGCGATTGCAATCCATATTGATCGATCCGCACGATTTCCCCCGGCTCGACCTCGCGCTCAAACGTCGCGCCGATCGCGTCAAAGGCGCAGGTCTCGCTTGCCACGCACCACTGGCCCTCGGAGGTTTTCCCGATCACCAAGGGGCGAACACCCCAGGGGTCGCGGCACGCCTCTATCCGGTCGGGGAATAAGAACAGCAGGCTGAACGCCCCCTGCAGATGCTTGAGCACATGCGGCAGGGGATCGTGCTTTTGCGCGTGCGTCGGCTTGGCCAGAAGGTGCACGATGATCTCGGTGTCCGTCGTGCTCTGAAAGATATGGCCATGTTCTTCGTATTGCTGACGAAGAAGCGTCGCGTTGATCAGGTTGCCGTTATGTGCCACCGCGATGGGGCCTAAAAGAAATTGCCGCAGCAGCGGCTGGGCGTTGCAGAGCCGGCTGGACCCGGTGGTCGAATATCGGACGTGTCCGATCGCCGCGTGACCCTTTAATTCCTCCTGAAGCTGCCGCGGCGTGAACACCTGGCTGACCAGCCCCATCCCGGTATGTCCGGCAAGACTCACGCCATCACTCACCGCGATCCCGGCTGATTCCTGGCCGCGATGCTGCAGCGCAAACATGGCCTGATAGGTGATCTGCGACGCCTGCGGCGTTCCCCAGATTCCGAAGAGTCCGCATTTCTCTTTTTTTTCGTAATCGTCCAGTTGGGGTAAGGGTATGGACAAGCGCATCTCCAAAGATTCACTGTAGTTTCCCATCCTCCAACAAGCAACGGGGGGAAATAACTTGTAATTTCGCCGGAAAATGACACTATTTTCCCGCCGCCGGCGCGGCATACGATGAGCGGACGACGGCGAAAACCTCCACGCGAAAAAGACCTGACGCAACGACTCCTTGATGAAGATGTCGAAACCGACCGTCTCGAAACCCACCAGCGATTTAACCGGAAATCAAAAGACGCACAGCAAAACAAGATGGAGCGCACCGCTTTGCTCCGCGCGGCCGAGGCCGAGCAATCCGTCGATGTCGAGCAGCTTCCCATCGGTGAGGTGATCCAGGTCTATTCGCTCTATTGTCAGGTCGATCACCCCACCGGCCAGCGATTATGCGTCGTGCGCAAGACACTGAACAAGCTTGCGGAATCTTCGATCATCGTCGGCGATCAGGTGCGATTTCGCGACACCGAATCCCGCGATGAATCGGGCCGGCCGGAGGCCGTCATCGAGCAGGTCCTTCCGCGGCGGACGGTGCTGACGCGGTCCGACAGTTTCAACGCTCGGGATCAACACCCCATCGTCGCCAACGCCCAGCAGATGTTGATCGTCGCCAGCTTCCTGCGACCGCGCGTGAAATGGGGGCTGGTGGATCGCATGATCGTGGCCGCGCAAAGCGGCGGACTTATCCCGCTGATTTGCCTCAACAAAATCGACCTTGCCGTGCAAGGCGAGGAATCTCAATCGCAATATGTGGATGCTCTGCAAGTCCTCGATCACTATCAAAGCCTGGGATTCGCGACCTTCAGGCTCAGCGCCGACCGGCCCACCGACAAAGATTTATTGAAATCCGCCTTGGCGGGGAAAACGACGGTGCTCGCCGGGCATAGCGGCGTTGGGAAAAGCACGCTCATCGGCGCGATCCAACCCGGCTTGAACATCCGGGTCGGCGTCGTCAGCAATTTCAACGAAAAGGGCCGGCACACCACCAGCTCCGCCCGCCGATACCCCCTCGACATCGGCGGCTTCGTCGTCGACACCCCGGGCGTGAAAATGTTCGGACTCTGGCAAGTCACGCTGGAGAATCTGCGGAGATTTTTCCCGGATGTGCAGAATGGATCGGCCCCGCCATGGCGCGTCGAGAGCCTGGAGCGGATCGAAGCGTCATTAAAGGGTTTCGATTAGCCAGCCGCTTGCGGGGCCCTTTCCGTGCGGTTAAGTAATCCCCAACGCTATGGACATGACGCGCCTTGCTCCCTCTCCCACCGGCGCGCTTCACTTGGGAAACGCCCGAACATTTCTGGTCAACTGGCTTCTCGCCCGCCGATTCGGCTGGCGAATCCAACTGCGAATCGAAGATCTCGACGGTCCCCGCATCAGGCCGGGTTCGGATCAGCTGCTGATCGAAGACCTGCGATTCCTCGGCCTCGATTGGGATGATGGGCCGATCTATCAATCGTCCCGGACGGCTGAATATCAAATCGCAATCGACTCCCTTCTCAGGCAAGGCCTGGCCTATGCCTGCGTATGCAGCCGGCGCGAAGTGGATTTGGCCGCCAGCGCGCCGCACGCGGAGGATGGATCGGCAATATATCCCGGCACTTGCCGGGGACGATTCGCATCCGCGGACGAGGCGACCAGGCAATCGGGCCGGGCGCCGGCGATTCGTTTTGCCGCGCCGGACGAACCAATCGAATTTGAGGACGGTTTCGCGGGCCGGCAGATTCTCAACGTCGCGCGCCGGCTCGGCGATTTCGTCATCGCCAAATCCGATGGGGTGGCGGCGTATCAATTGGCCGTCGTCGTCGATGATCTCTCCGCGGGAATCACGGATGTCGTTCGCGGAGATGATCTGCTGGAATCGACGTTCCGCCAGATTCTTTTGTATCACGCCCTGGGGGCTCGGGATCGCATTCCCTCTTACATTCATTTGCCACTGGTTGTCGGAGCGGATGGCCGTCGATTGGCCAAGCGCCACGGCGACACGCGCCTGGCGATGTATCGAGAGCTCGGAGTCGGTCGATGGCAACTGTTGACGTTATTGGCCAACTGGTGCGGAATCCCCGTGAAAAGCGAAAAGATTGACGATCCCCGGCAATTGATCGATCGCTTCGACCTTCGGACAATCTCCCGGTCGCCGGTCGTGTTCAAGCCCGAGGATGATGTGTGGCTGCGCCGGGGAACCGCATGAGCCGATCAAAGGAATCCCGTTTCAGGGCGATCGTGGATGGCTCGGATCGATCGCCGTCGGCGGGAGTGCTGCGCGCGGCCGGAAGCTGCGCCGAACCGGTTTACTCGGCGATCATGCGCCTACGCAACGCGATGTACGATGCCGGGATTTTACCAAGCCGACCGCTGGGCCGGCCGGCGATCAGCGTCGGCAACCTAACAACCGGCGGTACCGGCAAGACGCCGGTGGTGAAGTGGCTCTCCGAACGCCTGTTCGCGGCGGGGGAGCGTCCGGCGATTCTGATGCGCGGATACAAAGCCACATCGTATGGACTTTCCGATGAACAGGCCATTTTGCAGACCGCGGAAATTCCCGTGATTGCCGATCCCGACCGTCGCAAGGCCGCCGCTGCCGCGCTGATCCAGCATCCGAAGATAACGCTGTTCATTCTGGATGATGCGATGCAGCATCGGCGTGTGCGGCGGAATTTTGAATTGACGATCATCCATGCAGCCGAGCCATTCGGATTCAATCGGGTCTTCCCGCGCGGCTTGCTCCGCGAACCGCTTGAGGGACTGCGCCGCGCCGATGCGGTGCTTGTCACCCATGCCGATGAAGTGGATGCCGCAGCCATCGCCGCGGTCGATTCGACGATTCACTGGTACAACCAAAGCGCTCCTGTTTTCCACTGCGATCATGTGGTTCAAGCCGATGTTGCCGGGAAAAAATATTTTGCATTCTGCGGCATCGGGAGGCCGGGGAGCTTTTTCCTTGGGCTTGGCGCTCTTGGCGGAACGTGCGCCGGCGCCAGGGAGTTCGACGATCACCACGATTACAGCGGGGCCGATGTGGCTCGAATCAATGATGCCGCCCGATTGGCAAAAGCGGAGTTGCTCATCACAACCGTCAAAGACCGGGTAAAATTAGAACGATTCGCCGGCAAATTTGCGCTGCCCATTGTTACGGCGCAATTATCGCTGCGGTTCCATCTGAATGATGGAGAGATTTTGTTGTCCGCGATCAGGGAGCGATTAGGGCGGAAAATGACAAACGATCCCTGAGCAATGACAATATCCCAAATGTCTCCATTCGCGTCGCGCGCCGGATCAAAACTGGATCACGCCCTCACGGTATTCGCCGTCGACGTGTCCGGAAAAATCTGCGCCGATCTGGGATGCAGCACCGGCGGGTTCACCGATTGCCTGCTGCAGCGCGGCGCTGCCAGGGTTTTCGCCGTTGATACCGGATATGGGGTACTCGATTGGAAGCTCCGCAACAACCCCCGCGTCGTGGTAATGGAGCGAACCAATGCAATGCACGTTCGCCTCCCGCAGTTGATGGAACTGATCACTATCGACGTCGGTTGGACCCGCCAGCGGCACATCCTTCCCAGCGCCGCGCGGCTTCTGACGCCCGGTGGATCGGTGGTAACGTTGATCAAGCCCCATTACGAGGCTGATCCATCCCTTCTTCGCCAAGGAATTCTTCCGGAACAGTCCGTTGATGAAATTTTGGAAAATGTCAAAGCCGAGGTCGAGTTGGCGGGATGGACATGGATGAATTCGGTTCGCAGTCCAATTCGCGGAACCGGTGGAAATGTGGAAGTTCTCGCCAGGCTTGCCCTCTCGGCCTAAAATGTCCTCATGTCCCCGCGCTCGCTTCTTTATGTGATGGTGGTTCTCTGCGCAACGGCGGTCCCGGCGTCAGCGGGTCACATTCAGGCCGACCTTCTCGCCGATGTGTCCGCGATCCAACCCGGCAAACCGTTCTGGCTCGGTGTGCGCCTCTCGATCGATTCGGGCTGGCATGTTTACTGGAAAAACCCCGGCGATGCGGGCCTGCCGACGCTGGTCAAATTCACCGTGCCGGAGGGTTTCACCGCGGGTCCGCTGCAATTCCCCACCCCCAGCAGGTTCGAGCAACCCGGCGAGATCGTCGCCTTTGGCTACGAAAACTCGGTCATGCTTCTGACAAAGATAACCCCTCCGGCAAATCTTCCCGCGGATTTTCAGGGAGAGTTTCAGGCCAGGATTAGTTGGCTGGTTTGCTCAAACATTTGTATTCCCGGCAAAGCCGCCGTCAGTTTGACGCTTGGCATGTCGCCGCAACCATCGCCGGCCAACCGGGAATTATTCGATGGCTGGATCAGTCAGCTTCCCGCCAAATGGGCCGGGACGCCCGAGGTCATCAACGTTGAGACCGCTTCAAACTCAGATGTGAACATTGAGGTCGTCTGGAACCATTCCGCTCCCGACACGGCCGATTTTTTTCCCGAAACCCCGGATGATTACAACCTCGTCGGCACCCAGGTGAAATCAGCGCAGAACACGACGGTAATTAGCTTTACGGCTCGGCCTCTGGCCGGGACGCATCCCGGCCCCACGACCATGCCGGCGGTCCTGGGTTATTTTAATGGGGACGGCAAACGGCGCGGATTGGGTTTCTCAGTTGCTTTGCCGGCGCGGAGCGGCAACAATAATTGAAGTTCGGATCGAGGCGGTTCAAATTTTATCGAGGACAAATCCATGCGAAAAATCTATGCGTTAGCGTCCCTACTGGCGATGGTGATGATTGCCCTGGCCGCGCGAAGTTTTGCCGAGGACCAGAATGACTCGGGTGTGGCCATCGGCGCCAAAGCGCCGGATTTCTCTCTTCAGGACCAGAATGGGAAAGTCGTTAGCCTCCACGATTCGCTCGGCAAAGTCGTCGTTCTGGAATGGACCAATCCGAATTGCCCGATCGTTCAGCGGCACTATGCGGCAAAAACCATGCTGACCCTCTA
>Ga0302326_10008127_pt1 | contig 23215 bp, 22 predicted proteins | sample Palsa_T0_3_FD_202264 | JGI IMG/M metagenome (GOLD analysis project Ga0302326, IMG submission 202264) | Peat permafrost microbial communities from Stordalen Mire near Abisko, Sweden - Palsa_T0_3 | ecosystem: Environmental > Terrestrial > Soil > Palsa > Peat permafrost | place: Sweden: Abisko... | reverse complement strand
CCCGACGCCAGCGTCGACACCGACGGCGTCGACCCCGCCTCGTACACCTCCGCCAACGGTGTCTGAGCGCCGCCGGCGTCCGGCTGGGTCACCCCGACCGCTTGGCACCAGCTGACCGCCAGGAAAGACACGCCGTTCAGGCTGGTTCCGGCGCTGGCCGGCGCGGGTGTGGTTTGCACCGACCAGGCGGTTCCGTCCCACCCCTCCGCCAACGGCTCCTGGTCGCCAGAGCCGAGCTGATAGCCGACCGCCCCGCACGCGCCTACGCTCGGGCACGACACCCCGTCGAAGGCGTTCTGCGACGTTCCCGGGTTCGGGCTCGGTTCGATCGACCACGACGACCCGTCCCACCGCTCCACCAGAGTCAAATCAGTCACGCTGCCGCGGGTCGTCTCGACTCCCACCGCCGTGCACGCGCTCGCCGACACGCACGACACCGACTTAAAGCTGATCCCGTCCGCGCCGCTCGGAACCACGGTCGATTCGAGCGACCACGCCGACCCGTCCCACCCCTCCGCCAGCGGCACCTCCCCCGCCGAGTCATCAACGACTCCGACCGCGGTGCACGCCCCGGCTGCCGTGCACGACACGCCAAACAGCCGCGCGAATGACGTCCCCGCCGGCTCAGGCACCGACACCACCGACCACGCCGAACCGTCCCACTGCTCCGCCAGCCCTACCAGTGAGGACCCGTCGTAGTACTCCCCGACCGCCATGCACGCGCTCGCCGACACGCACGACACCGCATTCAGCTCGGCGTCCGGGCCGCCAACCCCGGGGGACGGGGACGGCACGATCGACCACTCCGATCCGTCCCACAGCTCCGCCAACGTCGAGGTCAGATCCGAGCCGGGCGGCTCGTACTCGCCGACCGCCATGCACCACGCCGACACACACGACACGCCCGCCAGCCCGCTCACGCCTCCGTTACTCAACGCAGGCGTGCCCTGCACCGACCAGTTCGTTCCGACCCAGCCCTCCGCCAACGGCAGCTCATCGCCGCTGCTGTCGAAGTACTGGCCGACCGCAGTGCACGCGCCCGTCGCCGTGCAGGACGCACCAGACAGGTTCCCGCCCGAGATCCCCACTGGCAGCGGCACCGACATCATTGACCATGTCGACGCGCCAGCGGCGGCCGCCCCCCAAGCCAGACCCGCCGCGCCAAACGCGATCGCTGCCGCGAGCCATAGCACCAGCCCGCAAGCACTCCGCCAAATCCCCCTCATGCGTCCATTGTGGCACCGATGTCCAGCTTGCGGCTGCGGGTCATTCAAACATTCGTTTAGCGCGCTCCGGCGCTACCTTGAGCTTCAATACCAAGGAGGAGGGAAGATGACCGATTGGCCGCTCAGCCCAACTGCGCTTCAGACGAGTGGGACATACACCGCGTCGCACGGGGACCTTGTGGTGATCACCGCGACCGGCGGCCTCACGATCGAGCTGCCGTCCGGCCCCGATCTGGCGATGATTGGGGTCAAGACCGTCTCGAACGTGGGCTCGGTGATTCCAACCGAGCTGAACACTGTGACGGCCCAATGTACCGGCACCACAGACCGCTTCAATGTGCAGAGCACCGGCCCGACGAGCCTCGACGTCTCGACGGTGGGCCAATCACTCCTGCTGCAGTATAGCTTGGTCAGCAACGTGTGGTATGTGTTGGCGGTTGACGTGGACCGGGGTCTGGTCGCGGCGGGTGCGGGTCCGGTGGTGACGGTGGGGCAGACGGTGAATACGGGGTCGTTCTTCCAGTCGAGTTCCGCTCTCGATCCGACCGGAGGGACCGCCCCGCTGGGATTGTTCTTTCCGCCGAGCGTGGCGGTGTGGGGGCTCACCAACACGTTTGCCGAAGCGGGCATGACGGGTCTTGGGTCGATCTATCAGATCCTTAGCGTGATTGAGAACACGGAGTCGCGGTCGGCGATCGCGGTCGCTGGTTTCGCGACAGGCGAGAAGGTGTGGGGCGGGAACTTCGGGGTCGAGGCTAGCGGCGATGACGCCTGCGCGGGCATCGGCGTAGAGGTTGACTTTGGTCTCATAGCGGCAAACACGGGGACCGCTGTCGGCCTGCACCTCGGGGGCCAGGGTGCGGCGGAGAACCCGAGCGAGTTCGTGTCGCTGAACGCTGAGGGCGTCGGGTACCCTGGGCCAAAGTATGGCTATACGATCGGCGTTGTCGGAGAGCAGGATGTTCTCACTGCGGTCATCGCGACCACCGTCAACGGTGCGATGCAGACGATCTCTACGACGCCGGCGACCCTAGTGGTGGCGTCGACCGCTGGGTTCCCGTCTTCGGGTACGTGCTCGGTCGCTGGTGTCACGGGCACAGTGACGTATTCCGGGACGACGCCCGGGTCGCTTCTGAACTGCGCCGTCGCGTCGGGTAGCTACACGCCCACGAACGGCGCATCGGTCACGTCTGATTCTGGCGCTCAGGTGCCCGAGCAGCCCAGTTCGACCACCACCGTGTCCGGCTCTGGCCAGAGCATCACCGCTACACCGTCGAACCTGACGGTGGCTTCGACGACTGGCTTTCTGTCCACGGGTGGTGTGTTCAGCGTCGTTGGCGTCACGGGCTATGTCGCTTATACCGGCACCAGCGGCCCCCACCACCCTGGTGGGTTGCGCTGTCTATTCTGGGACCTACCCGGTAAGCGCCGGGGCGACGGTGACTGGCCTGGGCCAGCTCGTGCTTACCGCCGGGATCACTTTGCCGCTTCAGGGCGTGACCCTGGGGGTACATGAGCCGGGCGCTTTCGTGTACGCCGGGAACCGCTACTTGTTTCGTGGCGTCGCCCAAACGAACTTGATGAACGACACGCTGACTGGCGTCACTTTGTTCAACGGGAAGTCGCTGCTGTCGATCCCGACCGGTGCGACGGTTGCCATCGGTACTCAGCCACTCGGATGCGGACCCGTCGTGACGACCACGGTGAACGGTGCCGGCCAGGTGATCTCGACGACGCCGGGTGCTCTGGTGGTCGTGTCTGTCGCTGACTTTCCGGCCTCTGGCACTTGCGTTGTCGCGGGGGTTGCGGGCACGGTCACCTACACCGGAACGAGCAGCGCCAACAACGAGCTCACGGGCTGCAGCATTGCGTCCGGTAGCTACACCGCAACGAACGGCGGGCAGGTCACCGGGCAGCCAGCCGGGTCGCCTGGATCGATTTTCGAGGTGATCAACAAGGTGAGCACCGGGAAGGCGATCGACCTCCTACAGGGCATCTACACGCACACCGCGATTCACGTCCCGGCGTCGTCGATCGTGTCCTCGCCGGCGGTTGAGGTCACGGCCACCGGCGGATCGATGTCGACCGCAGAGGGGATCCTGTTCGACGCCGCGGACCTGAGCACGGCAGCGTTCGGCATCCGTTTCGGTACGGGCCTGACGTTGGTGAGCGCCACGCTCAGCTCGATGAGCACGTCGGTGACGAGCATCAATCCCCCTCAGCCGGTCGGAGCGGTCTTCAATGTCGCTGGCACGGGGATCCCCTTTGGCACTACGATCACGATCACGGGCACGGGCGCGACAGGGACTTTGAGCAGCGCTGCGGCCGTGCCCGGGACATCGGTTCCACTGAGCCTCTTCTCTGCGCAGCAGTTCGTTGATCCCACGGGCACGCTCGTGGACGCCAACGGGAACTACGCCAAGGCGATCGATCTCACGCACGCCATCTACTCGGTCAGCGGCATTCACGTCCCGGCGTGCGCGAGCACCGGCGCGCCGGCTGTCGAGGTCACAGCCACCGGAGGAGGGATGTCGACCGGAGCGGGCATTCTGTTCGATTCTGCGGATGCGTCCACCGCCGAGTATGGCATCCGCTTTCTAGCGGCGGGACTGACCCCGGTGACCGCGACGCTGAGTGGGACTACTGCGGTGACGGTCATCAGTGTTGCTCAGACGGTCGGGGCGGTCCTGAACGTCGCGGGTCCGGGGATCCCATCGGGTTCAGACGTTGACGATCACGACTGGAACGACAGGAACGCTGACCAGCTCCGCGACCCTGTCCGCAGCGCTGGTCCCGCTGAGCCTTGGCGTCGCGACGCCGTTCGTCGACCCGACCGGATATCTGCTCAACGCCAACGGGACCTACGCGAAGGGGCTCGCATTCGCGACCGCGTTCTTTACGGACAGCGCGATCGACCTCGGTGACGGGAACAACATTCGCCTCGGCACATCGATCGGCGCCAAGATCGGCCTCGGAACGGGCGAGCTGCTTGGGCTATGGGGCCACGCGCCGGTCCCGCAGCCAGCGAGCACAACCTCGACCGTCGTCCCGAACGTCGCCACCTCTGGCTTCGTCGCGAACCCCAGCAGCACCGTCAACGGCGCCGGCCAAATGATCTCCACTACAGCCGCGAACCTCGCCGTGGCGTCGAGCGCGCCGTTCCAGGCCTCGGGTGGCGTGTGCACGGTCGCCGGGGTCACCGGGAACGTGACCTACACCGGTACGAGCGCCGGCACCCTCCTGAACTGCACGATCGCGTCCGGGAGCTACACCGCACCAACGGCGGCGCGGTGACCGCGGTCAACGGCGCCGTGAACGCGGGGTCGACCTTCACCGGAGGCATCGGCTCGACGGGCTGGACGATCGACGGCGCGATCGCAGCGCTCAAGAACGGGGGGTATCTGGCGCTATGACAATCTTGACTCGTCCGCGGTGGTGCATTGAACCGTTGAGGCCGCACACGCATCGAGCCATCTGACGCAGTAACGTGAAACGGCTCCTCACGACGAGTAGTGGCCACGAGGTCCGCGCGCGCTGACAACGCGACCGCGTCTTTTAGCTACGAGGAGCGTTCGAGGCCTGTCCCTCGCGTCGGCCGGGCGCCTTCGTGTGCCGAGATCGCCTCCGCACGGGGAATCTCTGCGGCTCGGACGGGAACCTGTTCGCGGCTGCCCTTCAGCCGTGGCAGACCTCCAGGAAAAGTGGTACTGGCGCGCTCAGCATGCGCTGCCATGACCGATTCACTGCCCCGAGATGGCGTCCGCACCGCCCGCGTCGGCTGATCGAAGCCGCGCGGATGGGCGATCAGCGCTCCTGGAAGAGCTCGTGCGCACTGCGGCTGAGGTGCCCGCGGCAGACACGGCGTATGAGCAGTTCGTCGATGGGACTGGGACCCTGCCTGAATCGAGGCGGCGAGCGGCATCTACGCTGCAGGTCTGAGCCTGCTCGGCGCAAGCTTCACCGGCCAGGGGGTCCACGTGTCGTCGATGCCGCTTTCGCCGGGATTGCAGGGGACGGCGCAGGGTGGAGCTTCGTGGCGATGACGCCCGAGATCACGTTCGACTCCATGAACACCTCGACCGCCTGGTACGGACCTCAGTTCCTCGGGACGGTCTGCAGTCACGGCGACCGCCAAAGCCTCGGGCGGCGCGTTTGCGGCTGGTACGTACTACTGGAAGGTCACCGCGACGCTCGGTGCCGGGGAAACCACGGGCTCACCGGAGGCCGGAGCGATGATCGCCGCGGGCGGATCGTGCCAGGCTGCGCGGACCGAGGTGAACAGAGGGTCAGGCTACAACGTCTACCGTGCTACGACGAGCGGCGGGGACTAGACGACCCCGGCGCTGGTGACGAAGCCGATGGGGGCAGCTACCGGAGACCCGATCAGCTTGATGTGAACGTGTCCTTCAGCCGTGCCAACGGACCGTCACTGGGGTCGGGCAGTAGCTCGACTACGGTGCCGAGGTCGCGTGCCATCCGCTCGATCGGCGAGCGCATGCCACGGACCTCCTGCTCGACGGCCAGCATGCGCGCGTTGAGTTCGTGCCGGATCGCGTCCGTCTGCTCCGTTACAGCCTGCTCGAGCTTCTGCAGCTCGGCGACCCTTCGATCGAGCCGGTCGAGCGGCGCCCGCAGAGCGGCGACGCGATCATCAAGTGATGCCAGGCGCTCGTGCGCGTCGTGTTGGAGAGCGAGCAGAGCCGTCGCGATCGTCTCGATGTTGCCCACGACGCGCTGCGGTGTGCGCAGCGGTGACAGCAGTGCTCGGATCAGGCTTGGCGACTGGGGGTTTTCAGCGGAGCCGTCGGTCATGCGGGTACTCCTGCGGGTTGCAATCTTACCGGGCTAGTGGCTTGTGTGGCGGTCCGTGGCCGCGAGGACGCCGGCGCGGTCCTTGTGCTCATGCTCGTAGGCGCGCACCTTGACGGCTGCGTTGGCGTCGCCGGCGGCGACGGCGGTGGTGATCGCGTCGACGTTCTGCTCGTCATAGCCCGACCAGGGCTCCTCGCCGGTGAGCTGGGCGATTCTGTCGGTGACGGTCACGCGGTTCTCGCCCTTGGCTTCGTAGGCGCCGATCATCCGCAGCTCGCTCTGGCTGAACTGCTTCAGCTTGTCGGCGATGCCTTGCGCGGTCTGCGTGTCGTAGTCGACGATCGGCAAGTCCTTGGCGGTCGTGGTGGCCCCTGCCAGGACACCTGCGCCGGCTGCGAACCGAGGGTTGTTTCGGATCCTGTCGACAATGCTCATATAAGCTGCTCCTTGGTGGATATCGAAAGGTGAGGCGAGGAAGCCGAGTGCTGCGTGGCGCCCAAGCTCCAGCGCGCGCGGATCAGAGATCACGACCTCCGCCGGGGTGATGGACGCCGCGGAAGTCAGGCGGCGCTGCCGGACAAGCTGATCCGACCTCGCTTGTTGCCCTCCACTCTCGACTGTACTCCCCGCGCTACGCGGGCGAACAACTCGAACGGAACGCGATTCTCGTCACAGCCCCGTTGACTTGGCCGCCCAGGTCAGAGAAGCTTGCGTCCGTGAGGGCCGACGGCGTGTTCTCGGGTGGTGGCATCAAGGGCCTGGCCTTCGCGGGAGGGGTACAGGCGGCCGCGGACGCTGGCTACGACGAGTGGGTCCAGCTCGCCGGCGCATCGGCCGGCTCGATCACGGCGATGGCGCTAGCGGTCGGCTACGACGCGCAAGGCCTCCGCCAGCAGCTCGACAACTTCGACTTCGGAACAATCGCGGACTACGGCAAACTCGGTGTCGTCGACGTGCCGTTCAACCTCGAGCACCATCACGGCGTGACGCAGGGCAAGGTGCTCTCGAAATGGATCGACGAGCTACTCGCGAGCGCCCCTCGGCGCGCCACGACATTCGGTGACCTCCCTCCCGGCACGCTTCGAGTGGTCGGCACGGACCTCGCGCACACGCGGATGGTCGTCTTCCCCGACGATGTCGGCCTGTACATCGACGACCACGACCGGCCGCTGAGGCCCGAGGAGTTTCCGATCGCCGAGGCTGTCCGGATCAGCGCGGGCTTCCCTTACTTCTTTCCCCCGCTCAGCCTCCGCGACGGGCACACGCGCAAGGACGGCGTGCTGGTAGACGGAGGAGTCACGAGTCCTTTCCCTGTGTTCCTATTTGACACGCCGCAGCCCCAGCACCCGACCTGGGGCTTTCGGCTGTTCGCCGGCACCGCCCCCGAGCGCCCGAGCTACACGGAGATCAAGGGCCTGGACTGGCCGATTGACATGCTCAAGGCGATCATCGACACCTCCACCAACGCACTCGACAGCCTCGAGCTGAAGGCGTTCGGCCCGCGCACCATCTCGCTCCCGACCGGGGACATCCCCACGCTCGACTTCGCGTTGACCAAAGAGCAGAAGGACTTCCTCTACAGCTCGGGCTACCAGGCGGCGAAGGCCTTCTTCGATGCCAAACCTGACGGTCGCAACACCTACGGCGCGGTCCCGGCCGGCATGCCCCCCCACTCCTGATCCGGCTCGCCGCCGCTCACTTGACGCCGCCGACAAATGCGCTCGGCACCGCGCGCCGTACGTTGCCCGGACTGACGAGCTCGTGCAGGACGGCTGCGTGCTGGCCCTCGTTGGCCATGATCTGAGCCGCGGTCTGGATCAGCTTGTCGTCGGCCAGCTGATCGATAACGAAGTGATAGACCGTGGCGACGGCCATCTCCAGCCTGACCAGGAAGCTCACGGACTCGCGCTCATTGCGTAGCCCGACCGGACTCCGCTTGACCCCCAGCTCGCGCAATTCGACCTCAAACTCAGCGAGATCGCTCGGCGGCGATGGCACCGCTCCTCCGAGCCGCACCAGGTTGACCGTGAGTGCGTCGACGTGCTCGTGCTCCTGGGCCAGGAACAGCGTCAGCACCCTTGCGGCCGGGGAGGCGACGATGCCGCTCGCAAGCACGCGCTCGTAGGCATAGACGATGACCTGCTCGGCGCGGAGCGCGAGCGCGAGCACGGCGATGTCGCCGACCGGGGCGGCGAGCGCCGTCGAAGGGCCCAGCGAGGGCACCACCGAGGCGACCGCCGCAGCCGCGCCGGCGGCGACGGTGCTGCGCACGAGCTCTCTTCTCGTCGCCCCGTCGGGACCCGCGGCGACGGGCGAGGCGGTGGCGGTGGCGGCGAGATCGTCGGTCATCGACGGTCGGTCATTCGTTCACGGTCAGGAACGCGCTCGGCGCCGGCGCCAGTCCCCGAGCGGCTCGCAGCACCGAGATGTGCTGGGCCTCGTTGGCGAGGATCGATGCTACGGCGGCCCGCAGCCACCCGGGTGAGAGCTTGGGGATCGCGTCGAGGTAGATGTCGACGAGCGCTTCCTCGGTCGCGTCCAGCATCGCGAGCACCTCCGCCTGCCCGCGGGGATTGCCCAGGTCATAACGGGCTCGCGGCCTGTTGGGCTTGCCTCCTGCCCCCGTGACCGCTCCCGTGAGAGCCTTCACGTGCGAGAGCTCCTGGCCGAGGAACTGCGCTCCGGCGTCCTGCGCATGCCCGCTCAGCAGCGGTATCCCGGCGGTGTACGCGGCGACGGCGGCGTGCTCGAGATCGAGGACGTCATTCAGGATCTCGATGTCAGAAGCCCTCGTCGCAAGCGTGATCGACTCCTCGTCCGCCAGCTTCTTGGTCACGGCCGACCCGCCGCCGCACGCCGTGATCAGGAGGCTCGAGCTTCCCGCCAGGCCTACACCGGCCGTGCGCAGGAACGCTCTGCGCGATCCCCGGCTCACCACCAGACGGTGGAGTCCAGGTTCTCGATCTCGTCGACAGGTCGGGTGTAGATGCCCGAGGAAAGGTACTTCCAGCCATCGTCGGCGACGATGAAGACGACGTTGCCCTCGTCGAGCTCGCCCGCGATCCGGACCGCCACGCGAGCGATCGCCCCCGTCGACACGCCCGCGAAGATGCCCTCTTCGTCGAGGAGCTTACGCGTCCACAGGATCGCATCGCGATTGGTGACGAAGATCTTGCGGTCGAGCAGCGAGATATCGATGATCGGCGGGATGAAGCCGTCGTCGAGCGAACGTAGGCCCTGAACCGGCTCGCCCTGCATCGGCTCGGCGGCGACGATCTTGACCTGGTCGCCGAGCTCCTCCTTGAGTCGGCGGCCGTTGCCCATCAGCGTCCCGCCGGTGCCGAGGCCGGCCACGAAGGCCGCAATCTCGTCGAGCTCGGCGAGGATCTCGGGCGCTGTGCCGTTGTAATGAGCGAGCGGGTTGGCTTCGTTGCCGTACTGGTAGGGCATGTAATAAGAGGCGTTCGACTCGGCCAGATCGAGCGCGAGCTCGACGGCTCCGTTGGAGCCCTTGCATCCCTCCGAGTAGATGATCTCGGCCCCGTACATGCGCAGGAGCTGGGTCCGCTCGGGAGTTACGTTGTCCGGCATCACGACCTTGAGCGGGTAGCCCTTCCGCGAGCAGATCATCGCGAGCGAGATCCCGGTGTTACCCGAGGTCGGTTCGAGGATCGTCTGACCGGGGTCGATCAGGCCCTTCTCCTCGGCGTCCTCGATCAGCGCCCGGGCGACGCGGTCCTTGACCGACCCGGTCGGGTTGCGTGACTCGAGCTTCGCCCACAGCCGGACGCCCGGTTTCGGGCTCAGACGCTTCAGCTCGATCAGCGGCGTATTGCCGATCGACTGGACGAGATCGCCATAGCGGCCACCGCACGGCCGGTTCTGAAGCAGCTCGGCGCCCATCGCTTCAGGAAGTGTAGCGGGGCGCGATAGCCGCTACGCCAGTCGGTTCGGAATCCGACATCGAATCGAACACGTCGGTAATACGCAGAGGCGTCGCCGGCGGATCATCCGGATCGGGCGATGCGCTTGTCCAGGTGGCTGAACCCAGTCGGCATTCTGGTGCATCGGGTCCATTGTCAGATCGGACGGGCGACTGTACGATTCTCATCGGGGGCAGGTGTAGGCGCCTTCGCATCAAGCACCAAATCGGTATGGGCACCACCAAGCCTGGGACCATTCACAGCCTGTTTTCCCCACGAGCCTGATCTCGTGCTTATCGATGCGCGCCATATCGACGACGGCTCCCGGCTAAGGGCGGATCTCGTCGTCGTGGGCGCCGGGCCGGCCGGCATCAGCATCGTCGATCGGCTGCGGTCGTCGGATCTTTCGATCTGTCTAGTCGAGGGCGGTGGCTTCCTGCCGGATCCGCGCACGCAGCGTCTGCACCGCGGTGAATCCGTCGGCGCCCCCTACTTTAGCCTCGACGCCTGCCGCTACCGTGAATTCGGTGGCTCAGGCAATCGCTGGGGCGGGTGTTGCAGGCCGCTGGATCCATTCGACTTCGAGCAGCGCGACTGGCTTCCGTGGAGCGGCTGGCCAATCGATCGCACCGAACTCGAGCCGTTCTATGCGGACGCGGCGAAGTTGCTGCAGCTGCCGCCGTCCGGATTCGACGCTCCCGGATGGCCAGTGCTGATGCCGCCGCCGCTCGACATGTCTGAGACGAGCTTTGAGAACGCGATTTACGAGTACAGCCCGGTGACCGATTTCGGTGAGAGGTACCGCGAGCGGATCGTCCACGCCCGGCGCGTTACGACTGTCCTCCATGCCAACGTCAGCGAGCTCCAGCTCGATCCCGATGGCCGCCGCGTCGAGGCCGTGCGAATACGCACCCTCAACGGGCGCTCATTCGACGTACAGGGTCGCGCAGTCGTACTGGCGGTAGGCGGCATCGAGAACGCACGGCTCCTGCTCGTCTCACGCAGCGTACGTCCCGCCGGGGTCGGGAACGAGCATGACCTCGTCGGCCGATTCTTCACGGAGCATCTCCACACTCGGGCCGGACATCTGGACGTGAATGAGAACGCGTTCAACCGCGACTTCTACCGGAACGCCACCTACGGAGGTAGGCAGGTACGTGGTGTGCTGATGCCGACGGCGCAAGCGCAGGCCCGACTCGAACGCCTGAATTGCTCAATTGCGATCGACGCCGCCGGCTACGCCGGCGACACCGGCACCCCGTTCGTGAATTCGCCGCCATTCATCAGGATGGCCTATCTGCGACTGCAACGGACCGGCCACCAAGACGCGGCAGCGCGGCTCAAGCACGGTGCACGCTTCGTCTGGGACAAGAAGCACCTGATCGACACATGGCTGGCCGCGCGCGCGGCCGGCACACGCGATCGTGGCGCGTCAAATACGAAGGGCCGACAATTGCTATCGCTTTACGTGCGATCAGAGCAGGCGCCTGATCCGTCGAGCCGCGTCTGCCTCAGCGACTGCAAGGACGCACTCGGCATCCCCCAGCCTCGGCTCGATTGGCGGCTGCAGGACGGCGACGCGGGGAGCATCCTTGCGTGGCTGGCTGAGCTGGACGCACTCCTGCAGCGCAGATCGATCGGGTACGTGATCAAACCGCGTGAGGACTGGAAAGACCAGATCATCGGCGGCCCCCACCACATGGGCACGACCCGGATGTCGGCCGATCCCCGAACGGGAGTCGTCGATGCGCGGTGCCGCGTGCATTCGGTCGAGAACCTCTACGTCGCAGGCAGCTCCGTGTTCACGACCGGCGGATGGGCCAACCCAACCCTTACGATCGTTGCCCTTGCCCTTCGCCTAGCCGACGAGCTGCAGCGATCGCTGACTGGCGCCCATGCCGAGCCGGACGCAACCGAAGCTGAGTTCGACAGCAGCATCGAGATGCCGAAGCCCGTGCCGATGGACGTGCCTGGCACACCGCAACCGGCTCCGAGCGACCGCTAGCGGCCGCCTAAATCGCGACAAGATCCGCACCTTTCGGTCAGCTTTGTGACCAAATCCTCACAATTGGACATCAATCCAGTGTATTTTGGGGGGAGGGCTTCGCGGGCGGGATGAACTGCTGCTGATCCAGGGGCGATTCCGCGGTTCGCGGTGCAGGGACTCAACCTAGGAGGGACGATGCGTCTACTTCTCAAGGCGGCCAGATCGGCCGCAACCAGGCGGCTCGCGCCCGTCACGGCGCTGGCGTGCGGGATGCTCGCCATCGCCGCGCCGGCCGCGTTCGCAAACCACGTCGGCAGCGTGACCGCTAACGGCTGCTCAAGCATCACGTTCAACTACGTCGACTTCGCGGTCAACTACCACCAGACGGTCACGATGACCCTCCTCGACGCCGACGGCACGACCGTCAACAACACTGGGACAGGCTCGTTCGTGGGGCCAAATGGCTCTACGACGATCCCGGTCGTTGGCGGTTATAACGGCGAGGTCATCATCCCCCAGTCGAACTGGATCACCAAGAAGGGTGTTCCGACCTCGTACAACACGACGAAGCCGTACACGACCGTCACGCTGTCCTGCCCGCCGACCTTTACGGGCTATGCGTACAACCTCAACGTGACGGGACCACTGGCCACGACAGTCGGCCTCCTGGTCCCCCTGCCCGTCAACCCCGTGCCCGCGAGCGGGCCGTACTCGTCGACGAGCCCGTACAGCAACTCCAGCACGATCCTCAACGAGAACGTCGGGCCCCTCACCGGAACGACGCTGACCAGCGGCCTCGTGGCCGGTGGCGAGACGTCCACCGCCAGCACGAGCGTCCAGAACCTGGGCCTCGCGTCGGTTCTTGGGCTTCCCGGGATCAGCGCCACCGCGGTGGACTCGACGTCGCAGACCGTATGCAGCCCCAGTACCGGCGTGGACACCACGTCGGGCAGCACGACGATCGATAGCCTGAACATCGGCGGCACGATCATCGCCGTTCCGACCGGACCGATCACCACCCCGGTTGTGATCCCGATCCCGTTGGTCGGCACGGTCACGCTCGGCGAGCAAATACCGGTCGTAGTTGGCGGGAAGACCGTCGGCCTCACGGAGAACGCGATCGACGTTTACGTGTCACTACTCAATACGCACGTGATCATCGGAAGCGCTACAAGCAACGTCGAGGGCTGCTAGCCCGCAGGGCAAGCCAGCTCGAGACACAGCGCACCGCAGGACACGAGGGGGCCGCGCGAGCGGCCCCCTCGTCGTTTGTCGGGCAGCGGGCTGCGGTGCGGCTACGGCGCCGACCGTGCGGTGGCTAGCGCGCCCCGCCGGCCATCGCCGGCAGGATCACGAGCGTGTCGGCTTCGCCGACCGTCGTGTCGAGCCCGTCGAGGACGCGGACGTCCTCGTCGTTGAGGTACACGTTCACGTACCGGTTCAAACCGCCATCGGCGGCGAACAGCTGAGACTGCGTCTGCGGGTGGGCGTCAGCCAGCGACCTGAGGATCTCACCGACCGAGGATCCATCGGCGGTCAGTTGCTTCTCGCCGCCGACGGACGGGCGAAGCACGGGTGGGATGCGAACGGTTGCCATGACGCGAACCCTAGTGGGCGCCGGCGCAGAACGCTTCATAGTCGGGGAATACGCCGAGCTCGTCGTCCGCGATCTCCTCCGGCGCGCGCGAGCAGATCGGGCACGCGGGATCACGGCGGATCCGGACCTCGGTGACGTCCGCGGCGAGCGCGTCGTACAGCAGCAGCCGCCCGATCAGCGGGTCTCCGACGTCGAGGATGAGCTTGATCACCTCGGTCGCCTGGAGCAGCCCCATCGTCCCGGGCAGTACGCCGAGCACACCGTTGGCGCCGCAGGACGGCGCGAGATCCGCCGGGGGCGGCGTCGGGAACAGGCAGCGGTAACAGGGGCCGTCGTAGGGCTTGAATACGGACAGCTGGCCCTCGAAGCCGAGGATCGCCGCCGACACGACAGGGATCCGCAACCGCACCGAGGCGTCGTTGAGCAGGTAGCGGGTCGGGAAGTTGTCGAGGCCGTCGACGACGATGTCGTAGCCCGGCAGGATCTCCATGATGTTCGCGGCATCGAGCCGGACGGGATATTGCACGACGTTGACGTCGGGGTTCAGAGCCTGGATCGTCTGCGCGGCCGACTCAACCTTCGGCACACCCACCCGATCGGTCGTGTGGATCACCTGACGCTGGAGATTGGACACGTCGACGGTGTCGTTGTCGACGATGCCGATCGTTCCCACGCCCGCCGCGGCCAGGTACAGCGCCGTCGGAGATCCGAGACCGCCGGCGCCGAGCAGCAGCACCTTGGCATCGAGCAGCTTCTGCTGGCCCTCGATCCCGACCTCGTCGAGCAGCAGGTGGCGCGAATAGCGGTTGCGCTGCTCGGCGGTCAGCGTCTTCGGCACGTCGACCTCGTAGCCCCGGTCCTTCCATAGCGTGAAGCCGCCGGTCATCGACTCGACGTTGTCGTAACCGAGGTCGTCGAGCAGCGTGCGCGCCGCCCAGGCTGAGCGGTTTCCCGAGGCGCAGTAGAGGATCACGTGCTGCGAGCGATCGGGCACGGCGCCCTCGATCCGCGACTCGAGGCTCGAACGCGGCACATGCTTGGCATTTGGGATGTGGCCCGCTGCGAACTCGTCGGTCTCGCGAACGTCGACCAGGGCGGCGCCGTTGGTCATCTGCTCGCGCACGACCGCGGGATCGACCTCGTCGATCCGACTCTTGATCTCGCGCAGGACCTCTGCACCGGAGGGACTCATGTCTAAACTCCTCAATCTCTCTCTGGATTCAAAGCTTCACGAAGTATAGCGCCCTGGCGCAACCTACCCGACATCCTCAATGCCAGTACTCCGCGGGGTAGATTCCGGATCATCGGGTCTGACCCGGGACCGGTGATCGGACTCCGACGCCAGCTCGAATGGCCGAGTCCCAGGTCGATCTTGCCCTCGCGGTAACCAGCTCGCCACCGCAAAAATCGTCACCTGCGCTGCGCAACTGCGTTAGGCTCGCGCCGATGGGGATGATCGCGCCCGAAGCCAGGTCATGAGCACCGGATCGGTCAGCCCGCAGAAGCCGGCCGTGCCGCTGCGGCACAGGCTCAACATCGACGCGATGACCTCGGAGCAGCGGGCCGCGTTCCGGGCGGCGATGAGCAGCGCGATGCGCGTCTCCGACGAGCGTGGGTACAACTACCAAGCGGGCATCCATGGGCTCCCGCTGCCGATCTCATGCGACATCGCTCACGGCCGGCCGATCTTCCTCCCCTGGCACCGCGCCTACCTCTACTTCTTCGAGTTGACGCTGCGCGACCAGCAGTCCGGCGTGACGCTCCCGTGGTGGGACTGGACGACCGATCGCCGTGTCCCCGAGGCCTACCGCGAAACGGACGTCGACGGTCACCCGAACCCGCTCTACTCGGCGAAGGTCGATCCGACGGCGCTCGCGCAAGGCGCGCAGGCCGGCGACCGGCGGGGAGCCATGACACGCCGCGAGCCGGGGGCCGCAGGTGCCCCGCCGCTCCCGACCGCGTCCGAGATCAGCGGCGTTCTGGCGCTGCCGAGCTTTCTCGACTTCACGCACCAGCTCGAGCAGCTGCATAACAATGTCCACGTCTGGGTCGGCGGACACATGGGCGACATCCCGTTCGCCGCGTTCGACCCGATCTTCTGGGCGCATCATGCGATGATCGACCGCGTCTGGCGAATGTGGCAGCTCCGACATCCGTCCGCGGGCGTGCCGCACAACCTGCTCGGCGAGGCGCTGCCGCCTTTCAACATGACCGTCCGCCACACGCTCGACTCAAACACGCTGGGCTACGACTACGCGGTGCGCTCGGCGACGTCTTCCGGCACGGGGCCGGCAGCGGAGACTGGTTAGCGATGGGCCCGTTCGTCTCGCAGCCGATCGCCAACCCCGCCGCCGCCGGGGAGCCCGACTTCACGCGTGCAGACCTCGTCTTCTACGGCGTCGACCATTCGGGCCCGAGCTTCGAAGCGCGGATCTTCCTGAATACTCCCGACGCCGGCCTGAGCACGCCCCGTGATCCCGATTCCGGCTACGCCGGGTCGTTCACGATCTTCGGTCATGCCGGATGCGCCGGCGACGCGGGCCATTGCGACGTTCCCACCGGGCCGGCCGATCCCTTCGACGTGAGGCCGCCGCACGCGTTGACGCCGCAGACCAAGACCGTGATCATCACCGACGCACTGCGAAGGATCACCGACGCTGAGCTGACGATCAAGATCGTTCCGGTTCGACCCGGAGCGCTGAGCGCGGAGCTCGCCGACACGCTGCAGTTCGACGAGTTCCGGCTACTGACCTTCCTGTAGCGCCGGCGGAGAACGCAAGGACGCTTGCCCGTTAGCCTCCGCGGTCATGGCTACCCGCCTCGCGGCCGTCGTCGATGCTTCCGGGGCGGTTGCCGCCACGCGCGCGCGTTCGATCAAGATGGGAATCCTGGCTGAGCTGTTGAGAAGCGTGGATCCCGGCGAGGTCGCGATTTGTGTCGGTTTTCTCTCAGGGGCCCCGCGGCAGGGGCGGGTCGGCGTCGGCTACGCGACCGTGTACGGAATCGATCTGCCGTCTGCTGGCGAGCCGTCGCTCACCGTGGACGACCTCGACCGTGCGATTGACGAGATCGCCGCCGACAGCGGCTCCGGGTCCGCGGCGCGCCGTCGGCGGGTGCTCATCGAGCTGCTTGGCCGCGCCACCGAGCCGGAGGCCGAGTTCGTCAGGCGGCTGCTGACCGGCGATCTGCGCCAGGGCGCGCTCGCCGGGGTGATGGCCGATGCCGTGGCCAGCGCGGCCGGGGTGAGCGCGGGGGTGGCGCGGCGCGCGCTGATGCTGTCGGGCGACCTCACGCGGATGGCCGAGATCGCCATCGTCGGCGGCGAGGAGGGCTTACGCGCAGTGCAGATTGCGCGCACCGTAGCGCCGTTCACCGATCTCGACATCAGTGCCAGCACGGGTTCCGGTGGCGCGCTCAGATGACGAGTAGCGCGTACAGCGCTTCCACGGCGCGCAGGGCACCACGGAAGCCTCCGGCGATGAGGAAGCCACCGGCATCTTGAGTGCGACTGGAGCTGAGGTCCCCGGCGCGCCGAAAGCCGGCTTCCCGCGACGGTGCCTCGCCGACTTCGGCATCGGTGCCGATCTCGATCACTGGGTGGCGGTCGGGGTCGAGCCAGCGCAACACTTTCAATAGGTCCGCAAGCCGGAGAGCAACGCACCCCTCGGTAGGGGCGTTCATCCAGTGATGCAGGAAGATCCCCGCGCCAGGCGCATTCGGGCCGCTGATCGTCGGATTGTCGTTGGTCTGGAGCACCGCGAAGTAGGGGTAGGCGCGTGTCTCGGTCCAAAGCGCTTCCGACCAGGACGCAAACGATGGCGTGGTACCGCAGGGGACGTGCACGAACTGGTTGTACTGGAGGCTGTACGGATCCTCATTCCACCAGTCGCCGCACACCAGTCGGTGATATCGGTAGCGAAGCCCCCCTGGGTTTGGCTCGTTGCCGTACATCCGCATGCCAATCGTGAAGATGCCGGTCGGCGTCGCGTGATCACCGAAGTGGCGAACGTTCACCAGGTCGCCCGAGCCGATCTCGGCCCGCCGGGTTCCGAACACCGGCTCCCAGGGCGAGGACGGCGTCGCTCGCTGGCGGGTCTGGAAGTTCGCCAGGTAACCCCGCGGGCCATACGTACGGCTCGAGACAACGATGAGCTGTTTCGCCGAGGACGGAATTGAGAAGTTCGCGGGACCGAGCGCGATTGCCGGAGTGGCCGCGATCAGGCCGCCGAGCGCGAGTAGGCCGACGGCGAGCGTCGCGCAGGCCCCGAGGGACCGGCGCACTGAACCCGCCGCCGAACCAACTGCGCTTTCCGCAGTCAACATTCCCCGATGGTACGGAGCTGACCCGCGCCACCGGCGATGCGCTTATGAGCTCGAGAGCAGATCTGCCGGCGAGCGCGCGAGACCCCGTGAGATGAGATCCCGCTCGTCGCAGCTGGCGAACGGGACGCCGAGGCGTTCGGCGCCTGCGACGTATGCGCCGTCGTAAGCACTCAGGCCGTGCTGCCTCGCGATCTGAGCGGCGCGTTCGGCAAGCGCTTGATCAGCCCGCACAAGGACCCCCAGCTCAGCGATCGCCCAAATGCGTTCCCGCAGGCGCAGGCTCGCGTTGGGATCCCGCCAGCGCAGCTCGGCGACGTTCGTGACCTCGTACACCGCCAGATCCAGCGTGCTCAGTGAACCGGTCTTGAGCAGGGCTGCCGATGCGTCATGGTTTGCGTCGTCCACATCCTCGGCGGCGAGCAGGACGCTGGCGTCGAGGAACGTCAAGCGGGTCGTCCGGCCTTCAGTTTGCCCACGACATCACCGCCGTGGCCTGTCGCGCGTCCGTCCAGCTCGGTCATGCGTTCCGCGAGCCGGCGTTCGCGCTGTCCGAACGCCGCCTCGGTGAGTTCGCGGATGGTTGCGCTGCGGGTGCTGCCGCGCTCGCTGGCGCGGGCGTCCACTCGGGCGAGCAGCTCATCGGGGAGCGAGATCATCACCTTTGCCACGCCAGAAGTATACCCGGTATTACTCTGATTCGCGGCGAATTACTGGCGTGAGGAAGGCCCAAAGTGCCGTTATATCTAAGTGTGAGCGTCGAGCCGCCAGTTGGTTACTCCGAGCCCCCGCCCTGGAGCGGCAGTGGCCGTTTTGCGGTGGGCTGATGACGACGAATCCGGCGCTCCAAGACGAGGAGATGAGCAGCGACCCGCGGCGCTATCTGCATCGTCAGCTGGCGATGCCGGTCCTGGTGTTCATCAGCGTGCTCCTCTTGTACGGGACGTTGGTGGGGACGCCGACGCGCGCGTGGGCCTTCACGGCGGCCGCTGGCCTGGCGGCGGCGCTGTGCCTTTGGCGCGGCTTCATGCTCCGAAATGAGCGCGGGGGATGGCTGCTGATGAGCTCCGCGCTGATGTCCTTCACCCTAGGGCAGGTTTGCCTTGCCATCGCCACTCGCGCCGCCGGCACGCCGTTCCGCTCAGCGGCCGACATCGGGCACCTGGGCTTCTACCCGTTGGCCTGCGCGGCGGTGTGGCAGCTGGCGACGGGTCGCAATTCGGTTCTTAGCGGCAGACGGCTCGACGGGCTCACCAGCTTCCTCACCGTCGCCGCGCTGATGGCCGCGGTCGTCGTGGATCCGCTACTGGAGATGCCATACAGGAGCGTGCCCGCCGTAGCCGTCACGCTCGCCTACCCGCTGGCCGACCTTGCGTTGCTCGGCCTGCTCGTGACGCTGGTCGCGATCGCGGGCTGGCCTGCTGGGCGGTCCTCGCGCTTCATGATTCTCGGACTGGCGTTCTTCGGGTTGGCCGACGTCCACTTCCTGCTCGCACGCGTGGCCGACGTCCACATCTCCTTCCGATGGACGCACAGTGGATGGGCAATCGCATCCGTGCTGCTGGCCGTCGCGTCCTGGGTGCGAGGCGGCGACAGGGGACCGCGTCAGCGCAGAGTCACTGGCCATCAGCTGTTCCCGTTGGCGGTGTGCGCCGCGGCGGTCGTGCTGATGCTGTTCTACGGCGCGTTCGCGGGCATCAACCCGATTGAGCTCGGACTGATCGCAACCACGGTCGTCTGCGGCGTGATCCGCACCTGGCAGGTGTTCGAGGAGGCGCAAGCTCTGACCCGCGAAGTAACCAGCGAGTCGCTCACCGACGCGCTGACCGGCCTGCCCAACCGCCGCCAACTCCTCCTGGACCTCGAGAGCGCGCTCGCTTCAATCGCAGACTCCGGCGTCCGCCAATCCGCAGCGTTCGTGATCTACGACCTGAACGGCTTCAAGTCCTACAACGACACGTTCGGACATCCCGCCGGCGACGAGTTGCTACGCCGGCTCGCCCGCAGCCTCGCCGCCACGGTCGATGGCTTCGCGAGCGCGTACCGCCTCGGCGGCGACGAGTTCTGCGTCCTGCTTCCGGCCGACGCCAACCTCGAGTACCGCATCACGAACGTGAGCGCCGCCCTATCCGAAGCGGGCGAGGACTATCAGATCACAGTCGCGCACGGCTTGGCAATACTCCCGGATGACGGCCGCACCGTCTCCGACGCGATGCACTTCGCAGACCTTCGCATGTACGCGCAGAAGGCTGGAGGTCGGGCAAGCGTCGGTGCGCAGATGTGCGACGTGCTCCTGCGCACCCTCGCAGAGCGCTCCAAGGCGCTCGGCTACCACACCGACGATGTCGCCCGGCTCGCGCGCGACGTCGCCCTCGAGCTACATCTCTCCAACGAGCAGGTCGACGAGGTCGTGCGCGCCGCGGAACTGCATGACGTCGGCAAAGTCGCCGTCCCCGATGCAATCCTGTTCAAACCCGGCCCACTGACCGACGACGAATGGGACACGATGCGATTGCACAGCATCATCGGCCAGCGCATCCTCGCCGCCAGCCCGGCGCTCGCCCCCGTCGGCAGGCTCGTCCGCGCCAGCCATGAGCGCTGGGACGGAGCCGGATACCCTGACCAGCTTGCCGGCGCGGACATTCCGCTCGGCGCGCGCATCGTCGCCGTATGCGACGCGTTCGACGCGATGGTCACCGACCGTGCCTACCGCAAGGGGATGCCGTACGCCGACGCGCGTGCCGAGCTCCGACGCTGCTCTGGCACCCAGTTCGACCCCGCGGTCGTCGCCGCGTTCCTAGGGCTGGCAGCCGAGTCGCAGCAGACGATCGCCTGGACGGGTGGCAAGGCGGCGCAGCTCACAGTCTGAGCCGACGGCAGTCGAACCCGCCGCGTGTAGTGCCGGCGGCTTGCTTCGCCACCAGCACTGCACACCCGGCCGAGACTGCCCTAAGAGGAGCGGGGCGCCCCTTGCCGCAGGGGCGCCCCGGTAATCAGGCCCAATCGATGTCGTCGCAACGCCCTGCCCGTGCTGTGCGGGAAAGTTTCTGTAAGGCCTTGCACAAGGGGTATCGGCCGGGCGCTGTTTGGCCGATATCAGGTCTGGACCCCATCCTCGGCCCAAATGAAGTCGCGCTCTCTCCTCGTCCAAGTTCTGACCGTAAATCTCCTGCTCGTCGCGGGGACGGTTCTCGTCGCCACAGTTGCGGTCGATGTCCACTTCGGGGCGCTCGCCAAGCGCCGCGAGGTGCTCGTGCTCGTGCTCGCGGTCGTTGCGACACTACTCGGGAACTGGCTCCTCCTGCGGCGGCGCTTCGCGCCGCTCGACCGCATGATCTCGACGATGGAGACCGTCGACCTCGCCTCTGTACACCAGGATGCGATCGAGCCACCGGTCGCCAGCGCGGAGGTGGAGCGTCTGCACGGAGCCTTCCGGCGCATGATCGCCCGCCTCGAGACCGAGCGCCGGGAGGCCGGCCGCGCCGTCATCCGCGCCCAGGAACGGGAGCGCCGCCGGATCGCTCAGGACCTCCACGACGAGGTCAACCAGGCGCTGACCGCCGTGTCGCTGCGGCTACAGGCGTCGATCGAGCACGCCCCGCCCGAGTTGCGAGGAGAGCTGACGGAGACCAAGCGTCTGTCGGCGCAGGCGATGGAGGAGCTGCTCGTGCTCGCCCGCCAGCTCCGTCCCTCGGTGCTCGATGACCACGGGCTGCTGCCGGCGCTGCAGAGCCAGATCCGCGACTTCTCCGACCAGACCGGCATTCGCACCACTTTCAACTCGCGCGGGACCGTGCCAAAGCTGAGCCCCGAGCAGCAGCTCGTGATCTATCGCGTGATGCAGGAGAGCCTGTCCAACATCGCCCAGCACTCGGGCGCGCACAAGGTGGACGTCGAGCTGTCCTTCATCGGCCGGACGATCCTTCGGATCAGCGACGACGGGCACGGCTTCGCCACCTCGCGCAACGGTGGCCTCGGCCTGTCCGGGATGCGCGAGCGAGCGCTGCTCGCAGGCGGCCAGCTTTCAATCTGGTCGGGCGAAAAACAGGGAACTCGAGTGGAGCTGGCGATCTCCCGATGAGCATGCGCATCCTGGTAGCCGACGACCACGGCATCGTCCGCGCGGGAATCAAGCTTCTGCTCGAGAACCAGTCGGACCTCAGCGTCGTCGCCGAGGCGGCCGACGGCATCGAGGCGATCGAGCAGGCCCTCGCGTCCCACCCCGACCTCTGCATCCTCGATGTCGGGATGCCCCGCATGACCGGCCTCCAAGCCGCGCGCGGGATTCGAGCGCATCTGCCCGACGTGCGCGTGCTGATGCTCTCGATGCACGACGACGAGCGATATCTGTTCGAGGCGCTCAAGGCCGGGGCGTCGGGCTACGTCCTCAAGCGCGAAGCCGACCACGCCCTAGTCGGCGCCGTCCGCGCGGTCGGACGCGGCGAGGCGTTCCTCACCAACGCCGCCGAGCGATCGATCATCCGCGAGTGGATGGCCGACGACTCCACGGGTCCGGCGATCCCCTTGACCCCGCGTGAGGAGGAGGTCGTCAAGCTGATCGCCGAAGCCCATACCAACGCCCAGATCGCCGAGCTCCTGCATCTCTCCGAGAAGACCGTGGAATCGCACCGAGCGAACGTGCTGAGGAAGCTGGGGATGCGCGACCGGGTCGAGCTGGTGCGATATGCGATCAGGCGGGGATTGGTGGAGCCGTAGGGGGCAGGCGGCTCGGCCTTACGCCGCGACTGCGGGCGCAGTGCCTTCGGGGCCCGCGGGTGGGAAGAGGTTGGCACCACAGAACGCCGCGAACTCGGCGGCGTCGGCGCGCAAGAAATCGTCCATGATCGCCCGTGTGGCGGGCGTGATGACGCTCGGCAGAGCGCCGGGCGGCACCGACCTGCTGAGCGCCCGCTTGATCGCGGCCCGTGCTTGCGGGGAAAGGCGCTCAATGATCCGGGAGGCGACGACGGACTTCCGCAGCCCGGCGATCGCCGCCGTCTGCTGCTTGCGCGAAGCTGTCTCGTAGACGGCACCGGCGCCACTTTCGTCCCAGAAATCGAGATCGACGCCGAGGAATTGGTACGTCTCGCGTAGGACGCCCCGCAGGTCGCTCGACATCCGCTCCTGGGTGAGCACCTTGATCTGGGAGGTGTCGTAGAACTCCAGGAAGGGACGCAGGCACAGGTGGTACTGGCTGCGGATGAGATAGCCCGAGCTCGTGTCGGACAGGGCCTCATCGATCGGCCGACGCTCCACGCCCTCAAGCACGTTGTGGCAATACTGCGAGATGCTCCGTGCTATCGGGTCCCGCACCACGAGGATCAGCTTGGCCTCGGGTATCACCGAGAAC
>Ga0302326_10008126_pt1 | contig 23215 bp, 8 predicted proteins | sample Palsa_T0_3_FD_202264 | JGI IMG/M metagenome (GOLD analysis project Ga0302326, IMG submission 202264) | Peat permafrost microbial communities from Stordalen Mire near Abisko, Sweden - Palsa_T0_3 | ecosystem: Environmental > Terrestrial > Soil > Palsa > Peat permafrost | place: Sweden: Abisko... | reverse complement strand
ACTCAATGGAGAGCCAGTGATCGTGATTCCGGTAAATGTAACTGAGCCCGTCGGAGCTGCGAGGTTTCTGCCGCCTACCACGCTCGCCGTGTAAGTGATGGATGTTCCTTCCCCATAGATACCCTGGCTCGGATTTCCCGCAACCGTCAGACTCGATGTGTTGTTCTGGCTCTTATAGACAGTCGTCGTTCCGCTCGACCGGGCATAGACGGAGTTACCGCCATAAGTTGCGGTGACCGTATTTGCTCCCACATTCGGCAAAGGATCATAGACGTCTGAGTCGACCACTGTGCACGTGATGGTTTTCGCAGCACTATTTGTGGCGCAATTAAAGCTATAACTACCCGCACCGCCATTGTAAGTACCACCACCACCGCTGCTGGTCGCACCTGAGATTGGGAAAACTGCGCCCCCTAGCCCCGTGCCGTTCGGCGCCGAAATACTCACTTGGCCTGTCGGAGCTGCGCCACCTCCGGTCCAAGTCGTTACCGTGGTGAACGTGGTGCCAAGTGCAGTCGAGGTGACAACGTTTGGATTGGCGGTGAGAACGGTTGTATTCGCCTGAGTACCCGTGCCATTTACCGTGAACGTCGTCGTCGCGTTGTTAGCAGCATAGTTGCCGTCGCCGCTATAAGTCGCAGTCAGCGTGTAGACACCAGGTTGCAGATAGGCGTAAGGATTCCATCCAATGCTGCTGGACGAATAGCAGATGATGAAGATGCAGAAGACGTTGTCGAGCGGGCTGATGTTAGTGATCTCATTGATGCCGCCGTTGCCCGTCACCAGAATATTCCCGGTAGGCGGCGCGGTTACAAAGAAGCCCACGGTACTCACGTTAATAGTTTGCGGAGTCGAGACCCCGTAGTTTTGGTCTCCAGGTGTATCCGTGAATGCAGAGAAGACATTGGTGAATTGTCCGCTAGGATGCGGGTAGGTGATCGTCAAATTCGCCGTACTCGAAGATGCAGCGTACGTGGAATCGCCGAGATAGTAAGCCGTGATTGCATCCGGAGAAGCAGGCACTGCGCCGGCTCCGTTCCAGTTAAAGGTGCAGGTGTAGGTTGATGCTCCCGCATTCAACGTGCACGATGTAAGCAGTATCTGTTCGTAAAGATCATTCTCTGTGTCATAGAAACTTACTGAGCCCGTGGGCGTTCCACTGCCTGACCAGCTTAGAACTGCCTGGATCGCAACGTTGCTTACTGCGGCATAGGTCACGGTGTTTGGCGTCAAACTCACTGAGGTGCTGGTCGCAAGTCCGGCTTTCGGAGTTCCTTCAGATCCATCCTGCAGATAGGTCAGGATGTTTCCGCTGGACGGGAAAATGCCTTCCTCGTTGACTTGGGATTCAACCGACCTTCCCAAGCCAACAATTGTCGGCGCTGCGGCCGCGACCTTGACGTTCGCAAAGTCGGGAAGCGCGACGTTGCCTTCATAATTTGCATCGTGCATCACGCTGAAATTCTGCAGTCCACTTAACCCGGCCACAACATTGGCAAACGCTGCCGGAACCTGAACGGCATTCGCGTTCGCATAATGCACCTGCATGTCAGACGTCTTGTAAGTGTGGATCTCCGTGTGGAACGTCTCTTCCACCTGGCCAGCCGTTCCGTTGAACGTGATCGCGAGCTTCCCATTGTCTACCGATGAGATCCGAAATCCATGAAACTCGAGCCACTGCTGGATCGCCGCCAAATCAGATGCGGCCAGGCCAAACGTCTCCGAATAATCTGCCGGCGTCAACAGCTGGTGGTACATCGAACTGCCAGGCGTGCCAATCTGCGTCAGCACAGTTTCCAGCGCCTGCTGCTGCTCCGGCGTTCGCTTCAACAAAAGCTGCATCTTCGGCATCGGCATGCTGGACGCGACAATGCCTTGGTCCTGGGCCATCTTTATCTCCGGCCGCACCGTCGCCGACAGCTCCACCAGCTTAGTCTCGTCGATGGATTGTGTGATCAACGGGCGAGCGTTGGACGCGGTATCCGCCGCGCTGGCGCTGAAAGGAGCAGCAGTGAGGGCGAGAAGAAGGGAGCTTGCAGCAATAAATTTGAAAGCGATGCCACGCATTGGTGAGTACTCCGGCAATCAATTTGTATCGTCAGCAGCTAAAACATCTCTGCCTTGAGGGTGAACTACACAAACTTGCAAGAACGGCCTAAGACGAGCAAGGCGACTTTACCTCCAGCCCAGAATCCTGAAGGTGATAGGGATACTAGAGCGTTCTCAACCTGCGTAACAATAACCATCACGATATGGAGATACACCCTTCGTGTTACTCGACGGACTTGGCAAATTGCAGTGCCGCTGTTACTCCGCTTGGCCGGTGTTACTGGCACTGCACTCGTCAAAGCCGCGCCCAGTCTGGCGAACAGGAAAAGCGCCCGCGCTGCCAGCCTTCTCGGATGTTGGTGAATTTGTCATACTTAAGGCATAGAATTTGGCCTCACACTATTCCCCCAGGAGACACCCTCTATGCCAACACTGAAGCTCAAAGACGGCCTCAACTTTTACTACAAAGACTGGGGCACCGGTCAGCCCGTTGTCTTCTCCCACGGATGGCCCCTCGACGCAGACGCCTGGGATTCCCAGATGCTCTTCCTCGGCCAGCAGGGTTATCGCGTCATCGCGCACGATCGCCGCGGTCACGGCCGCTCCGATCAGAGCTGGCAAGGCAATGACATGGACACTTATGCCGATGACCTGGCGCAGCTTTTTGAAGCACTCGACCTGAAGGATGCCATTATGATTGGACACTCCACCGGCGGCGGCGAAGTTGCTCGCTACCTCGGCCGTCACGGTACAAAGCGCGTCGCCAAAGCTGTACTCATCGGCGCCGTTCCGCCCCTCATGCTGAAAACGGAAGCAAACCCCGGCGGCCTGCCCATGTCTGCTTTCGACGACATCCGCGCCGGCGTTGTCAGCGACCGCTCACAATTCTTCCTCGATCTATCGCTGCCCTTCTACGGCTACAACCGTGCCGGTGCAAAAATCTCGCAAGGCGTCCGCGAAACTTTCTGGATGCAGGGCATGCTCAGTGGCGTCAATGCCGCGTATGACTGCGTCAAGGCGTTTTCCGAAACTGACTTCACTGAAGATTTGAAGAAGATCGACATCCCGACGCTCGTCCTGCACGGAGAGGACGACCAGATCGTTCCCTACAAAGACGCCGGCGTGCTTTCCGCAAAGCTGGTCAAGGGCGCGAAGCTGAAACTCTATCCGGGATTTCCCCATGGCATGTGTCAGATTCACGCCGACGTCATCAACGCAGATCTTCTCGAATTCATCAAGTCATAGTCACTCGATCGTTTCGCTCACCGTACCCGACGATGCCGCATCTCCGGCATCGCCGGAGTACGCTGCAGTCACCACGTAGCTGCCTGTCGGAACCCCCGTCGTCGAAGCCGTCAAGGTCGCCGTAGCGTTCGACAGTGTCACACGGCCGAGGTTCCGTCCCGCCGCCGAGAATGTCACCGTCCCCGTCGGCCCGCCCGATCCAGCACTGCGAGTCACCGTAGCCGTCAACGTCACAGAAGCCCCTAGAGCCGCAGGACTTGGACTGGCAATCACGCTGGTCACCGTGGACGCCTTACTCAATGGAACCGTAACCGACGTCGACGTTGAGCCTGTATCTACGGTGTCGCCGTTATATCGTGCCGTCACGTTGTAACTCCCCGCCGCCAATGTCGCGGTGGAAGCGGTGAACGTCGCCAGGCCATTCGACAGCGCAGTTGTACTGAGCACGTGGCTTCCGTAAAGGAAGGTCACCGTTCCCGTTGGCGTCCCTGTTCCGTTAGTTTCGGTAACCCTCGCCGTCAGCGTCACATTCTCCCCGACTGTTGGGATCGTTGGCAAAGCTGTCAGCGTTGTCGCTGTCGTCGCAATCTGCGCCGGCAGCACCGCGACCGTCAGATTCTCCGCATTTGACGCGGCATTCGACGCATCTCCCGAGTAGGCGGCCGACACCACATAGTTCCCCACCGGAATGCCAGCCGTCGACACCGAAAGAGCCGCCGCTCCATTATTCAATGTAACTGCGGCCAGCTCTCTGCCCAGCGCGAAGAATGTTACCTTTCCCGTCGGCACGTTATTCCCGGCCATCGATCTTACAGTCGCAGTTACGACAACGCTTTTGTTCTGATTAACTGGATTCGGCGTTGCAACTAATACGGCCGAAGTCTTTGCGCTGCCCACAGTAACTGAGATCGCCGCAGTGGTCGACGCTGCATAGTTACTATCTCCCGCATATGTTGCAGTTATGCTGTGCACGCCTGTCGCCAGCAACGTCGTCAGGAACGTTGCGTAGCCCCGTCCATACCCGCTGAGATTACTGTTTAATGCGACGGAACCAATATTCGTGCTGCCGTCGTAAAACTTCACCGTGCCAGTAGGATATGCGGTTCCTTTGAAAGAAACAAAAATCGTGAAACCCACGCTCTGCCCGAGGTAAGGATAGCTGACTGTTGCATTCAATCCCGATGTCGTCGTCGCCGGGTTCACCTTCACGTTCACGCTGCTGGAGCTGCTCCCCGCATACGTACTATTGCCGCGATAAATCGCCTGGTATTTGTGCGATCCCCCATTGGGCTGGAATCGATAAGACGCCGCTCCGCTGGTCACAGATGCGGTCGCAAGCAGCGCACCATCCTGGTAGATATCCGCCGCTCCGCCTGCAGCACTCGGCGTCACCGCAAGAGTCAAGGTTATCGACGATCCGTACGTCGTCGCCGGGGCGCTGGATTGCAGCGTCGTGGACGACGCCGTCGCTCCCGTTGTAACCGTCAGGTGCACGGCCGGCGAAGTGGACGCGGCATAGTTCAAATCCCCGGCATACTTCGCAGTGATTGTCTGCGCTCCCGATCCACTCGCAGTCCACGCAGTGGTGGCAACCGCTCCTCCGTTGACGCCCACCAGGCTTACGGATGAACCAATGGCGGTCGTGCCGTAATAAAATTGCACCGTACCCGTCGGCAACGTCGATCCCGCCGCCGCTACAGTCGCGGTCAAGGCGACGGACTGCCCACTACTTACACTAATGCCCGAGCTCGAAGTAACCACCGTATCGCTGGTCGCCTTTGTGATGGAATAAGTAATTGTCGAAGAGCTGCTGCCGAACGAACTATCACCGTTATAGACGGCGGTGAGCGTATCCATGCCAACCGGCAGGGACACGTTCTGGCCAATCATAAAAATCGTATCTGAGCCGGTCGCTAGCGATGCCGGACTACTGTTCGTCGACACAATCGTCTGCGTAGCAATCGTTGAATTTCCGTTCTTCAACGTCACTGTTCCCGTCGGAGCGCCATTGCCAGACGTACCCGCGACTGTAACATCGAGATAGAGCACTGTTCCGTACTGAAAAGAAGTTCCTCCCGATGCATAGTTACCGTCGAAAATGATCAGACTCTGTAGCGTCGTCTTGCTCGATTCCGATCCGATGGTCATGCTTACAAGGTTCGAACTGCTGGCGCCATAAGTATCATCGCCGCCGTAGCGCGCATAAATCTGGTAAGTTCCCGCCGGCAAAGTAGACAAGGGAACGGACACGCTTCCGCTGACAAGCGGCGTCGCAAGTCCGACGCCAATGGTGGCGCCGCTCGAAGTCACTGCCATCAGCGCAACGTCGCCGGTAGGAGTTCCGCTGCCCGACCCCGGTGCCACCTGAATCGTCGCCGTCACGGCGCTACCATGCTCAGATGACGTCGGAGTGATCGCAAGCGTCGACACAGTACTGTGGAACGTCACCGTGTTCCATGCGTTGAACAGGTTCGCAGCATTCACCGAACCAAGCCCTGTCGCTAGGTCATATGCCGTCGTTGTCGGAAATTCCGGGAGCACATACGGCGCCGTGGTCGGACAGTTTGGCGAGCCCGGATCGCAAGGCACACCATTACTATTAATCGCAATCGGATCATCCGGAGTTAAATAGAAGGTCCCCGGAGTTACGTCATTAAATATGCAATTCGATCCAGGCGGCCCCGACGAGTTACAAGCTGAAGCGCTCTGCCCGGCAGCCAATTGATACAACGTGTAGTTAATAACTCCCTGCCGCCCACACTTCTGATCGATCAACGCTTGGATTCCGGCATAGGCTGGCGATGAGGCTGAAGTTCCACCGCTTACATCCGCACCGTAAAGTGTGCCGTCGGAGTTTACCTGACAGCTGCCGTCGTCAAAGCAAGTCAGGTATCCGTCATGCACCGCAGCCGTCAACGCAACGTCCGGAATATAGCGATGTGGCCCCGGCACGCTACTCGTCACAGATATCGGATCCGTCGTCGGCACCCCCGGCCCTGTCTGCCACGTCGGCTTCGCGAACGTATCGCTCACCCCGCCACTCCCGGCCCAGATGCCTCCGAGATAATTTGTCCCCGCACCGCTCTCATTCCAAATCCCCTCAGGAATGTAGCCCAGCGCCGACACGCTGTTCGCGCTGTTCGTCGTCCCCCACCAGTTGCCTGTCGTATCAAGAAACATATTGCCGCCGACTGAGGTGTTATACGGCGTCGACGACCAGCCGTTGACTGCGTACCCATACATCGCGGGAGTGCCCGCATCAAAATCATCGCAACCCGCCGAGCCGGCATCACTGGCGCTGGCAAACACACTGATCCCCTGCGCAGCTGCTTGTTCGTAATACTGCTGCAAAAAGTTTCCTGTGTCCGCCTCGCAATCGGCAACACTGGCACTTATTACATCTGCGGCATTGTTATCCACTAGATATTCCAGCGCCGAATAGAGAAATACGGATGTAACTGTACTCGGCGCATTCACCAGCACGACCGTCGCGCCCGGCGCAGCCGCACCTGACCACTCCGTATCCAGCTCCGCCTCGCCTTCGCCGTAATCGTTGATACCAGGATCCGCGCCATAGGAAACCAGCTGCGGATCATTGTTTTTCAATCCAAACGCGCTGCGAAAAGTCTGAATGTCGCGCAGCGGCACATCCGACCAGCCAACAATTCCTATCGTCACGCCGGTGCCGTCAATTCCCTTGTCCAGCAAAGGCTGCGTGTTGTAAATCTTTGCGAAGTCGCCAGGCGACATATAATGCGAGCCGCCATCTGACCACGCCGGCAGAATCGGATGCCACCAACCATCTGCCCCGCGAGTTACTGCGATCGGATCCGTCCGCGGTTGCCGCGGACGAATATCATTCAGTCGGTACACGCCTTCCACCACATCCCCGAACGCAGCCGGAACCGAAACTGGAGTCGTGTTGATGACGTGCTTCTCTCCGCGCAGCATCACCCGATGCATTTCAGTTTGAAACGCGCTCTCCACCTCGCTCGAAGTCGCGCTGAAGACAATCGCGCGCTTGCCATGCGTCACATGCTCGACTGTCATCCCATGGCTCTGCAGCCATCCAGTCAGCTTCGCCAGGTCAGCATCGTCCACACCGAATGTATTACCGAAATCCGAAGGCGTCATCCACCGATGAAAATTCGCCGTCCCGCGATCCTGCTGCTGATCCAGCAGTGTCTGCAGCGCGTGCTCCTGCGCCGGCGACGCCTTCAACACTAGCTGCAGATTCTGCAGCACTGTCTTGCCATCCAGCTTGCCCAGATCCTGTACTGCACTTAACACGCGCGGCATGCTTCCGGCCACCTGCTTGCGCTGCGTCTCAACCACCGGCCCGGTAATGCGCGGCTGACGATGAGCGTCCGTCTGCACTGCAGCCACCGCGCCCACCGCACCGAGCGGGCCCAGCGTAATCAAAACAAGAATGGAGCGAGTGAAGAGGGAGCGAATCATAAAAACAATCCTCGGGGAGGGAATCTGCGTCAGCCGTTCGGCGGCCTTGCCTGCCACAACGGTATCCGTCACTCTATAGCAACTCTGCGGAAAATGGCAGCATCACTCCTGCCGAAATCAGCCGCCATCCATATATAAGGTTAAACGCGCTGCAATTCCGTCCACGTTCCCAACGCGAGCCCTTTTCTGTAGCATCTCTATCAGCAGCCAACCCGCCTCTACCGGCCGGCTGGCCCCCTATGACAAAAGGAAAAGCAGATAGTCCGTGGCTGGAGCGCCTTCGCGCTCTCAAAAACCTGCCGCCCGTGCTGCACATCCTTTGGGAGTCGAGCCGCGTCGCGGTTGTCTGGGGCACGCTGCTCCGCATCATAGTCGCGACGCTGCCATTCGCAGTCGCGAAAGTCGCACAGTACATCATCAATGACATCGCCACCGTCCTCCGCGGCGGCCAGCTCTCGCCCAGATTCTGGCATCTCGTCGCAGCAGAAATTTGCCTCAACGTCGTCCTCGGCCTCGTCATGCGCGCCATCGACTACACCGACTCTCTGCTCGCCAACAGTTACACGCAATATGTCAGCGTCCGCGTCATGGAGCACGCCTCGCAACTCGACCTGACAACCTACGAGAATCCAGTCTTCTACGACTGCCTCGAGCGCGCCCGCGTCCAGGCCACAGATCGTCTCGCCATGATTCAGCAGATGGGCCGCCTCATGCAGCAGCTGATGACGACGTTGATTTTCTCGGCCGCCCTCGCATGGGAGTCACCGTGGCTGATTCTGCTCCTAGCAGTCGGCGTGTTGCCCTCCTTCATTGGTGAAACGCATTACGCGTTCCTTGGCTACGCGAAAAATTTCCGTCAGACCCCCATCAAACGCCAGATGGACTACCTCCGCGAAGTCGTCGGCAGCCGCGAAGGCGTCAAGGAAATCAAGCTCTTCAACCTCAGCCGTTTTTTTACGGAACGCTTCCAGACACTTGCCCGTCAAATTTTTACCGAAGACGTCCAGCTGTCGCGCTCGAAACTAATCGTCGGCGGACTCCTCGGCATCATCGGCACACTCGGCTATTACAGCGCGTATGTCTTTGTAATCTGGAAGACGATCCACGGCAACTACAGCATCGGCGAATTCACCTTCCTCACCGTCGCCATCCAGCAGGCCAGCTCCAACCTGCAGCAGGTTTTTTCCACCGCCTCCAGCATTGCGGACCAGGCGCTCTTTCTCACTGACCTGCTCGCCTTCTTTAAGATGAAGCCGGCCGTGCTTTCAAAGCCAGATGGGTTGCTCGTCAAGCCGCCATTCAAACTGGGCTTCGAATTCCGCAACGTGTCCTTCGCCTATCCCGGAACCACGCGGCGCGTTCTAAATAACTTCACCTTCACACTCCACCCACGCGAACGTGTCGCTCTCATCGGAGAAAACGGCCAAGGCAAGACCACGATCGTCAAGCTCATCACGCGCCTGTATGACCCGACCGAAGGTCAGATTCTGCTCGACGGCATCGACCTTCGCGAATATTCGCTCGAGTCTCTGCACGATCACATCGGCGTCATCTTTCAAGACTTCATGCAGTACGAAATGACAGCTCGCGAAAACATCGCCGTTGGCGACGTCTCGAATATCTCACAGCCAGGTGCCATTGAATTTGCCGCGCACCAGAGCCTTGCCGACACCGTGGTGAATAAGCTCGAACACGGTTACGATCAGATTCTCGGCCGCCGCTTTGACGGAGGCGTCGAACTGTCCGGCGGAGAATGGCAAAAAATAGCCCTGGCCCGCGCTTATCTGCGAGACGCGCAATTGCTGATACTCGATGAGCCCACGGCAGCACTCGACGCCCGCAGCGAGCTCGAAGTCTTCCAGCGCTTCGCCGAATTGACGGAAGGCAAGATGGCGCTCCTGATCTCGCATCGCTTCTCCACCGTTAGAATGGCCGACCGCATCGTCGTCCTCGCCGGCGGCCAACTCATAGAAGAGGGCGATCATCAATCCCTGATGACGGCAGGCGGCACCTACGCACAGATGTTTCAAATGCAGGCATCCAGCTATCGCTGATTTTTGTTCTTTGGCCGCACGCGGCGCAGATATAAAGAAAGGGGGCGCAATTGTCGGAGTACGAAAGCTCGTCACAAAAGCCGTTGCATGATGAAACTGCTTTGCCAGTCGACTCCGGTCACGGACCTGCGCCTCTCACCGCGCCCCTTCTCGAAGTCCGGCCAGCAGGTCTCGCCGAAAAACCATTCGTCGCAGACGCCGTTCTTGCCGATCGCGCACGCAAGCAGCGGCGAGCATGGCGCCCCGCGTCGCTGGATCCTAAAGACGAACATCGTCAGGAGCTTTTCGCCGCACGACTCAAGGATTTACGTCAGCGCCTTGGCAACACTCTAGCCAGCTATAAGCCGCGCATCACAACGCGCGATCTTACCCCGGCGCTCGAGTTGCTGGAAAGTTCGCGCCTCCTGGAAAGCGTTCTCGAGGAGCTGGATTCGACCTACTCGCAGTATCTCGCCCTACCTTATATAGTCGTCCCGAAAGTCGACGCCGCGGCTCCGCGCGTTCTGGCTGTTGCCGAGCAATATACCGTCGCAGCAGGAGGCATCTGGTCCCCCGAATCGCTTTCTGTCTACCTCACAGAAATTCAGCAGCAGGATCCGTTGCTGCTCGCAGAAATTTTGTTGCTTCCCACCTCTCTCCGCCTTGCCCAGGCAGAATTCCTTCTCGATCGGGCAGAAGCAGCCCTCAAGCTTCCAGAGCTGCCATCCATTGAGCAGTCACCATTTTCAAATCTTCTCCATAGTCTCCGCCGCCTCGGCCAGTATGACTGGGAATCGTTACTCGAATCACTCGTCGCATTTCAGCCGGTGCTCGCGCAGGATCCGGCAGGCGTTTTCCTCAACATGGAAGCAGAGACGCGCAACATATATAGATTGCGTGTCGCCGGACTCGCCGCACGCGCCGATCTCGGAGAGGTACAAACCGCTCAGGCCGCGCTCGACCTCGCCATGGCCGCCGCCCGCACTCCGCCTTCAGATCCGCGCCTCGCCTGGCGTACGGCGCACATCGGTTATTACTTGTTCGAAGAAGGCCTGCCGGATCTCTCCCGCCGCATCGGTTATCACCCGACGTCACCGGTCCGCTTTCGCCAATGGCTCACCCAGTATGGCAGCGACGCATACATCGCCAGCATTCTCATTCTGTCGATGCTCATCATCGTCGCGCTGATCGCGCCACTGGTTTCGCAAAATGACTTCTGGCTCGTCATCGTCGCGCTTTTTCTCGCGCTTCTCCCCGCTACCCAGGGTGCATCCGACCTGGTCAACGGCGCCGTCAGCAGCTTGCTCTCTCCGCGCCCTTTGCCGAAGCTCGATTTCTCCGACGGTCTTCCCGCCGATCAGACCACCTTCGTCGTCGTCCCCACCCTGCTGCTCAATGAAAAGCAGGTGGCAAATTTGTTCGACGACCTCGAAGCCCGCTACATCGCTAATCAGGATCCGAATCTTCACTTCGGTGTTCTCACTGACCTGCCCGACTCGACCACCCCACCCACCGCCGATGAACAGAATATGCTGCTCGAGCTTTCGGTCCGCCACACCAACCGCCTCAATGAAAAATACGCCGGCCAGGGCAGCGGAGCATTTCTTCTCCTCCATCGTCATCGCGTCTTCAACGCGCGCCAGGGCGTGTGGATGGGTTGGGAGCGGAAACGCGGCAAGCTCCTCGACCTCAACAAACTTCTGATGGGCGAGTACGACAGCTTCCCCACCAAAGCCGGCCCGATGGATGTGCTCAAGCGCGTTCGCTACGTCATCACGCTCGACTCAGACACCCAGTTGCCGCACGGCACCGCGGCCCGCATGATCGGCGCCATCGCCCACCCGCTCAATCAGGGCATCATCCATCCGCAGCTGCGCATCGTCACCGCCGGTTACGGAATTCTGCAGCCGCGCGTAGGCGTCAGCGTCGCCTCCGCATCTCGCTCCCGCTTCGCCGCTCTCTATTCGGGCGAAACCGGCTACGACATTTACACTCGCGCCGTCTCCGATGTTTATCAGGATTTGTTCGGCGAAGGCACCTTTACCGGCAAAGGCATTTACGAAGTCTCCATTCTGCATCGCGTCCTCAACCACCGCTTCCCGCGAAATGTTCTTCTATCGCATGACCTCATTGAAGGCGCCTACGCCCGCGCCGGCCTCGCCAGCGATATTGAAGTCATCGATGATTATCCGTCGCATCACTCTGCATACATTCGACGAAATCACCGCTGGGTGCGCGGCGATTGGCAGATTACGCAGTGGCTTTTCAACCGCGTTCCCGACGAGTCCAATAAGCTCGTCGCCAATCCCATCAGTGCAATTTCCCGCTGGAAAATTTTTGACAACCTCCGCCGCAGCCTGATCGAGCCCATCACCATGCTGCTCCTCGTCCTCGGCTGGTTCGTGCTGCCCGGCGGCCCGACTTATTGGACGGTCGTCACCGTTCTGCTGATGATCTTCCCGTCGATCGTTCAACTCGGCTTTGGCCTGCTGCGCGCCGCCATCGCATTCAGCTCCGCAGCAGCGCTCGACAATCTGCGAACTTTCTTCTCGTCGTTCGGCTTCTCCGTTCTCAACATCGCCTTCCTTCCGCATCAGACCCTGCTCTCGCTGGACGCCATTGTTCGCTCGCTCGTCCGCCGCTACATCACCGGCCAGCGCCTGCTCGAATGGGAAACCGCCGCCCAAGCCGAGACAGCCGTCACGAAGAGCTCGCTCGACATTTACCTGCGACTCTCCCCGCTCGTCGCGATCACCATCGCAATTCCACTCGCCCTCACCCACCCTCACGCTATCTACTCCGCCGGGCCCATTCTCTTTCTCTGGGCCATCGCGCCACTCATCTCCGGATGGCTCAACTCCTCGCCACCAAAATTCTCCGGCGCGCTCAGCCTGCAGGATCAAGCACTGCTGCATCAACTCGCTTACTCCACATGGCGATATTTCGCTGACTTTGGCGGCGCGGCCAATCACTGGCTCATCCCCGACAATGTCGAGGAAAAAAACTTTCTCCAGATCCGCAAGCTGTCACCGACCAATTTCGGAATGCTCTTCAACGCGCGTCAAGCCGCGCTGGAATTGGGTTTTCTGACCGTCCCTGAGTTCGCTCACGCAACGTCGCAAAGCCTCGCGACTTACGACCGCCTGGAGAAAAAGAATGGCCACCTCTTCAACTGGTACAACATTGAAGACCTTCAGCCGGTCGCGCCCTTCACCATCTCAACGGTTGATAGCGGTAATCTAGCGGCATCGTTGTACGCGCTGCATGGCGGAGTTAAAGAAGTCCTGACACGGCCGCTGCTTTCTTCCAATCTCTTCCGCTCACTCGATCAGCTCTTAAAGCAGGCGGCATCTCCGCATCCAGCGCTCTCCGGGACCTCGATCGGAACCGGCCTCGCATGGTACTCCGCACTACCTGAGATTTCCGTCACGCCAGATACTCCGTGGGCACTTCGCGAATCAGCAGCCCGTCAAGAACAAATTACGGCCTTCCTGACTGACTATCTTCCTTGGCTTCTACTGCCCTACGCGCATCTCTTGAACGACCCCGGGATGCCGCCCGCCCCGGCGCTGGATGCTCTCTCGCTTGCACGGGCACGGTCCTACGCCGACGCACTCACCACAGCTCTCAATTCTCATCACAACAGCGGCGGCTTGGAAGAAATCGCGAATCAACTGCGAGAGCTCCTCCGTCCCGCGCGCGAAAATCTTCGGTGCCTTCAGCTCGATCTCGCCAAGATTGCAGCCAACTCCGAGCGCTTCGCCGAAGATATGCGCTACGACTTTCTTTTCGTCGAGTCCCGCCAGCTGCTATCGATCGGCTACGATATGGTCGCCGGAGAAATCCACTCTGCCTGTTACGATTTGCTTGCATCGGAAGCTCGCATCGCTTTTTTCCTGGCCGTAGCGAAGGGTGACATCCCGCAGAAAGCCTGGTTCCGCCTCGACCGCTCGCACGTTCTCGTCGGCAAGCAAGCCTGTCTCCTCTCATGGACCGGCACAATGTTTGAATACCTGATGCCCACGTTATGGATGCGCAGCTTCCCCGACACTTTGATCGCACGCGCGCTCGAAGCATGTGTCACGGTCCAACGCGAACACGTCCGCGACATGCCATGGGGAATTTCCGAGTCCGGCTTTGCGGATCTCGATCCCGCCGGCCGCTACTCCTATCAAGCCTGGGGCATTCCGCAGGTTGCGCTGAAATACGGCGCAGAAGATGGCCCCGTCATCTCGCCTTACTCAACATTTCTCGCGCTGCCATTTTCTCGCCGTCCAGCACTTGCGAATCTCCACCGCATGGCGAAACTCGGCTGGATCGGTGACTACGGATTCTACGAAGCCGCCGACTATATTCACGCTGGTGAGCCCCGCATGGTCCGATCTTGGATGGCGCATCATCAGGGCATGTCGCTCGCCGCCATCACCAACCTGCTTTCCGCCAACGCATTCCAACGCTGGTTCCACAACAACGTTCGCGTCCGCGCGGCGGAATTCCTCTTGCATGAACGCCCGCTGGCGCCCCAGACATTGAAGGCATTACAGAACCGCAAGTCTCTCTGAGACTTTGCGCATTCGCCTCAAGGCGAGCGTTCGCTATCCTGAAGCAGCGAGGAGTTTCTTCATGAACCTGCTGCGGTGCCTGATTACAGTATTTATTCTGCCGGCAGCTCTCACCGCTCAACACGTCGAAGCGCACTCTTTTCAATTCTCGCTGGATCATGCACTGCATGGTTCATCTGCCTCCGCTGTAATCGTCGACGTTGCCCACGGCAAGTTGCTTGCGAACTATCGGCTCGCTTTGGCCTCGCCGCAAGAACCCGGCTCAACTTTAAAGCCATTGGTCGCCGCCATCGCCATCAAATCCAAAACAGCAACGGCGCGAACGGAGGTCCAGTGCAACGGCACACTCATCATCGGCCAGCATAATTTGCGATGTTCGCATCCGCGCTCCATAACAATTTTTGATTTGCAACGCGCCATCGCTTATTCCTGCAACAGCTGGTTCGCACAGTTAGCTGCTCACATGTCCGCGTCTCAACTTAACGGCGGCCTGCGCTCCTACGGGCTTTCACCCGACTCTACTGCCGCCACGACGGAGCAACGACAACTCCTCACTCTCGGTCTCGAAGGCATTCGCGTAACTCCGCTGCAGCTTGCGGAAGCTTACAGGGCGCTCGCTCTCCAATTCAGCGACACGAAACTTGCCCCCGTGCAGGACGGCATGCTCGACTCGGTCAACTACGGTATGGCTCACAATGCGGAAGTCGCTGGAGTCATGGTCGCCGGCAAGACGGGCACCGCAGCAAGCCCGGGCGGCCACGTCACACACGGACTCTTCACCGGAATTCTTTACTCCGCCGTCACGCGCAAGCCCGAAGCTGTCATCGTCATCACCGTTCCACAAGGAAATGGCGCCGATGCCGCAGCTCTTGCGCAACGCTTTCTGCTTCGATGGAGCGGTCGGTGAAAAGTCTCTTCCATAATGCGATTCGCGCATGTTGCATAGCAGTCATGTTTGTCACTACGCCGGTACATCCACAAATTGCAGCTCCCCAAGGTGCCACCGACATCACCGTTCGCCTCTTTTTCTCGCAGAATGTAGACGCACTCACCATCACTCCGGCTTCGCAATCGGTCAAAATCCGGCGTTGCTCGCACTGTTCAGATCAGCTTCTGCAAACGCCACTGAGCATTCGTCTTAAGAATGCGCAGATGCTGATAAATAACTCGCCGACGAATGAGCTTGAAGTCGCCGGCGCTGTCCGAGTTGAAACGGCAGGCGGTCGCACAGCCGTTGCAGCCGGAAGATGGCGTCTGCATCCAGCCCGCGACGGCTTACACCTCGCCGTCACGGTTCCTAGCGAGCGCTATGTAATGGCCGTTCTGGCCAGCGAAGCATCTCCGCAAGAGCCTGCCGCTTCTCTTCAAGCACTTGCTATCTCGGCTCGCAGTTTTGCCCTCACTCATTTCCGACGTCATAGCGCCGAGGGCTTTGATCTTTGTGACAATACGCATTGCCAGGCGTTGCGGCTTGGGCCTGTCAGCGATGCAATCCGAAGTGCTGTTGACTCGACCGCCGGAGAGACGATCTGGTTTCGTGGACGTCGCGCAACTGCATACTTCACGCAGAATTGTGGGGGCGTCGCCGCGTCCGCGGCTCAACTTTGGGGCGGCCCCCCGCAGCCCTGGCTCGTCTCCCACCCAGATCCATGGTGTCAACGCACGCCTTCTGCATGGCACGCCTCGCTCAGCCAGGAGGAGCTGCATCAAGCCTTGAGGCTCGCCGGATCTCCGACGCAGGGAGCCATTACCAACATCGTTTTATCAAAGCGAAATCCAAGCGGCCGTGCTGCAACGATCACATTCGTAACCGCGGATCAGAACATTACATTGGCTGGCGCAACGTTTCGCTTCGCGGTTGGCCGCGCCCTGGGCTGGAACCGCCTGCGTAGCGATTGGTATGCGGTCAACCTCGTTGGCGGCGTCGCGCAGTTTGATGGAAAAGGCTTTGGCCACGGCGTTGGCCTCTGCCAGGCTGGAGCCGCCGCGATGGCTGTCGATCAACATGCGGACATGCGATCCATTTTGCACTTCTATTTTCCCGGAACTGAAGTGCGTATCTCCGCCAGCGACGAAGGCTGGCACAGCATCGCGGGTCAGGGATGGACGCTTATCGACGCCTCTTCCGCCGAAAATATTGCCCTCTTACGAGAAGGAGACGTAGCGTGGTCCCATGCACATTCCTTGCTCGGCAACGAGCGAGGCGGAAGCGCCGATGACAAAGTCAGCGTTCGAATATTTCCGTCGACAGAATTATTCCGTGTAAGTACGGGTCAGCCCGGTTGGGTCATCGGCACGACACGCGGAAACACAATCTCTCTCCAACCTGTGCGCATCATCGAAGCTCACGAATCGTTGCAGGATGCGCTCCTCCACGAGATGCTTCACGTCCTTGTAGAGCGGGACTCGACAGCTTCGACGCCTCTCTGGTTGCGCGAAGGACTCGTAGAGACGTTGGCTACCGGAAATTCTTCGGCTTCCCGTGAAGGCGGACTGAGTATGAGCGCGGAAGAGATAAATTCAGAACTCGCCAACGCATCGTCGCTGGATCAAGCCAGTCGCGCGCATCACGACGCGGCCACGCTAGTTCGCCGCTTCATCAATATCTATGGCATTTCGACGGTGCGCGACTGGCTAAGCAGCGGCATCCCGCCCAGTGCTCTTGCTCAAGCTGGCACGCGATAAAAGCTCGCACGTCAATGCCAGCACAATGCAGCCCAGCAGAATGTCGACGCCGTAAGCAAACAAGAGCCGAAGAGTTACGCTCACCACTTCACCGCGGACTGTATAAGTCGGATGCCAATCGACGAGAGCCGACGTCATCTGGCATCCCACGACCAGCGCGACGATCGCCACGCTCCAGTACTGCCAACGCAGCCAAACGCGAACTGCGCTCGCCATCCGGGCAGTAGACCAATTTCGCGTGACCAGCTCGACCACGATGGGCAGAAGCAGCATTGGTAACAGCCAACTCAGCGCCACAATCACCACATTTTGGAACTCCACAAGCCGGGCATACGTCAGGAAAGTTCGCATGTGCGCGCTCAGCTGCGAATTCCAATAGCCCGCGCGCAACTCCACATTGTTTCCGAGTTTTGCCACCTCGTGCATCCACAACAGTGATATCAGAAATCCCGCGAACAACCACATACCAGCAATCCGATAGGGAGCGCGCGATTCCCGTCCACGCGCATCAATCATGCTCTTCACGTACACCCACAGGAACGCCGCGATAAGTAACAACGCAGAAAAAACCGACAGCGCGAATTGCCAACCATGTGAGTCAGGAATATGCAGCCACGCCATCGCGCCCAGCGCCAACAGCGCGTTGCCGACCAATTGCAGCAGCACCCACCCCGGACGCAGACGACGCGCCGCTCCCGACCATACGCCTTGTCTCGGGCTCGCGATCATTGGCTCTCCTTCACATCGAGGTGCTGCTCGTCCGTCGTCGCCTGAACTCCGGGTTGATACATCGGCTGAATGCTCGCCGGACTAATCGTGAAGCTGCCCGCATTCACTACCTTCAGCAGATAGAACGACTCCTGCCGCTTGTCCAACTCATCCGCGAAAATCGCGGCTCGATCATCATGGAATTCGCGACGCGTGTACCACCATCCCCACTCGCCTGGGCGCCCGACAATGTTATAGGCCTCCTCGTGCGGCACAAATTCCGTACCCGCAGGGATCGGATCTTCCATCAGCAAATATTTCTGCGGACTTCCCGAAACACCAATGTGCACCGCCAGCACATCGCCCTGCTGCACCGGACCCTGCAGCGGTTCCAGCCGATAAGTGATATTGCCGTCCGTCTTCTGCTGCACCAGGCGGAAATAATCGCGCGCTATATTCAGCGACATGCTTCCGTTTTGATAACTCTTGCGATCAGTTGAGTAATAGCCGCCCTGCGCCGACCAATAAGCGAGCGGGCCATGCACTGTTACCCGCACCGAATTCTGTTGGGGCTGCAGGTGTCCGGCGTCCAGCGCGACATGCAATGACTCGCCGTTCACAGCGTCCTCCTGCGTGAAGTGACGCTTGCCGGCAGACGCGCCGTTGACGAACACCTCAACGTCAGACGAGAACGACAGCTCCTTCGAATTCACTAGATAATCGGTCAGCCCATAAATCACGAATGCCGTCTGCTCTGTCGAACTCCACCAATAACCCTGGTCCCGATTCGCAACCAGCCATTGCGCGGCCTTCACGAGCAAAGGATTCTGCGGATCCGTATGCGCCAGCAATTTCAACGCCAGCGCCGTGCTCTGCGGACTGGTGTCGCTCTCAATATCAAGCAGCGGATTTGAAGTCGACGGCCAGCTTGCAAGCTCACCCTCAACCTTTGCCTTACTCTCCAGCAGCTTTCCAATATCTGCCGCGCGCCCATCTTGAGCATTCAACATCGCAAGTCCGGTAAACGCGAGTCCCTGCGCGCTCAAATCCGAGCGCCGCGACCACAACGTATCCAGCTGCGCCTTGTCTGCCTGCTTCGACTGTGCCAGCGCATAGATTACATAAGCACGCAGCTCCGGCAACATCCGCGGATGCTTGCGTAACATTTCCTTCAGATACTTCACGCCATCCCCGCTCAGTGGCGCCGCGTCTTGATAGCCAGCCGCCTGCGCCTGCGTCAGCCCGCTCACAACATATGCAGTCATGAACACCTGGCTCTGGTCTTCCTTCCACCATCCCCAGCCGCCATCGTCATGCTGATAATCTTTCAGCCGTTCAATGCCCGCCGCAATTTTCGCATTCAGCGCAACCTGATCGACGCGTCCTTGGATATTCAGCTGCTTCAGCGCCTGCGTCACAATAATGTTCGGCAGAAAGCTGGACATCGTCTGCTCGGTGCACCCATACGGAAATGTAGTTAGATAATCAAGCGCACTGAATAGCGTCCCCGCAATCGACGGGCTTATATCTACGGTCAGCGCATGTGCAGCCGGATCGCTGCCAGCCGGAAAATTAATCGCCATCGTCCGATCGCCATTACTCGCCAGCGTGCCGGACATATTAATCGTTTGCGATACTCCAGCCGGATGTACCGGTAGAGATATCTCCAGCGCGTCACTCTCCTCGTTTGTCAACGCCTTCGCCGTCAGCGTCGCCGTCCCCACCGCCGATGCCCGCAGCTTCCACATCGCAGACGTTTCACCGCGCGCCGCAACCGTAACCTGCTGCGTCGATCCACCAACAATCTCAACTCCCTTCGCATCAAGCGACAGGGTTACCTGCTTCGCCGTCTGCAGATAGTTATGCACGATCACCGGCACGCTGATCAAATCACCCTTGCGCAGGAAACGCGGCTGCCCCATCCGAACAATAATGTTTTTTCGCACAATCACGCGGTTGATCGTCGAGCCAGCCTTGGAATCCGCTGTCACCGCACGCACCGTTGCCCGCCACGTCGTCAACGAGTCGGGAAAATTCAAGCTGACCCGCGCATGTCCCTGCGCGTCGGTCTGAATTGCCGGCTGCCAGAACGCCGTGTCGGGAAAAGCCTTCCGCACCTTAGGCTGCACGGTGTCATTCCCCGGCTTCACCTGCGCCAACTGCGGACGGAAGCGCGCCGCACGCTCAGCCAATTGCGGCGTCTTGTTGCCCGCCTCCCCGCTGAAGTAATAAGAAAGGGACGAATCGATATCTGCATAGATATATCGATCCGGATAAAGCGCCTTCACGTTGTCACCGCTTGCATCTGGATAGATCGAGTAAATCGCCTCATCCACCACGCCGAAACTCAGCTCGGCGCGAACCGGCTGTCCCTTCGCATCGCGTGCCGTCACGGCGTACACCGCCGCCTGCCCGGGCTGGAATACGTCAGCCGCAGGAGTGATTTCAATTTGCAACTGCTCCTCTACCGGCGGCACCTTCAGCGATTTCTGCGCCTGGTAAAGCTGATCATTCTGCACGAAGACAACATCGAGGCTCACGTTTGGCTGCGAATCCTTCGTGATCGGCAGATCAAACGTCAGCGACGTACCCTGCGCCGTCAGCACCTTGCGAAACTCCTGCGTGTAACCGGTCGCGGTGATCAACGCATGGAAATTCGCTGCCTGGCCGACAATCGTCACATGCGCCGTGTCACCAGGCGCGTAACTCTTCTTATCGGAAATAATCTGTAGTCGCTGGGACTCATCTCCGAACTCGGAGTCCTGCGAGCCGCTCACCCAGATCCACGCGTCATCTTGCACACTGCGATGCTCCGGTGTCTCCGAACTGGCAAGCACCGTGACAGAGCCAGCGACGTTCATCGGTAGATCAATCTTGCCGTTACCGTCAGCCCCGGTCTCTCCATCTGCTTCTCCGACAATCGTCCTCTCCGCCGGGCCACCACGCATGAATTTGTTCTGAATCAGTTGCAAATGGATCTTGGTTACCACCGGCTTATTGTCGTAATCCACCGCGTTGATGCGAAAACTCGCGGTCTGCCCCTTCTTCTGCGAATAACTGGCCGGCTCGACATGAATGCGATAAGTCCCGTACGTCGCGAGAAAGCGATAACGACCCGTGATTTCGCGACCGGCGTCATCCGTAACTCCGCCTTGAATGACGTAGTCCTTGTCGTAATGGTCGTCCTTCTTGAAACGCGTCGGAACATCGATCGTAAGTTTGCCATTCGCATCCAGCTTCCCGGTCTGCTCCGCTTCCTGGTCTCCACTGTCATCGGCATCGGAGTTATCAGAACTATCTGCATCGCTGTCTGCAGAGACGCCCCCGCCGACACCACCAGCTTCGTCCTCATCTCCCCACCAATAATGGGGACTCTGGAAGACGCGATACGTCACCTTCGCATTTGCCACCGGCTCGCCGAAGAAATAACGCGAGTCAATCGTTACCTTGTTACTCTCGCCCTGCAGTACGCGAGCCTTCGCCGCGGAGACGCGCACCTGGTACTCCGGCTTGCGATAGTCTTCGACGTGGAATTGTCCATGGCCAGATAGGCCGCCGCCCTGCTGGTCACCAACATTAATCATGTAGTAGCCGAGAGCCGCCGCCTGCGGTAACTCGATCTGTCCGTCCAGCGTGCCCATCGCCGAAATCGGAACCTGTTTGTCAAAAATGGCCTTGCCCTGCTCATCGTTAATCACAACGCGGGTCTGCGTCAGCTTCGGCAATTCCAACTCATCGCCTTGATACTGCCGGACAATCGCCTTCCAATGCACCGTATGTCCCGGCCGGTATACAGGCCGGTCGGTATAAACATAGGAAGCGTAATTCGCATTTGTCTGCAGCGAGAACGATGAACCCCACGGCGCAACTAACGCAACATCGTTCCCACTGCGCGCCATCGCCCACATCGTGCTCGCGTCGCTGTCACTATCATCGCCCGGCTGTTTCACTGGCTTCGGCGGCGCAGTGAACGCAGCCACGCCGTCACTGTCCGTGGCCGCATGCATTGCTGGCTGCCGGCGTACGGAAAGCGCGACGCTCGATCCCGCAACCGGCACGCCGCTCTTGCGATCCACAACAAAGGTCACCATGGAGCCGCCCTGCATGCGAGTCACCAGTGCCGTCTGGCTGACCAGCAAAATCGTGTAGGCCTTCAGATGCGCATCGGTGACTTCAACCAGATACAACCCCGCTGGCAGCGGATCAATCGGTAATATCTGGTTGTCAGACACAAACGTTGGTGGAACTTCCTGCCGCCATCTTGCGACCAGCTGCTTGTCATTCAGAATCGGAATCTGTGCAAACTGCGCAGCATCAATCACGCGACTGCGCCGGGCCAGGTTGGACTGCTTCGCCTTGAGCGCTTCGCGAGTCTCATGCGACAGCTGGCCGCGCATGAAATCGCGATAATCGGACATCAGTTCGCGCTTCCAATCGTGGAAACGCTCCAGCCAGGTTTCTTCATCAATATGCTCTATCGGGCTGAAGCTGGCATTCTCGCCGAAGTTATGTAGCTGTTGCAGGCCGGCAACAAACTTTTCCGGATCCTGCACGTGATAAATCCGAAACTCCAGCACGCTTTCATTTCGCGCATATAAATGGATGCGCGGCTTCTCGTCAGGCGAATAGCTTCGATTGGTACTTAGGTTGAAAAACGGTTGCGCGGCTCGCGCCCAGGCTGGCACCACCATCAATGCGACAAAGAGAAGAAGCTTCAGTCCCCTTCGCGCAGAATGTTCCAACGATAGACGCCGAGGAAGTTGGAGTTTTCCGGCTCCGGTCGCCAGCGCGCGTCCGGATGACGCAGCAGATCGGCGACTAACATGCGCCGCATTTCGCCTTTGCCTGTCCCGATTGGCCCTGTGTGATACACAACCCATTCGCCGCGCTCGCCCGTGAGGATCATCGAATGATACTCGGAATTTTGCTCCAGCTGACGATAAAAGATGAGATCGCCCGGCCGGCCGTCGCCAATTTTTCGGCTTACCAGGAAGGCATTGGCAGTCATCAGGGTTTTCGCATCCGCAAATTGCGAAAATGTCCCGTCGCCCGCTTGTCCCGGCGAATACTCCCCTCGGCGTGTGCGAAACAGTCCTGCGCCTAGCGGCGTATGCGGATAACTCCATTGCTGTACCGACTCCAGTGGAGGCATTTGTTCCGCAGCAAACTGCGCGTACCATTTGTCGTCATGCCGGACCAATGCCTCGCGATATGCATAACGGAGCAACGAAGCGCAGTCGATAATCTCGGGCGGCAACTTGTCACTGGCCGCACCCCTTTCCGCCAACTCCGTAAACCATGCGCGAAACGCCTGGCGATCTTGCGCGCCATGCAGTGGCATCCAATCCGGCAGCCCATCCCCGGCTGCATCCCCTTGATTGTCCGGTTCGGCGTGAATCAGGAGTGTCGAAGTTTGACCGCCATACCTTACTTGGAGTGGGTACTTTCCCGGCTGGACCGGGGTGCGAATCCATA
>Ga0302326_10008124_pt1 | contig 23221 bp, 21 predicted proteins | sample Palsa_T0_3_FD_202264 | JGI IMG/M metagenome (GOLD analysis project Ga0302326, IMG submission 202264) | Peat permafrost microbial communities from Stordalen Mire near Abisko, Sweden - Palsa_T0_3 | ecosystem: Environmental > Terrestrial > Soil > Palsa > Peat permafrost | place: Sweden: Abisko... | reverse complement strand
ACCCGTCCATTAGTCCGGCAAAAACCTTCGGTCTAACGGACCAGGAATATCTTGAATTTGTCAATTGGATGAAGGACAAGTCCTATACATACCGTTCTTCCGTGGAGACACAATTGGGAGCCCTGACGGACGAGGCCAAAAAAGAACGTTATTATATGGACCTAAAAACCCAACTCGATCAAATCAGTTCCCACCTCTCCGACAGCCGGAAAAATGATATGATTGCTTTCAAAGATCAAATTAAATTACTACTCGAAAAAGAAATCGCCTCACGATACTATTTTGAACGAGGAGCGGTAGAGGTCGGTTTTAAATACGACGAGGCCGTAAACAAGGCGGTTGAAACGCTCAGCAATCTTCCATTTTACAGGAAGACCCTCAACCTTCCCTAAGCACCAGAAATGAAAAGGTCAAGGTGGGTGACGTCAGTAAAGTGGATCTTTAGTTTTATCCTTTTTCTGGGCGGAATTGTGTTCGTTAACTCGTGCTTGCAATTTCGGATGTCGACGTCGGAGGTCAACCGTTATTTTACCCATGCGAAAAAAAAAGGAACGCTTCATTCCTACGCGGTTAATTCATACCGTACGATCAACTATCTGAAAGTGGGGGACGACCATCTGCCTTTGGTGATCTTCGTTCACGGTTCACCCGGGTCATTGAGCGCTTTTATTGATTTTATGGCGGATACTATTTTACTCCAACACGCACAACTTATTAGCGTAGACAGGCCGGGCTTTGGACACTCCAACTTCGGATGGGCAGAACCATCGCTGAAGAACCAAGCAGCTTGTCTAAAGCCTATTCTGGAAGAAAACAAAAATCACAGGCCCATCTTTTTGGTGGGTCATTCGTTGGGCGGACCGGTGATTGCTCGAATGGCTATGGACTACCCGGAATTAATTGACGGCCTGATTTTAGTAGCGGGATCTATCGATCCCGATCTGGAGCCCCACGAAACCTGGTTCAGAGCTCCATTGGCTACGCCTTTTTTAAGGTGGCTACTGCCGGGGGCATTCCGGGCATCGAATGAGGAACTTTACAAGCTCAAACCCGAACTTCAGGAGATGCTTCCGCTGTGGAGCAGGATTACAGTCCCGGTTATTGTTATTCAGGGGAAAAAAGACGTCCTGGTTCCGGCAGCCAATGCGGACTTCGCTAAGAAAATGCTGGTGAATTCAGCATCTGTTGAATTCGTCTTCAAGGAAGATATGAATCATTTCGTTCCCTGGTCTAATCCCAAGCTTATTCACGACGCAATTTTGAGAATGATCCAGCAACACTCCTCAAAGTAACTTCCCGCAAATAAATGGCCAAGCTATGACGGATCAGGCTACCCGTTTGTCGTAATCAATAGGGTATAGATTTTCCCCATGCTGACTGAAGTCGTTGCCGACGATCTTTTCTTCCGAACTTACCCTCAACGGAGAGATAAGGTCGGTAATTTTTAAAATAATGAAAGCCCCAACAAAGATGTAAATCACGACAATGGCTAATCCAAGCATGTGTATTTTGAATAGATGAAGGTCGCCGAAAAAAAGACCATTGCCGGTGGTGTTGGCAGCATTGATTGCGGTGTTCGCCAAACAAGCCGTGAGTACCATACCCACTAGTCCACCGACACCATGACATGGAAAAACATCGAGTGTATCTTCCAAGGATGTGTTGGCTCTCCAATGAGCCACCAGGTTACTGATGAGCGCTGCAACGGTTCCGATAAATATGCTTGAAGGAACGCTTACAAATCCCGCGGCAGGCGTGATGGCGACCAGGCCCACCACGGCGCCAATGCAAAATCCCAACGCGGAGGGTTTCTTTCCACGTACTGTGTCAAACAATACCCAACACAATCCCGCGGCTGCCGAAGCCGTATTCGTCGTTGCAAATGCTGAAGCGGCCAAAGGCCCGGCGGACATGGCGCTCCCCGCATTAAATCCAAACCAACCGAACCATAAAAGTCCGGTTCCCAACAACACAAAAGGAATATTGGCTGGGGCAATGGCTGCCTTTTCTTCTGCCTTTTCCCTTAAATAGATCGATGCCGCCAACGCTGCAAATCCAGCCGACATGTGCACCACGCTTCCGCCGGCAAAATCAAGTACCCCCATCTTGTACAAAAACCCATCCGGATGCCAGGTCCAGTGCGCCAATGGAGAATAGATAAAAAGCGAGAAAAGAACAAGGAAAAGTATGTATGATTTAAATTTGATGCGCTCGGCGAAAGTGCCGGTAATCAACGCTGGCGTAATAATGGCAAATTTCAATTGAAAAAATGAAAACAAGACGAGGGGTATGGTCGGTGCCAAAGACCAGGGTTTGCCATCCAGCACATTTTGAAACAGGAAGAATGTTCTTGGATCGCCAATAAATCCGCCGATCGAATCTCCGAATGCAAGGCTAAAACCAACGACCACCCATAAGACACTAATCACTCCGATCGCAATAAAACTCTGAAGCATGGTCGAGATAATGTTCTTTGTATCGATCATGCCTCCGTAAAAAAAAGCTAACCCCGGTGTCATCAGCAAAACCAGTGCGGAAGCAGTCAGCATCCAGGCCACATCTCCAGAATCAATTCCAGCCGTAATGATATGTTTCGGGCCTGGCATGAAAATGCCGAAGAGGCTGACGCCCAGCAGAACCAGAAGTAAAATGATGGACACATTCTTCTTCATACGGGCAGGCTAAGTGGTTGTTTTCCGAGCAAAACAGGGTATTTTTTTACCCCACCTTGTAAATATTCTATACAAAATTATAGAATACTGGCTCAAATAACACCATACCTCGTCAAAATATTGTGATCAACTCATGAAAGGAGGTAAATCTGGGACCGCAATCGATAGGCAAAGAAACTATCTTAAAAAGAGCAATTCCCGGTATTTCACCAAAGGCCAATCTTCATTGTCCACCAACAATTCCAGCTTATCTACGGAATCACGGATTTTGTCAAAGTATTGCTCCTTGATTTCATCACAATAGGCAAGGGCGCGTTTGTGGGTATCTTTGATTTTATTGATCCTCTTACGCTCGTCGACCATCTGTCGGACTCCTGTTTTGATCAATTCAATATGAACGGAGATTTCAGTAATTGTTTTTATAACAGCTTGATTGTTAATTTTCAATCCCTTCAATCCATTGGCGTTTGTGATCAGCTTATTTTGATACGCAATAGCAATCGGAAGAATATGGTTCATGGCCAGATCTCCGATTACTCTTGCCTCAATTTGCACCTTCTTAATGTAGTTTTCAAGGCGAATTTCATTGCGGGCTTCTACCTCCTTGTGTGTTAAAATGGAATGCTTCTCAAAAAGTTCAAGGGATTTCTTTGAAGTATAGGCATTGACCGCCCGCGGCATATTCTTAATATTGCCTAATCCACGCTTGGCGGCTTCTTTCACCCAATCCTCGGAATAGCCGTCTCCCTCAAACCGAATCGGCTTGGATTCCTTAATGTATTTTCGAAGCACATTGACAATGGCCAGGCGTTTTTCAATGCCCTTCTCGACCTCAAGACTTACCGCACTGGAGAACTTGTCTAACTGATCGGCCACGATCAGGTTAAGGACCGTCATCGAAGTAGCGCAATTATCGCTTCCTCCGACGGCACGGAACTCAAATTTATTGCCCGTAAACGCAAAAGGAGAGGTGCGATTGCGATCCGTGGCGTCGAGAATGATCTCAGGTATCTGATCGATTCCCAATTTCATATACATATTTTCTCCTTTTTCAATTTTCACATTGCCTTTTTTCTCCAATTCGTCCAACACCGCAGTCATCTGAGCTCCAATGAATACCGACATAATAGCCGGGGGAGCTTCGTTCGCGCCAAGGCGAAAATCATTGGCCGGCGTTGCAATGCTGGCCCTCAGCAGATCCGAATGCTCGTGTACGGCTTTGATGGTTGTAATAAAAAACGTGAGGAAAAGAAGATTGTCACGCGCCGAACCGGAAGGCGCAAATAAGTTCAATCCGCCATCGGTAATCAGCGACCAGTTATTGTGTTTACCGCTTCCATTAACCCCGGCAAACGGCTTTTCATGAAACAGAACTTTCAAATTATGTTTTTCACCCACGCGTCCCATGACATCCATCATCAACTGATTGTGATCATTGGCAACATTGACATCTTCGAACAATGGAGCGACTTCAAACTGGCTGGGGGCCACTTCATTGTGACGGGTCCGTACCGGGATACCCAATTTCCAGGACTCAATTTCAAAATCTTTCATGAAATCGTAGACACGGGAAGGTATGGATCCAAAATAATGGTCTTCCAATTGCTGGCCCCTGGCAGGAGCATGACCGAAGACGGTACGGCCAGCCATAACTAAATCGGGTCGTGCATCAAACAGGGCCTTGTCCACCACAAAATATTCCTGTTCGGGACCTAGGGATGCCGTTACGTGGTGAATGTCTTTATCAAAAAGTTGACACACTTTTGTGGCCGCCACATCAACGGCTTTCAACGCCTTTAACAAGGGCGATTTGGTGTCCAGCGTTTCGCCGGTATAGGAAACGAAAATAGTCGGAATACTTAACGTCCTTCCATATAAAAACATGGGAGAAGTCGGATCCCAGGCGGTATACCCACGAGCCTCAAACGTACTTCGGATGCCACCGCTGGGAAAGGAGGAAGCATCCGGTTCCTGCTGGACCAATTCACTACCTTTAAATTTTTCTATCCCCGAAAGGGCATCAAAAAAAGAATCGTGCTTTTCAGCGGTTCCCCCCGTCATAGGTTGAAACCAATGGGTAAAATGAGTAGCTCCTTTCGAGATCGCCCATGACTTTGCGGCTGAGGCAACCGCATCGGCAGTCGTTTCATCAATTTTTTCGTGATTCTTAATGGCGTTGCTTACTTTCTTGAAAATAGCCGGGGACAGTGTACTGCGCATTTGTTCTATGCCAAAAACATATTCTCCGAAAATCCCGGATATGTGTGGCGTTGTGATCTCAACGTGAATTTTAGGCCTGCTGGTAAGTGTTTTAAGGGCTTCAAATCGTAAATGTGCCATAGTAATGTAGTTTGCTCAATTTTACCTAAAAATATATTTTTTTTAATTACTCGGGGTCTATTTATACTCTATTTTTAAAAAAATGCATGGATTATAATCACACCTAGGTATTTTTCAAACGTGTCATTTCAAAAGTGAAAAAAAATAGGACGAGACGGAAAGTTCCATTCGGATAGTTTACGGGAGAAATCCCCTATTTTTCCGAAACGCTTTCGGGGTGTGCCTTTCTTGACGTTACCTCCTCAAACCGCGCGCCGTAATCGGTGCGGAGCGTTCCCATCCACCGGTCCCACCATAAAAAGTAAAGACCATAATTTCCTTTACTATAGTGATGATGCTGGTTGTGGTTAACTGACGTATTGATCCATTTCCCCACCCGGCTGATGGCAAACCCCCGGGGATACAGTTCATACCCTAAATGCCCATATACGTTGTAGGTCATCATAATGACTAAAAACACAGCAATGGCCAACGGATGAACAGGGAAAAGAAATACCACAACGATGATGATCCCCGCCTCTACAATAGCTTCCAGGGGATGAAATGCCATGGCTGCCCATGGAGATGGGTTGACGGATAAGTGGTGAACACGATGGAACCATTTGAAAACAGCAGGGTGATGCATCCCCCGATGCGTCCAGTAAAAATAGGCATCGTGAACAACCAAAATGAGGACTATACTAAAGACAAAATAACCGACTCCATGTTGGCGAATAGTGAAATAGGCTCGGGTATATTCCTTCACAGGAGTCATGAAAACCAACCACCCGACAAACGTGAAGATAACCGAGGTGCTTAGTGAATAAAGAATCTCCCGACGATAATCTTTTCCGACCGGAAATTTCTGCTGTATTTTTTTAAATCGCCACGATTCCCTGCGGACCACATAAAATAATGAGAAGGCAACCGACGCAAGAAATACATACCGGAACAAAACCACCAGAAAAAGAGTCAGAATTTTTATTTCCCCCAAACTTATTAAAGGCATACCTCAATGTTTAGACAAAAAAACAACTGGATTGTATAAACTAAACGTCTCGGTTTAACGTCTTATTACGAAAATAATGCACTATGGTCAATCTGATGCAGAAAAAACGGCAATGGGGCAAGAATAAAACCGATGCCACTTACCTGAGGAATTTTACGATTGCGCAGCTTAACTGGGAGAGAAACCGGCAAGAGGACCAATTTTACTTTGGGCGGTTCGATGTAGCCGTGCTTAGGGACAGAAAGCTCGGTTTTTGACTTCCTAATTTGATTTTTTCACCGAACCTCCGCTGTGCGAGTTGGTGACTGTTTTCGTGGGATTGCCACGATATCGGACTGTGCCCCCGCTACTTGCGTCGACCTGCAGGGATTTGGTAACACTCACTTTTACCGAGCCTGCACTGCTCGCACTCACCACAACATTTTCAGCATCCAGTCTGTACGCATCAATGTCCCCGGCGCTGCTTGCCTCGACTTCTAAGGACGCCGTCTTCCCCTCCAGTTCAACGTCCCCCGCGCTGGAGGCATCGACGGTAACGGACTCTGTGTCCAACGTAACTTCTACGGAGCCTGCGCTGGACGCGGATAGTTCCATCCTGTCGGATTTTATCGGACCTTCCGAAAATATATTGGAAGCGGAACTGGCCGATATCTTGTCCAGGGTGACGTAGGTGACAAATACTTTGACCGTTTTCCTTCCGTGAAAATTTCCACTCCTCATATGAACCTTAAGATAGCTACCCCTGACCTCTGTGATGACATCCGAAAGCGAAACCCCGGTGGCTTCCACTTTGACCAACTCCTTATCTCCCTTCTTCAAGTACACATCGACCGCAGCAGAACCTGCCACCCCGGTAAAAGAACCAACTTGCCTTACTTCACTTCCCTGTGCTCGAACCGACACGACACCAATCAAAAGGAATAGTAAACCCGTGATACTTCTCATATTCATAAATTTGAGTTAAAGACAGCGACCCGTCAAGAGGGTTGCTTTGAAAATTCTGTCTTTAAATGATTTTTTTTATTAGGTGTTAGAATTCCGGTATTTTATCTAAATTTCGATGTACTTATGTTTATATTTCGCATCAAATTAATCTCATTATGATCAAAGAACAGCTCAATGTTTTAATAAATTTAGCAGCCAGCGACCGAAGTATAGCTGAGAAAGAGGCTAAAACCATCCACATGATTGCCAAAGCCAATGGAATTTCCAAGGAAGCCGTGGAGGAAATGATGAAAAACCCTCAGCCGATCGGAGACCTAAGTATGTTGACCGAGGATCAAAAATTTGAAAACCTGTATCACATGATACAACTCATGAAAAGTGATGGTCAGGTTTTTAAAAGTGAAATTCATTTCTGCGAGGAAATTGCGGACAAATTGGGATACAAAAAGGGCGTGGTCGCCGAATTATCTTCCCGCATTTACAGCGACCCAACCATTACGGCGGATCGCAAAATGCTGATGAACAGAGCACATAAGTTTTTGAAATAAGATTACTCTCTGAAAAATCAAAGCCCCATTTATCCGGGGCTTTTTTTATTTCTCATTTTCATTCCTGAATTTCCGATACCCGGAAATGATCACCACTAACTACGTCGATTCTAGTATCTTCGTGGTTATGAAAAAACTAACGATCCTTTTGGTCTTGACGGGTGCCGGCTTCGCCGCATCGGCTCAGAACTTCGGGCTATCCTTTTCTTATTTTATTCCGAAAAACGGATATGCCTCGACACCCGTCAGCCCTTTCTCCATCCGGGGAGTGGGCGTAAACATCAATCGTTTCTTAGCGATCCAAACCGGCGCTTCTCTCTACCGGATGGCGGGACTAGCCATGAAAGACCTTCCCATTGCCAGCAAGGATCCTTTTGTCGGCCCCAACTTTACACTTTTTGTACCCGCCGAGCTGGTGATCCAGGCAGTCAAAGGGTCGAATGTCCAATTGGATATTAAAGGAGGAGGTTTTTTCTTCTATGGAATGGGGCAACGCCTTAATTACGGAAATATAGACCAGTCTATACGTACCCTGGAAAACTACGCTGTAGCCAATGCCAATTTTACATATAAAAATAATCCCGGCTTTGGATATTATGGAGGCGCCGAGCTAACCGTTAAGGTAACCCGGGAGGTAGCCGTTTCGCTGGAATGGAATTATCTCGTCGGCCAATCCAAACTTCCTCTCACCGGAAGTTACACGGGCGCAAAATCTCCAACCGCCGGAACCACCACAACAACTCTTGAAACAACAACGATAAACTATAGCGATGCCAAAATAGATTTTACCGGCTCGGAATTCTCCATCGGTCTGATCTTCAGCTCCGGGGGCGGAGGAGGAAAACAAAAAAGAAGAAGGTAATCACGAAAGGCTGACTTTTTGCGTTCTTGTCCGCTCTCTCAATTGACTTGCCTGACTTTATTATTTGCAACCACAAAAATACGGTCTTCTTTACGGGGCAACACGCGGGCGAGGCCCGTGAACGAGCCGAACGCGGGCAGAATCCCCTGGCTTTTTCCAAAAGAAAAACAGGGCAAGGTGATTGTTTGTCTTCCTTTGCCTGTCATTTGCACGCCGGGGTGAAGGTGACCTGCCAGGTTGTACATCCCATTCGGAGAATTCCCGAGAGGTTGATGCGTCAGGACAAACTTTCCCAAGGCAAGTTTCTCTTCATAGACGGTAATGCGATGCCGCTCATATTGTCGCTGACTCAAAATATCATGATTACCGCGAACAAGTTCAAACCTGCATAATGAAAAATGCTTCAGCACCTGACCGACGACGTCCCATTCTTCATTGTAGTGGCTGTGAAACAGGTCACCCAGAAAAATGGTCCGCTCTGGTTTTATTGTGTTTAATAAATCGATAAGGGTTTCCGTGTTTTTGTTGTTGGCTCTCGCCGGAACCGGGATACCCGATTTTCTGAAGTGATTGATTTTGCCGAAATGAAGGTCGGCGATAAGAAGGGCTTTATGAGATGGCAAAAGAATGGCTTTCAGCGGAAGCAAATGCACAACTTCTTCAAATAACTCAATTTTCATTATTCAAGGAGAAATAAGACAGACATATGGCTTTGCCCAAAATTGCAAAATAAAAATTCATTCAGGCATAATCAACTGATAAACAAGTGTTTACATTCATTTTTTGCTAATAAATCCAATCCATAAAAATGTTAATGTTTCGATAACAAATGCGTGATGTGGCTACCTTATTTTTGATCCTTTGACTTGCAGAAATCATTCCTAACCGAATTCTAATACAAAATAAGGCCATGTTCGAATTAGATCTGACGTTTTCTATTTTATTGATTCTTAGTCTTCTGGCAGCATGTGCATTTGAGTTCGTCAACGGATTTCATGATACGGCCAATGCGGTGGCCACCGTAATTTATACCAACTCATTAAAGCCCTGGATCGCCGTCACCTGGTCCGGGTTCTGTAATTTCCTCGGTGTATTACTGGGAGGTATCGGCGTGGCCATTGGCATTGTAAATCTTCTGCCGGTGGAATTGCTGGTGGATCAAAATGTATCACACAGTCTGGCCATGGTCATGGCCTTGTTACTAAGTGCCATCTCCTGGAATTTGCTTACCTGGTATCTCGGTATACCCTGCTCCAGTTCGCATACGTTGATCGGGTCCATCCTTGGCGTCGGACTCGCGTTCTCCATGCTTCCCGATTCACACGAAACCGCAGTGAACTGGGGAAAGGCCAAAGAGATAGGCCTTTCTCTTTTCATTTCGCCTATTTTTGGATTTTCGCTAACGATTATATTAATGTTTTTGACCCGGCGGCTTACGCGAAAAACGGCACATGGAGACGACCTTTTTAAAGAGCCCAAGAAAAACCAACCCCCGCCCTGGTGGATACGCTCTATTTTATTGCTCACGTGCTCGGCGGTCAGTTTTGCTCATGGATCGAATGACGGTCAAAAAGGAGTCGGCTTGATCATGCTTATCCTCATCGGGATTGTGCCCGGCTATTTTGCTCTCAACGATGCCGTTTCTCCACAATCCCTGGGCCCTTCTCTTTCCGCTATTGAACGCATTATCGCGGTCACGGATTCAAGTTCACTCTCCGCCGGTGACCGAAAGAAACTTTACGCTACCCAAAAATTGAACGAAGAGTTGATCGCCACGGTAAACGGTGTAGTTAGTGTCGAAGCCGTTTCCAAAAAAGAACGTTTCGCCCTTCGAAAAAAAATTGTCACGATGAGCCGGAATCTGAATGGCATTCTGAATAAAGAGGAAGCTCGGGTTAGCGAGGCGGACAAAAAAACGTTGAGCAAAGAATTAAGTTCGGTACTGAAAATAACCGACTACTCTCCCCGCTGGGTGATTTTGCTTATTTCCTTATCACTGGGTCTGGGTACGATGATCGGGTGGAAAAGAATTGTCAAAACGATCGGGGAAAAAATCGGCAAAGAACATTTGAGTTACGCCCAGGGTGGTTCGGCCGAATTGGTGGCGGCCAGCACCATCGGCATTTCAACGTACATGGGTTTGCCGGTCAGTACAACGCACGTCCTTTCTTCTGGCATCGCCGGCAGTATGGTCGCCAGCAAAGGGATCAAGAATCTGCAACCCGAGACGGTACGAAATATTGTAATAGCGTGGGTACTGACCTTGCCTGTAGTGATGCTGATGGCCGGCTCTTTGTTCTTGTTATTCAGGAATATCTTTTGATCATCGCCGGCCTGACAACCCCGTTTTCTATTTCACGGTGGCAACATTTTATTGATTATTTCGCCCGAGTCAATGGGATTTGCAAGTTCGTGGGCCTGTTTTCCTCCTTATCGAACCCGCGGCCATCAATATTTCTTGCACCCCAAAACAACATGCCGTTGAACAGGTAAACCAAGTCATACTCGGAAAAAATTTGTCCTTCGGCAAGTCCCAACGGCGCACACGCTTTGCCCAGGACACTTTGCCTTCTGTTCACTTCCCATTTGTTGAACCCTTTGCTTGCCCATTGATTCATCGTATCGGCGAAACCTTGAATCAATGGCGTCACATCATAGAGTTCATCCGCTATAAAATTCACCTTCCGGGCATCCGCGGCAATCGGGTGTTCACCTGTCCATATCACGTTTCCTTTCAGCCCAATTTTCACCAATGGTATTTTTCCGTATGGATCGGCAAAATTGGTGACCTGAAGTTCAAATTTATCGTTGGCCAGGTAGGTAAATTCCCTTCTCAGGTAAAAAGGTTTTAGCGTTCCATCCGCATTCTTTGCAAGGCTTGGACGTATTTCAGGTGCAATACTTACCCACTCCCCAAGCATAGATTGTTTGATTTGGTCCGTTGTCATACTGTTTTGTTTTGAGACTACAATTTATCCGTGCAATACAACTAGATTTGTTTGGAATGGGCAAGTAGTCATATAAATATTGATTAGTACAAATTAATAGACCAATGGAACATCCAAGAAAAAACAGAAACTATAATCCCACCGGTTGTGGCGTTACCCATTTCCTGAATCGGATCGGCGGAAAATGGAAAGTGTTGGTCATTCACGCAATTGACCGAAAATGTAACCGTTTCAGTTTGTTGCATCGGGTCATTCCCCAAATAAGCAAGCAGATGTTGGTCAACCAATTGAGAGAATTGGAGGAAGACGGTATTTTAAAGAGAATTATATATGCCGAAATTCCGCCACGAGTCGAGTACAGGATCACCAAATACGGCCAGTCTTTAATGCCTGTCATCGGAGTCATACAACAATGGGGTTTAAAAGATTTGAAAAAGTCGGCGAAGTGACACCTCTCCGTTCCAACGGGGGTTATCTTCTTGTTTTGGTTACCAACTCTAATTCAAAAATTAGTCCCCAAATTTCAAAACCATTTTTTTAATCCGGTCTTCCAATTTCTCTGACGTCATCTTTTCGCGCATCCGGTCGACCATGATGGGAAAAGAAAAAGGGGTCGGCAACTCAGGAGTGGTGATTACAATTTTTTGGTGCGCGATCCTGTCGAGCGCTCTTCGCATGCGCACTTCTTCCAATTGAAAATCCATGACCTCTTCAAAGGCTTGCAGCAATAAAAAATTATGAGCTTCATAGTCATGAAAAACCTCAAAAAAAAGCTGTGAGGAAGATTGGACGTGCTTGTCCTTGACGGGGTGTCCCGGATATCCTTTGAACACTAACCCGGAAATAGACGCGATGTCCCTGAATTTCCGGCGTGCCATTTCAGTGGAGTTGATGCTCGCCTGAATGTCAAGGCGTAGATTCTCAACCCCAAGGACGTTGGTTTCCACCGCTTCGTAAATGGGGATCTCCTGATCCGAAAGCAATTCAAACCCGTAATCGTTCATGGCAATCGAAAAGGTGATGGGCTGAATCTGTGCCATGCGATAGGCCACCAGCGCCGCTATCCCTTCATGCACTGAGCGACCTTCAAAAGGATACATCAAAACATGATACCCCTCCGACGATTTAAGGTATTCAACAAGAAGTTCATTTTTCTTCGGCAATTGTGACCTCGACCGCTGCAATTCCATCAAAGGCCGGAGGAAGAGCATCTCCTCATCATTTTCAGTCCGTTCTGCGGCCTGGTCGATCTTATATCGGATCATCTCGCTCATCTGCGAAGAAAGGGGCATTCTTCCCCCCTGCCACGACGGCACCCGCCCTGATTTTCGCTTGGTTTTGCGAACATGAACTTCCATTTCTTTGATCCGTACCAGTTCAAGGTTTTTGCCGGCAAACCAAAATACATCACCCGGGGAAAGGCTAGCAATAAAATATTCTTCAATCGTTCCGAGATACTTTCCCGAAGTGTATTTCACAAACAAAGAAGTATCTCCAACGATGGTGCCGATCGAGAGCCTGTGACGCAAAGCGATCCGGTGATTGGTTACTTTATAAAGACCGTCTTCCACCAATACCTTCCGATACTCATCATAGGCTGTGAGCGCCTCTCCCCCGGTTGTAATAAAACGGAGCACCCAATTCCATTCTTCATCCGTGACTGAGGAATAGCTGAAAGTACCTCGTATTTCCTCCAGGATTTCCTCCGCCCGAAATCCGTCTGATACAGCAAGAGTTATAAGGTACTGGATAAGCACATCAAATGAGCGCGCATAGGGAATGCGGTCCTCCACGATATTTTTCGCGTAGCCTTCCCGGAGGGCAGCTGCTTCTGTCAACTCCAGGGAGTTGGTGGGAAGAAAATAAATGCGACTTACCGCTCCGGGCTGATGGCCGCTTCGACCGGCCCGCTGAAGGAACCGGGCTATTCCCTTGGGGCTCCCCACCTGGATGATCGTTTCAACAGGACGAAAGTCCACGCCGAGATCAAGGCTCGAAGTGCACACCACAACCTTGAGTTTCCCCGCGTGCAACTGTTCCTCTACCCAGGTACGAAGAGATTGACTAATGGATCCATGATGCATGGCCATGCTTCCCGAAAGTTCAGGTGCCTTGTCAAGCATTTTGTGATACCATATTTCCGCAAAAGACCGTGTATTGGTGAAAATCAGAGTGCTTTTACTGGCTTCAATAATCGGAATTACTTTGTCGAGCAGTTGAATGCCCAGATGTCCGGACCAGGGCATTCGCTCAAGGTCATCCGGAAAAATAGAGATAATCTCCACTTCCTTTTTATGATCCGAACGGACAACTCTGAATTTCTTATGCCAATAAAAATCCCCCAATAAAACATGCAGCGATTGCTCCATATTCCCAATCGTGGCGGATATGCCCCAGATTTTCAGAGGCGGTACGATGGACTTCAACCGCGAAAGTGCAAGTTCAACCTGCACTCCGCGTTTGGACCCCATCAGTTCATGCCATTCATCAACGACAATCGTTCTTAGGTTTTTGAAATACGTCGCATATCCCTTCTGAGCCAGCAGCAGGTGCAGGCTTTCGGGTGTGGTGATTAAGAATTCCGGAGGTGTCTCTTTTTGCCGGGCGCGCTCTTTCAAGGACGTATCCCCCGACCTGACGCCTACTTTCCAGGAGAGGCCCAATCCTTCAATCGCTCGTTGGGCGGAGAGCTCAATCTCCTTTCCCAAAGCACGAATGGGTGTAATCCAAATGGCTTGAAGCCCGCTTTGCTTTTTTGTCCTGTAATTTTCATTCTGATGGATGAATTCCAGTAAAATGGGAATCAGAACAGCATACGTTTTTCCACTTCCGGTAGGCGCATTAACCAGTCCGCTGAACCCTAACCGGTGATTTTCCCAGGCCTCGGACTGAAATGGAAATAGGCGCCAATTATTTTTCTGAAACCATTCGCGTCCCGGTTGAAAAAAACTATTTTGCTCGGTGGATGTATTCTCTTTCACAGAAAAACCCGAAGGTAAACAATAACGCAGAAGTGTGTCGCCAAACACCCACATGAAAAATAGACCAAAGTCGAATCCGTCATGAAAAAAAAAATTGCTGTTATCGGATCAGGTTTTGCCGGGCTTTCCGCTGCCGCCTGCCTCGCCCGGGAAGGATTTGACGTTACAGTCATCGAAAAAAATGAATCCCCGGGCGGGCGGGCAAGGAAATTTGAGTCTCAGGGATACCGCTTCGACATGGGCCCGAGTTGGTATTGGATGCCGGATGTGTTCGAAAAATTCTTTAGCCGTTTTGGACACACGCCTTCTGATTTTTATGAATTAATTCGGTTGGACCCTTCTTACCGGGTTTTTTTTTCCGCTCAGGAGCGGATGGACATTCCATCAGGCATCGAGTCTCTTTACACCCTTTTTGAGAAAGCGGAGAACGGGAGCGGTAGGGCCCTGTTAGAATTCATCCAGGAGGGAAAATACAAATACGAAACCGGCATTCAGGAACTTGTCTATAAGCCTGGAATCTCACTCAGTGAGTTGCTGGATTCAAAATGGGTGAAAGGAATTTTGAAACTACACCTGCTCCGATCCGTTGCCACACACGTTAGGAAGCATTTCAACAACCCCAGATTGATTCAGCTTCTCGAGTTCCCTTCGTTTTTTTTAGGAGCACCTGCTTCAAAAACTCCGGCGCTTTACAGTCTGATGAATTATGCCGACATGGCCCTGGGGACATGGTATCCCATGGGGGGAATGCATAAAATTGTAGAGGCCATGGTCGATGTTGCGCTGGAGCAAGGAGTAAAATTTGAATTCAATGCACCGGTAGAGGGATTCGACCTGGAGCGATCAGCAATTAAAAGCATCCGGGTAAACGGCGAATGGCGACCTGTCGATTTTGTTGTAGCGGGAGCCGACTATCATCATGTGGAGCAGACCTTGCTACAGGAACCCTTCCGGAAGTATTCCCGCGCGTACTGGCAAACCCGCGTGATGGCACCGTCCTGCCTAATTTTTTATTTGGGCATTAACAAACGATTGGAAAACCTATTGCATCACAATCTTTTCTTTGATACCGACTTTGGCCTTCATGTAAATGAGATTTATGAAACTCCGAGATGGCCTTCGAACCCTTCGTTTTACGTATGTTGTTCCTCTAAAACAGACCCAGGTGCAGCGCCTGAAGGTCATGAAAATGTGTTCATCCTGATTCCCGTTGCCGCGGGCCTGAAGGACTCGGAACTTATCCGGGAGACCTATTTCAACCGAATCATCCAGCGTCTTGAAAATTTAACGGCACAAGCCATCCGGGACAGCATCGTGTATAAACGAAGCTACGCACTTCAAGATTTCATCGACGACTACAATGCCTTTCAGGGGAATGCCTACGGATTGGCGAACACACTTTGGCAAACGGCCAATTTGAAGCCCTCAATCCACAACAAAAAAGTGAAAAATCTGTTTTATACAGGGCATCTCACCGTGCCGGGACCCGGGGTGCCGCCGGCGATCATCTCCGGACAAGTAGTAGCCGATGAATTGATTAAAAGAGTAAAATCCAATAGATTACAGGATCTTTAATTCCGATCGCAAAATTAAGAGTGAATGAACCCTCAAAAACTTTTTCACAAAGTTTCAATCCGTTGCAGCCGGGTCACGACACACTCCTATAGTACTTCTTTTTCCATCGGCATCCGGTGCCTGGAAAGGGAATTCCGTGATCCGGTCTATTCCATTTATGGATTCGTAAGGTTTGCCGACGAGATCGTCGATACATTCCAAGGAATTGATAAAAAAACTTTGCTTCAGCGATTCAGGGAAGACACCCACCGCGCTATTTCCGACAAAATAAGTCTAAATCCGATTCTCAATAGTTTCCAGTTTACGGTCAGAAAGTATAACATCCAACCTGAATTGTACAATACGTTTTTGAAAAGCATGGAAATGGACATAGACCGGACCCGGTATGACCGCGCCGGTTTTCAAGAGTACATTCTGGGCTCGGCAGAGGTAGTTGGACTTATGTGCTTGCGGGTATTTTCCAGGGGGAATGAAACCATGTATCAGAAACTAAAACCCTATGCCATGCGGTTGGGGGCTGCTTTTCAGAAAATCAACTTCCTGCGCGACCTGAAAGCAGATTATCTCGAAATGGGCCGGTGCTATTTTCCTGATTTGGAGCCGTCCCACTTTGATCAGAAAAGTAAACGGAAAATCGAAGACGATATCGCCTCGGATTTCAACGCGGGATTTGAGGGGATCAAGCTTCTGCCGCATTCCGTAAAGTTGGGTATGTATGTAGCCTACGTCTATTATTATACCTTGTTCAAGAAAATAAAGAATACTTCTCCTGAACGAGTGCTCCAACAGCGAATCCACATCCCCAACCGTCATAAGATTTCACTCCTGGCCTTCTCCTTTCTGAAACACCAACTTAACCTCATCTGAAATGACCCACGTAATCCTGGTGGATGAACGGGACAATGAAGTGGGTACCATGGAAAAAATGGAAGCCCATGAAAAAGGCTTGCTTCATCGGGCTTTTTCTATCGTATTGTTTAATTCAAAAGGTGAAATACTTTTGCAAAAGCGCTCGGGCAAAAAATATCACAGTGGTGGCCTTTGGACCAATGCCTGCTGCAGTCACCCGATGCCTTCGGAGGAAACGGCGGAAGCCGCACGGCGCAAACTAAAACATGAAATGGGGATTGATCTGCAACCGGTCTATGCCTACAAATTCATGTATCAGATAAAAGTGAATGCGCACCTGATGGAACACGAATATGACCATGTTTATATCGGCACTTTTGACGGCGAACCCGTCATTAACAAAGACGAAGTCGAGGATTGGAAGTTAATGGATCTTTTCTCGCTTCGTAAAGACGTTCATCAAAATCCGGAGCATTACACGTATTGGTTCAGGTTGATCATTCATCACCATGAACTGAATAAATGGATGAGAACTCACCCTGGCCTTCGACCCGGGTTTCCGAAGAAATGAATACAGAAAGAGGAAGGGTTGTTCGTTGCCTGTTGTTCTTTGTTTATTTGCGCTATGCTTAAACTCACCAACGTAAAAAAATACTACGGCGCTCAGCTTATCCTCGACATCCCTCACCTTGAACTAAGTGCCAGAATGAATTGGCTGAAAGGCGGGAATGGAACCGGCAAATCCACTTTTATGAAAATGGTCGCCGGGATTATTCCCTTTGAAGGATCGATTGAAATTTTGTCTGTTGATCTGAAAGCAAAGCCCATTGAGTACAGAAGGTTAATCAATTATGTTGAAGCCGAACCCCTTTACCCCCCTTTTCTGACCGGTCTGGATTTGATCCATTTTTTTCGTACGACCCGAAAGGCCAGCAAGGAGGAGGTGGATAAATTAGTTCTGGAATTGGGGATCGGATCATTCATCGGCAATCCAATCCACACGTACTCGAGTGGGATGGTGAAAAAACTCTCATTGGCTCTGGCATTTACCGGAAAACCCGCCTTTATTCTGCTGGATGAGCCCTTGGTGACCATTGACCAGGAGACGGTGCCCCTCTTGTACCAATTGATCAACGACTACTTTAACCGCGGCACAAATTTCATTTTGACATCGCACCAGTCCGTTGATCTGGATCGCTTACCCCCCTCGAAAGAATTGATTCTAAACGATCATAAAATATGCGTCCCGTAGTTCATGTACTTCATAAAGCCATTGTCGCCAGGTTCTACGAGCAGAATGCCGGCCTATTTCTTTTTGCCTTCTTTTTAATGTTTGGCATTGTTGAGTCCTCCCAAATCGTGTCCTACCATCTCTCCTTAATCGCAGGTATTATCGAGTCGACTCTTTTTTTGGCGTTCGTGAATCTGGCTTGGCTTATCTACCTGCTGAAATCTGTACAATTCGTCCTCAGTCGGCTAACCCTTCCTGAAAACGAATTTCTTTTTAGTATTGGGTTAATGGATGCGCGGAGTCAATCCGGTGTTTTGCTCTTTACACTGTTTGTCATGGATCTTCCCGTTCTGATTTACTCGCTGATCGTTGTTGTGGTCGCCGTCCATTCCGGACATGCCTTTGTGGGTATTTACATTCTCAGTTTTCATTTAGTACTCCTGACTCTTTCGACCCTTATTATCCAAAAGAAAATCAACGCAACCCATTTAGATAGCTATTCAATACCTAGAATTTCCGTCCGTTGGACACAACCCAAACCGTTTGCATTATTTTACCTCAATCAGCTCACAGACCAGCTCAAAACCGTCATGGTGGTTACTAAAGCATTTTCCATTCTGGCGATTCTCGGTTTCCTTCAAATTCCCCTGGACACCTATGATGTCCGCGTGGTCCTGATGGGGATACTTTTCGCCGTTGTTGCCCACACCGTGATTGTTTTCGAATTTCGACGATTCGAAGACCGTTACCTGAGTTTTACACGTAATCTTCCATTGTCCTCATTCCAACGGTTTGGCGCCCTCGCTTGTGTTTATAGTTTATTGCTGGTCCCGGAAACCATCTTATTGTGGGCCAACAGGATTCCCTTCGTCGATGCAATGGAAGCCACCCTGTTGGGCACCGGCTTTATCGTCATAAGTCATTGCTCCCTCTATTTGAATGAATTGGATATGGACCGTCATATCCAGAAAACGCTCTGGCTCTTCTTAGGCTCATTTATGATAGTTCTTTGTAAATTCTACAGGGTAGAAGCAGTGCTTCTTTGGGTAGGTTCCTTCCTGATTTTTAACCGGTTTTATTATACCTACGAAGGATCAAAGGGCTAAAGAATTTTATCATCTTTAATGGCAGCTACCACCCGATTTCGTCAGTTGGACAGTTCGAGGCCAGAGCTAACGTATGGATGTTGAAAAATTAATTAAAGATACGACCACTGTTGTTTGGCTCAGGCGGGATTTGCGTTTGGAGGATAGCACAGCTCTTTACCATGCGTTTCAGGAAAATGAAAATGTGCTTCCCCTTTTGTTTTTGACGCAGCCATTCTGGGCAACCTTGAGGATCCTGAGGACAAACGGGATCAGGTCATTTTTGAAAAAGAGGAAGTAGTCAAAGGATTTTTGTCAGGGGCCAGGTAAATGCTATTTTTGACCTTCGGCCCAACGCATTGGACGAGATTTTCCGGGGGTAAACCGACACAAATAGAGGATGGATGGGGTAACGTTAATGACTTGCTCACTCATTGGAATAGCGACCTTTGTTTTCTGGGAATGGGTCGCCTGGTTTTCTCACAAATACATCATGCATGGGTTTTTGTGGGGCTGGCACAAATCTCATCATACCGTTCATGAACATAGGTTGGAAAAAAATGATCTCTTTGGGCTGGTATTCAGCTTTCCGTCGATCGGGTTAATTTATTACTTCAGCGTTAGAACCTACAACCCCTACTTTATTGCCGCCGGACTTGGAATTTTTTGTTATGGTGCATTCTACTTCATTTTTCATGATATCATCGTACACCAGCGAATTGCCTGGAGACCCCGAAAGAGCGGTCTTTATTTGCACCGCATGATCCACGCTCATTATATACATCACAGCAGGCACTCTAAAGAAGGCTGTGAAGCATTTGGATTCTTATACGCTCCGAAGAAATATCAACCGAAGCAACTCGTCGTGAAGAACAAGCGACAACAAACGCAATAATTCCTTAGTTTTTGAGCGAGAAATACTCCTATCTGGCGATCGATTTTTTATGTCTTGCTTTCCCGCTACTTTTCAGCTTCTCAAGAAAAAATAACTTCTTCAAAAAATGGAAGTTCGCCGCTCCGGCAATTTTGCTACCGGCGGTCCTTTTTATTGCCGAAGATGCCTGGTTTACAGAAATGGGCATATGGGGTTTTAACCAGCGGTATATCACAGGCATTTATTTCTTTCATCTTCCGATCGAGGAGATACTGTTTTTTATCTGCATTCCGTATGCCTGCCTGTTCAGTTATGAATCCATCGGCCTTCTTTCAGAAAAAGACCGCATCGGATTGAAAATTCACAAGCCCATTTCCAGCACATTGGCAGTTGCATTGTTGATCACGGGAGTCGGCAACGTTACCAAATGGTACACGTCGATCACATTTTTGAGCCTGGCCTTCTTTTTTATTTTACTTCGGTGGGTTTGGAAAGCCGCGTACATGGGAAAATTCTATTTCGCCTTTTGCTTCATTCTCATTCCTTTCTTTGCTATCAATGGCATCCTGACCGGCACTGCCATAGTTTGGTACAATGACAAGGAAACGTTGGGATTCCGGTTGGGAGCAATTCCTGTCGAGGATATCTTCTACGGAATGCTGCTGATCCTGATGAATGTCTCAATCTTTGAATACGCTCAAAAGAAAAACTCCATCTCGGAGGTATCGCCGTGAGGAGTAATTTGCTTTTTCGAAACGCGGAAATAATCAGGCCGCAACGGGCTCGTGGTGGTTCACTTTCTTCTCTTTTCTAACCTTTGATTCCACCTTGTGCATTTTCTTCAATTCCCTTTTGATCCGGTTCACCACTTCTGCCGCTAACTTGCGAGAAGTTTTTGCAAGGATTTTTTCTACTTTTTTACCGGATTTTGAAACGCCCAGGGTCTTGATCGTTTCGTGGAGCGAATCCGTCAGAATTGTGCGAACTTCTTTTTTGTGTTTTAGTGCTAGCTTTCCCATTGGTTTTTCAATTTTTGAGACAACAAAGTAGAACGTTACCCAAACATTACCAATGCCTTAACATAAACTTAATATTGGTTTTTTCGTAGACTCTGATGATCAATACAATAGAACATTTTAAACCTCTTTTTGAGCCCCAAGATTTTTTATTTTTTTGTGAAACGCTCCAACTAACACCGTTTACTATTCGTACCGCAGCGATGTGACAGGATCGGTTGAAGCAGCCTTTAATGATTGGTAACTAACTGTAAACCAAGCCACTAAAATCGCTGCAACGCCTCCCAAAACAAAAATAAGAGGGTTGATCGCCATGCGGTAGGCAAAACTCTCCAACCACCAATTTACTGCAAACCACGTAGGTATAACCGCCATCGCAAAAGCCACTACGACCAACCCCAGGAATTCTCTGGAAATCATCAAGGTAAGACTGGAGACACTGGCCCCCATCGCTTTGCGGATACCTATTTCTTTTGTCCGTTGCTCTGCCGTGAAGGCCGCTAAGGCAAACAATCCAAGGCAGGCTATAAAAATAGCAAGGCCCGCAAAGACGGTAAAGATTTTGCTCAATCGTTGCTCGGCACGAAAGAGCTCATCATAATTTTCATCCAAAAATTTATACTCAAAGGGCTCCCCGGCTGCAAATTTTTTCCACTGAGCTTCAATACCCGAAATGACGTCGTTGGAACTACCTGTATAGCGAACCGTGAGCATATTGTTCTTTTTAGCCAGCATAATCGCGAGAGGCCTGACTTTCTCCTTCAACGACTCAAAATTGAAATCACGGATAACACCGATGACTTTCAGGTGCAATTCGTGGGGTTCTCCCACATTGTAGCGCAATTCCTGGTTCAATGGATCCACCCAATCAAACTCCTTCACAGCGGCTTCATTTAAAACAATGCCGAGCGTATCGGAAGGGAAATCTCTGGAGAAATAACGCCCCTTAGCCATTTGAAATTTCATGACATTCTGATGCTCATAGTCCGCCGTGTATAGCCCCATGATATGATCTTGCTCCGCTCCTGCCGACTTAAATACTGTTGTATTGTTAACACCGGGAAATGAGTTGTTCGTAAAACTTATGGCCGTAACATCGCTCCGTTCGCTTATTGCATTTCGGAAAGGCTCCCGGCTGGATCCAAGGCGGTCTACGTTGTATAGATAAAGAACATTGCGTTTATCAAATCCCAGGTCTCTATCCTGCATGTATTCCAATTGATTGAACACAATAACAGTGGCAATGATCAGGAAGATCGAAATAGCAAACTGAAAAACGACCAGCACGCTCCGCACACTGCGGCTTTTCACCCCGGCCCGGATCTTTCCTTTCAATACTTCAACTGCATTAAAGGACGTAAGATAAAACGCCGGATAACTACCGGCGACCAGTCCTACAAAAACGGTAACAATGACGATCCCTGTCAGGAATTTGAAGTCGAGGAGTGAATTAATATCCAATTCCTTTCCCGCCAACAGATTAAAAGCCGGGATCAGGAGATAGGTGGCGACCAAAGCAAAGGCCATCGCCAGGAAACTGTAGATCATCGATTCCGCCAAAAATTGCCCGATCATTTGCTCACGAAATGAACCCAACGTTTTCCTCAATCCAACTTCCTTCGCTCGCCCGGCCGACTGCGCCGTACTCATGTTCATAAAATTGATGCAGGCAATAATGATAATAAACAGGGCGATGGTGCCAAAACTGTAGACGTAAACAATGTTGCCTCCCGGTTCAATATCACCCAATGATGTGGAATGCAGGTGAATGTCGGTCAGGGCTGTGGCATAATATCCGTAGGCTCCTCCCTTTTCCTGCATCTGCTTAAAGGAGATCCCCATGAATTTCTCAAGTTCCGGGCCAACATGCTCCTCCACCAGTTTCTCAAATTTACCTTCCACGTTCCTGAGCGAAGCATTTTTCCTCAGGCTGAAATACGTATACAGGTAATTGTTCGTCCAGGATGCATTCTTCATGTTGTTTGACGAACTCGCTGAGAGAAGGAATTCAAAGTGTATATGGGAATTGGGCGGAGCTCCCTGGGCAACGCCTGTGACTTTATAGGTCTTGTTTTCGTCGCCGATCGTGAGCAGTTTGCCAAAAGCGGAGCTGGTGCCAAAATATTTTTTTGCCATCTTTTCGGTCAGCACCACCGAATTCGGTTCCTTCAAAGCAGAATTCGCATCGCCTTCCAAAAGACGAAAGCTAAAGAATCGAAAGAAGTTAGAATCGGCAAAGAAAACCTTTTGCTCCACAAACAATTTCTCATTCACTTTTATAATCGTGTTGGCCGGTGCAATCCGTGT
>Ga0302326_10008120_pt1 | contig 23225 bp, 14 predicted proteins | sample Palsa_T0_3_FD_202264 | JGI IMG/M metagenome (GOLD analysis project Ga0302326, IMG submission 202264) | Peat permafrost microbial communities from Stordalen Mire near Abisko, Sweden - Palsa_T0_3 | ecosystem: Environmental > Terrestrial > Soil > Palsa > Peat permafrost | place: Sweden: Abisko... | reverse complement strand
GTCTCCCTGGCCGCCTCCATCGCCTGGCACTTCTACGGCATCGACGCCGTGCTCCAATTCCACACCGACCGTCACTCCACCGAAATGCTCCCCTCCCGCGAAATCATCTACACCATCCTTCGCGAGCTGGCCTCCATCGACCCCAGCAATTCTGCCACCAGCAAAGCCTTCCTCGACGACATGGCCGCCGACAACTCCGTCTTCAAAATCATCCTCACCCATCGCGTCCAAAACACCATCCCCAGCGCCCTGTGGTCCTCCTCCTATTTTATCTTTATCGACAACCTATAAATCCACCAGCCTCCACCGCACTCGTGGCCCCGCCGCTCGTCGGCGGACAAACCTCGCCACCCGGAATCTTCGCCACCCAGGAATCCGGAGACAGTGGCTAGCCGATTGGGTCCGTCGGGTTTACGTGGGGGATGTTGATTTCCGGTTCTAGAATTTGCACTTCGCGCTTTTCCCGGACGCTTCTCTTTCCGCAGCGCGACTTAAGACCGCCGCGGTTCCCGTGAAGAAATCCTCAGCGAACCTTAGATCGTGCGCCAGATCGCGAAACGCGTCGCGAGGATCGTCAGAAATCCCGGTGTACTTGCACTTTTCCCACACCCCAAGCTCGCGCATTTAACACTCGTGGGACGTGCTTCGCTCGCCAATGTGGTAGCGCACTAGGCCCAGATTCTGCCGGACGTGCAGCTCCAGCCGGCGATCTTCCCGGACGAACTCCCCCGACGCGAAATCTCCGCCGGAACTTTTCCCCGCCGGCCCGAATCGAAATCGAAAATCCTTCGGCAAAAGGTTTGCTTCAGGATCTGTGTCCCGTCGACAAGTGCGTCCTTCGGACTGAACATGCGAGAACTCTACTCGCGTTCAGTAGAGGTTGCGACCAGTTCCTTCGAGCCTAGCTACGCAACGGTGCAACCTGCCCGGCCGCCACCAGGTCGAACACTCGCCTCTCCTCAACCAGCGCGTCCGCTTTCTGCGCATCCACCGGACGCGAAAAGAAATACCCCTGCGCATATTCGCAGTCGAGCGTCCTCAGGAAATTTACCTCTTCCAACGTTTCCGTCCCTTCCGCCACCACATCCATCCCCAGATTCCGAGCCAAGCCCACAATAGTCCGCGCGATTTCCCGCTTCTCCGCATCCTTATCCAAACTACTCACAAATGAGCGGTCGATCTTCAGCGTGTCCATCGGAAAACGGCGCAGATAGCTCAGCGACGAATACCCCGTACCAAAGTCATCGATGCTAAACCGCAGCCCCAGCTTCTTCAGCTCGTTGACCACCCGAATCGTTCTCTCCGCATCCCCCATGGTCACGCTCTCGGTAATCTCCAGCTTGATCGCGGACGGCTCCGCCTTCGTCTCCCTTAATATTTCCGCCACCTGCGCCACCAGGTCGTCTTGCACGAATTGCCGCGCCGAAATATTCACGCTCATGGTCAGCGGAATTTCCTGGGCATTCTCGAGGTGCCACCGGTGCGCTTGCTCGCACGCGGTTCGCAGCACCCACTTGCCGATTCCCACGATCAAGCCCATCTCCTCGGCCACCCCGATGAATTCTCCCGGCGAAACGAATCGGCCGTTAGCTCTCTGCCAGCGCACCAGCGCTTCGAATCCGGAAATTTTTCCGGTCCGCAGCGCGATAATCGGCTGGTAGTGAACCCGAAACTCTTCCCTCTCCAGAGCCTTCCGCAGGTCGGTCTCGAGCTGCAGCCGATTCACCGAGTGTTCGTGCATCGCTTGATCGAAAACCTCGCAGCGCGCCTTGCCACGCAGTTTCGCGCGATACATCGCGGTGTCCGCATCACGCACCACATCCGCCGCGGCGGTATGCGCGGACTTGGCGGCGATGCCGATGCTCACGGTGGTGAAAATTTCCTGCCCGCAGATCGCAAATGGCTCCGCAAACGCATCCTGAATTCGTTCCGCCACCCGGATGCCGTCGCTCGGATCCTGAATGTCGTCCAGCAGAACGGTGAATTCGTCGCTGCCCAGCCGCGCCAGGGTATCGTCCTTGGACTTCCATCCAGCGCCGGAAGCACCCCCCGGTGCCGGTACAACGCCGTCGATCCGCAGTGCGCGCAGAATCCGCTTCGACACTTGCATGATTAGGTCGTCGCCCGCCGCGTGCCCCAGGCTGTCGTTCACGATCTTGAACCGATCGATATCGACCAGCAGCACCGCGAAATGGTAATCCTCATTCCTTTTCGACCGTGCCATGGCTCGGTCCAGGCGCTCCAGAAATAGCACCCGGTTTGGCAGCGCGGTGAGCGAATCGTGGAACGCGTCATGCGACAGTTTTTCTTGCACCCGCACACGCTCCACAATCTGTCCGAGCTGCGCGCCCACATGCGCCATGAGCTCCACCACCACGTCGCTGGGTTCTGCGCTCGCCTCCGAGAAAAATTCCAACACCGCTACCACCCCGCTTCCGCTGATCACCGGAAACGCAAACGCCGATCGAATCCCCGCTCGTTCCGCTGCCGCGCGCCTCGAGAACTTCGGATCGCGGCTCACCTCCCGAATCCACGCCGGCCGCGCGTTTGCAAACACTCCGCCGGTAAGGTCCTCGCCCGGCGACTCGCCGCTCGCTTCACTCGCTTCTCGAAACGTCTGGAACCGCCGCTCGGACGCTCCGCTCCAGATACTCGACGACGCCAATTGCGCCCGGTCCGCAGAAGCCACGCAAACGTGCCCCAGCGGCCACCCGGTGAACTCGCACACCCGATCCACCGCGAATTGCATCGCTTCCTCAACGTTCATGGCTTGGTTGGCTTTTGTCGCGATGTCTTTCAGCAGCTGCAGCTGTCCGTGTTTCTCCGACAGCGCCGCTTCACTCTCTTTCAATTCGGTAACGTCGAAACCCACTCCGTGAATGGCCGACGGCCGGCCATCCTCTCTGCGGATCATTTTCGCTTCGCATTGAAACCACACCACCCGACCGTCGCGGGCGATCACTCGGTACGCAGATTTCAGAGTCGTGCCGGAGAGAAACATCTCCGCGGCCTCGGCGCTCCATCTCGCCTTATCGTCTGGGTGTATGCGCTCGTACCACCGTATCGGATCCTGGATCCATTCGCTCTGCGAGAAGCCCAGCACCGCTTCGATTTGCGGACTCACATAGGCGTTGCCAATCCCTTTATCCAGCGAAGCCATGAACACGACCGCCGGCAGCTGGTCGACCAATGTCCGGTATCGATCTTCCTCGCTAAACGAATCGGAAATTTCGGACCGGGCTGCCGAAGATGAATCGCTTGAGAACGTCCCTGTCGATGATGGATCGCCCGCCACCAACGAACCCAGGGCCTTCTCACGCAGAAACACGTCCGCCAACACCTGCAGCATGGCTTCGGCGTCCGCCAATGCCAGTTTAGGTTCGGTCGTTTGTGGCCGGGAAACAGGATTTTGCGAAAACTCGATTTGGTCCTTACCCATTATTCGTTGGCCTGTGGATGCCCCAAGAGCTGCCGATTCCTCTGTGGTTGCTGCGGTTACTGGCTTTCCAGGTACGACGTGTTCTTTCCTATTTTACGAGTGGCGCCAATAGTAAAAGAGTGGCATAGAATTTGACGATTTCGCGACTTCTGCTCAGGGTTGGGTCCTTCTAAACAACACCGCTAGCGGCGGTGAACCCCAATGATCCAACAGTTCCAAGTAGGCACCTCCGCCAATCGCCTCGGCCCGCAATTACCTCTTCTTCCTCAACGCCGTATTGCGGTTTGCTCTCTCCGCGCAAATTTCCTATGCTCGCGGCATGCCAATTGTCCTTTCTCCGCGTCAGCTCGCGGCGTTCCGCCGCGAACTGCTTAAATGGTTTCGCTCCCATCGCCGCGCGCTACCCTGGCGCGTGCTGCCCGCGGCAGGACGCAAGCCGAGCCGCGCCGCCGCGAAGCGCGACGGCAATTCCTACCGCATCTGGCTCTCCGAAGTGATGCTGCAGCAAACCCGCATTTCCGCCGTGATTCCATACTATGAACGCTTCATGTCTCAGTTCCCCACCGCCCAGGCCCTGGCAGCCGCCCGCGAACACGACGTCTTGCGCTATTGGGCCGGCCTCGGCTATTACAGCCGCGCCCGCAACCTGCACCGCGCCGCGCGCGAAATCGTCAAGCGCCACGGCGGAGAGTTCCCTCGCACCCACCCGGAAGCGCTGGCGCTTCCGGGTGTAGGCACCTACATGGCTGCGGCCGTTCTGAGCATGGCCTACGACGCGCCCCACGCGGTGGTCGATGGCAACGTGGCGCGCGTCCTCGCGCGACTGGGCGCCGTGCGTGGCGACCTGCGCGCGCCACGCACTTGGAAGCGCTTAGCCGCGGACGCCCAGATGCTCCTCGCCCCCGAATCCGCCGGCGACTGGAACGAATCGATGATGGAGCTGGGCGAAACGATTTGCACCACGCGCAACCCGCGTTGCGAGGTATGTCCACTAGCGCGCTTCTGTGAAGCGCGCGCCCGCGGCCTGCAAAACAAGATCCCGGCAGCGCGCCGCAAGCGCGCACCGGTCCTCGTAAAGATCGCCGCCGCAGTCCTGCTCGATCACCAGCGCCGCACGGCGCTGGTGAAAGATCCCGGCGCGCACGACGCCGCGCTGTTCTCTCGCATGTGGCAATTCCCCGCCGCCCAAGTCACCCACGATCCCGAAGCGGAGCTACGCAGTCATCTGGCGGCGACCCTCGGCGTTCAAATCGACGCGTTGACGCCGCTTCCCGCCGCACACCACGCCGTCACTTTCCGCAACATCACCCTGCTCCCGTTCCTCGCGCGTCTCGAAAACCTCCCCGCGGGACCGCGCGTCCGCGCGATCCCCCTGGAAGAACTCGCCAAGGTCCCCATTTCGAGCGCCACCCGAAAGATCGCTGCGGCCGTCCTGCGCGCGTTCCGGGCCGCCGTCGTAAACGCGGCCGAAAAACGTTCTTCGTAGCCCCCTCCACCGCCCGCCCCACTCCCCTTGACATTCTACTGGAAGCCCGCTTATCCTCACCTAGCATGTCTACTACAGAGCACCGCCGCCGCGCCAAGCTCCTCCCAGGCGCCTTGCACTTCCGGCTCGTCGAACAGGAGGCCGAATCATGGGACGCCACAAGCAAATGTTGCAAGATCTCGATCGAGACATCCGCAACCACATCGAGCTGGAGACCCAGGACAACATCGCTCGCGGCATGCCGCCCGAAGAAGCCCGCCGCGCAGCTCTGCGCAAGTTCGGCAACGTCATGCGGGTCAAGGAAGATACGCGGGAAGTGTGGAGTCTCGTTTGGCTCGAGCAGTTACTGCAGGACGTCACTTACGGCCTGCGTTTATTGCGCAGGTCTCCCGGCTTCACCGCCGTCGTCGTCCTCACTCTGGCCCTCGGCATCGGCGCCAACACCGCCATCTTCAGCTTGATCGACGCGGTGATGCTGCGCTCCTTGCCGGTCGACAATCCCAGGGAATTGGTGCTGCTGCGGTGGGGCGCCCGCAACGCGCCAAGCGCTCACACCTACGAGTCCTCCGGCAATTGCCTCGCGGATATGAGTGGCGGGGGCGCCAGTCCGTTCGGTTGTTCCTTCTCCGAGCCGCTGTTTCGCCGCATGGCGGAGGCCAACGCGTTTGCCGGAATCACCGCGTTTGCCGGCGGACGCCAGCTCGATTTGAGCGGCAACGGCCCAGCCAGCATGATCACCGGGCAACTCGCGTCCGGAGACTTTTTCCACACCATCGGCGTGAGGGCCTCGTTGGGCCGAGTGTTTACGCCGAGCGACGATTCCCCCACCGCGCCGCCCGTGGCTGTTTTGAGTTACGGCTACTGGCAAAGTTCCTTTGGCGGCTCTCCCGGCGTGATCGGCCGCTCCATCGAATTGAACAACGTGCCGTTTACGATCATCGGTGTGGCCGAATCGCGTTTCACCGGAATTACGCCGGGTACCGATTACGACGTTTGGCTGCCGCTCTCCAACGGACAACGAATTAGCGAACCCAGGCGCTGGCAAGATCGCCAGACGGACGCGGCTAGCTGGTGGCTGACAATGATTGGCCGTCTCAAACCCGGAACGCAGCCCGTACAGACGCAGGCGGCCGTTAGCGGCCTTTTCCGCAGTGAAATGGTTCACGGAGCCGTGCCACTTTTCCATGCTGGCAAGACCGCCGGAACGCCTGCTTTACTCACCGGCGGCGCGGTCCCACAATCAGTTGGCAATAAACCGGTGATCGTGCCCGCGCCGAAGGGAGCAGCGGCCGCGGGCTCGCATCCATCCGAACTGGCTGGCGCCTCGAAGCCGGCACCCACGGCCGCCGATGATCCGAGAATCACCCTTGTGCCCGCGCAAACCGGCCTCACCGGCGAGCGAACGCGCTACTCCGATCCGTTGTATGTCCTGATGCTCTCTGTTGGGATCATTTTGCTGATTGCTTGCGCCAACGTCGCCGGGCTGATGCTCGCTCGCGCCGCCGCACGGCAAAAGGAAATGGCGGTGCGGCTCGCGCTGGGCGCCTGCCGCGCGCGTGTGGTGCGCCAACTGATGACCGAAAGCGTAATGCTATCGGTGCTCGGCGGCGCCCTGGGGATTCTGTTCGCCTACTGGGGAGCCCACGCGATCGTTTCGTTTGTGTCCAGGAATCAGACTCGCCCCTTTGCATTCGTCACCGGCGTCGACCTGCGCGTCCTCGGATTCACCGTCGCCGTTTCTCTAATCACTGGTGTTCTTTTCGGCGTGGCCCCGGCTTTTCGCAGCGCGCGCGTCGATTTGACCCCGGCCCTCAAGGCAGGTGAAGGAAACTCCACCAGTTCGGGACATGCCGGCGGAAATTGGTTCAGTATCGGCAATGCGCTGGTGGTGGCGCAAATCGCCCTCGCCATCGTCGTTCTCGTCGGTGCCGGACTTCTCGTGCGCACTCTCGCCAATCTCCGCAGCGTGGACGTCGGATTCGATTCCCACAACATTTTGACTTTCAGAATCGACGCGACCCTGATCGGCTATAAGGGCCCCCAGGTTGACAGCTTCTACAGCGACTTGCAGGGCCGCCTCTCGGAAACGCCCGGCGTGAAATCCGCGAGCTACTCGTGGCTGCCGCTGTTGGGTAACGGACTGATGGCCACCGCATTCCACTGGCCGGGCACGCCACAGGATCAAGAATCCCAAGCCGACGTGCTTGGCGTCGGTCCGAATTTTTTCGAGACCTTGCACATTCCATTCCTCGCTGGCCGCGGCTTCAACGCTTCCGATGTCCGGCTGTCCGCCGCCAACGAAGGGGCCTCTACGGTATCCGTGCCCACTCCAGTAATTGTGAATCAGGCCTTCGGCGAAAAATATCCGGGCAAGGAAAACCCGCTGGGGAAACGATTTGACGATCGGGCGGGAACCGCGAATCCCCGCTACGAAATCGTCGGCGTGGTGCGCGACGCGAAGTACAACGACCTTCGGCGGGAAATCCATCCCACTATGTATACGCCGCAATCCGGCGGAGCAGCATCTTTCGAGCTGCGTATGGCGGCCGATCCACAAGCCATTCTTCCCGCGATACGCAAAGTGGTGGCACAGGTCAACCCGAATTTGCCGCTCTACAACGTAATAACGGAATCGGAACAGATCGACCGCATGCTCTTTCGGGAGCGATTGGTCGCGCGCCTATCCGCCTTCTTCGCGCTGCTGGCGCTGGTGCTGGCCTGCGTGGGACTGTACGGCCTGCTTTCCTACGAAGTTGCACGGCGCACCCGCGAAATCGGCATTCGCATGGCCCTCGGCGCACAACCGCAACGTGTGCTGCATCTGGTACTACGGCAAGGAATTGCATTGGCGATTGTCGGAGCCGCAGTGGGCGTCGGTGTGGCCCTCACCGTCACTCGCTGTCTGGCCTCGATGCTCTACGACGTTCACCCCAACGACCCCCTCACGATGATTGCCGTCGCCGGTCTGCTCGCCCTGGTGGCCCTCGCCGCTTGCTATATTCCCGCTCGCCGCGCCATGCGCGTCGATCCCATGGTGGCCCTGCGCTACGAATAGCCCGTCGGTTCGAATACTGCTCCTAAGGAGCTCCTCGCAACGGCGTTCACGCAACTTCCGTAAATACGTACTCGTGCTGCCCATCGCGGATGATCAACACCCGTTTGCCGGCGCGGTCCGCCACCACGAACTCGAACCCGCTATTGGTGGGGTCGATCGTCAGGAACGAAATGGTTCCGTCGTCGTTCTTTCTGGATGCCACCGCGCTTTTCCACTGTCCGAAATCGAATGTGATGACTCCATCTTTGTTCAGCACGGTAATCTCACCGAGCTCCTTACTGGTATACCGCGTGGCCAGGCGCGCCGCCAACGCCGGATCGGCCGGCACCACCAGCCGTTCACGATCTTTGGCAATTTCCGCCTTATGATTTGCCGCGCGCGCCGCAACGTTCCCTACCGCCTCGGGCTTGCCGTCGAACACCACCTCCAGCAAACGGCGCTCGAACGGACCCAGCAGCAGTCCTCCAGTGTCCGCGTTCGTCAGCAACACCGCGCCAATGCCGGAATCCGGCAGGAAGTAAAGGTCGCTCTTAAAACCGCCCATGCTGCCGCCGTGACTCACCACCGGGATGCCGTATTTGCGGTCTACGATCAAACCCATCCCATAGCTCTCGTCTTCGCCTAGGGCAATCTGCGGCGTGCGGCGCATCAGCAGGTTTTCCGTCGAGACAAGTTGCTTGCCGTTGGGCAGCTTTCCCAGCGCCAGCTCCAATTGCACGTAACGGATCAGGTCGTCAGCCGAGGTCCACACCCCGCCCGCGGGACGGAACGGCGCGATCGAGTAATTGAGCGCCATGTCCGCCACCGCCGGCTTGCCATCCACGTCTTCACCGTGCGGCGTGGCATGGTTGCCATGCAGCGCTCGTGCGTAATCGAATGTCGTCGACTTCATTCCCAGCGGATCGAAAATCCTTTTCTGCATCGCTTCGTCGTACGCGCCGCCCAGCTCCCGGTTCGGATACACAATGCTTGCGCCGATGTATCCCGCAGCAGACGCCATCAGATTGCTGTACTGAAACACCTCCCCAAACTTGCTGGTCGGTTGCATACCCGCGAGTAACGTGAACGTCGATGCTGGCGTTGAATTTCTGAAATCGAATAGCCATTCCAGATCCTGCCGCGGCAGCCCGGTGCACGCGCAGATCAAATTCTTCACCAGCACCCTTTTTGTAGTGTCCGCGCTTCCCAGTTTGAAGCTCGGGTAGACTTCCGTAACCGGCTCATCCCACTTCAACTTCTTCTCGTCCACCAGCTCGGCCAAAAACAGCGTGGTCATTCCTTTGGTGTTGGACGCCGCCATGAACAACGTATTTTCGTCCACCGGTTCAGGCTTGCCCAGCTCGCGCACTCCCAATCCGCCCTCATACACCACTTTTCCGCCGTCAATGAACGCAACGGAAACGCCGGGAATACCAAGTTCTTTCATCGACGTCTCAACGAACTCTTTCATCTGCGCGATATGCGCGGCATCCAGCGGGTGCGCCTTGCGCCCAGCGAATGATTCGCGCTTGTAGCCCTTCGGACGCAAGCTTTCCAGGATCAGCCCGATCGGCGCGTCACGCTTCTCGAATGTCGGTTCACTTCCGTCCAGAATCACCACCGTCCACGTGGCGCCCGCTCGCACCGCGATCGCCGCCACCACTGCGCGCTCGTTCGGCGAGGTCTCGTAATCGAACGTCTGCCGTTCGTCCCAGCCCTCGCGCCCCGGATTTGGCGTCACCAGCTTCAGTGGCCGCTTCGCATCAGGCTTGTAGGCGGCCCAGCCGGCAGCAACCGCGGCGCGGGCATCCACGGCCAGCGTGTCGATAATCGCGATGTGCGTGTCGGTTTCGGGCGGCTCGAGCACCACCATGTCCTTGCCGGTCGCTATCGACCATCCGGCAGGCACTGTGAATGTCGCCCCTCTCGGCGTTTCCCGCGGCGTATCCGTCGTGATCCGCTCCTCCGCCGATTTGGTTTCCGCCGCTTGCGGTGACGCCCCAGGACCGCCTCCAGTCGCAGCTTTCGCCGCGAACGGCGCGCACGCCAGCAGAACAATGACAGCACTTCGATAGATGGACATCGGAATCACCAACCTTCTGAAGGTAGCCGCAAACGCGGAGCCAAGATACACGCCGCGTCCCCAATTTGTAAAACATATCCCCGGCAATCGTGCCGCCAAGAAACCCGAAAAATCTCCCCGGCTAAAAATCGCTATCCGTTGGTCATTAGCACGCTCCGTGCTAACCGCCCGCCATTTCCAGCAGCTTCAAAACCGAATTCCAGTTTCGCCCGGTTCCCGACGTCTTTAGCGTCCTATCAATCATCTTCATGTTCAGTTTTGTCTTTCCCTGGCCGGTAGGAAAGTAGATGTAGAGGTGCCGCGAACCGATATGCAGTTCCTCGGGATCGAATTTCGTCTGGCGGAGCAACTCTCTATCTTCCGCGGCGGTGTCGTCGACCAGGAAGCTCACCAAAAGTTTCCCAGGCTCTATCCCGCTGCGCTTGGCAAACGGATTCTTCGCGACCACTTCCCGTAGTTCCGCCGCAGTGCGCAGCACCACCGGAGGACGAAAACCAAACTTGTGCTCGATCGCGTCCTCGATTTTCTTAGCGAGCGCCGCCATCTCCTTCCGCTCGGTGCGAAACACAACATTCCCGCTCTGCACGTAAGACTGCACATCGCGCAGTCCGATCGACTCATAAAGCGCCCGCAACGCTTCCATCTTGATCATGTTGTGGCCGCCCACATTCACGCCCCGCAGCAAAGAAATTACCGCAGTCATGTCATGCCTCCGCTACCAAAGTTACCGCGGGCGTTGTGGCACAGCCCCGCTCCGCGCGGAGCCGTGAGCGCCGCCCCACAAATACACCCATCCCAGCCTACAAGTACCGAGTCTGATTTTTACAGGGAAATTATCCGTGCAGCGGAAGGCCGGCCACATCCCAATCAACCGCAAACAACGCATTCGTAGTCGTCACCAGCGCGCGCTTGGTAGGCAGCAGCGCCAGTCCAACCACGTTGCTCCCGCTCAGAACCAGCTCCGCCTCAGCTCGCGAGTTAATCCGCACCAACCCGCGGTGCCCGCCGTGCGATGCCGCCACATACAAATTCCCGCCTCGATCGAACGCCATCCCCTGCGGCCGTCCCAACCCCTTAAAGAACACGCTGACTTCCCCGGCAGGATTGATCCGCAGCACCCGGTCGAAACTGGAAGTCGTCGGCCCGGTAACGTAGAGATCGCCAGCCGGGCTGAACGCCAGATGGTACGCGGAAATTGAAGGCTCCAGCGTGGCAAACACAAAAATCTGCCGCTCCGAATTAATTTTGAAAATCGTTCCGCTGCGATCGCCCACGTACAAATTCCCGGTGCGATCGAACGCGATGCCCGTCGCCACGCCCATTCCTTCGATCCACTGCATCGCTCGTCCGTCCGGCGAGATGCGATGAATGGTGCCGTCGTAACGCGAGGATACAAACAGCATCCCGTCGCGATTCACCGCCAGCCCCGTCGGATTCATCAGTTCCGTGACGTACGGCTTCACGGTATTGTCGGGCGTCACTTTGTACAGTGACACCGGCACTTTCTGTCCGCGCGGCCCGCTGTACGTGACGTAAATGTTTCCTTCGCCGTCCACCGCGGGATTCGAAACCGGATGCAAATTGTCGGCGATCGGCACGCCCAAAGAAATCGGGAACGGTTGGCTTTCCACCGCGCCCATGCTCACCCGCACCACGCCGCCTTCGGCTCCATCCGGGACGCGCGCGATCAGGAAATTATCCGCGGACATCACCAGGCTCGCCTGCGCCGGGCCGAATCGCACGTGCGGCTGCGCATGGCTCCGGCCCGCAAATCCGCTGCCGGAAATCGAGATCTCCCCTCCGGGCAGCGCCGCGCCAGGCTTCACCGCGTCGATGCGCGGAGTCCCATTCGACTTCAATTGAAGTTTACCGAGCAAAAGTTATAACCCCGCCGCGCGCGCCAGCCACAATCCCAGCGCGGCATAAATTCCGGCCACCCAATCGTCCGCCATGATTCCCCATCCGGCAGGGAGTGACTCCGCTTGGCGGACCGGAAAAGGCTTCCAGATGTCGAACACTCTGAAAAGTATAAAACTCAGCAACAAATATTTCCAGTTAACCGGAGCAAGCGCCAAAAACAACGCCAGGAATTGTCCCGAAGTTTCGTCGATCACCACGAATTGCGGATCCTTGATCCCTGAAAACGCCACGACGCGGTTTGAGGCCCACACCCCGATGAAAGCCAGCGCCGCCGCGATCACCGCGCAAGTAATCGAGACGCGCAACGCTCGGCCCCCCGCAGTTACGGCAGGCGAGATCGCTGCGCCAAAAGCAAACGCCTTGATCGGAATCCCGAACGAAACGCCGGCATAGATCACCAGGCCCACCAGCGAACCGCAAGTCCCCGGGCCCACCGGTAAGTAGCCGGCGCCGAAGACCGTCGCGATCAGGTAGGCGAGCCCAGGTTTCGCAGCAGTGGGCGAAACGCTTGCGTTCGAATTGCGGTCAGTTTTTGGATACATTGCGCGTCGGCCGGAACGGTATTTCAGGCAATGATTCCTCGTCGCGCGTGGGCGCGGCCTCGTCATCCATCGCCGCAGGTTCAGAAACCACGTACTTCTCAGTCGCCCAATTCGCCAAATCCTGCACCCGGCATCGCTCGCTGCAGAACGGAAACTCCGGAGAACTCTCCGAGTTCACCAGCTCCCGGCAAATGGGACAGCGGAATTTCATAGCCATTCAAATAGCGTAGCACGGACTCCGCCACCGCAGCACGTGCAGTAAAGCAGCTTCCCCCGTACCGGAGCCCAGAAAAGCTCGACAGAGTATCGCAATGATTGCGCGTGACCTTTACAATGTGAACTGTGGTGCGAAGCTTAATCCTCCTCGGCCTGTTGTTCGTTGCTACTTCGGCCTTCGCCCAGGGCGGGCCGCCGTATTACACCAATGATCCGGGCACGCCGGGCAATCTGAATTGGGAAATCAATCTGGGCTACATGCCTTTTTTTTACAGCAATCAGTCGGTCTCCCATACCCCGGACGTCGACATTAATTTCGGCATTGGCGATCGCATCCAGCTCACTTACGAGAATGCCTGGTTGCACGTTCGCCCGCCATTTTCCACAAACAGGTTTGGGTTGGGTCAATCCAATCCCGGGGTGAAGTGGCGTTTCTACGATGCTGGTGAGGACGGCTTATCGATCTCGGTTTTCCCGCAGTTTTTCCTCAACAATCCCAACAACGCGGTCCGCCGCAACATCACTTCCGCGAACGATATTTTTCTGCTGCCCGTGGAGTTCTCCAAGAAATTTGGACCGATCGACATCAATTACGAGATCGGATATCAGTTTGTCCACAAAGGACCGGACGGCTGGCTCACCGGCCTGGTGGTCGGCCACGAATTCACCAGGAAGCTCGAGTTAGACATGGAGCTCTATAACCAAGGTATCTTCCATCCCAACGATAACCAGCCCACGATTGAGTTGGGTGCGCGCTACAAACTTCACAGCCCGGTGATCCTGCTGCTGATGGCCGGACGCAGCCTGGAACCGGCGCACAACAATCAATCCTATTTCGTCGGCTACTTCGGAGTTCAATTCCTGCTGCCCCCCAGGTCCTACAAGTAGGCTAGCGGAGAATCTCGATCAGCAGCACCCAAGCGCTGCTCATGGCCGAAGCGAACGAAGCGATGCAACCGGGAATCAGCCAATACATCGCGTGTGGATTGCCGCGGATCAGCAGGATTCCGGCGATACAAAATGAGAGGGCCGCGAACTGGCACAACGCGATTCGATTCAGCACCCAATACCAGCGAGCTTTGGTGCGCCCGTGGCGCAACTGCCCGGCATGAAGCACCACAAACATCAGCCACAGTACTCCGCCGACGCCAAGGAATTCTGTCCCGAGCGTTCTCGCCGATTGATTTGGCGCCAATCCAAAAGTACCCAGGAAGAGCACGCCAATCAACAACGCAAGCGCTTCAAACGCTCGTGCGGTGGCAGCCGGGAACTGAAGAATTTTCCCGACGTTTATCGAGACAGCGACAAAGATCAGCCCGGCCAGCGCGGCCGCGGCGCCGGTCTCTGCGGAAAGGAAGTTGCTCCAACCAATGGTAGGATTCACGTCGGACTTTATAACATCGAGGGAGTCGAATAGTCACGGCGAGTTCGGAGGCGGAGAGTTTCTTCCCGCCTCCGAGGCTCCCGGCATTATTTCTGGTTGGCTGCGGCTGCCTGCACCGGAATTCCCGGACGGGGCGCCGCCGGTTCCAAGCGATTCGCGCCCTGGAACGGAAGCATCCATCCCGGATACTCCGGCGGGAGGGCGCTGACGTCGTCGAGCTTCTGGACCTGATCTTCGCTGAGCTTGACGTCCAGCGCCGCCAGGTTGTCCTTCAGTTGCTCCATCCGTTTCGCGCCGATGATCACCGAAGTCACCACTGGCTTGGCCAGCAGCCACGCGAGTGAGATGCGAGCCGGGCTGCAGTTGTGGGCTTTGGCGATGGGAGCGATCGCGTCGAGAATTTTCCAGGTGCGTTCTTTATCGACGATCGGGAAATCGAATTCCGAACGGCGCGAGCCTTCCGGCTTTTGATTCTGGCGGCTGAACTTTCCGGAAAGCAGACCGCCGGCGAGGGGACTCCAAACCAGCAGCCCGGTCTTTTCGGCTTCGAGCAGCGGCACGATTTCACGCTCCAGGTCGCGGCCGGCAATGGAGTAGTACGCTTGCAGCGTATCGAAGCGCGCGAGATTCTTGAACTCGGAGATGCTCAGCGCTCTCGCGATCTTCCAGGCTTGCCAGTTGGAGCAGCCGATGTAGCGAACCTTGCCCTGTTGCACCAGGGTGTCCAGCGCGCGCAGGGTCTCTTCGATCGGCGTCACCACATCGTTGCCGTGGATCTGATAGAGATCGATGTGATCGGTTTGCAGACGCCGCAGGCTGGCTTCGATGCCGTCCATGATGTGTCCGCGCGATGCGCCGACGTCGTTGCGTCCGGGACCGACGCGGCCATAAACTTTCGTCGCGACGACCACGTCCTTGCGCGCGATATTCAGATTCTTCAGCGATTGGCCCAGCATCGTTTCGCTCTGGCCTTCCGAATAGACGTCCGCGGTGTCAAAGAAGTTCACGCCCGCGTCGATCGAAGCTTTGATGAGTTCGTCGGCTTCCTTCTGATTAGTGCTGCCGATGTTCTTCCAGAAACCTTCGCCGCCGCTGAAAGTCATGGTGCCGAGGCACAGCGTGGAAACCAGCATTCCGGTGTTGCCGAGTGTCTTGTATTGCATGCTTCTCCTTTTATTCTTTCGAACGCGCTAGCCGAACTCGGTACTTCGGGCCGTTCACAATTAGATTCACCAAGCCTGGTTTGAGGTTCATCGCTGCTGGTTATTTTGAAGGTTGCGGATCTACCCCAGAATCGAGAAGGGAGAAGACAATACCGGCGCCGGCTGCGGAGATGTTTGATACGCCCGCGTTCCTGGTGAGCGCCGCGCAGCCACGGTCGACTCAAATTCCACCACTCGGCCGATCAGATCGTAATCTTTAGCGGAAGTAATTTCGACGGTAGCTATGGTGCCGGGAGAAGGTAGCTCGGCAACATCGTTCACGCCGACCATATCGGTGATGAAGACTTTGCCGTCGATTTCCGGCGCCATGCCTTCCAGCCGCGCTTCCCACACCAACTCATTTTCCGCGGAAGGACCTTCCAGAAGCGCGGCGACTCGCTGGCCGACGCGGGCGCGCAGTTTCCTCCGGGAGATTTTTTTCTGGATGGCCATCAGAGCGTTACGGCGGCGGACAATCGTTTTCGCGTCGACTTTGCCGTCGAGGTGGAAACTTTCCGCGGTGTCTTCGTCGGAGTAGGCGAAGACGCCCATCCAATCGAATTCCGCGGCGCGAACGAAATCGCACAACTCCTGGAAATCCGCTTCACTTTCACCAGGGAATCCGACGATGAACGACGTTCGCAGCGACACACCGGGAACTTCGCGGCGAATATTTTCCAGCATTTTCAGGAAGACGTCGCCGTTGGCTCCGCGCTTCATGCGCGCCAGCACCTTGCGGCTGGCGTGCTGTAGCGGGATGTCCATGTACTTCGCCAGGCGCGGATGCGCGGCCATGGTGGCCAGCAGGAGCGGGGTGATGCGGTTGGGATAGCAGTAGAGAAAGCGAATCCAGCTCAAATCCTCAATGCCCGCGAGCCGTTCCAGTAAGTGCGCCAGGCCGTCGCGTATGCCCAGGTCTTCGCCGTAGAAAGTGGTGTCTTGCCCGATCAGGGAAATTTCGCGGACGCCTGCGAGGGCCAGATTGTGCGCTTCCTGGATGATAGATTCGAAACGGCGGCTGCGGAATTTTCCGCGTAGCTCGGGAATGATGCAGAACGTGCAGGGATGGTCGCAGCCTTCGTTGATCTTGATGTATGCGCTGTGCCGGGGAGTGGTGAGGATGCGCGGCGTGGCGTCGGTGTAGAGATAAGTTGGAAGACTTTCGGCGGAGTGATTCGCCGAATGGAAAGCCGCGACTGATGTACCGCCGTCAGCGCGGCCTTCCGCAGCGGACACTTCTCCGGCGCACACCTCAATGATTCGTTCGATCTCACCGGTTCCGATCACCGCGTCCACTTCGGGAATCTGCTGCTGAATCTCGTTGCGGTAGCGCTCGACCATGCAGCCGGCGACGATCAGGCGTTTGGCGCTGCCGAATTTCTTGTATTCGGCCATTTCCAGAATCGATTCCACCGATTCCTGCTGCGCGGAGGCGATGAACGAGCAGGTGTTCACCACCAACACGTCGGCCTCGCTGGGCCGGGCGGTAATCTCGCAGCCGTGGCGCGCGAGCATGCCCATCATCACCTCGCTATCGACGAGGTTCTTGGGGCATCCCAAACTCACAAATCCGACTTTCAGCATGTCGCCCTTTTTTGATCCCAGAGGACCCGCAGCGGAGCTGCAATTGTATCACGCGAGCCAGTTCCTCGGCCCGGGGCCGGGTGGCCCAGTCCGGCCGGGTTCCGATCCCGGGTCGGCGGACCTTTCGCTTTTTGTTCAGATCTTAATTTTTGGCCCTTTGACACGATTCAGATTTTGTATGTTATTGAAAAAAATGTACTTCCCAGTTCTAATCCTTACGGTTGTCGCGATTGGAAAATATTATGTCGTACGAGCCCTCGGCTTGGCGCCAACGCCATTGCGCTCGCCGCAGTTCGCCGGGCCGCGGAGTGTTCGAGGCCGATCTTGCTCATTCGACTGCTCCTTTTCTGGTGCGAACCTAGCACTTCGCGGGGCGGTGGGGTAGAGATCATGCCGGTGGATACGCGATAGCCATTGCAGGTGGCCGTTACGCTTTGTGCGAGCCGCGGAGGAAGGCTTCGATGGAGGTGAGCAGGGTGGACATTGTCTCGGAGTCGGCGGGGTGGGCGCCGAAGCGGGCGGATTGGTACATGTGGGTGAGCTCGGCTACGTGGGCGGCGAGGCCCGCGTGGGAGATGGTGGCTACAAATTCCAGGGGGGTCTGGGCCGGGGCCTTGTGCCATCCGCGCCGCTCGAGAATTCGCAGCATTTGGCGGTACTCGAGTGCGGCCAGGGCGGCGGGAGCGGTGGCTCCTGAACGCGCGCGCAATCTCCATTTCGTCAGCGCGTAACCGAAGACGTCGCGTCCGCGGACCGCGATCACCAGAATTACGATCAGCGCGAGCAAAGCGGCGGGGGGGTAGGTGACTTCCTGTGCGCGCTTTTCGAAGTGCAGCAACACGTCCATGATCCAGCGCTTCTTCTCGTGCGAGTAGTTGCGCAGGCGATCGCCCCAGGCGCGCGTGGACTTCCCAAAATTTTGCGCCAGGGTTACCTGGTGCATGAAATCGTAATTGATCACCCACTGTCCCCAGGTGAACTGAAACCAATCCCAGTACATTGCCAGGCGCGCGAACAATCCATGATGTTTGGGGCCGCCCGGGGGCGTGGGGTCGAAGCTGATCCAGTCGTAACCGGGAAAATAGACTTCCACCCAGGCGTGCGCGTCGGCGGCGCGCACGATGTAATCGCCAGCCAAATCGTTGAATTCGCCGGGAAGAAATCCGGTGGCGTAGCGCGCCGGAACACCCAGGGAGCGCAGCAGAACGGTCATGGCGGAGGCGAAATACTCGCAGTGCCCGGCGCGCTTGGTGAAGAGAAAATAGGCCAAGGGATCGCCGGCCGGGGGCGTGCCGGACAGGTCGAGGGTGTATCCGTAGTGGGTGTGCAGATAGGCTTCGATGCTGGCCGCCTTATCGTAGGGCGTGGGTGCGTGAGCAGTGATTTGCAGAGCGAGCGCAGTGATACGCGGGTCGATATCCGGCAATTGCAGGTAGGCCTGGCGAATGGCGGCCGGGTAGACGGTGGGTGCACCGCGCAACTGGTCCGGCGGCACCAGCGGAAGCCAGGAGGTGGCGTCGTAGTGGGTCTTCGCGCCGGTGTGCACGGGATTTTGCAGCGAGCCCGAAGAATCGATCAACAAGAATTCCTGGTGGCTGATATTGGCAATCCGTTCGGAGCCGGCGCCAAACGGTCCGCGAATCTCGGTGGGCCGGGGAGCAAAGAAAAGGGCGCGGGTGGCCAGTGGTTCGAGCAGCACGCTATAACGCAGCGGAGCTTGATCCGCGGGAGGGATGCGCGGCGGGGTGAGGTGGTAAAAGCCGTCGCCTTGGGGATTGATGACCACCGAGCGTGGATTGGGATTGAACCAGCGGCGACCATCGAAAAAGCTGAGCGAAGCGCCGCGCCAGCGCAGCGCCGACGCGCGCACCGGGTCGCCGTCGACCTTGATGCGCATTACGACGGCTTGGCTCTGCTTGATGACTCCGATTTCGCCGAGGGTTACGTTGTCGCCGAAGCCGGTGAGCAGGCTGGGTTGAAGATTGAAAGCGCTCAGATAGCCGGCGCTCCAACGCGGGATCATAAAGAAAATGGCGGCGCCGACGAGGAGAGTGGAGGCAGCCACGAACACCGAAGTAAGCCCGAGGGCGCGCTGCAATTGCTCGCCGCGCGGAGTGCCCCACTCGAGGGGCGGGGTAACGGCACCCTCGGCGCCGCGGCGGATTTCGAATCCGACGAAGGTGGAAACGGCGACCACCAGGAATATCGATAATGAGGCGAGGAAGGTGGTGTCTACGGTGAGGATCGCGGCGGCCAGCATGGAGCTGAAGCCCAGCATCGCGAGGAAAAGGAAATCGCGATTGTTGCGCGCGGAGAGCATGCGCACCAGACCGGCGAAAATCAGCAAGTGAATCGCAGCCAGCAGCCCGGCGTAGAGGGTGGGGTTGGGCGAGCCGGCAGTCATGTTGCGCGAGAAAAACCACAGATCGATGGGGAAAAAGAGGAAATAAGCGAGCACCATCCAGGTGGCCACGCTTTGGGAGAGCTCGTATTGGCGCCCGCGCCACAGGCGCATGCCCTTGTAGACTAGCAACAGGGGAGCGGCGATGGTGGTGAACAGGTCGAGCTTGCCGGTGGCCAGAATGGCGAGGATGCCGGTGGTGACCAGGAGGTAAAGCGAGATTTCAAAGTAGCGCTGGACCGCGGATAGCGACATCTGTGCCGAGTTGAGTTCGCCATCCATGAGTGTGGGTTCTATTTTAGCAGGTTGGCATAGGGTGGCCGGGGGGGAGGGGGGCGGAGCCGACGCCTAACCGATAACGGGACGCGTCGCCGGTAGGGTGCGGATCCGCCAAAGCCGAAATAGCGCTTCGGGAGATTGTAGTCCGGGGGCTGGTGATGAGCGGGAATTCGATGCGAAGGGCATTTCCATTCTGAAATTAGGGATCGCATTTGCGAGCGGAGAGATTTTTGGATTGGAATGTTTTCCGCGACGAGTCGCGGCGCTACGGACCGCTTTGGGGATGGCCGCCGTGGTGCATTTTCGTTGGTTTGGAAGATTCGGGGAAGGGTCATTTTCCGGAGTTGGCGATGCGGATGATTGCTTCGAGGCTGCGGTCTACGTCGGCGCCGGTGGTGGCCCAACTGGAAACGCTGATGCGCATTGCGGTGCGTCCGTGCCACTGGGTGCCGCCGCACCAGCAGGTGCCGTCGCGTTGCACTTCCGCAATTACCCGGTGGGTTTCTTCGGCGCTGCCGAACGACACCAGCACCTGATTCAGCACTACATCGTTCAATATTTCGAAGCCTGCGCCGCGAAGACGCTGCGCGAAGACCGTCGCGAAATGGCAATTCCGCTCGATCAGCTCGCGCAGGCCGTCGCGGCCGAGAGATCGCATGGCCGCCCACAGTTCAATTCCCCGGGCGCGGCGCGAGGCTTCGGGAGTGTAGTAGCAGGGTTCGCGCCCGGCGCTGGATTGGAGATACGCCGCGCTGAGCGCGAAGGCATCGCTGAGATGATCGGCCTGACGAACCACGGCGAGACCGGAATCGTAGGGGACGTTGAGCCACTTGTGGCAATCGATGGCCCAGGAATCGGCAGTGGCGGCGCCTTCGAGGAGATGCGCGTAAAGCGGGGAGACCGCTGCCCACAGTCCGAAAGCACCGTCCATGTGCACCCAGGCTCCGGCGTCCTGCGCGCGCGCACATATTTCCTTAGCGGGATCGAACGCGCCAGTGTTTACGTTGCCGGCCTGAATGCAAACGATAGTGCGGGCGTCGAGTGGTGGAAGTGCGTCGGATTTCATGCGGCCCTGGGCGTCGGCCGGCACGCGGATTACGCGGGAGCGGCCAAGACCGAGCAACGCCAAAGCTTTGAGCAGGGAGACGTGGACTTCTTCACCAACCACCACTCGCATCGTGGGGGCTTCGAATAATCCATTTTCTTCGACGTCCCAACCGGCGCGCTTCAGGAGCGTGGTGCGCGCTGCGGCCAGGGCGGAAAAATTCGCCATGGTGGTGCCAGTGACGAAACCCGCGCCGCACGTTTTGGGAAGGCCGAAGAGTTCGATAATCCAGGCAAGAACAATCTCTTCGAGCTTGGCGGCCACCGGGGACATCACGGCAAAAGCGGCATTCTGGTCCCAGGCTCCGGCTAGCCAATTGGCGGCCAGAGCGGCGGGGAGAGCGCCGCCGATTACGAAACCGAAAAAGCGGCCGCCTGCGGTGGACACGGTGGCGGGCGAGCCTAGATCGTCGAGGAGGCGCAGGATTCCGGCTGGGTCGGACGGTTTTTCAGGCAGAGGGCCGCCGAGTGCTGCGAGTCGTGCGATGTCTTCTGGGCGCGGTGCGGTGGGGGTGGTGCCCAGGCCTGCTAAGTATTTTGCGGATCGAGTGGCAGCGTCAGTCAGCAATTCCTTCACTGTTTTTCTCCCGGGACACTTGGAGGCCTTCGAGTACGTTGTCGATGATCGCTTAGCGTGGGCTGAGCTGTCGCAGTGAAAGAAAGTCGAGCCGGCTGATCAAACCGGCCGATTTGGACTGGTCGACTATTTTGTGCTGGGGAAGAGTGGGAGACCCAAAAGGCGCGGAAGGGTGAAGCAAAATCAGAGGCAGGTCAAAACACTCGCCCGTTCCCGGAAGTGGACTTAGGTCAGTACGCCCACCCTTCCCAAAGAGCGGGAAGAGTGCGGCACCCGAAAAGGACAAGTGCGTAGAACCGTTGAGGCGAAACGTTACTCGTAGCGGAGGGCTGCCATGGGATCTGCGTTCATGGTGCGGCGGGCGGGGAGATAGCAGGCCAGGAGTGCGATGGCCAGGACTGCGAAGACTACGCCAGCGATGGTGAACGGGTCGGAGGCGGTGACGCCGAAGAGCAAACTGCTAATCAGAGTGCCTGCAATTAGCGAGGTGGCTATTCCAGCTACCAGGCCTATTGCCACGGGGGCCATGCCTTGGCGGAGAATCATCCAGCGCAGGTGGGAGACTTGCGCACCCAGGGCTCGGCGGAGGCCTAATTCCGGGCGGCGCTGCTCGACGGAATAGGCCAGCACGCCGTAAATTCCAATCGAGGCGAGGGACAGCGCCAGAAGCGCAAAGAGAACCACCAGGGACATTTGGAAGCGGCGCACGGCGACCGATTCGGTTACCACGTCAGTCATTTGGCGGAGATGCACGATGGGAACGGATGAATCGACGCTGCGAACGGCGCCGCGAAGAGCATTGGCGAGCGCGACGGGGTCGGACGCGGAACGGACGACTAGCGAAGCATGCCAGCCGCTCCAATCGTTGGCGACGTCGCCGCTCTGCGCGTAGACCATCAACAGCGGAGGCTGGTCGAGCGCCACACTGCGGATGTCTCCAACCACGCCGATGACCTCGGTGAGCGGCCGATCGTCGCCGCCCTGGTGGAACTGCTGGCCGACGGGATTCTGGCCGGGCCAAACCTTGTCTGCGACGCTCTGCGAAATGAGGGCAACGTGGCGCGAGGCGTCGCTTTCCGCGGTGAATCGACCTTGCCGCAACGGAATGCCTGCGGCCTGAAAATAATCTGGGGTGATGAAACGATAGTTGGCGATGGGAGCTTGCATCACATCGATCATGCCTTGCGCCTGGATGGCGTTCACCTCTTCCTGTCCTTCGAAGGGCAGCTTGTTAATCCAACCGGCGTGGGTGACGCCTGGGAGCTGTTGGACCTGGCGAAGGACGGAATCGTAGAAAATTTGCTCTTGCGCGGGTTTGGGATAAGACTGCCGCGGCAAAGTGACGTCAACGGTGAGGGTGCGCTCGGCGGAGAAACCCTTATCCACAGCGAGAAGACGGAACAAACTGACCGAGAGCAAGCCCGCGACAATCAGGAGCAAGGTGCTTGCGGCTACTTCGAAACCGATGAGCGATTCGCGCAGGCGGCGGGTGCGGCGATTTTCGGTTGCGGTGAGCGCGCCGGATTTCAGAGCATCGTGAGGCTCGGTGCGGGTGACCCGCCAGGCAGGCAGCGTGCCGAAAACGATGCCAGTGACCATGGATAATAGAAATGCGAAACCGAGGACGCGAGCGTCCAAGCGCACTTCGTCGAGGCGCGGCAGATCGACGGGCCCCCAGCGGACGAGTTGGTGCAAGCTAAGATAAGCCACGCCGATCCCGAGGAAACCTCCGAGAACGCTAAGCAGAATACTTTCGGTGAGCATCTGACGGACCAGGCGCGAACGAGACGCGCCGAGAGCGGTGCGAATCGCCGACTCGCGCAGGCGATTGGGGATTCGCGCCAAGAGCAGGCTGGCCAGATTGGCGCAGACGATCAGCAGCATCGCGGCGACTCCGCCGAGCAAGAGGAGCAGACCGCGGCGGGCCGGGCCAACCACTTGCGATTCGAGCGGCCAAAGTTCGGCGCGCAGAGT
>Ga0302326_10008119_pt1 | contig 23227 bp, 14 predicted proteins | sample Palsa_T0_3_FD_202264 | JGI IMG/M metagenome (GOLD analysis project Ga0302326, IMG submission 202264) | Peat permafrost microbial communities from Stordalen Mire near Abisko, Sweden - Palsa_T0_3 | ecosystem: Environmental > Terrestrial > Soil > Palsa > Peat permafrost | place: Sweden: Abisko... | reverse complement strand
GGTGATGGTTGATCCTCCGGATGCGAATGTGGCGGAAGCAACTCCACAGCCTTGATCATCCCCCGCTTCTCGTAATCGTAGAACCAATCCTCACCCGGCTCGAAGCTGGCAATGATCGGATGCCCGGTTGTCGCCGCATGCTTGGACGCATGCTGGCTCGGAGAACTGTCGCAGCAACCGATGTGCCCACACTTCGCACACCGACGGAGATGAAACCACCAGCCTTTCGGTGACGCTAGGCATTCGACACACCCATCGCCACTCGGCTTCGAAGCGGAGTTGATTCCGCGCTGGTCTTTTTTCATTTCCACTTTTCCTTCCGTGTCCTGGCAAGCAAGCTTGGCTTCGAGCGCGTCCCATCCGCAACGTCCGGAGTTCGGAACCGCGTCGAGCGCCGACCTAGCGCGCGATTTAGCCTAAATAATATCCGGGCCGATTCTCGACATCCCCCGGCTTGTGGAAGCCGCGCGCCATCAGCGCTTTGATCCCATTCTGGGCGGCGGGTCGACCGAGCCATGGCACAGGCAAGACAAGAGACGTTGACAGAGCCAACCATGCTCTATTTTCGATTTCTACGGAGAAACTATATCTTTGTTGTCCCGATTCTTACACAGGCGAGTTGGGTTACCCGCCGGGATTTCCACGCGGGGAGTCCTAAGAATGCGCACCTTTCACTTGACATTTAGTGAGCGGTTCCGTAACGTAAAGGCGGTCAAATGAAAATTATCTCCAGCTTCGGTAGTTCGCTGCTCCAGGCTAGCTCCCCCTGTTGTTGTTGATCCCGTCTAAGTAACCGCGAAGTCGCTGGAAGCCCCTTGGCAAGGAACCAGCTGTTATAAATCTCACGAAAAACAAAAGCATTGAGGCACCGGGACTCTAAATCCCATTCGGTGCCACATCAAATCTTTCAGCTTGGGACTCTAGGCGTGATGAATATTCGAAGTAAGCTCGCTATTAAATCTAAGTGGCCAGCGGGCCAACCCAACGGTCGTCCTCCCATTTCCTCGCTTTTGTCCCCCCGCGTCTCCTGTTGTTGACCCACAGCTGGAACGTACTTTTCATCACGGCCTGCTTGCTGTCGCGATCCACACTCAAACTCAAACTACTTGGGCGGAGACGCCGGTGCTGCTGAAGAATTGCAAAACACTGAGGAGTGGATCATGAGATTTGTTAAGGGCGATGCGCAGTTTCTTTTTGCGGCGTTTGCACAACGTGCGCTTGTGCTCGCGGTCTTGGTTGGTGCCACCGCCGGCCTCGCTCAGGCACAGGGCGAAGCTTCTATTTCAGGTATCGTGACGGACGTGCGTGGCAGCACGATTCCCGGAGCGGTTGTGAAAGTGAGGAGCGCAGAAACGGGCGCCGTTCGCAACGTGGTAACTGACCTTGCGGGACGATATGACACAACTTTGCTGCCGATTGGAAATTACGAGGTCACTGCCACGAAATCAGGATTTCAACCGGAATCGAAAACGGGAATCACGCTCGTGGTAGGCCAGCGAGCTAGCGTCGATATCACCCTTACTGTGGGCGAACTTCACCAAACAGTGACAATCACCGAGGTCCCTGAAACTGTCGCGGTATCAACCGAGGACACTTCAGGCTTAGTTGGACAACAACAAATCAAGGACCTACCCCTCAACGGGCGAAGTTACGATCAGCTCCTCGTATTGAACCCGGGAATCGTGAATTACACCTCGCAGAAGTCGGGCGGAATCGGCACTTCGAATTCGGTGATCGGGAACATGTTCGCCGTCTCGGGCCGCCGCCCACAGGAAAATCTCTACTTGCTCAACGGAGTGGAATTCACTGGAGCCTCGGAAATCAACGTCACTCCTGGCGGTGCAAGTGGTTTACTGCTGGGGGTGGACGCAGTTCGCGAATTTGCGGTGGTGGCGGACACCTACGGCGCCGAATACGGAAAGCGGCCGGGAGCGCAGGTGAACATCGTGACGGCATCAGGAACGAACCAGGTTCACGGCAATGCTTACGAGTTCCTACGCAATAGCGCATTGGACGCCAGAAATTATTTTGACCAGAACCAAATTCCTCAATTCCAGAGAAACGAATTCGGCGGCGCCTTAGGCGGTCCGATTCGTAAAGACAAAATGTTCCTCTTCGCAAACTACGAGGGGTTTCGCGAGAACTTCAGTCTGAGCGACGTTTCATTTGTCCCGGACGCAAACGCGCGCCAAGGCTTCTTGCCCTGCAGTGGTCTAAGTGCCGTGCCGAAAACCTGCACCGTAACGACACCAGTGACCAACGTGGGCGTGGCATCTGATATCGCGCCGCTGTTCGCCCTGTGGCCAACACCGGCAATTGAAGTGCTCACGACGACGAAACTGCCAACAGGAATTGCAGAGGCGTTCAGTAACCCGCTACAGAAGATTCGGGAGGATTTTGGGACGGCGCGCTTCGACCAGATCGTTTCCACAAAAGATTCAGTCGCCGGGGTCTACACCGTGGATGACAGCTTCGCCAAAACTCCGACGGTTAATCCGCTGACGCTGGATATCGTGGCACTTCGGGAGCAGGTGGCCAGCCTTAGCGAGACTCACGTATTTTCTGCGTCCCTTATCAGCAAGGCTACGGTTGGATTTTCGCGGGGAGGATTTTATTTCACAGCAGATTCTTCAGCGGAGGTGCCGGGCTTTCTTCCCGGGAAGCCGATCGGTGCAGTGACTATCGGCGGAAGTACTGCGCCTAATTCGGCTTCTCAAATATCGGCAGCAGGAACCAACGCCGGCGATAATCTCAGCGTAGCGCGGAATATTTTCACGGCGGAAGATCAAGTTAACTGGAGCCATGGCATCCATCAGCTCAGTTTTGGGGTGTGGTTTGAGCGTCTTCAGTCCAACGACGACCTGGCGCAGGCACAATACGGTCAAGCGTCCTTTTCTACCCTGCAAAGCTTTTTAAAAGGCACTGTCTCCACTTTTACCGCTGCCCCGTTGTCGACTCCGCTCGGTTGGCGCTCGCTCGAAGGTGCAGCTTACGTCGAGGACATCATCCGAGTCACGCCCAAGCTCGAAATGCGACTCGGTTTTCGGGACGAATTTACGGATGGCTGGAACGAAGCGCACGGCCGGGGATCAAACTACCTCTTTGACGCAAACGGCGTAATATTAACCGAGCCCCACGTCGGCAGTTCTGTTTTTACCACAAACAATGCCAAATTTCTTCCATCGCCCCGGGTAGGTCTTGCTTGGGCACCCTTCTCGAGGAAAACCGTTATTCGTGCGGGCTTCGGTACTTACTACGCCTTGGCTGACGCACTCAGTTACCGGCTTGATCAAAACACTCCTTACAACACAGTGTTTGCCATAAAGAGCAAGTCGCTGGCAAGCGATGTGTCTGCCTTTGCGGCCTATGCTCCCGGCGGACCATTGCCAACTGGGGCGCTAATATCACCTAGCGGCATTCAACCTGACATGAAGACGCCTACGGTGGAAGCTTACACACTGAAAATCGAGCAGGCGATCGCACCGTACACATCTCTGAGTGTGGGCTACGTGGGATCGCATGCCTATCACGAATTCTTGTCCATCGATGCGAATACCCCTGTTCCGACAATCTGCCCAACCCTTTGCCCCCTAGGTTATCCGTCTGGAATCTACTACAACCCCACCTCAGTGTTAGCCAACCCTGCTTTAGCCAATAGCACCACGTGGTTCTCTGAAGGCACCAGTCTTTATAACGGCCTCGAAGTCGACCTGACTCACCACTTTAGCCATGGATTACAGTTCCGCGGCGTCTACACATTCTCGAAGGGCTTGGATGACGGCGACAACATGAATACAAGTATTGCCACCAACTCCCCCGCTTTCACCGCAAACCCGCATGATCCGAAGGCGGACTGGGGTCGGGCCTCTTTCGATATCCGGCACGCCGCGGTGATCAATGCCACGTACGATCTCCCCTTCCGGCGTGGGACTGCGACGAATGCATGGGCGAACAGGCTGCTCGGAAACTGGCAAATCAGCGGAATCGAGACTCTGCAGACGGGACTACCGTTCACTCCGCAACTAGGTTATAACCCGTCGAACGATGGGGACAGCCGGAATCCAGTGCGGCCTTCGTGGAATTCTACATTTACAGGTGCCCTGATCGAAGGCAATCCAAACCAGTATTTCAACCCAAATGCTTTCGCGCCGCCGCTTAACGGTACGTATGGCAATGTGGGACGAAACATTTTGCAAGGGCCTGGACTAGTGCAGACCGATGTTTCTCTGGCTAAGACAATTTCCTTTGGCGAGCGATTTAAGCTGCAGTTTAGAAGTGAATTCTTTAACCTGTTCAATCATACAAATTTCAACACGCCCAATACTATTGTGCTTACCTCAGCGACATCCGGACCGTCTGCTACCGGCGGATTAATTACGTCGACCTCGACGACTTCACGACAAGTTCAGTTCGGCCTAAAACTGTTGTGGTGAGCTAGCAAGGCCTTTTTCCAGCACGACCGAATCATGTGATGCAAAGTAACTTTGGACAACACCTCGCCCAAGAAGGCCCACACCCTCCCCGATGTCGCTGCTTGCTTCACCTACCCATTTGCCGATCAGAAATGTCCAGGCGTCCCAATTTGGGGATGGCGTGGGTCGCTGCGCCGGGACGACGGAACAAACCAGCAGCGTCGCCACCACAAGCGAAACAGTTCTCATAGGCATCCCCTTCCAAGGAGATCGGGCAACCAAAAAAAAGTATAGCCCATGCATCAGAGGGCTAATAATTTTCTGCCTGCGCTAAAGAGGATTCCGTTTAGACGATACTGTACACTGCAAACTCGTAACGATAACGAGGTTCGGTTAGCGAGGTTGAGAAGGGTCAGGTCCCGTCGCGTTTCTCGTATGGCTGCTTGCGGCGACCCTGGAAGCTGGCGGAGATGCACTTGTGAGGACCGGCTTAGAAGTGCATGTATTATGGCAACGTGTAGCGCTGTTCGCAGTCGCGGCAGCGAAGGGGTGACGCGTGACGGAATCCAGAAATGATGCCGCGTGGGCGAACCAGGTTTCAAAGGCTATCCTACTCATTCGCGTTCTCGTCGGCTGGGTCTTCCTGTCAGAAGGCATCCAGAAATTTCTGTTCCCCGACACGCTGGGCGTCGGACGCTTTGTGAAGATCGGAATTCCCTGGCCGCATACGATGGCCCCGTTCGTCGGTACGGTGGAAATTGCGTGCGGCGCTCTCGTGCTGTTGGGCTTATTCACGCGCTTCGCGGCAATTCCGCTCTTGGGAGTAATTGCCGTCGCACTATATTCGACGAAGATTGTCAACTTTGCAAAATTGGGATTCTGGGGTTCGCTGCACGAGGCGCGGATTGACGTAAGCATGCTGCTGGGTCTCATCTTTCTGCTCGTAGCGGGTGGTGGCGCTTGGTCCCTAGACGCTTGCTTCACGAGAGGACCGGACCGGTTAGATGGTTGAAGAGCCAGCTCCTCGAATGTCACATTCCAATTCCAGAAGCCGACAAGTTCCTCTCCGGGAGCTCGCCGTATTTTTCCTTCGGTTAGGCACGACTGCCTTCGGAGGACCTGCAGCTCACATCGGGATTATGGAAGACGAGCTGGTCCGCCGCCGCCGATGGCTGTCCCGGGAAGCATTCCTTGATTTGCTCGGCGCAAGTAACCTAATTCCGGGACCGAGCTCAAGCGAGTTGGCGATTCACATCGGCTACTTGTGTGCTGGTTGGAGAGGCCTTGTGATCGCCGGAAGTTGTTTTGTACTTCCAGCGGCATTAATGGTCGCTGCGCTAGCGGACCTGTACGTGCGCTTCGGTAAGCTCCCTGCCGCGGTTGGCGTTCTCTACGGAATCAAACCGGTCGTGATCGCTATTATTCTTCAGGCTCTCTGGACTCTCGGGCGAACTGCAGTCAAGACGACGTTTCTCGGATTCGTTGGGCTTATCTCACTTTGCCTAACCCTTGTCAGCACGCATCCACTTCTACTTCTCTCGGTAGCCGGCACGATAGCTTGCGTGCCGCATCTACGCAATTCGCGCGCGTCTTTGTTCACCCTACCCGCGACGCCTATAGTAGGAGCCGGGCTGGCGACGACAGCATCGTTCAGTTTAATCTCGCTGTTCTTGATATTCCTAAAGATAGGAGTGACTGTCTTTGGCAGCGGCTATGTGCTGCTGGCATTCCTTCGATCTGATTTGGTCGTCCATCGTGGCTGGCTCACGGATACACAGCTCATTGATGCCGTTGCGGTGGGCCAAGTGACACCAGGGCCGGTGTTCACGACCGCGACTTTTATTGGTTTTATCTTGGCAGGCGTTCGCGGTGCTGTCGTCTCTACCGTCGCTATTTTTCTGCCCGCGTTCTTACTAGTGGCGGTCAGCGGTCCGTTGGTGCCGCGAATCCGAAAATCCAACGTTGCCGGTGCCTTTCTTGATGGCGTGAACGTCGCATCACTCGCATTGGTAGCGGCAGTCACGTGGCAACTCGGCCGGGCATCTCTTAATGATGGCCTCTCCGTTGCCTTGGCTGCCTTGTCTCTGATCGCGCTGGTGCGGTTTCGCGTGAATTCCGCGTGGCTCGTGCTAGTTGGAGCGATCGTGGGCTTGGTTTCCCAATCGTGATGCTGCTTCCGGCCTTACTTCACAATCGATCGAGTTTCGCGAGGATCGGGCCTAGAAAAAAGGTAACGAAAAAGCCGCTTATGTAGATAACGGCGGAGATCCAAGCAGTACTTTGCTGAATCGTGAGGCGACGGCGCACGCGTCGGAATTGTTCGGAGGACAAGCCTGACGCTGTAGTTGCGGCCCAATGTAGTACATGTTGACGAAGCTCGCCGCTATCAGTCGGCCGGAAATCTCGAGAGTCCAATGCTTGTGGCGCGAAAGCGCAACGAGCCACGGAGCGGCGGACGGCATTGACGCTACCGACGCGCCAAGTCCCGCAACGCACGGCAGAGCAACGTTCCCAATGATGTGAACAGCGAGAAGTAACCCAGCACGGCAGACGATTTGTTGGTGGCAGTGCCGTTCATCTTTTCACCTCTCCTCGGTCAGAGACCGGTACTGGATCGAGTCGGGAGATTTGCCTTTCGCGGCTTCGAGAACCGTTCCTTCCACAAGGGCCGTCGTCGCCGCATCGATTGGCGGCGTGGGGCGGCCCTGCGATTCCGGGACCAGATTGACTATCTCGCTTGAACCGGAGATCTGAAACTTCGCAACACCATTAAGCTGGAATCATTTTCCTGGCCGCGGTGAGACGCGATTGCTTTATCGTGAGCCCGTTCTTCGTGATGGCGCCCTGTAGTTGCTTGAGAGTCACCGAATTGCCGGGCTTGAGCTTTACGGCGGCCAAGGCTTTGTCGAGGCTCACATCAACGGACGCAACTCCATTCACTGACATTAAGGACACGCGCACGGCGTGTGCACAGACTCTCAATCCATTGGCCAGCCCGGCAATGGGATCCGGGAATTGCTCGCCTTCGCGCAAGCCGCGTAGTTTCGGTGATTGACGTCGGTAAAGTCATTCACCAGAAAACTGCGGGCAATCAGGTCGAAGTCGCCGTAGTCATGGCGCAGGCATGGGTCTGTTCGAACAAACCGTCTACGACCAACGCACCGGCCTTCCCGTAAACAATAGTTTTGCTGACTACATTGTTAGCCCCAATCCCGACTGCCCGGAAATCGACGTGGCCTTCCTGAACTATCCCGACAAAATCTCACAGATGACTTTTACTTTACTAGGGCGGTGGGCGATGACTCAACTCGGGTGCGGTTCTGGTGTTCGATGGTTCTGGACACCTCCCGGATTTCAACAGGCAAACGGGGAGCTAGAGCCGGTAGTCGTTCCTGGATTCGACGAGTGATTTCTAGCGGACAAAATGCCTCACGTAGTCCGCGCCTAGCCCGATTTTTTCGTAGTAGGAGCGCGCCGCCTCGATCTTCGTGAACACGTCCTCGTAGCCGACGGCGACGCCTTGTGGGTCCACGTACGTATAACCGCCGGTGACGTGAAACCAGGTAATCATCTCCTCGACATCTTCCGGAACAAACAGCGTATGCGTTTCGCCAGCTGGTTCGTGAGCGTACGAGTGCTGTTCCGCGACCCAGTCGTGCTCGAGGTAATACCAACGTCCTTTGAGCACTATCGCGTGCACAGGCCCAGAGTGGCGATGGCGCGAAAGGACCCCTGATTGCCGCACCCGCAGCAGGTTCACGTAATAGCCTTGGCTGGCACAAAGCAGCAATGGCTTGAACGAAACTGTTTTCGTCATGGGGACCCAAAGGTTGTCGTCCTCGAGCCATTTGTCGAGTACCCCCAAATGGACGATGTCAGGGGACATGAAGGCAGGTTGCGGGAGTTGGTAGGGGATCGCAGTTCCATCGCCTCGCTTGTCGATTACTTCGGACATGTGTTTCCTCCCAAGGTAACGAAGCGCTTCGCGCAAACTCCCAGCCGATCGGTAGGGTGCGCAGTTGAAGAGCTTCAATTATGAAGACGAGGTTCCACGTCCGTCAAGACGTCGCGTTATTGCCTCGGCCAAAGCAAGACTGCGCGAAGGAATGTCCCGTCGTGGAGTTCATTCCAGACCAGCCAAAGGACCCACCGCTGGCGATGCGCAGTTGCCAGCGTCTGGCGGCGGATTGGGAATAGCCACAACGGTTCGCTATCTCCGAGGAATGCCGTTTTTTGGAACCCAGGCGTTGAGATTGGCGTTGGCACCGCAGCATTTAACGTTGACGAATATTACTTTACAGAATGTTTCATCACGACCCGCCAGCAATAGCCAGAACTCAAGCCAGGGTGGTACAACCCCTGCCCCCTAAGAAAAGCAAGATCAACTTGGGTTGAACTCGCCGCGGCGAATCATTGTCTCGCTGATGGTGCGAGCCTCACGAAGCGTCGCCGCCACGTGCGGGTCATTTCTGTTGGCCGTCTCGTACAATAGCCACTCAAGCTCTAGGTCGAAAAGTCGCTGGATGAGCTCGGGCGTGTGGCGAATCGGGACGCCGGCTTCATCAAGAATCTGGGCCGTGTTTGCGTGCATCATGCGCTGGGCGATGATCAGACGGTGGATACGATCCGTAGCGAGGTCCTCCATGTAGCCGTCGAGAAGGCTCGCACCTTTGCCATTAAGGACACCGTTGCGATAACGAATGACGGCTCGAATCGCAGCGCGTGTTCCGGCAAGGGTGCGCTTGCCGACGGCCGTTGGAAGCGGGCGGAGATCGGGACGAGTATTAGGCTTTGCCGGGCGCGCTTGCAGTTGATTGGGAGCTGGAAACTGAGACACCGCGGTTTCGTTCTGGTCGGGATGGCCGGTCCAGGCACCATCCATGAATGAAAGCGATTCGTTCTTCTTCTCATCGGCAAGGACCATGAGCGCGCGAGCGTTCAGCTGGGCGTCTTCGGGGCTGGGATAGAGAGCGGTCATCCCGCCGATCGCGAGCATGCCGTGCTTATGGCATATCTCCGGTATGAGATCGCGCAGATTTTGGCAGAAGGCCACGTTGTGCGGAATCGTGTGGGGGTCGGGAAGCACCCATTCCGGATTTTCAAGATTGAAGTGAATTAGGCTGGCCATGTAGTCCCAGCGCCCGAAATTCAGGCCGAGGATGTGATCGCGTAGATTCCAGGCGAACTCTTCCATCTGAGAAGCCAGAGGATGCGATTCGACGAGGGCCATGCACCTGATGGAACTCGGGGGGAGGCTCTTGAGACCAGCGACCATCTGGAAAAGATCGCGCCACCAGAGCGCCTCGTCCGCGGATTCGGATTTCGGAATGTAGATACACAGTGGATGTTTAATGGCGTTGAAGTCAACTTGGTAAGCGAGCATCGCAAGGTCAAAGAGTGACGCGGGTAGCAGTTCGCCGGGGAGAACGCCGGCCTGGTGAAGATGCAGGCCGCGGGGACGCGTGAAAATGACGGTGGTACTTGGATTAATGGAGACAGTCTCGTCGCGCTGGCGGTCGAAGTAAGTGAGGCGGCCCGCGAGAGCTTCGAGAATATTATTGATACCGCGCGCGTTGTGCTTCCAAGTGTTTACGGTCGAGTCCTCGAGATCGAGGACGACGCCGGGAGCGCCGGAATTAAGCATATTCACGACGAGATCGGTTTCATCGGCGGGACCGGCCATCTGATTTCGCTGGTCGGAACACCACTCCGGAAGTTCGATGCGCCAGGCACTTGTGGTGGCGACTGAAGGCGGCAGGTAATCCGGGAGTTTGCCGAGCCGGGCCTGGGCCAGGGCGTGGTCGCGATGCGCAACGAGCGTGCGCTGGCGTGGAGTGAGCGCCGCGTGGAGAGGCGCGAGGAACTTGAGGAAGCCCTCGGGGAGATCGCGCATCGGATTAAGGTCCGGAGAGGCGGAATTGACCGGAAGGATGCGATTCGCAAATTGCAAAGGCCCGAGTGTTGCGCTCAGCTTTGAGTTCGTTGACACCATGTTCTGTCGTCCATTCTTCCGTATCGCACCACTGCAGAATGCCGATACGATCACGCAGGTGACGGAGTAGACTCCAGGAATCGTCTCGCAGTCAAAACCACCCGTCCGATTCGGACGAGTGGCCAGATTGGCCCAGCGCCTTTCCACCTGAAGAAACGGAAAGTGAGAAACTACGGGCCCCCGGGGAGGATATGTCTTCTCGTAAGCGCAAGCGAAACGAAGCGCATGCCAGGGAGATACCTGGCCAATTCCTGAAACAGCTCAGGGAAGATCTTGGGTGGCGCAGGATCGACAGCGGTCTCCGGTGTCTCGCAGACCATAAAGAACTAGTGGAAACGAGTGACCTGCGGCAGAAAAATACGGCCGTCCTGCTCGGGTACTTTGCTCAGTGGGTAGACGTCGGGTTCTCAGACGGGGGGCTGCTCAAGCGTCTTTTGGCGAGCTTTTCCAGCGCCTGCCCCGACACGCTTTCTCTGCTGGAGTACGCTCACCTGAAAATGGCCGAGGGGCTCGTGGCCATGGCCGAGGAGGAATTTGGAAAGGCAATCAAGTGTTTTGAAACTGTGCTCGCGCTGGAGGAAATCGGCGACAAACAAATGATCTCCATCGCCAATTTCTGGATGGGACGGTGCCTGCGGCGCCAAGGCCGGTATGGTGACGCGCTCGTGTATGTGGCGAAAGCGAGAGAGCTGGCCTTGCGACTGAACTACCCTAAGATGGCCGCGGTCATGCGGGTATTAGAAGGGTGGATCGCTTTCCAGGAGGGCCAGCCCGAAGAGGCCGCAAGAATTCTCGGCGAAGCTGAGGAAGTGTTGGCGGACACGGACGATTACGTGACCCTCGGAAATATCAGCTCCGCGTATGGCAGAATCGCCCGTCGGCAGGGCAATTCAGAGCATGCACTCGCGAAGTTCGAAAAAGCGATAGAGCAGTATAACAAGCGGGATCCTTACAATCGGAATCTTGCGAGGTCTTTCGTAAACATCGCATTTGTTAAGAGATTGCTCGCGCTTCAGCTTGGCAATCAGATCGATGCGGAAGCGGCGAAGTTCAGGAAGAAACCCAAAGGGACCGCGAAATCGGTCTCTTTTGCCAAGCTCCGGGCACGCGAGCAACTCACACAACTTCACGAGCAAGCGTTCGACCATCTAGCCAGGGCTCGGGAAATCTATGGCCGCTATGACGATCATCGCGGTAAAGGGAATGTCCACGTCACTTTTGGATATGTGAACCTCGATGACGGCGAACTCGATCGCGCCGCGGCCGAGGGAATTACCGCGTTCCGCTTGGGCGACGAGAAAAAAGACAGTGTCCTCAAGGCACGGGCACGAATGCTTCAGTCCGCGGTAGAAAGCGCAAAGTTCGACGAACAGATTGAGGAGGGATCAAGCCGCGTCCCTTCCTCGCACTTGGCTTGCGAATTCGCTCGCGAGGCTCTGGAGTCCGCAAAGCACACGCAGAATCGTCGCCTGATCGCAAAGGGGCACATCGTGTTAGGTTTAGCGCTCTGTCTTGGCTTTCCAGAGGATCTGGAGGCGGCCCAGCAATGTGCTGACGGGGCGGCGGCGCTGCTCAAACCCGCACATCATGACTATGTCTGGAGAGAGCTGCAGGATCTGAAGCGGAAGCTTCGAGGAGCCGGTGACATCAACGCAACGCTCCGGGAATGGTCTCAGGGCATCGTCGGCAACAAATCGTTCCAGCAGGTAAGCGAAGAATTTGCGGCGATCGTGATTCCAAGGGTGTGGAGGCGCGAAAGGTGCAAAGTAGCGCGGGTGGCGGCGCGGTTGTCGATCTCGCCGAAGAAGGTTCGCAGGGTATTGAGAAATCAGGGGCTGTTGGGAGGCACCCGGTAGGGTGTAGCGAATGCATGTCGCGAATTGGCAGTGACGCATTTTGAATGCGTATTGTGGCACCTCTAACTGGTCCGGAGGTGTCAAGGCGTTGGAAGAAACAAAGGAAATCTTGAGTGGCGAAGAACCAACAATGACTCTGAACGGCGGCTAGAGCACGGTAGAGCAAACTCCGCCGGGGCTTAGGTGGGCGTGTTCGATGGGTTATGGTTTCACCAATCCAGCCGCACTCAGCAAGATTGTCCCACCAAAGGGTCATGTTCACCGTCACAGGCGTGACGCCGAAGGACTCTTTCGGGCTGCCAGTGGGCAGTTTCAGCCGAAATGAGTTGAATGCGGTTTGCATCTATACTTGCCAGCTTTCGGCAATCAGAAATCGTAATCCATTTGGGGTGGGGGTAACAGGGCTGTGATTGAGCGGGTTTCGTCGACGTTCACACGATTCACGAAGAGCGTTTCGAGTGTAGTCCAAATTACGCTACTGGCGACAACTACGCTCGCCGTCACGTCAACCCAATCTTCGAGATCGTCGAACGACTCGTTGCAACCTTATGGCCTCACCGAGAGACCGATTTCGGAGCCGTATTTGCGGATGCCGCAACTCGCAAGCGGTAAATTTCCTCCTCTGCTTTCGCAGACCGGAGCGCTCGAAAATGTGCACGCGCTAACTCCGAATCCCCAGCTGATTCCCTACGAACTTATCGTACCCTTCTGGTCGGACGGCGCCAGCAAATCCCGGTGGGTATCACTGCCAAAGGAAACGATTAAGTTCGCACCCAGCGGAGAGTGGAAATTCCCGAATGGTGCGGTATTTGTGAAGCAGTTTGACCTGCCCACCGACGACACGAATCCAGCCATCAAACGGCGTCTCGAAACACGATTTCTTGTCCGCGACAGTACTGGCGGAGTATACGGTGTTACCTACAAATGGCGGCCTGATAACAGCGACGCAGATCTGCTAACTACAGGCGTCAGAGAGAATATCAACATTAGAACTGCCTCCGGCACTCGTACGCAAACATGGTATTACCCAAGCCGGGAAGACTGCCTCACCTGCCATACATCAAGCGCGGGGGGAGTGCTAGGGGTGAAGTCGCGGCAGATGAATCGCGACATCACCTATCCGTCGGGCGTCGCCGATAACGAACTGCGCGCCTGGAATCATGTTGGACTGTTCGATACCAGGCTTCAGGATTCCGACTTGGCAGCGCTGCCCAAGCTTGCAAGCGCAAACGACAACACACGAACCCTCGAAGATCGCGCGCGCTCGTTCCTCGACGCAAACTGCTCCCAGTGCCACCGGCCGGGCGGGACCGTCGCCACGTTCGACGCGCGGTACGATACCCCTCTTGCGGAACAGGGGCTGATTGGCAGCCCGGTGCTGATCGATGAAGGTATTGACGGGCCCCGTATCGTTGCGCCCAATGACATCTGGCGATCCATACTCTTCATGCGCGTGGACACGACGGACACTTTTAAAATGCCGCCACTGGCTCGAATGACGGTCGATAGCGCCTCCGTGGAACTCCTCCGCGATTGGATTCACAGCCTGCCCGGGCCTCCGGTTCTCGATCCGCCCGTTATTTCTCCGCCCGGAGGTAATTTCGCCAAGATGGTAACCGTAACTCTAGCGAAAGCGGAGTCAGGCGCGGCAATCCACTACACGCTCGATGGCAGCGAGCCCACCACGTTAGACCCGATCTATGAAGTGCCGTTGCAGCTAACGGAACCGACGGTCGTTCGAGCGCGAGCGTTCAAACAGGGTTTCACAAGGAGTATTACGGCGCAGCAGATTTATATCCCTGGGGGCTAACAAAATAGATGCCCCGACTGATTGTCAACGTCGGTGGATGCCAGCATGCCAATTCACAGCAATCTGAGCGGCGACTCGACGTCTGTCCAAAGATATTGCTGGCTATCCGATCGAGTCATAACAGTTCGACTTCGCCAGGAATTTATCTCGCGTTCGGCACAACCGCAACTCCCCACGGGCTTCCCCCAGCCTTTACGCGCGTAATCTCCTTAGCAGTGGCGAGATCTACCACGGAGACGTCATTCGAGGGGCCATTCGCAGCAAAAAGATATTTTCCGTCGGGCGAGATCGCAATTCCCCAAGGCCTAGTACCCACCTTGATTATGTTTGTAACGTCGTAAGTTGTTGTGTCCAGCGCAACGACCGTTCCGGACCGGCCGCCGCTTACATAAACCGTTTTTCCGCCCGGAGCCACGCGAACCTTCATTGGCCGGGTGTGTTCAGGAAGCTTAATCGTCCTCAAAACCTTGTAATTCACGGAATCCACCACGTTCAATTCCCCGACCGATTCGGAAGGAACAAATGCGCGCGATCCATCAGGAAGAAAATCCACACTGCGCGGTCGCGGGTTCACTGTAAAATGCGCGATCACTTTGTATGCCTTCACGTCGACAACAAATACGTCGCCTCCAGTTTCGCAGGTAATGTAAAAGGTGTTTCCGTCCGGCGAAGTGCCAGCGCCTTCAGGTTCGCGGGTCACCACAACAATGTGCTCCACCTTGCCGCTTTCAATATTGAGAACACTGGCCGTTCCCACATCTTCATTCGAAACGTACAACTGCTTCCCGTCCGCGCTTACTGCAAACTCTTCGGGGTCCGAACCGGCGGAGATCTTGCGCAAGAACTTATTTTGGGCAACGTCCACAAGCCCAATACCGTCCGCAGCTTTGTCCGCCTGGAGGTCACTGTCATCGTCGTCGCTACGTTTCTTGAGAATTGGGTTGCCGTGTTCGTCAAGCTGCGGCGGAGGTTCGATCGGAGTTCCGCTCAGGGCTACGTACAGTGTCTTGCGGTCTGGGCTGACATGGATGCCGCGCGGCCTTTTCCCTACGGGAATTGTTGCGGCAACTTTAAAGTCGGTTCCGTTGATCACAGTTAAATCGCCAGAACGCTCGTTCGTGACATAAATCTGATACGCGCCACCCACAGGACTCTGCGCTGAGGTAATGCTCGGTTGCACGACAACTAGAAGCATAGCGGCGCGTGCGCAAGAAGCGAACCATCCCGACATTGTTAGAGTTTTCATAGTTGTACCACGTTGTAGCATCGCCCTGGAGGTTTTGCTCGTGTTTTTCGATGCATCTGAAGGTAGGACGCCGACGACATCCTCGCCGTTGCATTAATTCGCAGAGTGTTCTGCAAGGCGAGCAGGCGAACAAACCATTGAATTCCGATACAGATTTACTATAGTTTTGTCCACTGATCCGTCGGGTCGAGCTTGAACAGAACCACTTAGGCGGGCGCGAAATGCATGAAACCATATTTTCAGTCGAAAGCGAACTCAGAAAAGAGGCAATTTCGCGTCGCGGTTTTTTGAAACTAACCGGAAATGCAATTTGTGTTGCAGCCCTACCGGCAGGGCGTGTTCCGTTTTTGGTTGAACAGTCCGAAGTCCGCTCATTGGATTATGCCTTGCGGATCGGTTCAAGCCCGATTGAGATCGCACCTAAACACATCGTTTCAACGATCACGTATAACGGGCAGTTTCCGGGGCCTTTGTTGCGTTTCAAAGAAGGCCGTCCAGTAACGGTGGAAGTGCACAACGATACGGACATGCCAGAACAGCTACACTGGCACGGACAGTTTCTTTCGACCGATGTAGATGGCGCGGCAGAAGAAGGCACGCCTTTCATCCCCGCACACGGGATGCGGCGCATCTCGTTCACGCCACGGCCCGGGGGGTTCCGGTTTTACCATACGCACAATCGCGCTGGCGCCGACCTTCACGCGGGACAGTACAGTGGCCAGGTCGGGCCAGTTTACATAGAACCGATACACGAGCCCGGGAGTTACGACCGGGAAGTGTTTCTCGTGCTCAAGGAGTTCGAACCGTCGTTCAGTCAAGGTGGCGACATGGCGATGGATTTCCTGGCCTCCTCGACACAAGTCAAAGAGCTGGAAACTGCCGGCGAGTCCGCAATGAAAGCTTCGCTAGCGAAGGGCATGCCGCACGGCTACGAAGTGGGTTATCGCTATTTTACGATCAACGGGCGCATGTTGGCACACGGCGAGCCGGTGCGCGTGAAACAGGGCGAGCGCGTGCTCTTCCACGTCCTGAACGGCAGCGCGACGGAGATTCGCAGTCTGGCGCTCCCCGGACATACGTTTAAAGTATTGGCGCTCGACGGTAATCCTGTACCGACACCCGCGGAGGTACCCATCATCTGGCTGGGCACAGCGGAACGTATTTCTGCGATTGTGGAGATGAAGCAGCCGGGAGTGTGGGTGCTGGGCGATCTTGCAGACGACGATCGAAGTCACGGGATGGGTATCGTTGTCGAATATGCCGGCCACACGGGCAAACCTCAGTGGGTTGCGCCGAAGCCGTTTCGTTGGAGCTACCTGCGCTTTGGCCACATGGAGGCCGCACCAGAGCCGGATGAAGTGATCGATATGACGTTTGCGAAGCACAACGCGCGAGATCATGGTTTTAACGAGTGGAGCATTAACGATGTGGCCTTCTCGATGGACAAGACGTCTCCGATGGCCCACCTCCGGCAAGGCCGCCGCTACCGTATTCGGATGCGCAACGCCAGCGACGACATCCACCCGATTCACCTTCACCGGCACAGTTTCGAACTGACGAAATTTGCGGGCCGGCCGACTTCAGGCGTGATGAAAGACGTGGTCATGGTGGGCGGCTATCAGGAAGTCGAGGTGGACTTTACGGCGGACAATCCCGGACTAACACTGTTCCACTGTCACCAGCAACTGCACATGGATTACGGATTCATGAGCCTGTTCGACTACGTCTGAAGAGCGCACATTCGCGCGTTTCGCAATTTCAGAAGAAGGATACGCATACCCTCAAACCACTGAACAAACTGGGCAGCGCGCCCTCCACAAGCGGTGTTGGTGATCCGAACCCTAGCGAATAAAGTTCTGCATCGCGGCATGGCGCGTCGACATGATGGCAGAGTTTTACCGGCATCGGCATCCCGACAATGGTTTTCTGAGGCTGAAGTTCGGGTCACGTCAAAAGATTATCTTTAGCGCGATTTGAACCAGTCGGGGAGGGCCGGCGCTAACAATCTGGCCAAAGGTCCCGCTGCTAATATTGCCATCCACCGCAGAAGGACCGTAAAATTGCGCGTGGTTGAACGCATTAAAGGCTTCCAGACGCATTTCGAGGGACTTTGACTCGGTTAGACTCAGATTTTTCTGCAACGTCAAATCGTAGTTGTTAATGCCTGGCCCGGAGAAGAACCGGCGGGAGATATTACCCACCGAGCCGAGTGCGGGTAAGCTGAAGAGCGAGGTGTTGAAGTAAGGCTGTCCATTGCGTGGGTTGTGATTGATGTCCAGCGGGCCGCCTGAAAATTCAAGCTCATCGACGGCTAGATTGTTGATGCCATTTCCCTGGGTCCCCAGTAATGAAGTGTCTTCGTAATTGTAAAATGTCACAGGGAAACCAGAGCTGTAACGAGTGATTCCAGAGACCGACCATCCATCCGTCCAGCGGTTGCGAGTGTGAAAAAGGGTCTCGAAGGGAACTCGATAGGTATAGCTCGCAACAAAATTTTGGCGCATGTCGAAGGATGACAGTTCTCTGCTGAGGTTCGGATCGATAGGGTTTACCTGATCGGCAAAATTTGAAGCTTGATCAATGGATTTGCTATAGGTGTAACTGAAAAACAATTCCATGCGCCTGGAGGTGTGGCGGAGGGTGAGTTCGAGGGCGTTGTAATTGGAATTTCCAATCGTCGTCTGGTAGCTCACGCTGCCAAAGGCAGGGCCCAAAGGACCCCGCGTTCCATTGACAACCTGCCCGGAAGTACTGGTGTATACGCCGTTCTCGCCAAAAGGGCCGCAGGTAGCAGAACCGGGTGCTACTTGGTCAGGGTGACTCAGGCTGAGGCAAAGCGCCGGGTTACCGGGATTGGCCGCCTCGAGCACGAGAAGATGATGTGCCTGGTTTCCCACATAACTCATGCTCAGCAGCGTGTTGACTCCGATCTGGCGCTGGAGAGACAGCATATACTCTTCGGAATAGGGAGTGGTGTTGTTGGTCTTATAGCCGGGTATCGCGCTGATCGGTTCGAATTGCGAGAAGTCAATGGTAGTGTCCGGATTGGTTCGGGATACATTTAAAGGCGCAAGCTGTGCTGGAAAACGCTGGCCTTCAGGGTTGCCCGTTGCGGCGTCAACAAAGGGAGTGGCAAAGAGAGGCGGAGCGGGACTGGTGTAGGTGAAGCCATAAGGAGCATTGTCGCTAATCAATCCCAGGGTTTCTCCCGGGATCGCGGCATAAAATATACCGAAGCCCGCTCGGACGCTTGTTTGACCTGGACCACTAATGATTTTTGCTAGAAGAGAGCCAGGCAGTGCATGGGGAGAGTACGCCAGGCCCAGGCGCGGGGCGAAGTCCCGGTTTCCTACAGCGGACAACGTACGCGAGACTCCCGGATCCCCAGGATATACGATGCCGGTGGGCGCAGTGGGGAATACCAGCGACTGCTCGCCGGGGATGAAGGTAATGTTGTTATTATATTTTTCATACCAGGGCTCGATGCGATCCCAGCGCAAACCATAATTGAGCGTCAGGTTTGACCTTAAGCGCCAGCTATCTTCCGCGAAGAGGCCAAAGGATTTGTTGCGGCCATAGAACGGTCTAAGATCATTCTGAGTATATTGGCTCGGAATGCCAAGCAGGAAATCCGCGAAGTCGAGGCCGGTCTCGGTTCCGTAGAAGCTAAAGCTGCCATTCAGGTCGGCGAAAGGATGGGTGTTGATCTGGTCATAGTCAAACTGGGCTCCGAATTTGATCGAGTGTCTTCCGACCAGTTTGGAGAGATTCTCACTTAACTCGTAGCCGTTATTAATTTGATAAAACTCATCGGGAACGGAACCAATCGTAAAGTTATTGAAAAAGACGTTTTCGACACCCTGGTTTTTCGGAGCAAGCGGGACAATGCCCAGCGTCCCCGCTCCGGTTACGAAGCCTTGCGAAGCAAGGCTGACACCCAGACCGCCCGCCGGCTTGCCTAAATCGTTCGCGTCCCGGGTATAACTGAGACGGAATTCACTGACGGCGCCTGTTCCAATGGTCTTGTTGTCGCCTAGAACAGCCAACTGGGCGCGGCCGGTGTATAGGCCGTTGAACCCCGGCACGTTGGCGCCTCCTTGAGCGGTCGGGTAAGGATTGTTCAGCGAATAGTTGTCGAGCGAGTAGTAGCCGAAAATTGTGCCCCAGCGAGTGTTGGCATCGATGCGCTCACCAATTTTGTTATCGCGGAGAATCTGGTCGAACGCTGATGTAGAAAAGACGTTTCCCGGAAGATTTGGCTCGGGGATGTACTTCAAGAGATTCATAGCCGGACCGGACCACGCACTTTGCGGTATTTGTGCGCCAGGAAGAACGCATTGTGATGAAGTGACGCACCCTGGCGTGTAGTATGGTTCGCCAGGAGAGACCGCGTAGTTGAGTTTTTGCGACAACAGCGCCGCAAAATACGCCCCGCTCACCGTGCCGGTCGACAACGCGGCTTGGTCTGACAAGTCGCCGGTACGGTCTTGCATCGAGGGTACGGATATCAGACCCGTGTCCGTCCCCTGAATCTGACGGGTGCCCTGATAGTCCGAGAAGAAAAAGACTTTCTCCTGGACGATGGGGCCGCCCAGGGTGCCGCCAAACTGATTTTGAATGAAGGTACCGCGAGTAGGCGAGAAATAATTGCGTGCGTCCAAATCCGTGTTTCGAAGGAATTCGAAGGCATTTCCGTGGAAACCGTTTGCGCCAGATTTCGTAATAACGTTGATTTGACCTCCCGTATATTTCCCATATTCCGCGTCAAAATTGTCGGACAGGATTCGAAATTCGGCGATTGAATCAAGATTGGGAATAATGGCCGCGGCCATGCTGCCGGTTTCCTCCGCGTCGGCGCCGTTCACCATGAAGCCATTGGCGGACTCCCGCTGACCGTGGATCGAAAGCGTTCCTGGGTTCAAATCGCCGGAGGGGGAAAACACGCTCTGCCCGAGCCCCTGAACCGTTAGTGACGTAATCGTCGTGGTGGGCACCACGCCCGGCTGCAGCGCAAGCAGATCCGTATAGCTGCGTCCGTTCAGCGGCAACGCGGCAATGCTTCTTCCCGGGATGACTTCCCCTAACTGTGTGCTGCTCGTCTCCGCCTGCACGACGGATTCTTGTACGTTGACAGTCTCTTGGTTTGTGCCCACTTGAAGGACAGCATCCACTAAAAGGGCACTGTTGACGTCGAGCGTTATACCTGTCCGGCGATATGGGCGGAACCCGGCTGCAGTGACGTCCAGGTTGTAGTGACCAACAGGCAGGCTCAAAAAGGAGTAGTCGCCTGCATCATTGGTAATCGCAGTATGCTGCACACGCGTGTCGGTATTGAATGCGGTGACGACGGCTTTGGGAACAACTGCGCCGGTGGGATCTTTAACATTTCCGGAAATTCTTCCCCCCATAGCTGCGTGACTTATTAGGGGAACTCCAAGCAGAAGAACCAGAACCAAGAAGAGGTGGAGGGACATTGAGACCGGCGGTACGAATGGCAGATTTCTCCTACCTAGCAGCGGCCATTCGTTTTCTCCCGTGAACAATGTCTGAAACATGCCTTCCACCATGATTGCTGTGTCGCGACGCACTTCGCCATAGCACTTTTGGCTATCGGACTAGGAAGATTCAAGGAGCGCACTAGAATAACCGCACAATGAGCCATAGACAAAAACGCTTTTAGGCATTGGCACCCACCCGATTTCGAATCCCGCGCCCGTCAAGAAGGTCCGTGGTGGAAACCATCCTAAAATTCCCCACAGACGCCCTCCCGCCTTTCCGAACTATCCCTTCAGTAGCAAAAGATTAGCAATTGGATCGGCAAAGGCGATGCTCGGCGCTTTATAACGGGGCCTTTTGGAACTAGGACGAAAGTGCCCACATATTCCGGCGAGCGCCTCACAGAAACGAAAAGGCGCTGCAGAATAGCGGCGTTGCGGTCGCCAGGACCTGGGATTGTGCGTCAGGATACGCTTGGTGCTCGCGCCTTCCGAGGAGAGAATAGAAGTGTGGTATAGCTTTTCGGTTGATGGCGAAGGGTGTTGAGGGTCATGAATTCCACTCCAGCTCATCCGGAGTTCCATGGATAAACGCATTCAATCTTCCGATGCAGGCATCGAACGCATCCAGGACGGCGCGACCATTCTTATGGGCGGGTTCGGACTCTGTGGAATACCGGAGAACCTGATCTGGGCTATTCGCCGCAAGGGTCTCAGGGATCTGACAATCGTCAGCAACAATGCAGGTGTAGATGATTTTGGGATAGGAATTCTGTTGCAAAATCGCCAGGTTAAGAAGATGGTGTCAACCTACGTAGGCGAGAACAAGCTCTTCGAAAAGCTTGTGTTTAATGGTGAGTTGGAGATCGAACTCAATCCTCAGGGAACTTTCGCCGAGAGACTGCGAGCGGGTGGAGCTGGCATACCCGCCTTTTACACTCCGACTGGATACGGAACCGTGGTCGCGCAGGATAAAGAGACGCGGGAATACGAGGGACGAATGTTTGTCCTTGAGCGTGCCATCCGCGGGCAGTTTGCCTTCATCAAGGCGTGGAAAGGCGACCGTTGGGGGAACCTCGTTTACAGAAAGACAGCGGCGAATTTCAATCCGATGATGGCGACCGCCGCTGACTATGTGATTGCGGAAGTCGAAGAGCTTGTGGAACTGGGCGAAATCGATCCTAACCAGGTTCATACGCCGGGAATCTATGTTGACGCCATTTTTCAAGGATCGAACTACGAGAAGCGCATCGAGCGACGTACGACCAAAAGAACCGAGAGGCCGTAGTTTCGGATTTTCAGGAGTCCCAAAGACGATGGTACTAAACCAGGATCAGAAATGCGAGCGAATTGCTTCCAGGATCGCAAGAGAGCTGCGTGATGGATATTATGTGAATCTCGGTATTGGGATACCAACGCAAGTTGCGAACTTTGTGCCGCAAGGCATGGACGTCATCCTGCAGTCTGAGAATGGGATGCTCGGGATTGGCCCCTATCCGATGGACTCCGAAGTAGACGCGGACCTGATAAACGCCGGGAAGGAAACGGTAACCGAGCTGAAGGGCACCTGCTATTTTTCATCGGCTGATTCGTTCAGTATGATTCGGGGAGGGCATATCGATCTCACAGTGCTCGGAGCACTGCAGGTGGATGAGAACGGAAGTTTGGCGAACTGGGCCATCCCCGGAAAGATGTTGAAGGGAATGGGTGGAGCGATGGATTTGGTCGCCGGGGCAAAGAGGGTGTTCATCGCGATGGAGCATGTGACACGCGATAAGGCACCGAAAATCGTTAGGACGTGTAGTTTGCCACTGACAGGAGTCGAAGTCGTCGATTTTATTGTTACGGAGCTCGCAGTCATTGAGGTCACGCCAGATGGTCTGCTCCTAAAAGAGGTGGCTGCTGATACGACAGTTGAGTACGTGCAATCCGTGACCGAGCCAAAGTTACTGTTTCCTCTGGATGGTCCCGTGCCGATGCTGGTGTAGGTTTCACGTTTCGCACAGCTGTGAGGGTCAAGTGCCGGGATTTTCACTTCCTTGGCGAACCCGTGCATGGTCAAGGTTCCAAGAAGGTAATTCTCCGCCTGCCTTTCGACCCGACTGGCTAGCAAATATGATTTCTGGGAATTTAGTGACTTCCAGAAAGTCCGGCGCTCCGAGATCGTGGTCCCGCGGTGGGAAGCCGGTATCGATGGTCTGTGCCTGAATCTTTAGGTTAACAAAGGATTTAGTTAGATCATCCTCTTGCAGCTCGACTACGCCAAACAAGAAAATCGGGCTTTGGCAACGCTTCGGACCCTAGCAAAGGAGTCTCTCGCGAACCACCGAGATTTCGGGTCGGCACACCCTATTGTGACAATTCGGCCTAGCACGAAAATGTCCTCCAGCCGGCGCCCGCCCGATTCGGCGCGCTG
>Ga0302326_10008116_pt1 | contig 23233 bp, 20 predicted proteins | sample Palsa_T0_3_FD_202264 | JGI IMG/M metagenome (GOLD analysis project Ga0302326, IMG submission 202264) | Peat permafrost microbial communities from Stordalen Mire near Abisko, Sweden - Palsa_T0_3 | ecosystem: Environmental > Terrestrial > Soil > Palsa > Peat permafrost | place: Sweden: Abisko... | reverse complement strand
GCGGGACCGCTGCCTGCGCGGGCTGAGTCGGCAGGGGACGGGCCAGCAGGGTACGGGCCAGCAGGGACCAGGTCGGCGCGGGACGGGCCAGCGGGGGCGGGCGCCGCAACCGTGACGGACGGTGCAACAACCGTGACGGACGGTGCCGCAACCGAGAGGCGAGCCGGGGCGCCCTGGGAACGGACGATGAAGAGGACTCCGACTAGCACGAGGACCAGCCCGGCGCCGAGGACCACAATACGGGGGGCGCTCAACCCGTCAAGCTCACCGAACAGCAAGGCCCCCCAGACGAACGCCGTGACTATGTTCAGGGGCGTCCACGTCCCGCTGGCCCGCGCCAACCCGATGTTCTCAGAAGCCCGAAAGGCAGTGTAGCTGCCGGCGGTCCAGACGACCCCGCCGGCAAACGGCAGCCAGAAAGGTTTCCACCCGAACGAGAGATGCCCACCACCTACGACCAGCGCGATCGCCGCGAAAACGGTGTTAGCCAGCGTCGCGTAGAAGGTCCGGGAGCGCTGCGGGACGCCGGGCACAATCTGAGCGACCGGTATCCAAAGCCCCCAGGCCAGCACTGTCGACAGCGCGAGCAGGACAGTCACAGCTGAGGGGCCCATGGGTAGCTCCGCTCATCCAGCATGAGTGGAAGGCGTGTGCGCGCGGCCATGTCGAGTTTGGTCGCCGCGGGCCCCATAACCTGGCAGCTTGCCATGTCGTCCCCCTTTAGCGAGCCCGTGCCAGCATCTCGAGGCCTGTCCGAGCCCCTAGGAAAGCCCTCCGCGGCTGCCGACCTGCCTGCCCCGGGGCTCGCTATCTCGGGCGTGTCAAGGACCTATCAGACTGACGACGGCCCGGTCGCCGCGCTTGGCCCTGTCGAGCTCCATGTGCCACAGGGCCGCTTCGTGACCCTCATAGGACCAAGCGGTTGCGGCAAGTCCACCTTGCTGCGCGTCCTGGCTGGTATCGAGCGTCCCGATGAGGGGAACATTTCGATTTTCGGCGAGAGCGTCGAGCGCGCCCGGCGTGCCAAGCTGATCGGCTTCGTCCCGCAAGCGCTGGCTCTGCTGCCTTGGCGCACCGTGCTCGACAACGCCCGACTTCCCCTCGAGCTCAACCGCTCCGGCGGAGCGAACCAAAGGAAACCGGCCCGGGACCCGAGCGAGGTACTTCGGGCACTGGGTCTCGGGGACGTCCTCGACCGGCGGCCCGCCGAGCTATCGGGCGGGATGCGGCAACGTGTTGCCATCGCGCGGGCCTTCGTCTCGGAGCCGGCCCTTTTGCTCATGGACGAGCCGTTCTCAGCCCTCGACGAGCTGACGAGCGAGGTTTTGCGGCGCGAGCTCCTCCAGCTCTGGCATTCGACGCGCACGACTGTGTTGTTCGTTAGCCACTCCGTCTCCGAGGCGGTGCTGCTGTCGGACCATGTTGTCGTCATGACCCATGCCCCGGGAAGGGTCGCCACCGTTATCGATGTCACGTTGGACCGCCCACGCGGCGACCTCGTCGAGGTGACCGACGCGTTCCGGGACTGCGAGCGCGAGGTGCGGCTGGCCCTCCGCGGCGCTTTGGTCCCTGACCAGCAGGCCCCGTGACACAGCCAGAGGCGCCAGGAGGGCCAGGACCGCCGGGTTACACCGGGAGGAGGAGGCGGCAAGTTGCCCGCCTCGCCACGCAGGCGCTTCCTGGAGCGGTGCTGCTCGGCCTCCTCGCGCTCACCTGGCAGCTGGTCGCAGTCCACAACGCGTACCTGGTCCCGAGGATCGGTGCCATCTGGGACCAGCTCGTCGACAACCCACGCGAGTTCGTCGACGCCGCCGGCAACACGCTCCAAGAGAGTGCGGTCGGCCTCGGGGCCAGCTTCGCCGTCGCGTTCAGCCTTGCAATCGTGATGAGCCACATCCGGGTCATCGAGCGCGCGGTGATGCCGGTCGCCGTGGTCATCAACGTCACCCCGGTCGTCAGCCTCGCTCCCGGGCTTGCCGTCGCGCTTGGCTTCGGGATGGCACCTCGCTACCTGGTCACGGGGATCATCGTTTTCTTCCCCATGCTCATCAACTCGCTGATCGGCCTCCGGTCGGTCGACCCAGAGGCTCTCCAGTACTTCGCATCGCTCAACGCCTCGAGGCTCGAAGTGCTGCTTCATCTGCGGATCCCCTCGAGCCTGCCCTTCTTGTTCGCCGCAGCCCGTATTTGCTTCCCGCTGTCGATAATCGGCGCGGTGGTGGCAGAGTTCTCCACGGCGGGCACTTCCAACGGGCTCGGCTCGCTCATCGAGCTGGCCTCCCAGCAGGGGACCTCGAAGAGCCTGCCCGAGGTCTATGCAGCCATCTTCTGCCTGGCCCTGCTCGGGCTGTCCTTCACCCTGGCCGTCACGCTTGTGGAACGGCGCTTGCTTTCCTGGCACCCCGCGCGAGCCACGAAGGTCAACGCTTGAGGCCGCCGTGGGATCAGCCCGTCGGGGCACTTGCCTTCGACCGGCTAGCGTTTTGGAGGGCTGGTACGCAGCGCGCCTGAGAGGCCCTGTACCGCCGCAGCAGCACACCCGGCGAACGAAAAAGAAGGAGGCCCGGTCTTGCAGAAGCGTGAGCATCGGAGCTGGCGCACGTTGGCAATGCTCGTCGCCCTCGGCCCTCTTTTCCTGGCCTCCATGCCGCCGGCAGCGGCCGCGGGCGCGCCAGCGGTCACCGCCCAGCCCGCGCCCGCGACCCTTGCCCCGGGATCGAAAGAGTGCCTGGCGAACAAGGCCGCGGGAACGGTACGTTTCGCCTCACCCTTCGGCTACGACGCCTCGGCGGGGATCATCGACGTCTACGCAGCCCTGAAGCTCGGTTACTTCGCTGACCTGTGCCTCAAAGTCGAATTCGTCTATGTCCCCTTCACCGAGTCGCCTTATTCGCTCGTCTCGGCGGGTACGGCCCAGCTAACCGGGGAGGGTAGCGCTGCCGACGCCATCGTCCAGGAGTCCGAGGGCTCGGACTTCGTCGCCGTGTCGACCTACGCGGACACGTCGGACTACGCCCTGCTGACCAGGTCGGGCATCACCAAGCTAACCCAGCTCGAGGGCAAGGTCCTCGGCTACCACCCGACGTTCCCCGTTGTGCTGAGGGAAATGCTCGTGAAGGCCGGCGTCGACCTTTCTAAGGTCCATTCGGTTATAGACCCGAGTTTCAACCCCCTGCTGCTGGTCCACGGGACCTTCTCTGCGATCCAGGCGTACCAGTCGAACGAGCCGATCACGCTGCGAGCCGACCATGAGCCGTTCACCATGTGGACGCCGGCCCAGTTCGGGATCCCAGGCACCTTCAACGTCCAGGTCGTGAACCGGAAGTTCCTCTCCTCGCACCCGAGCGCCACTGCCGACTTTCTCCGAGCCGAGTTCCTGGCGTTCAACTACTGCGTCGCCAATCCCGTGACCTGCGTGGATTTCCTCGCTAAGGCCCAGGGGCCCACCTTCGACGTCGCGCACGGCGAGGCCGAATGGCGGGTCGAGAGCACGCTCGCGCTCAACCACCACCTCACGGGCGAAGGCATCGGGGTGCAGACCACCGCAGAGTGGGGCCCCGAAGCCGGTGCTGTCGTCCAGTTCAAGCTTCTCGACAAAGCCGTGGACCTGGGCGCGGTTGAAGACACCACCATCGCAGCGTCCCTTTATCACGGTACGCACCTCATCTGGCCCTAGAGTCGCGCCGCAGGTGCATTGCGACCGGGTGGCACGCTGCCCAACGGGCACCGATCCACCGGTCCTCCCGCAGATCCAACGCGACGGTTGACGGCTCGAGCCGCCACTCTCAGTAGGCGTGGGCAACATGGGCTAGCCAGCGGGCGGTCCGAGCGGCTAACGTCTCGGCGTCGTGGCGTGCCACCAGCCCAAAGGGCCAGCTGGGGCGCTGCGGGTAGCCAGGCGTCTCACCGTGGCGCTGGTTGGCCTCGCGGCAGGGCTCGTGAGCGTAGGCGCGACTGGTGGGCCCTCGTCAGCCAACCCTCTTGCTCCTGCCAGGGCCAACGCGGTCGCGCTATCCCGCCGTGTGCTGCAGGAAGCCCAGCTCGTGCACCAGCGAACCGTGCGGTACCAGGCTGAGTCAGCACGAGCTGACCTGTTGCGCGAAGAGCTCGCCGGCAGTGAGGCTGCCGCCCTGGCTCTCCGGCTGCGCGCCAGCCAAACCGAGTCGCTGCTGCGTCAAGAAGCTCTCCTGTCCTACGCAGACGCGGTACCCGTCGTCGGTGCTGAAGGGCAATCGTCGGGCGATCTGGTGGAGGCGACCGACCAGGCCACGTACCTGGCACTCACGGTCGGGGACATTTCTGGCACCCTGAAGCTGCTACAGACCGAGCAATCCCAGCTGGCAAGGACGGTTGCGACATCCCGGCGAGAACTAGAGAGCGCCCTCGTGGCGGAGAGCTCAGCCAATGCGGCTCGCCAGTTGGCCCTCCGCGAGGCGGGGCAGCTTCAGGTCCTTCTGTCGAGGGCTCAGTCCCACGTAGCGGCGCTTACCGCCGCCGAGCGGCCCCCCACCGGGCCACCGGTCGGCGACGGGATCGTAAAGGCGGTGGCGCAGCAACTCGGGGCGGCGCCGGGCACTCCACTCCCCAAAGCCATCGGAGGTTCGCCTGCGCGGGCCGCAAGGGCCGCGGTGACAGCACCCTCGACCGCGCGCACGCTCAAAGCCTCCTCAACACTCAATGCCTCCAAAACGCGCAGGGCGGCCCCAGCCGGCACGGCCGTCCCGGCGCGGAAGGCTGCCCTGTCCAAGTCCGGGGGAACGCTCGCAACGACAACACCGCAGCTGGCTACGACCACTGCGCTGCGGACCACGACGACCCGCCGGCCGACCACCACGACTGGCGGGCCTTCCCCCACGACCACTGAGACGAGCCCCACGACGACGACATCGGCGGCACCCAATGCGGTCGGGCACGCAGCGAACACCCCAAGGCTGCCTTCCACAACGCTGTCTTCCACGACGACGCCTTCAACGACTTCGTCGACGTCCACCACGACAAAGTCCGCGACGACCACTACCGACCCTCCGCCACCTACCACCACGCCATCTCCGACCACGCCATCTCCGACCACGCCATCTCCGACCACGCCACCTCCGACCACGCCATCTCCCACCACGTCACCTCCCACCACTGCCACAACGCCCGACGTGCACCCACCGCCGGCGGGGGGCGTCTGGCTCGAGTTGCGCGACTGCGAGTCTGGGGACAACTACCAGGAGGACAGCGGCAACGGTTACTACGGGGCCTACCAGTTCTCCTCGCCTACATGGGTTGACCTTGGCTACCCCGGTCGGCCTGACCAGGAGCCGTACTGGCTGCAGGACGAGGCAGCTCAGCGCCTCGAAGCGATGGACGGCTGGAGCCAGTGGCCATCTTGTAGCGCGGCCTTGGGCGTCTAGGGCCGCGGCAAACCCCTACGCGCCCACACCGGCCTTTGCTTGGTGGACGACCTCTAGCGAGGACCGCCCAAGAACGGCTACCTGCTCGGGAGGGAGGGGCCGCGCCAACAAATAGCCTTGGCCAGCGTCGCATCCCAGCGCCGTCAGTTCGCCGAGCTGGCGGTTTGTCTCGATCCCCTCGCCGACGACCGACATCCCTAGCGCGTGGGCCATCGCGGTGATGGCAGCAATGATCTCGCGGTCGCGGTCGCTACCACCGATCTGCTCGACAAAGCTGCGGTCGATCTTCAAGATGTCCACATTCAGACGCTGTACATGGGCAAGCGTCGAGTAGCCGGTCCCGAAATCGTCGAGGGCGATCCTCACGCCAAGCTTCGACAGGTCCGCCAGAGTCGTCCTCGCCTCGCCAAGCTCAGCGATCAGGGCAGTTTCTGTGATCTCGAGGCAGAGCTGGCGCGCGGCAACTCCGTGGCTTCTTATCGATGAAGCGACACGCTCGACCAGTTGGGGGTCGGACAGCTGCCGTCCCGATAGGTTCACCGCCATGGTGAAGCCATCGGGTAGCGACTCGTCTGCCACCCACGCAGCCAGCTGCCTGCATGCCTCGTCGAAAACGAAGGTGTCGATGCTACCGATCAGCCCGCGTTCCTCGGCGAGCGGGATGAAGTCTCCTGGAAGGACGACACCACGTTCGGGGTGCTTCCAGCGAACCAGCGCTTCGGCCCCGCGCAAGGACTGGTCCTCTAGCGAGAAGAGAGGCTGATAAAGCAGGAACAGCTCCTTTTCTTCGATCGCTTTGCGCAAAGTGGCATCGAAGTCGTGGTTCGCCATCACCCTTACCCGAAGCTTGCTGTCGTACAGCCGGAAGCCATCGCGACCGGCGCTTTTTGCCTCGTACATCGCGATGTCTGCTTGTTGGAGGAGCGTCCCCGGGTCCGACGACGGGTCGGCCGTCACGATGACGCCGACGCTCGCAGTCACGGTGAGATCGTCACCCTCAGACAAAAATCTTTTGCCGATAGCTCGTACCGCTCTGCTGGCGATCAAGCGGACGTCTTCATCGGCGCTCAGTGCGCACAGCAACACGAACTCGTCCCCGCCGAAGCGGGCAACCGTGTCGCTGCGGCGGCAAATCCGTCCGAGGCGGCGGCCCACCTCGACGAGAACTCGGTCGCCAGCCTCATGGCCGAGCGAGTCGTTGATCGTCTTGAAGTTGTCGAGGTCGATAAAGAACAGGGCTACCTGGCCGTGGGTCCGGTCGAGTGAGACCAGGGCCTGCGCTAGGCGGTCCATGAGCGCCAGCCGGTTAGCCAGCCCTGTGACAGCGTCGTGGAGAGCCTGGTGGGCAAGCGCCCGCTCCGCCATGACTTGTGCGGTGACGTCGCGCGATACACCAAAGGTGCCTACGATCCGTCCGTCGGGGGCACGGAGGGGAAGCTTGGTGGTCGACACCCATGCGTCCTCACGGTCGTGAAAGGTCTCCCGCTCGATCTTCGCCACCATCGGCTTGCCCGTTTGGATGATCCGCTGCTCGTCTTCGTAAGCAGCGAGCGCGTGCTCGTCGCTGAAGACGTCGAAATCAGTCTTCCCGATCAGCTCCTCGACGCCGAAACCGTGCGATAGGTCGCCGGCAAGGCTTTCGCTGACCAGGAGGAACCGGCTCTGGAGGTCCTTGAAGAAGAGCCGTTCCCCTGGCGTGGCGAGCAGGTTGCGAAAGCAAAGCAGCTCCAGGTCCTCGCGCGTTAGGGACATGTTCGAGCTAGCTCCCGCGTCCGGGTCCGCCACGGCACCTCCTTTACTGACCAAAAGGATTATCGGCGCAGGCTCGCGCGACATTAGAACGAACGTCCCGGCTGGTAGGAGGCATGTTGATGCGCAGTTGTGACACTTCGGAGCCGGCTGGGTAGGTCTCTCAGATGCACGCAGCCAGGCCCTCCGGAGCCACGACCCCTGGCTTGGAGGGGAGGACCGACTACGCCGGTCAACGTTCAGCTTGCTGGGTGACCCTCGGCCTTGCCGGTTCCCTGGTAGCGGTCTATGTCCTGCTCTCCTTGGGACGTCCTTCCCTGGCGCTCGGGGCCGGCGCCCTGAGTGCGTCGATGGCAATCGCTTGGGCCGTGCTGTTTTCCGAGTCTCTCCGGGCCCCGCGCCCCGCAGTATCTTCCGGGAGCAACATCGGGCCCACGCTACCTGCCAGGAACAACATCGGCATGCCTGGAGGGAACCTCGGCCAGGGGGGGTCGGGCCGGTACCTCGACATCGACGCTGTCGCCGTGGAGGCGGTCTACGTGATCGGCGCTGAGGTGTTTACGCACCTGACCGGTGGCGTTGGCAGCATATTGGACCCCCTTAGCGGCGACGAGCGTCACATTGAAACCAGCGGCCTCTCCCTGACCTGGCGCTGTCAGAGACGGCGATCGGCAGCAAAGCTGGCCGGCCGGCTCAACGAGTGGGAAGCCAGAGGGGCGCACCTGCGCCTGATGGCCGCCCGCGGCAGCTTCGCTTTGCTGATCGAAGACGACGACCATTGGGTTGTCCTCCCCGAGCTGCGGCTCAGCGCCTAGCCAGGTTGCGGGCCGCCCTGCCTGAGCCGGCCGGGGTTCCGAGAGGCCGCGAGGTCCGAGGGGCCGCGAGGTCCGAGGGGCCGCGAGGTCCGAGGGGCCGCGAGGTGCGAGGCGCCCAGGTCTAGTTGACAGCTTGCTAGCTAACTGGCTAACTAGCTAGATGGCTGCAGCTATCGATGAAATTGGCGCTGGGTCGGTCTTCAGGGCGCTGGCGGACCCGACGAGACGCCAGATACTCCAAACCCTCCGCAGAGGCGAACTGGCTGCCGGCGATATAGCGTCTCGCTTCCCCATCTCCGGGCCGTCCGTCTCGCGACACCTGGCAGTGCTGAAAGCCGCCGGGCTCGTCACCGAACGGCGCGAAGCCAACAGGGTTATCTACTCTCTCGTCGCCGAGCGCTTGGCGCTTTGCATCGGCTCTTTCCTGTCGTCGGTCTGCCCCGAGCAGATGCTGGCCCGGCATCAGGGAAAGAAAAAAACCAAGGCTGCCGAGAAGGCCGGGGCTCCCGAGAAGGCCTCGGCCGAGGCAGTGCGGGCCCGTAAGTCCAGCGAGAAGCCATCTGGCAAGAACAAGCGCCGACGGGGCCCGGATAGACCAGGCTCGGCCAAACTCGGACCGGACAAACCGGCCCCGGACAAACCGGCCCCGGACAAACCGGCCCCGGAGCTCGCCGACGCGAACTCCGACCAGCTCAGCGCCACGGTCTAAGAACGGGGGCCACGAGGCCCCCGACGTGCGAGGCGCGGCCGGTTACCCACGCGAACAGCTCGCCAGTGGTTCCGGAGATTTCGAGCGAGCTCCCGCTGCCGGCGACCCAGTGTTGTCCGGCGTCTGAAGCCGTGAGCACTACCGCGATGCCCGTCGGCAAGCGGGCCGGGAGGTCCAGCATTGCCCGCTCCATCTCCTCGACGACCCATGCGAACGGCCAGTCGTCCGGAGCGTAGCCATAGGCAAGGTCGACATGGTGCACCTCGACTTCGCGCAGCCTTGCCACGACCAGTCCTGCGCCGACAAGCACTTCCCCGGAAATACCGATGGCTGGTGAACCCCACACCTCGTCCGGCGCCGCTTCGAGCGCGGACCACAGTTGCTCGCAGGAGTCCCCAAGGCGCGCCTGCAGCTCTCGGGCTGGCAACGCCCGGCCGGCTTCGATCTCGCCGTCCCGCGCAGATTTGCCCCCGGGGTAGACCTCTCCGGCTTCACCTCTGGCGGCCGCCTCAACAGCGCGCCTGACACCGTCGGCGTTAGCCGATAGATGGACAATCACCATCGAGCGGTCCCAATCGGGCAAGAGGCTAGGGCCAGAGGCAGCGTCGTCGTCCAAGCGTGAGACGGTCTCGAGCAATTTTTTTGTGGCCGCGTCGATGCGGGGCAGGTAGCGATTGTGCACCGCTCGCAGCCTACGAAGCTCGTTCAGTTACCTGTGGCGCCAACAAGCCAAGGGCCTCATGGGCGTCGGCGACACTGATGAGCTCCGAACCGCTTGCCGCTGACCACGCCGCGAACCCGAGCCGCTGGACTTCCAACGGGGAACCCAGGGCCGCGGCGCACAGCAGCTCCAGCGCCTCGTCGTCGAAGTCGACGCCACGCTCCGCCGCGGGCACGATAAGCGCCTCCCGGGCCTCTCCATCGTCGAACCACTCGAGACTGGTGGGCCAGACGCACCCCGAGAAATTCCCCACTCGTGCAAACCTTTCCGCTAGCTGCGGCCCACCGCTCAGCAGCAGGGCGACTGGCACGGCATCCCTCGACAAGGCCCGTGCCAGGTGGCCGAGAGACTCGACCTCGCCCACACCCAGGCGCTCTACGTCGTCGAATATTACGAGAACTCCTCGCGAGAGCCTCCGTGCGAACAGGCCCGCAAATTTACAGAACTGTTTCAACGTCGCCCACGAGATCTCCCCCTCGTGCCGGAGGAAATAGGGCACGCCGACAGGGATGGAGGGATGGGCACGGGCAACCGCTGGCGCGGCGGGCGTTGCTCGGTACCCAAAAGCGAGGACTTCGCTCGCAAAGCGGCCCGCGTGCACTGGCCACCGTCTCAATATGGCCGACTCGATCTCGGCGGCGAGGGATCCCAGTGCGCGTTCTTTGGGCTGGCAGCTATGAAAGCAGACCGCCCAACCGAGGCGCCGGGTGGCCTCCTGCCCAATTGCGCGCAGCAGCGCCGTCCTGCCCATCGCGGGGCGGGAAGTCACGAGGCGATGAAAACGTGGGTCGCACGGGCCAGCTGCGAAAGCTGCGATACTCCCGGCAACTACGCCGTTCTCACAAACATCTCCGCCCTCAGCTCGGTCCACAAAATGAGGTGGCTCGGCGCCGCGCAAGGGGCGGTAAGGGGGTGGGAAATTTGTCATTTGTCAGCCTTCTTTCTCTGAGGTTCAATTGACAGGGACGAGTTGGGGAAGGTCGCGGGGACCGGAAGAGGTCCGTCCGGGAAAACGGCAGCCTCGGGGTACATTTCGCTGCCGGGGAACATTTCGCTGCCCCGGAACATTTCGCTGGTGTGGAACATTTCCCGGCCGGGATAAGGGCGTTTGCCGGGACGCACAGCGGAACGGGCGCGGTCATTTGCCAACCGAGCCTGTTCCTCCTCCTGGCGGACCTGCTCCCAGTCGGGCCCCTCAGAAAGCAAGGGTAGGTGGACCAGGACCGGTGGCAACCGGCTCCAAAGCACCAGCGCCATACCCGCCTGGAGGGTCCGGATCTGGTCGGCTCGCAAGACGGCCTCGCTTTCCCAACTGATGGTCCGTGAGTGATCCCGGCCGTTCCTCCCCCCGCTCCCGCGGTGAGTCGAGACTCGGCGCACACGCCGTTGGCCGCAGATCCTTTCCAAATCGGCGAGGTCGGTCGGCGAAGTGAGGCCACCGAGAACGGCCGTTATGGACGTGGCGTTGCCCATGGTCTCGGCTCGCTGAGCGCCCCAACGGGTCACTGCCTGAGAAAACGACTGCATCGCGTAGACGATCACGATCCCCCGCCCGCGCCCGTCGGCGAGCAGTTCGGGCAGGCTTGGGACTGGAGCGATGCTCGGTGCCTCGTCCAGCAACCCGAGCAAGGGAGGGTCGAGGCGGCGGTTTGGCATCGTTGCTGCCAACCTTTCGGCGCAGTCGAATACTTCATCGGCAAAAGCGGTGATCAGCGGCGCGACCGCACCAAGCCGGGAACCTTTCCCGAGTAGGTAGATGGTGCCGTTGTCAATAAGGAACTGTTCGATATCGAGGGCCTCGCCGGGCCCAGGGCAGCACGCATCGATCACAGCCTCGTGGCTGAAGCACGCGAGTGCCCTCGCCACATATCGCAGAACACCCGACGTCGTCTCCGGCGCTCCGCTGGTATGCAGCCCCACCAGGTCGCCCCAGCCTTCGGCCGCCAACGGCGAGGAAAGTAACACCTCTGCGGGAGCCGGGTCTTCGGGCCGGCGGGACCAATCGAGCACCGCGCGGATGTCGAGCCCCTCCAGGGCGGCCGCATGAAGGTAAGCCTTAAGCAAGTCGCGGGCCGAGTCCCGGAAAAAAGCGCCGTTTTGGGCATCGCTATCGTCGCCGGTTGCGGCTACCAGAGCGGCCGCCCTGCGCTCAGCGACCTCGCTTTGCTCGCAGCCGGTGACCGGTGACCAACGAGCCGGCTCAGCGGCCGGGGCTAGAAGGTCAGGGTCGAGAGCGAACACCGGCCCTCGGCGATTGCGGGCGATCGCGCTCAGCTCGTAGAGGTCGGCCTTGGTGGAGGTGGCGATAGCCGGGCCCGGGTGCTGGCGCAGCACTGGTACCAAGGCCCGGAAGGTCTTGCCCTCGCCCGGGGGCGCGACAAGCCGCAGGGAAGCCTCCCAGCTCGGCCAGAGCGGCATACCTCCGGGGTGGGCACGCCCGAGCGGGTACCCGATCTCTTCAGGGCGCAAGCGACGCCTGTTCGTACGGAGGGACGGGCGCGTCTGAGCCGCTCGCTTACGTGCGGCTGCCACTGAGGCCTCCTGGCGCAGTTGTCGCGCGCTGGCGAAACCGTGGCGGTCCCTCCGGTCCACGAGGGGTGACCGTTTGATGAGAGTGCTCGCCTGGAAAAAGCCGCCCCGTCGTACTCGCGTGCGGGACAACCGGCTCTTGGACTGCCTCTGGCCGCTCCTGGGCAGGCCGCTCCTGGCTTGCCGGCTGCTAGACGACCTGCCCAGGTACTGGCGTGGCGCGTAAGCACGGGACTGACGTGGCGGGTAAACCCGGGACTGGCGAGTGGGGTAAGGCGATGGGGAGCGCGGGCGCCAGCCCCGCTCGTACCCCGCCGGCGGCCTCGAGCCTAACTCCCTCCAATGGCCCTCCCCCGCCGCCGGTTCCCCGGTGCTGACGGCTCGCCAAGCCCCGCACGCCAGGCCTATGACGACCACGGCGGTAACCGCGATTACGAAACCGGCGGTCATGCAGCCCTCGAGCTATCGAAGATCTCCATGGCCGCAAGGTTGGCGCGCGCCCTTCCCCGGAAAGTTCCCCAATCTGTTCCCCGAAGAGCGACTTAACCGGGGAAGTTATCGCAGGGTGACCGGGTTGTGCAGGGTGACCGGGTTGTGCGGGGGCTGCCAGGTCAGCCGCGGTCGAGAGCGGTCCGGATCGTTGCCACGAGCTCGCCGACCTTGGTGGGCGAAGCACCCTCCAGGGCAGCGCGCATCAAAGCCGAAGCGACTACCACACCATCGGCGTGCTCCGCGGCCGCCACGGCCTGGGTCGGGCCGGTGATGCCAAAACCCATGATTACCGGTTTGTCAGTCGCCGCCTTCAGGCGCTTCGCGAGCACTGAAGAGCTTGTAGACAGGCTGTCACGCTCGCCCGTCACGCCCATCAGGTTGACCCCGTAGACAAACCCGTGGGAGTGCTCGCAGATGACCGCCAGGCGGTCGTCGGGTGTAACCGGAGCGGCTAAGAGGACCGTCTCGACGGCGTCCGCAGCGGCGTCGGACTCCCACTCGGCCGATTCCTCGAGCGGCAGGTCGGGCACGATCGCACCCCTCACGCCGGCGCCGGCCAGTTGGTTCGCAAAGCGCTTGGTCCCCGCCCGCAGCACCAGGTTGCAGTAGGTCATAACCACAAGAGGCACGGGCGCTTCGAGGGAGCGCAGTTCGGCCAACACCGAGGTGGGCGTGGTGCCACGCCGGAGCGCCCGCAGCGACGCCTCCTGGATCGTTGGCCCGTCCATCATCGGGTCCGAGAACGGAAGCCCGACCTCGATCGCGTCGGCCCCCGCGTCCGCCATCGAGCTGAGGATGGCGACCCAGTCATCCCGCAGACCTCCTGTCACGTAGGGAACCAGGAGCTTGCGGCCGTTGTCCCGCGCGGCGCGAAGCGTCGTTTCGACCGGGACGCCCTTCACGAGGCCCCCGCTGCCAGCAGCTTCATCACGTGCTCGGCGTCCTTGTCGCCCCGCCCGGACATGGTGAGCAGGACGCTCGACCCCGGTGGCACCTCTCCGTCCCTGGCGGCGCGTACCAGCCAAGCGAGCGCGTGAGCTGGCTCTAAAGCGGGGATTATCCCCTCGGTGCGTGCGAGCAGCTGGAGCGCGTCCAGGACTTCAGAGTCCTCGGCCGACCCGTACCGCGCCCGGCCGACCTCGCCAAGGTGAGCGTGCTCCGGCCCGATACCCGGGTAATCGAGGCCTGCCGAGATCGATTCAGCCTCGAGGATCTGGCCGAACTCGTCCTGGAGAAGGTTCGACCGCATGCCGTGGAGGACCCCCGGGACACCTCTGGGCCCCATCGCGGCCCCGCCGGCCGCTTCAACTCCGACAAGTTTGGCCGGCGTGCCGACAAATCCTGCGAAGGTGCCCGCCGCATTGCTGCCCCCGCCGACGCAGGCGACCACGAAATCGGGGGCACCGCCCAATAGGCGCTCGCATTGCTGACGGGCTTCCACCCCAATTACCGCCTGGAACTCGCGGACCATCCACGGGAACGGGTGCGGCCCCATCACCGACCCGATGCAATAATGCGTCGACTCGACGGTCGCCACCCAGTCCCGCAACGCCTCGTTGACAGCATCCTTGAGGGTGCGGCTCCCTGAGCGCACGCAGCGGACCTCCGCTCCGAGCAGTCGCATCCGGAAGACATTGAGCTCCTGGCGTTCCATGTCGACTTCGCCCATATAAACAACGCATTCCAGACCGAAAAGGGCGGCGGCAGTTGCCGTGGCCACCCCATGTTGGCCCGCACCGGTCTCGGCGACGAGGCGGGTCTTGCCCATTTCGAGCGTCAGGAGACCCTGGCCTATGACGTTGTTTATCTTGTGGCTACCGGTGTGGTTGAGATCCTCTCGCTTCAATAGGACGCGCACCCCGAGGCGTTCTGAAAGGTTCTCGCATTCGGTCAGAGCGCTCGGCCGGCCGGCGTAGTCCCGCAACACCGTGTTGTAGCGCTCCTTGAAGGCATCGTTCGACCAGCAGGATCGGAAAGCCCGCTCGAGGTCCTGGCAAGCCGGCACAAGTGCCTCAGGGACGAAACGGCCTCCAAAGTTCCCGAACCGGCCAGTCGAGTCCGGTTCTCCCATGAACTGGCCGGGGCCCCCGGCCTCCGGCGCGTTAGACGGCAATTTCACTCGTCCTCAGCCCAGTCGTAAGGATCGCCGAACGCGCTTTCAGAAGGCTCGCCTTTCTCCTCCACAAGAGCGGCTTCGGCGCGCCTGGCTGCCTCGACGAACGCTTTTACTTTCATCGGGTCCTTCAACCCAGGCGCAGCCTCGACGCCCGAGGTGACGTCCACCCCCCAAGGCTTCACACTCGCTATTGCACTGGCCACATTGCCAGCGTCAAGGCCACCCGCGAGCAGGAGGCGCTGGCCCTCCGGCAGGTCACCGGCGAGAGCCCAATCAAAAACCTGCCCAGAACCTGGGTCTGGCGCGTCCAACATTATGACATCGGCACCAAATTCGCCGGCGTGGCTCACGCGGATGTCTCCTGCAGGGAAGGCCTTGATCACCATCGGGACCCTCTGGCGCACCCACTTCACGTCGTCGGGGGACTCCCTCCCGTGCAGCTGGGCCGCCTGCAGGCCGGCCGCGTACACGACTTCCACGACCCTGCGCGGGGCGTCGTCCCGGAACACGCCTACGGTCAGGATGTCTTCGCGTGGAAGGCGTTTTACGATGTCGGCTACCCGCTGGGGCGATACCTGGCGCGGCGACGGGGCAAAGATAAACCCGATCGCATTGGCTCCCATAGCGAGCGCCAGCAGGGCGTCGTCCTCCGACGTCGTGCCGCAGATCTTTATCAGCACGGCGTGTTTACCGTCAACTAATTGGCCGCCTCGGTCAACGAGGCGAGCGCCGCCCCCGGGTCCGCTGCTGTCACAAGCGCTTCGCCCACCAACACCGCGTCGAAGCCCGCGTCGGCGAGCCGCCGGACATCGTCAGGCGTACGGATGCCGGACTCGGCCACGCGCACGACATTGCGGGGCAGCATGGCGCTGACCCGGACGGCTCGCTCGGTGTCAACCGAAAAGGTCACGAGGTCGCGCTGGTTCACCCCGACCATCTCCGCGCCGGCGGACAGGGCCAGTTCCGCTTCAGCCTCGTCGTGCACCTCGACAAGTGCGTCGACCTCGAGGTGGCGGGCCAGTTGCACGAGCTCTGCCAGCGCGCCTGGCGAGAGCGCTCCAACGATCAGGAGTAACGCGTCGGCGCCCATCAGCCGCGCGTCACAAACATCGGCAGAGCTGACCGTAAAATCCTTGCGCAGCACAGGTAGCTCCACGGCCGCGCGGGCTTCGGCCAGGTCCTCCGCTGAGCCGCCGAAGAACTCGTGGTCGGTCAGGACCGATAGGCAAGCAGCTCCTGCAGCGGCATACGACTTGGCAAGAACGCCCGCTACCAGGTCCGGGGCCAACGGCCCCTTGGAAGGGCTACGCCGTTTTATCTCAGCGATAACGGCTGGGTGGCCACGTCCCTCGGCGGGACCATTGCGCAGGGCCGCGGCAAAACCCCGCGCTTGCGGGCACTTCTGCGCCTCCGCCAACAGCACCGAGACGTCGCGGTTGTCGGCAAGTGCCGCCTCTCGGTGCCTCGCCAGGATCTTGTCTAGGTACGTGGGCATCTCGCGCAGATCCTGTCGACGTAGGTGGACATCGCCAATCAGCGTAGCCCGGCACCGTTGTAGCCCAAGCCGTGATAACTGCGTCGCAGCCGTTGCAGCCCAGGCCGTGGCAGCTTCGTCGGAGCGGTTGCGGCCCAGGCCGTGGCAGCTGCGTCGCACACTCGGCGTCCCCGGTAAGGCATGCTTGGCTATATGGGCACTGACCTGGGGACGATCGTGGTGGTGGAAGATGACACCAACATCTCAGACCTCGTTGACCTGTACTTGCGGCGTGAGGGGTTCAGGGTCATCCAGGCAGGCACCGGGGAGGCCGGGCTGGCGGCGATAGAACGTGAACACCCCCGGATGGCGATCCTGGACGTCGGGTTGCCGGGCCCGATGGACGGGCTGGAGGTTTGCCGGCGAGTCCGGGCCAGCCGTTCGTTGCCCGTATTGATGCTGACCGCAAGGGACAGCGAGGTGGACCGCGTATTGGGCCTCGAGATGGGCGCCGACGACTACGTGACCAAACCGTTCTCGCCGCGCGAGCTTGTAGCGAGGGTTAAAGCCATCCTGCGCCGTTCAGACGGCGGGACGCAAGAGCGCAGCGAGGTTCTCGTTGCCGGGCGCGTCGAGGTGGACGTACTGAGACGGGAGGCCCGCGTGGACGGGGTCGTTGTGCAGCTCGCTTCAAAGGAGTTCCAGCTGTTGCAGTTCCTCGCCGAACGGCCGGGGAGGGCCTTGTCACGCCAGCAGTTGCTGGACGGCGTCTGGGGGCAGGGCTGGTACGGCGACGACCGAACGGTGGACGCGCACGTCCGCCAGCTCCGCAAGAAGCTTGGTGACGCCTTGCCGCTCAACACGGTTTGGGGCATGGGCTACCGGCTCGGGTAAGGAGACGGCCCTATGCGTCGCCGGCTGAGCCTGACCATGGTGGCCATGGTCGTGGCAGCGCTCGTGTTCGCCGGCCTGGCCACCCTCGGCCTGACCGTGCTCAACAGCGTCCACCAGACGCAGGCCGAGCTGGTGGTGTTGGCGAAGAAGCTGGCCAGCGGCTTCAAAACCGAGGTCGCTACGAACAAGCACCACGATTCCCTGTCAGTCCTGCGCGGCGAGCTCAGCCTGCTGAACACCCCTCTCGAACTGCAGGGGGAGGCGGTCCTGGCCATACGGCCCGATGGCTCGTTCGTCAACCTCTTCTCACCCGGCCCGACACTCACGTTGCCGAGCGGGTTGTCGGTGAGCCAGCTCGAGAACCTCCTGTTCAACTCTCAGGCCTTCATCAACAGCAAGCCGGTGAGCGGACATCACGGCCGGCTTGCCTGGGCGGCCCTGCTTTTCTCCCCACCCGTACCGGTTGCAGGGATCCAGAACATCGTCGTGGTGCTGACTCGCGAGGCGCCCGCGGGCGTCGGCGACGCGGCTGACTGGTTCGGTCTCGCAGCGCTGCTGACCGTGATCGTTGCGCTCGTCGCCGCGAACCGGCTGGGCCACCGCATCGCCCGGCCGCTGCAGCAGACCGAGGCGGTGACACGCCGGATCGCTACCGGCGACCTGGAGGCGAGGGTCCCGGTCATCGCGCAAGAATGGCCGGAGCTCGTTTCCCTCGCGAACTCGGTAAACCAGATGGCAGCGAGCCTGGCGCGCGCACAGGGCACCCAGCGCCAGTTCCTGATGTCGGTGTCGCACGACCTTCGTACCCCGTTGACTTCGATCCGCGGCTTCGCCGAGGCGCTCTCCGACGGGGCCACCACCGACGTCACCTACGCCGCGGGAGTCATCGGGTCCTCGGCTCGCCGCCTGGAACGCTTGGTCACGGATCTCCTGGAGCTCGCCAAGCTCGAGTCAGGAGCGTTCAGCCTGCACTCTGTGACGCTCGACCTTTCTGACGTCGTCAGCCAAGCGGCGCAAGCCTTCGAGCCGGCCGCCAGCGGCCTGGGCCTGTCCATCGAACTGGAGACGGCGGGCGCCGGAGAGGTACTTTGCGTTGCCGACCCGGACCGCGTCGGCCAGGTTGTAGCCAACCTCGTCGAAAACGCTCTGAAATACGCCAATTCGCGCGTGACTGTCGGCACAGGACGCTTGGACGACGGCTGGCTGGAAGCCTGCGTCGAGGACGACGGTCCAGGCATCCCCTGGGCAGACCTGGAACGGGTCTTCGAAAGGCTCTACCAGTCACGCCTGTCGGCGGGCCGCGAGCTTGGTTCCGGCTTGGGACTGGCGATCGTGGACGAGCTTGTCAAGGCCATGGGGGGTAAAGTTCGTGCCGAATCGCCGACGGGACCGAACGGCGGTACGCGTGTGGTCGTTGTCCTGCCAGCCGCCTCAAACGTTCCCGGGTAAGCCTCAAACGTTCCCGGGTAAGCCTCAAACGTTCCCGGATAAGCCCTAAGCGTTCCCGGATAAGCCCTAAGCGTTACCCGGTAAGGCTGTCCCTGCCCCACGCCGGCGGATCCCAGGCACCATCGGGCGGCTCTGAGGGCCTCGATGGGGCGGGAGGGTCTCGGTAGCCGCCCCTTCCACGACAAAGCCGGCGTCGGCGATCATCTCGAGGTCGGCCGAACCTGGCGCGCCCTCATAAGTGAGGTAATCACCGAGGAAAATAGAGTTTGCAATATGCAGCCCGAGCGGCTGGAGGCTCCGGAGGTGCATTTCACGCCCACCAGCGATGCGCACCTCGACGTCTGGGAAGACAAAGCGGAACATCGCAAGCACGCGCAGGCAATGTGGCGGCGTCAGCTCTACGTGCCCGGCAAGTGGCGTTCCCTCAAAAGGCACTAGGAAATTGACCGGTACCGAAGCGGGGTGCAACTCACGCAAAGCGAAGGCCACGTCGACGAGCGAAGTATCGGGCTCGCCCATGCCCACGATTACGCCCGAGCACGGGGAAAGCCCGGCTTCAGCCGCTTCCCGGACCGTGCTCACCCTGTCGTCGAAGGTGTGCGTGGTGCAAATGTCCCCGTAAAACGAAGCTGCGGTGTTGAGGTTGTGGTTGTAGGCGTAGGCGCCCGCCTCTTTGACCCGGGCAGCCTGCCCAGGGCCAAGGAGCCCAAGGCAGACACAGACCTCTAGCTCGGGGTGCCCGTCACGGATCGCACTGATGGTGTCGGCGATCCGGTCGATGTCACGTTCGCTCGGCCCACGCCCGCTCGCAACGAGGCAGACCCTTTTGGCTCCGCGAGCGGCGGCAAGCTCGGCCGCAGCAGCAGCGTCGTCCGGCTTGACCCAGTTGTAGGTGAGGACGCCAGTCTCCGATCCCCGCCGCTGCGAGCAGTACGAGCAATCCTCGCCGCAAAGCCCGCTTTTCATGTTCACGAGATAATTGAGCTTGACGCGGTTGCCGAAGAAGGCCCGGCGCACCCGGGCCGCCGCGGCGACCACGTCGATCAGCTCATCGTCGCTCGAACGCAGCACCGCCAACGCTTGCTCGCGCGTCGGGCACTCCAAGGCCAATGAGCTCTCGGCGATCTCGTCGAGCCACCCGGGGCCCCGGCCCGTCGTTGGGAGCGCGCTGTCTTGCATGCCAACGACCTTACGCGCTCGAGCCTCTCCCACGAAACAAGACCAGCTACCTTGAAGGGGGTGACGCCGACACCTGCAGCCGCGCGCTGATGCGCGCCGGTCAGCTTTTCGAGATCAAAAGTGGCGACCGCCAAGCGATAGTGACCGAGCAGGGTGCGACGCTCCACAGGGTGATCTGGTCGGGCACCGACCTGCTCAACTTCGCCAGCGACGACGGCTACGCGGTCCACGGCGGCTACGGCCAGCTGCTGGCACCTTGGCCCGGGCGCATCCGCCATGCCGTCTACGACCTCGACGGTGAACGCTTCGAGTTAGCGGTCAACGACCACAAGGGAGGATCTGCGATCCACGGATGGGTGCGCTGGTTTACTTGGCAGGTGCACGAGCAAACGGCAGACAGGCTCACGTTGCGCTGCCGCGTGTTCGCATTGCCGGGGTACCCGTTCCCGCTCGAGTTCGAGCAGTCCTATGCGTGGCAAACTTATGGGCTCGAAACCGTCACAACAGTTACGAACCTCGGCTCGCGCACGGCCCCGTTCGGGTGGGGTGTCCACCCCTACTTCGTAGCCGGCTCGCCGCGGATCGACGACTGCCTCCTCCACGTCCCCGCCGGCAAGTATTTCGGGGCCAACGACGATCTGAGCCCGGTGCTACCGGCCGTGCCCGTTGACGGTACCGAGTTCGACTTCCGGGTGCCGAGGAGGATCGGGGCGACGCGCCTCGACGTAACCCTGACCGACCTTGCCCGGGACGACGACGGCAGAGCGGTCGTCAATTTGGGGGCGAATGACGGCAGCATTTCGGTTACCTGCAAGTACGACAGGCCCATAGAGTACGTGCAGCTGTACACAGGGGACACCCTGGGGGAGCACCAGCGCGAGGGCGTGGCGATCGAGCCCTACACCTGTGCTCCTGACGCTTTCAACAACGGGCTCGGACTGATCCGGCTCGCACCCGGTGCCTCCGTGAGGGTGCGCTGGACGATCAGCGCTGACTAGCAGCGCCAGCTCAGCCCTCGGCTCGGCCAAGCTTGGAACCGACCACGACGTCCGCCAGTTGTTGAGGCCCCACCGTCACGACCATGCCATCGCGCTCGGCCAACCACTGGCGGTTGCGCTCGTGCAGCTCCTGAGCGGGGTCGAAGCGGTTGAGGTGCACGATCAGCGGCTGCGCCACGAGCGCCCTGGCTGCGAGGCGCACGTCGCTCAAAATGCCCAGGCCGGCGCCCGTCACCAACACGACCAAGTCGGGGCGGAGCAGGCCGATCAGGTCGGTACCGTCACCGTCGCCGGCCAGGGGAGACCCTGGGCCACCGGCCAGCTCGACCATGCCGACGTCGGCGCCGGACGGCCAGTGCAGCTCGGAGACCAGGTCGACCAGGGTAAACGGCGGTAGGCCCAGGTGCTCCGATGCCATGGGCGGGGCCATAGCTACCGGGTACCAGCGGTGCGGCGGGCACACATCGGCTACAGGTTCTCCGCTGACCTCAGCCAAGCGGTCGGCATCGGTAGTCCCGTCAGCAGGGTCAAATGACTGAGCCGGCTTGCGCGCCGCCACCCGCAGCCCTTTGGCCCGCAGCTCAGTCACGAGATGGCAGCCGACCCAGGTCTTTCCGACGTCGGTGCCGGTGCCGGCGATGACCACGAGCAGAGCTGGTCCCTGCGTCATTGGGAGGCGGCCGCGGCGGCGGACACTTCCGGTGCGGCCGAGATTTCCGGGGCGGCGGGGCGTTCCGGGGCGACCGGGGCCGCCCTTTCAAGCACGAGCGAGCCGATGATCAGCATTACAGCAACGACCAGGAGGGCCGGGCCGAAGTTTTTCAGGCCGTAGTGCTGGAACACGACCCCGAAGACAGCCGAGATCCCCGCACCGCCTATCCATGCCGCTCCGATCTGCCATCCGATCACGTGGCGGGCCATTTCGTCCCCGACCCTTTCAGGGGTCAGTGCAACCAGTGCTGGGAAGACTCCGGCGAGCGCCCCGCCGATGATGACGATCCCGAGTAAGGCAACTACCGTGGCGGGCCTCCACCAGACGAGCGCGGCTCCCACAACGGCGATCGCGCACCCCCAGCGCACCACGGCCAGCGGCGCAATTCTTCGGCGGGGCACTGCTAGCCCAAAGCGGGCAAGCGTCAGGGCTCCCCAGTACCCGAATGTCGCCAGGCCTGTCGCGCCGGCACCGAGGTGGAGAGGGCCCCGGTCGAAGCTCGCCGCCCACTGCCCAGCCGAGGCCTCAAAGCCCGTGTAGACCATGAACACGAACAGCCCCAGGGCGACGACCATGGCCAGGCGCACCCTGGTGAGGCGGGCAGCCGGGTCAGGCGTAACGGGTGCTGGAGCGGCGGGCGATGATGCGAGCGAGGGGGCCTGGGCGGCCGGAGCAATACCGGCGAGCGGGGGGGCCTGGGCGGCCGGAGCAATACCGGCGACGGTAGCAAGACCGGCGGCGGGAGCGCTGCCGACAACACGCCGCCCGGCCAGCCACCACCCGGCGACAAGAACCACGTCTGCAACAAAGAGGAACCCGTACGCCGGGCGCCACGAAACGGCGAGGACGGCCGCCGTCACAACCAACGGGCCAACGGTCGTGCCAATGCCGTAGGAACCGTGCACCAGGTTGAGAAGCCTGTTGCGCCCGGCGAGCGCAATGGCGGAATTCATCGAACTGTCGATCAAGGCAGCTGCAACCCCGATGGCCGTCCCGGCGAGCACGAACGCCCAGAACGCCGGCGACAGGAGCAGGCCAAGAGCACCTAGGGCAGCCATCGCTCCACCCAGCATGACGGTCCCTGCGATGCCGACCCGCACAATCACGAGCCCCGACACGGCCGAGACGGCCACAGCGCCGACGGTGCCTGCGAGCAGCACCACCCCCAGATCCTCGAGCGGGACGTTGAAGCTGTGACGGACCGACGGCCACGCTGTTCCTAATATCCCGTCTGGGAGCCCCAGAGCGACGAAGGCGTACATTGCCAGAGCATCGACGGACTTGCGCCGGTGCGCCGTGGCGAGTTCGACCCGCCCCCTACGTGGGCTCTCGGTTTGGGCCCCGACCGCTCCGTCCACTGCGTTGCTCGAGCGCGTCAGCGCCCACTGAGCGGAAGGAGCTGTACCCGTGCTTGCACGTCGCTGCGGTTGTCGCCTTCGTCTCCCGCGTCCCTAACCGCGAGTGTCGCCCCCAACTCGACGGACCTGCCGACATAGCCTAGCCCGACCCATCCAAGACGCGGAGAACGAGCCACGCTGGTCAACCGGCCGACCTCTTTACCGGCGCTCCCGGGCGAGCCTGGCACCTCGGCCGCTGCTAGGTCGACAAGCCGAGCGCCACTGTCGGCCGGCCCCGAGAGGAGCAGGCCCCGCAGGCGACGGGGCACGTTGCTGCCGCGGGAGTCGATCCTGGCCACCAACTCCTGGCCCGTATAGCAGCCCTTGGTGAAACTGACCGATGCCTCGACGAGCCCGGCTTCGGCGGGTATCGTCCGCTCGTCCAGTTCGTGGCCGTGGCGCGGGAAGCCGGCCTCGACCCGTACCGCCTCGTACGCCTCGGCATCCACGGTCGTGGCCCCGGGCGGCATGGCGACGCTCGGGCCGAACAGGTCATAGCCGGCAAGCCCGCCCCATTCGAAGGGGACGACCACAGTTGCACCGCCCGCCGCTGCTGCACCGCCCGCCGCTGCTGCACCGCCCGCCGCTGCTGCACCGCCC
>Ga0302326_10008114_pt1 | contig 23236 bp, 18 predicted proteins | sample Palsa_T0_3_FD_202264 | JGI IMG/M metagenome (GOLD analysis project Ga0302326, IMG submission 202264) | Peat permafrost microbial communities from Stordalen Mire near Abisko, Sweden - Palsa_T0_3 | ecosystem: Environmental > Terrestrial > Soil > Palsa > Peat permafrost | place: Sweden: Abisko... | reverse complement strand
GAAGGAGCATACCCTCTGGCTCGCCCATAGGCCGTCCCCCACTTTTCCCCTCGTCCTCCTCTGCGGTCTGTAACTGAGGAGCCACGCAGCCCAAGCCAAAAAGCCGCACCACCGAAGGCGCGAGTGCTTTGGGCCGTTTGGCGGCGTTGCTCTCTCCTTACAGCCCACTGCGGGGATGCGCGTCGCTCGCGCCTTGCCATCCGGCCCAAAGCACTCTCGCGCGACCCTTGCCTACTTTCTAGACGCCCTCTTAAGCCACGGCAATTCTTCGAATACTAACGGTCTTCAAAAATCCGTAGCGTGCGGAAGTCTTGAGAAGTAGTTGGCAGCACTACCGTCGTTCCGGGGTTCGCGGGATGGCCAGGGAGGTGCTGAATCTCGGACTGGATGACCCGGCTGGACTGGACTGAAGTGACCGATGGGAGGGATGCGACGCGGAATATCCCTTCTTTTCAAAGGCGATCCCCGGTATCTCTGGCGTCATGCGCTCCCTTTGCTTTCTCTCTCTCATCGTCACGCTGGCGTTGGCCGGCGCCCCCGCCGCTTGGGCGCACGCACACCTGCTTCGCGCCTTGCCAGCCATGGGAGCGGAGGTTTCCCCGGCGCCGAAGCAGATCGAGCTGTGGTTCAATGAACTGCTCGAAGACGGTTTCAATACGGCAACGATCTTTCCCGCGGCCGAGCTGAGCACGGCGGGAAAACACACGAATCTCGCGAAGGGCAAGCCGACCGTCGACGCGCGGGACCGCACCCACCTCACCATCCCGGTCGAAGCGCTGGCACCCGGCGAATATGTCGTCGAATGGCGGGTGCTGTCGCGGGACGGGCATAGCGCGCCAGGACGCTCCACCTTTCGCGTGCGAACCCCTTAAGATTAGCGCGCCGGACGGATGGAACATTCGGCCCTGCACGCCCTGCTGCTCACCGGCCTGATCGTCCTGCTGGGCGGGGTCCTCGCGCAGTGGTGGCTGATCCGGCCGGCGGCCCGCGCCGTGGGCGTGCCATGGGCGGACGCATCGCCCGGCGGGATGGAACGTCTCGTCCTGGCCGGCGCGCTGGCCGCGACGCTGGCGACTGGGCTCGACTTCTTTATCCAAACCGCGGAGATCGAAAATCGCACGGTGTTTGGCGGGATCGATCTCCACTTGGTGTGGCGCTTCGCCACCTGCACCACGGTTGGACAGCTCGATCTTGCCCGGGGCGCCCTGCTGCTGCTGGCCGCGGCAACGATTCGAGCGCCGTTGCCGCGCGGTTGGAGATGGGCGCTCACGGGGGTTTTCGGATTCGGAGCGCTGGTGGCGATGGCGCTGGTCAGCCATGCCGCGGCGCAGCCGGCGAACCGAGCGCTCTTTATCGCCGGCCAGGTCGTGCACCTCACGGCGGTCGCCGCCTGGATCGGCGTGCTTCTGCACCTCTTTGCCGCACGCCGGCAATTGCTCACGCCGGCCGCCGCTCCGCTGCTCGCGGAAATAGTGCGGCGCTTTTCCCCTTTCGCCCTGGTCGCGACGTCCCTCCTGGCGCTGACCGGAACCTTCGCGGCGTGGCGCTTCCTGCAAACAACGGGCGCGCTGGTCACCTCGGCCTACGGCCTGACGCTCCTCGTGAAACTGGTGCTGCTCGCACCCGCGGTTGCCGCGGGATACGTGAACTTTCGTGATATCCGGCCGGCTTTGCTCGCGGGAAGCGGCCCGCTCACACCCCTCCTGGCGCGCTTCGGGCGGATGCTCGAATTGGAAACCACGGCCGGCGTGCTGGTCATCACCGTCGCGGGGATTCTCGGTTCCGTTTCGCCTCCGGGGGAAGACGGCAGCCTGCTCCTCACACCGCAACAAACCCATGCCGTGCTGACGCCGCACTGGCCGACCAGCCACGTGGACAATTGGACGCTGCCGGAGGATCCCCGCGGGCCGACCCTCGATGACCTCCGCTACTCGGAATTCACCCACAATTGGTCGGGAGCCGCCGTGACCCTCATGGGCCTTGGCTGGCTGATGCAGACCCGCGGCGGCCGGTTCGGTTCCGCGGCGGCGAAGGTGACACCGTTTCTGTTTGTGCCCTTCGGAGCGTTTATCGCGCTGGCCGCCAACCCCGAAGTGTGGCTGCTCCATTTCGTCAGTCCGTGGGAGGCGCTGACCAATCCGGTGATCCTGGAGCACCAACTGGGAGCGGTGATGGTCTTCCTGCTGGCGTGGTTGAGCTGGCGCGACTTGAAAAATCCACCGGCGCTTCGTCCACTCGGCTATGCGCTGCCGCTGGTCATGATCGCGGGCAGCCTCCTGCTCCTCGGCCACGCCCATTCGACCCCCGAGATTTCCGACGCCTTGACGAATCTCGTCAACGCACAGCACGCCGTGCTCGGCGCCTGCGGGCTTTTCGCGGGAACCGCGCGGTGGTTCGTCTTGCGCGGATTGGCGCCGGCGCGCTGGGCGAACGTCTTTTGGCCGGCGTGCGTAATCGCGCTGGGGCTGTTTATGACGTTCGTTTACCGGGAAGTGGTGTAGGCGACTTCGTCGCAACATCCAATATCCAACATCCAACACCCAACATCCACTCGTCCTACCACAGGGCCTGAGACTTCGGGAATGCGGCGCCAAGCAGGGAAGGCTCACTATGCGTAGCAGGTTGATAAAAGCCGGATTAGGCCCTGCATCAACACCCACGGTGTGTTTTAGAGTGAAGACAGCACGTGACCATTGGATGTTGGGTGTTGGGTGTTGCGTCCCGCGAACGCGGGACGTCCTGCTCCCGCCGTCGCGGGAGCAGGAGATGTTGGATGTTCGGGCGGCTCGCCGCCCGCAAGCCGCCACAGCGATTTACGCACTCCCGTATTACGTAATCCCGTAACTAGGCTACGGGCGTTCCAAAGGTAACCTAGGCGCCGTTCCACTCCCACCGTTTTACACATGAATTCCGGCTGCCTGCGCCGCTCCATCTCCACCCTCGTTCTCGCCCTTGCCCTGGCCACGCCGGCTATCGCTGCCCAGGCGCCCAAAGCGGCGGAGAAGGAGGACCCCAACGCGCCGGTCAGCTACTTTAAGAAGATCCGGCCCATCCTCCAGGCGCAATGCCAGGGGTGCCACCAGCCGGCGAAGTCCAAAGGCGGGTACGTGATGACTGATTTTGCCAAAATGCTGGCGGGCGGCGAGGAATGCGCCAAGGACAAGAAGCTGGCGATCGTGCCGAAAGAACCGGAAAAGTCGTTTCTCATCGAGCAGATCACGCCCACGGACGGTGAAGCGGAGATGCCGGCCAAAAAGCCGCCGCTCCCGAACGCCGACATCGCGCTCATTCGCCGGTGGATCGCCGAGGGCGCGGTGGACGATACGCCCTCCAATGCCCGGCAACGCTTCGATGCGGAGCATCCGCCCGTCTACCAGCGCCCGCCGCTGATTACGTCCCTGGATTTTTCGCCTGACGGCTCGCTGCTGGCGGTCGCCGGATTTCACGAAATCCTCCTTTGGAAAGCGGATGGCTCGGAACTGGTGGCGCGGCTGGTCGGGCTGAGCGAACGCATCCAGAGCGTGCGCTTCTCGCCGGACGGCACGAAGCTCGCCGCGGCCGGAGGACGCCCCGCGCAAATGGGTGAAGTGCAGATTTGGGACGTGGAAAAGCAGAAGCTGGCCATGAGTGTGCCGGTCGGTTTCGACACGGTCTATGGGGTAAACTGGTCGCCATCGGGCACGATCGTCTCCTTCGGCTGCCCGGACAATTCGGTGCGCGCGATCGATGCGGAAACCGGCAAGCAGGTGCTCCAGGGGACCTCGCACAGCGACTGGGTGCTCGACACCGTCTTCACCCACAATGGCGAGCAACTGGTGAGCGTCGGGCGGGACATGAGCGCCAAGCTCACCGAAGTCGCCACGCAACGTTTCATCGACAATATTTCCTCGATCACGCCCGGCGCGCTGCGGGGTGGGTTGCAATCGGTCGCGCGGCATCCCGAACGGGACGAATTCCTGGTCGGCGGCGCGGATGGCATCCCGCAGGCCTATCGCATCGTGCGCAAGGTGCAGCGGCGCATCGGCGACAACGCCCTTTTGATTCGCAAATGGCCGGCCATGGAGGGCCGCATCTATGCGATCGCCTTTGCGCCGGATGGCAAATCCTTCGCGGCCAGCAGTTCGCTGGACGGGAACGGCATGGTGAATTTCTACAACTACGATTTCGACACCGAGATGCCGGCGGACATTCTGGCCATCGAGAATAAGGCCGGTCGCAGCGAGGAAGAGAAGAAGAAGGAGGAGGATCATTTCACGAGCAATGTGAAACTCCTGGGGAGCATCGCGATCAACGGGGGCGTCTATGCCCTCGCCTACGAACCCAAAGGCGAGACCGTGGCCGCGGCCGGAGAAGATGGCAAAGTCCGGATGATCAGCGCCCAGGACGCCAAAGTGATCAAGGAATTCGTTCCCGTCCCGGTCGGCGCCAATCCCGTGGTCGTCCAATCCGTCAAACTCGAGCCGAAATAATTTTCCAACTCATGAAATCCGCCCTTCGCAGCATCTCCCTACTAGTTCCCGGCTCGGCTTCGCTTTTGTGCGCCGCTTCGCTCTGGGCCAACGCGCTGACTCCCGAAATGTCGAAGACCCCGGCGCCCGAAGCGCTGCCCGCGGGCGCCGAGATTATGGCCGTCGAAGTGCAGCCCGCAAAAGTGGAACTCAGCGGCAAGTACGAAGCCGCCCAGTTGATCGTCACCGCCCGGCTCGCGACCGGAGAAGCCCTGGACGTGACCCGGCTGGCGAAGGTCGAGGTCGATGGCGGCGTGGCCGCGGTGAGCCCGACCGGACAGGTTACGCCACTGCGCAATGGCACCGGTGCGGTGCACGCGGAGATTGCCGGCAAGTCCGCTTCCGCCACGGTGCTGGTGGCGGATATCGTCGATAACCAAAGTGTGGACTTCATTCGCGACGTGAACCCCGTGATGACCAAGCTCGGCTGCAATGCCGGGACCTGCCATGGGGCCAAGGAAGGCAAATACGGCTTCAAGCTTTCGCTCCGCGGTTATGATCCCATTTTCGATGTGCGTTCGCTCAAGGACGATCTCGCGGGCCGGCGTCTGAATTCGGCCTCGCCCGAAGATTCGCTGATGCTCCTGAAGGCGACGGCGGGCGTGCCGCACGAAGGCGGCCAGCGGACCAAGATCGGCGAGAAATACTACGAAATGCTCCGCTCGTGGATCGCGGACGGCGCCAAGCTCGACTTGAAGGCCCCGCGTGTCTCGAAGATCGAGATCTTCCCGCACGACCCGGTCGTGCAACAGATCGGTTCCCGGCAGCAGGTCCGCGTGGTCGCCACCTTTACCGATGGCAAGATGCGGGATGTCACGGCCGAGGCCTTTGTCGAGAGCGGCAACAGCGACGTGGCCAAAACCGATGGCGGCGGGTTGATCGATACGCTGCGCCGCGGCGAAGCGCCCTTGCTCGCTCGCTACGAAGGTAATTATGTGGCCACCACCCTCACCGTCATGGGCGACCGCACGGGCTTCGCCTGGCAGCCGCCGGAGACCTGGAGCCGGATCGATGAACTGGTCGCCGCCAAGTGGGAGCGGATGAAGATTCAGCCCTCGGATTTGTGCACCGACGCCGAGTTCCTGCGGCGCGTGTATCTGGATCTCACCGGCCTGCCACCGACGGCGGAAGAGGTGCGCGCCTTCGTGGCCGAGACCAGCCCGCCGCGCGAGAAACGCAACGCGGTCATCGACAAACTCATTGGCTCGCCGGCCTTCGTCGAGCACTGGACCAACAAGTGGGCGGACATGCTCGAGGTAAACTCGAAATTCATCGGCGGCCCGGGCGCGGCGCTCTATCGCACCTGGATTCACCAGCAAGTGGCGGACAACAAGCCGTACGACCAGTTCGTGCGCGAGATTCTCACCGCCTCCGGCTCGACCAAGGAGAACCCGGCCGCCAACTATTGGAAAATCCTGCGCGAACCGTCGGAGGCCATGGAGAACACCACGCACCTGTTCCTGGCCACGCGCTTCAACTGCAACAAGTGCCACGACCATCCCTTCGAACGCTGGACGCAGGACCAGTACTACCATCTCGGCGCGTATTTTTCGCAGATCGTGCTCACGGGCGATCCGGCCAGCGGAAAAGCGGTCATCGCCGGCACCGCGGTCGAAAAGGCCCGCCCGCTTTATGAAATCGTCAAGGACGGGACGACGGGCGACATGATCCACCTGCGCACGAACAAGGTCGCCGCCCCGACCTTCCCCTTCGAGACGAAAGTCGAGACCCCAGTCAGCGACAAGGCCAGCCGCCGGGAACAACTCGCCGCCTGGGTGACCAGTCCGGACAATCGCTTTTTCGCCCTCAGCTATGTGAACCGTCTCTGGGGCTATCTCACCGGTGTCGGGGTCATTGAGCCGCTGGACGATATTCGCGCCGGCAATCCGCCCACCAATCCCGAACTGCTGGACTATCTGAAGACCGAGTTCATCAACCACGGCTTTGACGTGCGCCACGTAATGCGGCTGATCTGCCAGTCGCGCACCTACCAACTTGCGGTCTCGACCAACAAATGGAACGAGGACGACAAGATCAACTACTCGCACGCCACCGCGCGGCGCCTGCCGGCCGAAGTGCTTTATGACGCGGTGCTCAAAGTCACCGGCGCGCTGACCAAGCTGCCCGGCGGCACGGGCGCGCAGCAACTTCCTGATTCGGCGCTCGATTTGCCGAGCGGCTTTCTCGCCAATCTCGGCCGCCCCGCCCGCGAAAGCGCCTGCGAATGCGAACGCTCCAGCGACCTCCGCCTGGGCAGCGTCATGGCCCTGCTGAGCGGCCCCGCCGTGGCCGACGCCATTGGCGATCCCAAGAACGCGCTGGCCAAACTGGTCGCTTCGGAACCCGACGATGCCAGGCTCGCCGACGAGATTTTCACCCGCGTCCTGAGCCGTCCGGCGACGGAAACGGAGATCAAGAAGACGCTCGAGGCCTGGGGCCAGATCGATCCGGAACACTCCACGCTCATCGCCGAATGGCAGGCCAAGGAGAAAGAGCAGGTGCCCATCATTGAGAAGATGGAGGCCGACCGCGTGGCCGCGATCGATGCCGCCAAGAAAGAACTCGCCCGCTACGAAGTCGAAATCCAGCCGAAGATCGAGGCCGCGGAAAAGAAGCACCAGGCGGACATCGTCGCTTCCGAAGCGGCCGTGAAAAATTACGAAGAGACGAAGCTCGCCCCCGCGCAGGCGAAATTTGAGGAGACCCTTCCCGCCGACCGCCTCGCGACCGGCTGGCAGCTTCTCGATCCGGAGGACGTGCGCTCGACGAACAATATCACGCTGACCAAGCAGGCCGACGGATCGATCAAAGCCGGCGCGCAGGACGCGCAAACGGCGGACTACACGGTCACCGTGGACACCAAGCTCGCCGGCATTACCGGCGTGCTGCTGGAAGTGCTGCCGAGCGCCGATGAACCCGGCTTTGGCCCCGGTCGCGCCGGGGGCAATTTCGTGCTCGGCGAACTCGTGGTGAAGGAAGCGGAATATCGCGGCAATCCGCAAACCGAAGTCGAGTTTGCCGATGCGATCGCGGATCACAGCCAGGCGAAATTCGAGGTCAAGCAGGCCATCGACGGGAAGAAAAATGACGGGAACAACGGCTGGGCCATCTCGCCCCAGGCGGGTGTTCCGCACTACGCCGCGTTCTCGTTCAAGAAACCGGTCGGCGACGAGAAGGGCACCCGCTTGCGGTTCGAGATGAACATGCCGCGCCAGGGCAAATTTACGATTGCGCGCTTCCGCCTCTGGGCGACGACTTCTGCGAAACCACTCAACATCGGCCTGCCGCTGGCCGTCGCGGAAGCCCTTAAGAAGCCTGCCGACGACCGCAGCGACGAAGACAAGGCCGCGGTCGCCGCCTACTGGAAGGAAGCCGATCCGGCCCTGCTCAAGCTCCAGCTCGCCTTCGGCAGGAACAAGCTCCCGCTGCCGATCGATCCCGGCGTGCTCCAACGCCGCGACACGCTGGCCAAGGCTGAGGAACCGATCAAACTCGATCCCAAGCTCGTCCAACTCCGTCAGGACTCCAAGGAGAGCAATGCGCAGTTGACCAACATCCGGCTGACCGCCGCGCAGGACCTGACCTGGGCCCTGGTGAATAATCCCGCCTTTCTTTTCAACCACTAAACCAACCACACCTATGCTCCGTATTCCTGGACAACCCGGTCGCGACCTTTGCGACACTCACCTCGGCATCACGCGGCGCGACCTTCTTCGCGTCGGTGGCTCCGCCATTCTCGGCTGCACCCTTGGCTCGCTGCTGAGCCTGCGCGCCCGCGCCGCGACCGACGCCGCGGTCGGCGGTGGACCCGGCTGGGGCAAGGCCAAGAGCGTCGTCATGGTCTATCTCCAGGGCGGCCCGAGCCATCTCGATCTGTGGGACCCGAAAGAGAACGTGCCGGACAAAATCCGCAGCCCGTTCACCAATATCAAAACGAAGATTCCCGGCGTGAATTTCACCGAAATCCTGCCCCAGCTCGCCAAGGTGAACGACAAGTTCACCATGATCCGCTCGATGAGCTATACACCCAACGGGCTCTTCAATCACACCGCGGCCATCTACCAGATCATGACCGGCTACACGACCGACAAGGTCTCGCCGTCCGGCCAGCTTGAGCCGCCCAGCCCGAAGGATTTCCCGAACTTCGGCTCGAACATCATCCGCCTCAAGCCGCCAACCGAACCGATGCTGCCCTTCGTGGTCCTCCCGCGGCCGTTGCAGGAATCAAACGTCGTCGGCAAGGGCGGCAGCGCCGGGTTCCTTGGCAAGGCCTTCGATCCGTACACGCTCTTCCCGGATGGGGACGATATGGACATGACCAAGATGAACCGGATCAAGGTCGATGACTTGAACCTGCGGCCCGATGTCTATGCCCAGCGCCTCAAACGCCGGGCGTCGCTGCGCCAGTCGATCGAGGAAACCATGCCCGACATCGACAAGGCCGTGGCCAATTACCATCTGGATGAATATTACGGCAAGGCGCTCGACCTGATCACCAGCGGCAAGGCGCGCGACGCCTTCGCCATCGACCGCGAAGACGACAAGATGCGCGCCCGCTACGGGATGAATACCTTCGGGCAGTCGCTCCTCCTGGCGCGCCGCCTCGTCGAGGCCGGCACCCGCGTGGTCGAGGTCATCTGGCCCAAGGTCGCGAATTCTTCCGATCATTCGTGGGACATGCACGCGGGGCTCACCAACCGCATGAAGGGCCAGGCCGGGCCGATGTTCGACCAGGGCTTCAGCGCCTTCATCGAGGATCTCGACCAGCGCGGGCTGCTCGAGGAGACCCTCGTCGTCGCTCTCGGCGAATTTGGCCGCAGCCCGGAGAAGGGCCTGAGCACGAGCGGCAACGTCAACAGCGCCGACGGCCGCGATCACTGGCCGTACTGCTACACCGCGGTGCTGGCGGGCGCCGGCATCAAGCACGGGTATGTCCACGGTGAATCCGACGCCACGGGTTCGAGCCCGAAGTCCGACCCGGTGCATCCTATGGAAGTGCTGGCCACGATCTATCACGCTTTCGGGATCGATCCCGAAACCATCGTCTACAACCACCTCAACCAACCGCGCGAGCTGGTGAAAGCGAAGCCGAACACGGCCTTCTTCGCGTAAGGAAGTAGTTTCGATTCATAACAAACCTCTCCGCGGGTAACCGCGGAGAGGTTTTGTTTTTAGAACGTCATTCCTGTAGGATCGTTGGCGTGACGACTTTGGCGATTTCACTGAACGAAGAGGACCAGCACTTCCTTGAGGAAGCTGTGAAGTCTGGCCGTTTTAGCTCGGAAAGCGAAGTCGTGGCGGAGGCACTAGCGGAGTTTCGAGTGCGCGACGCGATTCGCCACACCAAGTTGGAGGAGTTCCGCGCCAAAATACGCGCCGGGGTCGAGCAGGCTGAACGCGGCGAATTAGTGGAATTCTCGGCGGACGACGTAAAGACCGAAGGGCGTAAGCGCCTCGCTGCCGAACAAGCGTCAAGCTAAGTCATGCCGCGCATCCTGCGCACGCGCGCCTCGCGGCTCGATTACGACGAAATATGGGGCTACGTAGCAGTACGCGACCTCGCGGCCGCAGATCGTCTCGTGGACAAATTCGATGCGACGTTGAAAATTGCCTCAGGCAACGCAAATGCACGAGCATTGGTGAATCGCGCGCTCCGAGCTCAGCCTGCCCTGAGCCTGTCGAAGGGATGACAAGACCGTGCGCGACAGCGCCCAATTTGTATTCATGCTGCGTAGAGAGCGCAGTTCATGGGGACTCGTTCCCAAGCTGGGCTTGGGAACGCGAGTCGGACCGGAGAAGCTCTGCTGATACCGTTCAGCGGCATGCCCAAAGCCCCACTTTGGGCACAAGGATCAAGCAGCGTCGGAGTGGAACTCGCCGGCAGGATGCCGGCTCGGACGGGCAGGATGCCCGCGCTCCCATTCGCGCTCTGGCATTCGGAGTGGCTATCTCGATTCGGACGCGCATGGAGGGGCGCTCGGAATGCACAAGGCACGCTGCTGCAGACGCGGATTGGACCTATTTCGTCGGCGAGACTGCGGCCAGCTTCGCTTTCGTGTCGGCCCAGTTCTTGTTCGGGAGCGCTTCCCACACGCGCAGATTCTTGAAGGACGCCGTCTGGCCGTTGATCGTGAGGCCGAAGTTGGCCTTTGGCGTGCCGATCAATTCGTGCGCGCCGAAGCCGACCTTGTCGCCATCGAGGCTGGCCAGCATTTCCTGGCCGAGGATTTCCACCACCACGGTGTGCCATTCGCCCGGCTGAATCGGCGTGGTGATGGTCTGGAAGACGACCGCCTTGTCCGGACCGTCGTGATCGTGGTCGTCCTTCTGCACCGTAAAGCCGTTCGGACGGATCAAGACCCGGCAGACATGTTCCTTCTCGTCGTTGATGCTGAGCGTGGTCTGTTTGGCTCCATCCAGTTTGAAGGAATACTGGAAAATGGCGTTCTGAAACTTCAGTTGGCGCCGCATGACCGCGGGGTGCATGTCCGCGGGCAGTTCCTGGCCTTGCAAGGCGCCATCGACCGGCTCCCATTTGCCTTTGGCGACGTGCCACTCCGCCGACGGGGCGCTCTTCAGATCGTCGCTGAAGAGCAGCGCGCCGCGCTCGGCGAGGAGCGTCTTTGGTTCGTTGGAGGCATCTGCGGCGAGAGCCACCGCGCTCAGTGAACCGGCGGCCGCGGTGGCAAGGAGTTGGAGGCAGAAACGGCGGGTAATCATGGGAATCAACATAGGTTTGTTTGGGGTTGGGGTGAAACTTTGGGCAGGCCGGAAAGTTGCGAGACAATTAATCCGGCCCCGGATCGGTGAATGGCGGCCGCTCAAAGGTCAGCGTGTCACCCGTCACGCGCGGGTCGGCCGAATCTTTCAGCCGCTTCATCAGTTGCGCCGCGAGCTTTTCCTTGTCCGCGGCGTAGGCCGCATCGGCGGCAACATTCGTCGTTTGATCAGGGTCCTTGCGCAAGTCGTAGAGCTCCTCCGCCGGTCGCTTGCCGAAAGCGCGGTCGAAGTGCCATTTCCATTGCGGATCGTTCTGGTGGGTGATCAACCACGCCTTGGTCGGGCTCGCGTCCATGTCGGGATAGGCGATGAAGGTGTTCGTTTCCAGCTCCTCGACCGGCGGCGGGCCACTCGCCCCGGCGGAATAGGGCGCGCCCATCGGCCAGCGATCGGGCGCGAAGTTGCGAATGTAGAGGAACTCCGGCGTACGCAGGGCGCGCATCGGGTAGGGCAGATTGTCCTCGCGCGCCGTGGCCACGTGGCGCTCGCGGCCGCTGATGACCCACGTCCGCTCGGGATCGATCTGGCCGCCTTTTTCCGACTCCAATTGCGTCCGCAGGCTGCGCCCGTACAGCCCGGTGGGTGGGGTTACGCCACCGACCTCCATAAAAGTCGGCGCGAGATCCGGCAGGCTCACGTAATCGTCCACGATCCGTCCGCCGTGCCCCCCCGGGACCCGCGCGACCAGCGCCACACTGACCCCGAAGTCGTAAAGATTGCACTTCGCTCCCGGCATGCCGCCCATCCCATGATCGCCGCTGATGACGATGAGCGTGTGGTCGAGTTCGCCGGCGTCTTCGACCATTTTTACCAACAGGCCGACGTAGGCGTCGACCGCCTGCGCCTCACCGAGATTGTCGACGACATCCTCGCGCACCTCGGGCACATCCGGCAGAAACTTTGGCATTCTCCCCTGGACCGCTTCCGGATCGAGACCCCAAAGCTTCTTTCCGGATCCTTTGACCCACGGACGATGCGTATTCGTGGGCCCAAAAAAGTAGAGCCACGGCGTGCCCGGTTTGCGGTCGGCGAGGAAGGCCGCAAAATTACCGCGCACCTCATCGAGAATTTTCTCGCGCGCGGCGTCGACACTCGCGCCATCCGCCACCATTTTCGTCACGTTGGTGGAAAAGCGATTCGGCCGGCGACCGGATTTTTCATAGGCGTACTGCTCGCCGCCAATGGGCGCGTCCGGCGGCTTCCCGGGGCCCCAAACCTTGTAGCTTTTGCCGATCTGATAGCCCGCATCGCGCAGCGTCAATGGGAACGAGGGAATGGTGCTGTCCCAGACCGCCCCGATCAGGATCGCCCCGCGCCCGCAGTTGAAAAAGTATCGCCCCGACATGAGGGAACTGCGGCAAGGAGTGCAACTGGGGGCATTGACGAAGGCGTTTTTGAAGAGCACGCCTTCGCGGGCCACGCGGTCGATATGCGGCGTCTGCACCACGTCATTCAAGGTGGGCCGGCCGTCGAGCCCCTTGTAGCAACTGGCGTAGCGGCCCCAGTCATCGGCGAAGATGAAGAGGATATTCCAGCGTGGCGCGGCCGCGGCGAAGGCCTGGCAGGCGAAAAGCAGAACGAAGCCGGCGAGGACGAGGCGTTTCATGGGGGCGACGGGATAACCGCGCGGGAGCCGATGAGCTTGGGAAAAATCCAATCAAGGGGATGAATCTCGACGTCGCTTTGCCCTAATGCGGCGTCGCCGCATCGCCACGGCGTTCAGCTTCGATCGCCACTTTGTCCTCGCGGCGGTCAATGTCCTCTGCTGAAGCAGGGATTCTTGAGGGCAGCCGCAGAGGTGACATGCGGATTCCGATCTTGCTCGCCGGCGCCTGGACGTGATGATCCAAAACCCGAATGTGCGGTGGCTTCTTTCCGCTTGATGGCTTTGGGGCCGCTTGGCACTATGAGTCGCGTCGGCCTTGTATCGTGCCGCATCACCTTCACCAACTCACCCCTACCATGAAACTGCCATCCGCCATCATCACGCTCGCCGCTGTATTGGTCGTGCTCGTCGTCTCCGCCAAGGGGGGGGAGGACCCTGCGTATCCGGGCCAGCCCAGGATCAACAACGCGCTCAAACATCTCACCGAGGCCAAGGCGCAGGCAGCCACCGACTCGAATGCGGCCATCGCCAGCCTGCAGGAGGCGGGCGGTGCGCTCTCCAAAGCCTCGCGTAACAAGGGCACGTACGTGCCGATCGCCCGCCAACTCGTCGACGAGGCCAAGCGGGAGTTGGAAAAGGGCGAACTGGACAAGGCCTCGCATAAGATCGACGAGGCGATCGACGCCGTGAACAAGGCCGGGCAGACCGGAGAGCACTGACCGGAGACCCGGCCCGCCGGCTGCACCCCCGCGCGATCCGTCGGACGGCACGGGATTCTGCTATTTGCAGACAATTTTGCACACGCCTTGGCGTGGCTGATCTCTATCTATTCGCTGAATATGCAAAGAAAATGGCCAATTTCTTTACATATCTCTGGGACACGTCAAAATAGTGGCGTTTCCTTGCTACATGAGTTTTCAACTTCCGCCGCTTCCCGTGCCGGCCTCCATCGAACTGGAGGCCCCGACGGTCTTGCGTCAGGTCGCACGGGCGCACCGGGCCTTGGCGGAATTGAAAGGGGCTGCGGCGACGATACCAAATGAAAAGATCTTGATTGATACGCTCGCCCTCCAAGAGGCGAAAGATTCGTCGGCCATCGAAAATATCATCACCACGGAAGACGATCTCTTTCAAGGGGACGCCGTTTCAGGCCATTTCCCGACCGCCGCGACGAAAGAGGTCCACAATTACGCCACTGCCTTAAAAGTCGGATTTGACCGCGTCCGTCGGCAGGGATTTCTGCGACTTGACGACGTGCTCGCCATTCAAGCTGCGCTGGAAGGGAACCGGGCCGGCCTGCGCAAGTTGCCGGGCACGGTGCTCAAGAATCAGCAAACCGGAGAAGTGGTCTATGAGCCGCCACAAGACCCGGCGGAAGTGGAACGGCTGATGAGCAATTTCCTTGAACACTTTCACCGGAACGAAAGCAGCGACCCGGACCCTCTGGTGCGCATGGCCGTCCTGCACTACCAATTCGAGAGCATCCATCCTTTCTACGATGGCAATGGCCGTACCGGCCGCATCCTGAACCTCCTGCATCTCGTGTTGCACGGCCTGCTGGAGCTTCCGGCGCTCTACCTAAGCCGCTACATCGTGCATCACAAAGCGGACTATTACCGCGGCTTGCAGGCGGTCCGCGAAACTGCCGCTTGGGAAAACTGGGTAATGTACATCCTGCGGGCCGTGGAGGAGACCTCGCGTGAGACACTGACGAAGGTGCGCGGAATCCGCGATCTCATGCGAGAGACCAAGCAGCGGCTCCGCCGTGATCTGCCGAAACTCTACAGCCAGGATTTGCTCAACAACCTCTTCCGCCATCCGTACACGAAGATCGAGTTCATCGAGCGTGACCTGGGAGTCTCACGTCCAACGGCGACAAAGTATCTTGGCGCATTGGAAAAAGCCGGACTCGTGCGCAAGACGAAGCTGGGCCGGACGAATTTCTACGTCAACGAACCGCTCTTCATCCTCCTGAGCCGCTGAGCCTGCGAAGCTCCTGAGGTAGGCTTCGAACCTGCGACCAAATGGTTCCGCTTCCCCTCTCTCCAATCACCTGCTAGCTGTCGCGGATGGCCCAACCGAAACGCTCCCTCAAACCCAAAAAAGTCCTCATTCCGATCGGCGACGCCACGGAGATCATGGACACGCTTTACCCGATCTTTCGTCTCGCCGAGGATGGCTTTGAGGCCGTGGTCGCCGGCCCGGAAGCGCGCCTTTATCACGGAGTGCTCCACGAAATTCCGCCGCAGGCGAAGGACGAGCCCAAATGGGACATCACCCGCGAAAGCGCCGCCTATCACGTGCGCGCGACCGTCGCTTTCAAGAATGTGAAGCCGGAGCAATACACCGGGCTCTTTCTTTCCGGCGGACGCGCCCCGGAATACCTGCGCTACGACAAGGACCTGCTGCGCATCACGCGCCATTTCTTCGAAAAGAACAAGCCCGTGGCCATGGTCTGCCACGGGATCGAAATCCTCACCGCCGCGGGTGTCATCCAGGGCCGCACCCTCACCACCGTCGCCAAGTGCCAGCTCGACGTCGAGCAAGGCGGAGCGAAATACGTGAACCGTTCGCACGTCCTGGACGGCAACCTCGTGAGCGCGCGCACCTGGCACGACAACGCGCCGCTCATGCGCGAGTTTATGCGGATGCTCGGTGCGGCGGGCGGCGCTGGTTGATGGTGGAGAGTTGATCCTTCGACAAGCTCAGGACTTGTCGCCAAGTCTTCTTTTGCCGAGTTATTAGTTCTTAGCCACATGCCCCTCCTTCCACGCCGCACTTTTCTCGGTCAGACGGCCGCTGCGCTTGGGCTGGCCGCTCTTGGCTTGCCGCTTCGCGGCGAGGAGAAGCGGACGGCGAAATTCGGTCTTGGCTTCACCTTGTATGGCATGAAATCGCTGCCGCTGGATGATGCGCTCAAGACTTGCGCGCAGGTCGGCTACGATGGCGTGGAACTCTGCCTTCTCGATGGATACGTGACGACGCCGGCCAAGTTTGGCGCCGACGACCGCACGAAGCTGCGCGAGGACCTGGCCTCGCTGAAACTCCGCATCTCCGGTTTGATGGAGAACTTCAGCTTGCTCGCCGATGACGCGAAGCACGCGCAGAACCTTGAACGAATCGCGGCGGCTGGGAAGCTCGCGCACGATCTTGCGCCCGACGCCCTGCCACCGCTCGAGACGGTCCTCGGCGGCAAGCCCACCGAATGGGAACAGGTCAAGGAGCGGATGGCGGAACGGCTCCGGACGTGGGCCAAAGCGGCGGAGGAAGCAAAGATCATCATGGCGATCAAGGCGCATGTCATGAGCGCGGTGCAAACCCCCGAGCGTCTGCTCTGGCTGTGGAAGGCGGTCGATCACCCATCGATCCAACTGACCTACGACTACAGCCATTTCCAGGTACAAAACCTCGCGCTCGACGAAACCATGGCGGCGATCCTCCCACACACCCGGTTCATTCACGTGAAGGACGCGAGCGGTTCGCCGGAAACCAAAGTAGCGTTCCTGCTGCCCGGCGAAGGAACCATCGACTACGGCGCGTATTTCAAGAAACTGCAGGAGTTTGGCTACCCCGGCGACGTGGTGGTCGAAGTCAGCGCGATGATCTTCAATCAAACCGGCTACGAACCCCACGAAGCGGCCCGGAAGTCGTACACGGCGCTCGCCGCCGGCCTGACGCAGGCAGGATTGGCGCGCTGGACGGGAAAGCGTTCTTAGTGCTTGGATCTCAGCCGTAACTATTCGTTTGGCAGCGGCATTCCGGGGAGCGCGCGCGCCCTCGCCGGACACGAATCGTACGCGCCAGCGAACTCACCATTCAGTGAGCGCCGAATTGGCGGTGAGTTTTCGGCGAGAGCGCTCCCGCAATTCCGGAACGAGGCGAGCTCTCTCCCCGGTCAACTCTGCAACGTTACGGCTCAATGCTTAGTGAACGCACCGCCCGCACTGAGCACTGAGCACTGAGCACTGGGAACTGAGCACCAATCACCCCCACCCTACCCCACCCGCCACGTCAGCTCACTCACCTTCCCATGCGCCGGGTCCGTCGTGTCATGCGCGCGCATTTCCAGCGACATACCGTCGGCGCGCAGCCGGCAATCCACCCAGCCGGTGACCTCCTTCACATTGAAGGGATAAGCGACAGCGGGCAGATTGACGAGGTGCAGCCCTTCATGATCGGTCAGCCGCCAGGTGTGCGTGTGGCCGAAAATCAGCGCTTTCACCTGAGGCCGCGGCTGGAGGATGGCGACGAGTTCCGCGGTGTCGAGCAGCCCGGTATTCTTTCCGTCCGTGAAAACGGGATTGTGGTGCACCATGACCAGCGCCGGTTTATCGGTGCGCGCGTCGAGGGCCTTCGAGAGCCACCCCCGCTGCTCGTCCCCGAGGCGGCCCGGCGTTTGTTTGGTCACGTCCAGCGAATCGAGCATGAACCAATTCGCGTGGCCGGCTTCCACGATCGAGACCTGCTTGCTGGCCAGCGGCGGCGCGGCCGGACGGGCGTCCTTGATCGCTCCCCAGAAGACGTCGCGGTCGTCGTGGTTGCCCAGCGCGAGGTGCAGCGGCAGCCCGGATTCCGAAAGCGGTTTCAATAGTTCCGTAAACGTCCCGTAATCGCCCGCCAGGCCATGATCCAGCGCGCAGTCGCCATTCACCAGCACACCCGCCGGCGCAGACGATAGCCCCCGAACGCCGTTGATCGCATTGCGCAAGTGATCAGCCATGTTCACCTCCCGCGAGATCGTGTCCGCGTCAGCGGCGATGTGGGTGTCGGAGAAAAGCGCCCAGTGATTGGGATCGGACGTGGCGTCCGCGGCGCGGAGCGGCCGGATCGTCAGCAAACCGGCGGCCGCGGCGAGTGAACTGCGGAGAAAGGCGCGGCGGGTGATGGGAGGGATGTGGAGGGGCATAGGACGGCGCCATGTTAATCTGCCACTGGCGCGATTTCGAGTGGAAGAAGAAACGGGTGGCAAACCGTCCAGATCGATCGGCGCTGAACATCTAAAGCGGCTTCGCTGAACATCCAAGGCGGCTACGACGAACACCCAACATCCGATGGCTCCGCGCGGCGGCCCAACCGGGGCGAAAAGTTTGCCACGGCGGCTAAGAGGCCGCTAAGTATTGCGCGTCGCAGCGGATCACTTCTGTAACCATACCGCCGTATTTCTCGAGCATGCACGCGCACCCCCATGCGGTACGATTTTTGATCCTGGCGCTCGCCTTGATCGCCACCGTCTCGCGCGCCGACGAGGCCACGAAACCGGATGAAGGGCAGCTTCGCGCGACCGTCGCCAAAGGCCTCGAGTTCCTCGACAAGAAAGCGGACACCTGGATGAACGAGAAAAGCTGCAACGGCTGCCATCATATGCCGGAGCTGCTCTGGAGCCATCGCGAGGCCCGGCGACGCGGGTTTACGATCGACTCGAAGATGTTCGACGAATTTGTCGACTGGTCCTCGATGCACGCGAAGGACACCGGTGCGGGCCTCGAGGTGCTCGCGCTCATGAAAATCGCCATGCCGGACAATCCGATGCCGGAACTGACGAGCCTGATCGTCAATGGCCAGCAGGCCGACGGTTCGTGGAAGCCGTCCGGCCAGCTTACGGACCAGCGTCGCGGCGTGCCCGATGCGAAGACCAACTCGACCCGCCTTTTCCTGCTCGCGCTCGGCACCCAGGCCGCGGATCAAGCGACCGCGGACACGGCGCGGGCCAAAGCCGCCGACTTGCTGGCGAAAAGCGAACCGGCGAAGTGTGTTGATTCGCTGCTGTTTCGCGCCCTCTATGCCCAGCGTTTCGGCCCGCCGGAAGATGTCGCCGCAAACCGGGAGGAGCTTCTCAAGCTGCAGCACGCGGACGGCGGATGGGGTTATATCGTCGGAGAAGAACAGAGCGATCCCCTGGCCACGGGCGAGGCGCTCTACCTTCTGCAACAATTGCCGGGGGCCGATACCGCCGGGGCCGTGGTCCGCGGCCAAGCCTGGCTGGTCAGCCATCAGCGGGAAGATGGCGGCTGGGATATCGATATTACGCGGATCAGCAAGACGGACCGGAGCGCGCCCGCCAAGGCGAAATCGCTCAAGGACGCCACCGGCATCTACACCTTCTGGGGCAGCGCGTGGGCCACGATGGGACTGGTGGAGGGGTTTCCGGTGACCGATTCCGGCAACGCGCCCGCGCCATAGCGGCGGGCCCGGCGGCGGACGCCATCGGAGTGGTCTGGGCCATGCCGCTCGGAGCGCGGCATCCGCCCAGGCGCCAGGTTCACCCTCACGCGCAACTGCGGGACTGGCTATTCTCAGAACAACTTCCCTGCCAAAAGGACGTTTGTCGGAATAGACTCAAGGCCCCTTGCCATGCGCGCACCGCTTATTCTCGCTCCCCTCCTCTTCGCCGCGATCGCCTGCACCGGTCTCGCGGAAGATTGGGAAAAATTTCCCGATAATTCCACCGGGCAGGAAACGGAATTTCACGGCGTCGGCGGCGTCTCGATCGCGGCCTACGTCCGCAAGCCGGACGGTCCGGGGCCGTTTCCGACGATCGTGCTCCTGCACGGCGGACGAAATTCGAAGGGCGCGACGATGGCGCTGGGCCGCTCCACGGAATCGCCCACGGAGGACTTCATCCAGACCGGCTGGGCGGTGTACTCGATCGACTATCGCCCGGCGGAAAAAATCGCCATCGTGCCCATCGAATTCGACGACTGCGTCGAGGCGGTGAAAGCGGCGCGCGCATTTCCATTCGTGAATCCGAAGCGCATCGGCCTGATGGGCGGCAGCCACGGCGCGCAAATCACCTCGCGGCTGGTTTCCCGCACGGACGCCAGCGGCGCTGTGCTCTGCGCCCCGGCGGCACTCGACTTGATCGAGGACAAAAAAGCCGCGGCCCGCGGCGAAAAGGTGGTGCCGATCCTGCTTAAAATGGCCGCCGACATGGAACACGAGCGCGGCGCCACGGCGGAGGAAATCGAGAAGGACCCGGCGAAATATGGCTACAGCTCGGCCCTGACCGAGATCGCGCAAGTGCGCTGCCCGATCCTGATCATCAACGGGCGCAATGACGACAACTCACCCGTGTCGATCATCGATCTCTACGTGAAAAAGCTGCAAAATGCCGGCAAACAAGCGACCACCTATCTGCCCGACAATGGCCCGCACGGCTTCTACTTCGGTCATCCCGACATCCCGGAGTCGAAGGAAGCCGCACACCAGGCGGTGGCCTTCTTGCAAAAGTGTTTCGCGGCCGCGCCCACACCGTCCGCAGCCACATCCACCGCGACCGCCCCGGCTGGCAACCCGCCCACAGAAACGGCACCCACCGCAGCCGTCCCGTCCACCGCAAAGCCAGGCGCGCAGAAGACGCGGTACCTTTACGGCCGCGGGCAGATGGACTGGGTGGACCCCGACCATTCGGACGACGGCGATTTGAAATTCAAGACCTTCCACAGCGCCACGATCGACGGCGAGGTGAGTTACATGATCTGGCTGCCCCCGGAATACGACGCGAATCCGGACCAGCATTTCCCGGTGCTCTACGAGTGTCCCGCCAGCGGCGGCTCCCCGCGGCGTGACACCCCGAAAATCGTCAGCCGCGTGAGACGCGCCACGCACGACAGCCGCATCGCCCCGATGATCATCGTCGGCGTCCCGGCCCTGGCCGGCAACACCATGTATTGCGACTCCCGCGACGGCGATTATCCACTGGAGACGGTCATCGTAAAAGATCTCATCCCGCATGTGGACGCCACCTATCGCACCCTCGCGTCCCGCGAAAACCGCGCAATCGACGGCTTCTCGATGGGCGGCTTTGGGGCGGCGCACCTCGGTTTCAAGTTTCCCGAGGTTTTCGGGGTGATCTCGATTATGGCGCCTCCCCTGGTGGAACCCGAACTCCAGTCGCCATTGCCGGCGCGCGCGTGGCACAGTCTTTTCACCACAGCGATGCTCAACGACCTGGATTACTTCCACGCCAACGATCCGTTCACGCTGGCGCAAAAGAATGCCGGGGCGCTGCGCGACCGCACCTTCATCCGCATCGTCGCCCACGAGGAGGACGAACACTGGCTCATTCCGCAGTGCGAGAAGCTGCACCAGGTCTTGTTGAAGAATTCAGTCCAGCACGAGTTTTGTGTTTTCTCAAACGTCAAAAGCCACAATCCCGTGCGATGCATGGATACTCTGGGAGATTCCGCGTTTGCGTTCTTTAGTTCGTCCGTCATGCGGCCACCGTGAGAAAAGGGAACATTCAGCGCCTGGCGCCGAACACCCAACATCCAACATCCAACATCCAATGAGCAATTTGCCGAAGTCGACACCGCTCTCGAAAATCCAAACTTCCGCACGGGTGAACTCGAAACCCGAAACCCGAAGCCCGAAGCGCGATCTTCACCGCGTTTTCGCGTTCTACCTTTCCCTTGGGATCGCCGGTTGCATCGGCGAATTCGCAACTGCTTCGGCAGTGGAACCCACCGATTCGAAGTCGTGGCGGAACAACGACGGCGAGCTGCTTTACAATGGCATCCGGCTGCCCCGCGAATGGCCGCCGCGCGAGGAGGTAAAGGCGGAATCGCGCGAGCCGCAGCCGGTCCCGTACCTCGAGGCGCCGCCGGCGGTCGCCCCCATCGACGTGGGCCGGCAGTTGTTCGTCGACGATTTCCTCATCGCGAAAACGACGCTCCGGCGCACCTTTCATCACGCGCAGAAATACGAGGGCAATCCGATCCTCAAGCCGGAGACACCGGAGGAAACGCGCGGCCGCTTTACCCACGCCACGAACGATCCAACCGGATCGGCCTGCCCGTTTGATGACGGCGTCTTCTATGACCGGGCGGATCACGTTTTCAAGATCTGGTACATGGGTGGCATGTGGGGCAATACCATGCTGGCCACCAGCGAGGACGGTTTGCACTGGAAACGTCCTTCATTCGATGTCGAACCCGGCGCGAACGTCGTGATTCCCTATCACACGGAATTCCTGCGCGATGCCTTCTCGCCGTGGCTCGACTGGAATGCCGCGAGCCCCGAGGAACGCTGGAAGGCTTTTCTCTATGCCCGCTTTCTCGAGCCCGATGACCCGAAGCGTCACTCGGGCAGCTGGCTTTATACCTCGCCCGACGGCGTTCACTGGCAGCAGCGCGACAAGATCAAAGGCACCGTGGATGACAACACCACGATCTTTTACAACCCCTTTCGCCGGAAATGGGTGATGAGCGTCCGGCGCAGCGTCCATGAGCGCGGGCGCGCGCGGTTCTATTTCGAGACGGACAATTTCTTCCAACTTGCCGCGATGAAAACCGATGATCCGGTTTTCTGGTCGGGCGCGGACCGGCTCGATCCGCCCGATCCGCAAATCCAGAAAAGCACGCAGCTTTATTGCCTGAGTCCCATCGCCTACGAAAGCATCATGTTGGGAGCGTTCGCGATTCATTATGGGCCGGAGAACGACGAACGCGCCAAAGGGAAGTTCCCGAAATTGACGGAAATCGAACTCGGTTACAGCCGCGACGGCTTTCATTTCTCGCGGCCGGACCGGACATCGTTCATCGCCGCCACGCGGAAGGAAGGTGATCCGGATCGCGGCTATCTGCGGCCCATCGGCAGCGTCTGCACCGTCGTCGGCGACCGGCTCTACTTCTACTACTGCGGCTTCTCCGGCGTCGCTCCGGACGGGCAGAAGCATTTTTACGCCGGAGGAAGCACCCACGTCGCCTTTCTGCGCCGGGACGGCTTCGCCTCGATGGATGCGGACGCCGGTGGTGGCAACTCGTCACCCGACCAGTGACTTTCCAGGGCGCGCATCTCTTCGTGAACACCGCCGCAAGCAAGGGGGAAGTGCGCGCGGAGATTCTCGGTGAGGACGGCCAGCCCATCGCCCCGTTCACGGTGCAGAATTGCGTCGCGATCACCGCGGACAAGACCCTCCAGGCCGTGCATTGGAACGGCGCGGACGATCTCGCGTCCGTGCGCGGCCGGCCGGTCCGCTTCCACTTCGTGCTAAAAGATGCGAGCCTTTACGCCTTTTGGGTCAGTCCCGAGTCATCGGGCGCGAGCCACGGCTACACCGCGGCTGGCGGTCCGGGGTTCACTGGTCCGCTGGACACCGTTGGGCAGGGCCCGAAATAGACCACCGGACCCGCGTCGCTCCACACCGCACCTTGGAGGGCGCCTAAAAAGTAGGGATGGATCGCGCGAGGGTGCCTTTGGGCCGGATGGCAAGGCGTGAGCGACGAGCATCCCCGCAGCGGGCCGTAAGGAGTCCCGCAATTGCGGGACCGCCAGACGGCCCAAAGCACCCTCGCCCTCCGGGTTGTGCACAACGCGACCCATCCCTACTTTTTAGGCGCCCTCT